>SDBS01003020.1_pt1 | contig 16556 bp, 14 predicted proteins | sample 2277091 | NCBI WGS metagenome assembly SDBS01 (sample SAMN10404972, study PRJNA504765) | marine sediment metagenome | isolation source: marine sediment core GS10_PC15, 163 cmbsf | place: Arctic Ocean: Southern Knipovich Ridge | collected 2010 | reverse complement strand
AACCGTTTCACGAATATATCGAATGCTTCAACTTTAAATAAAATAAGATTATACCACTAGTTAGTGGAATCTTATTTTTAAAAAAAGCTTATATCCAATCCCTAATATATTAACTAGGAATCAAATTTAAATAGTGCGTCTGGATTAAAATGACTGAAATCGAATTAAAGGCAGAGGAGGTCATTCGATTCTATCTCAAAAAGCTAGAAGACCCAAATTTTGCTATTTTTATTAAAAATGAATATCGAGATGAGATAAAAGCAGATTTGGCAATTTTAATTAAAGAAGTCCTTAATAGAGAAAACAAAAATTATTTTCATGATTTAATTACAAAGTGTCAATTAGTATGGAAAAAGTTGTTTGTAAATGCTATGACATTCATCGACAGCAATTGCACTGGTTTCACATCATTAATAACATATTTCGATAAATTTGCTGATTTTGAAGAACTCTTATATTCAACTGATGATTTTTACCGAGATCATACCACACATGTTTTATGGACTTATTTTTTAGCAGAATGGATGAAAGATAAATTAAAAAAAGATAATGAAAAATATCCTTTCTATATTAAGGGAGTTGACAAAGCTACCTCCTTTTTAGATCAAAATAGAGAATTTATCAAAAGATTATATGTGAAGCACATTGGAAATAACGATACTAATAATTATAGTTCGTTAAAACTTCTTAGAAAGTTGGCAAAAAAAAATGATTTAAAAAAGTACGAGAAACCTAAAGAAAATGAAGAATTATGGCGGGATATTATTATAAATTATGTCTTTCTAGATAAATTAGCAAGTGCCTTTAGTCTAGAACAAGCTGTGACTTGTTTAACTTTTCTTTGTCACGATTTAGGTTATCCCCTAAAGCGTATCAAAAATATCTCTAATAAAGTATCAGATATTTTACCTGATTTTAATGCTAAGGAAATGACAAAATACGCTTTTTCTATAGAGGGTGGAGTTAAATCATTTTTAACAGAAATTATTAAATTTATTTCAGGAGATTTCGTATTTACAGAAAATTTAAATTTAGTATATCAGAAAGACCAATCACTATATATGAACTTATTAATGGATTCAGAAACATACGAACACGGTCTTATGAGTGCTTTTTTGTTATCTTTAAAAGTACAATCAATTATTTCAAATGCGATAAATATTGATACTGAACTTGATTTTGAAGCCCCTGAAATATGGACTTCGATTAGTAAAGTAAGAATTTTAAGAGCAATTGCATTACATACTTGCAAACGTTATAAGCTGATAGATTTGAGAAATCTGGATAGTTTTCTTATTTTTATTGATTTTATAGAAGAATTCTCAAGAATGACTCGTGCAAGCTTATTGGGAACAAGAATCGAGGAATTTTGTAAAACATTCATTTACATAGAAGATAATGAAGATAAGTTTTACACCTTTGTTTTTAAATATGTATTCGACAAAGATCGCCCAGAAGGATTAGATCCTGAACTTACATTTAAATCAAAAGGTGAATTTATTAAGAGCCGATTTGACCTAAAAGATCTCTCAATTCGACTTAAAGTCATAGTGGTTGACGTTTTTTCTGAAAAGGAAGAACCTATAGTATATACACTTATTTATGAAAACAATGAGATCTCTATTGAAGTTTCGGGTTTCAAAAATGATGAAAAAAAAAAAGAATTAGCTAAAATTATTAAAAAAGATAGTGTGAGCATAATTATAGATAGTTTAAATGAGTAAATAGGAAGGATAATATGATGGATAAAAGTATATGGTTCAAAAGGTTGCTAAAGATTTCTTTAATACCAGTTAATACCGAAGGTGAGACAATAGATGATATTTTACGAAAACTAAAAAAGATTAGAATTAATGAAAATATCCCTTCGATTTTCTCTAAATTCGATCAAAGCGGAAATAAGATTTGGTTAAGTAACAGTCGTTTAAAGGATTTTATTCTTTTAGCGGTTGATCTTGGTATTTTTTTAAACAAGAATGGGAAATATTATAAATCTAAAGAAGGAGATCAGTTGAATAAAAATCGTAAAAACACTTTTAACGAATTGTGTAAATCATCTTTTTTACGACTATATCGAACTGATTTAAAAAAAATAAATGAAGCTGTCCAAGAAATTAGTCCCCCTTCAACTGCTAAAATGATTGCTAAATATTTAAAACTAGAAATGACAAAACTAGAATTTAGCCATTTTGAGGCGATCCTTCAGATTTACGGAGATGTAAGTGATGATTTCGTTTGGACCGGTTTAATAACTTTTGGGATACCGTATGAAATTCATTTATACAATCAAATCACAAATGATATAGTTGGAAAAATAATTAATATTACTGCTCAATCTAAGAATAAGGTAGAATTAAGAAAGAAAATAAAAACTATAACCGATCAAGACATAGTTTTAGAGCAAGAAATTAAGAATATCAGTGAAGATGCTTTTAATAAAAAAACACCAAAAAGTTCTATGGATGATTTATTAAAAATTGTTTTAGATTATATAGAAGGTAAGAAGGAAGATGATAGTACAATATAAAAAGCTTCAATTATTTTTGATCCAACTGGTTTAGATCCTGATTATAAGAGAATGATTATGTTAATAATTCGGTTATTTCACGAAGATTTACAAATACAAATTTTTTACAAAAATATAAAAACATAATAACTCTCTCACTCATAATAAATATTTTTTACATTTGGGTATAAATTATGAAATCGAAAAGAAAAACAATAATAGAAATCTTCATCCTCTTAGGGTTGGTATTTCTATTCAATATTCCAACTACTAAAGCAATTCAGAGAGAAGTGACTATTTCAAATATAGCCGATAAGGATACATATATTGATACTGATAATCCGTTATCAAATTACGGGGGCGTAAACAACCTTATGGCAGGGTATAGTATATTTTATGATATTAGGGAAGCGTATTTTCATTTTAATTTCTCAAATAAACCATCGAGTTTCACAAGAGCAGAGATTTCTTTAGATTTTTGGGGTGTCTCACAGACTATGAATTTTTCTATCTGTTTAATTGAAGAAGATTGGAACGAATATGCACTAGATTGGATGAGTCAACCAAATAAAAGCCAAGTGATAGGTAATATTATTGCTACATCTAGCGGTATTTATACTCTTGATATTACATCGTTGATTGCGGGAAGAACTAATCTCTCTATATGCGTGTATATTGACACGGATAATATTATAGATGACTATGCCTATATAACTTCCCGGGAAGGTTATTATCTAGTCGAAGATGCTCCTCAATTATTATGGGTAAATATGGAAACCGTTGAGATTACTGTTACCAACCCAACTTCTTCGGGTGAATGGGAAAGATATGATTATAACACGGTAACCTGGACTTCACTAGGCTCAATTGATAGAGTCACCATTCAGTTGTTTAAAGCAACAGATTTAATTGATGACATTACATTTTTGTACACCGATAATGATGGAAGTTTCGAAGCATATTGTTCATCTTCTTACGAAGTGGGTTCTGACTACAGGATTAAAATAACAGATTACGACGATGCAAATGTATATGTTTATAGTGATTATTTTTCTATCATCACAGGAGGTATTAGTGGTAATGGGATTCCAAGTTATCACCTCTTAATCGTTCTTGGAATAATAGGGGTCGTAAGTGGTTTTCTCTACATAAAGATTAGGAATAAAAAAGTCCTAATTCACTAGGATGAATGGTTAGTATTCATCTGTTTTTTTCATTCTAAAATTATAGGTCAATTTTTCTCATGTTTAAGTTCTGGAGATTAGAAAATACTAACCGTTTCATGATCAAATTATAACCGTTTCACGAAAATTTTGATTTATTTAAATCTGATCCATGATATCATGCTACTTCTTAATTCCACAACTTCTTAGTCTGGAACCTACATGGGATTACATCTTTTATTATGATATTAATAAACCATAAAATATTTTTGTGTTTGATTAATTTTTTCCTAAGAATTATATATATTGAATTAGTATTCTCTATATAATTTTAAAATTGTTTCATATTCATACATTGCAAATTTTGAATTAATGGAGGATTAAAAATGATAAATAAAATATTTCAAATTACTAATTTTTTAGATATAGCTCGTTGGCAATATGATTTTAATTACAACTTAATAAATTATTTTAGTAATGATCTAACTGAAGATGAAAAACTACTTACTCATTGGATATGCTATATTACAGATAGACGTACCCCATTTCGAAGAATCTGGGATGTAGGGGGATTTGTCTTTTCCCAGCTAGTTCAAGAAATGAAAAAAGCAAAAAATCTCGATTTAATGAACCATAACATATCTGAAAATTCCTATTTTATTAAGAAAGAAAATAATGGATATGCATTTAGATCTAAAGTAAAAGCGGGTAAAAATAGCATATTAATAAAGGAAGGTTTTGAAGAGAATAAATTTCCTGAATTTCTATCAAGATATTATCCAGCTGACTTTAAATCAATTCTTAGCACTTTTGATATTTTAAAAGATAAGAGATTTGACATTAATTTTACACGATACATTATTCACGCTTTAAATTTACTAAAAGAAGAAAAAGATATAATTCCAAAATTGCTATTTGCTTTATATTTACTAACTTATTATGATATAGGGAAACCAAGTTCCGCTGATTTATCTGATTTTAAAATTCTTTTAGACTTAGTCAAAAAAAGAACCAAAAATGTAAAGAAAATTCTTTTTGAACTTGAATTGTTTAAAGAGGAATATCATAATTTTAAAAAAAATAAAATAATATTTAATCAGAAAAGAGCCTGGTGCGCTTTAAGGGATTACATTAAATCTCCTGAATTTAAAAGATATCTTTTTATTTCTCTAACGAATGAGGGTTGTAAGGATTTTGAATTTTTAAAATCGGAAGCAATATTAAATCAATTAGAACTACCTGGCGATGTTTGGAACAACAGCGACAAATTTAAGGATTGTGTCTTTCAATCTACGCCTTACCATAATTTAGAATTGAAATCACCTGAATTATTAAGAAAAATATACAACGAAAATAAAGTTGAGAAAGGCTATCCGGAAATATTTGATATCACATTTGATTTTGTCCCTCGTATGTGTGAAGTTAATAATTGCTCAATTTGTCCTTATGGATTATTAAGAGAAAAGGCATTTAATTTTGAAAAAGTATGTATAAACAATCCTAAAAAATATTGTCCTGTAGTTTTAGTTTGTTGCAACTATAAAATTAAATGTGTTGGTACTGGGTGTGAATTATTAAGTTTATCCCGTTTATAATCAAAGATATATCGCTGGATAGACGATTTAAGACAATACAAATCTGAGTTATAAACATTTTTATACTTACTTCACTTCTCCTTCTTCCTTAACCTTTATTAGCGTTTTAGAAAAAATATGATTTCACTAAAAATTGCATACACATTTTATAATCATTCGATTATTTCACGCACTCATAAGAAAGTAGAAAGTCTATTGGAAAATAATACTCAAACCATAAACATAATACTATAGGACGAATTATTTTACCATCTCTTTTTTCTTCAATTAATTTCTGTTTTTTAAGTTATCTCATTTGGATTCCGATGAATACTATCTATAATTAATTGCAAGTTTATATCAAAATATCTTTTGATATTTTTCCGCAAATCTATGAATATTTGTTGTTGAAGCACCTAATCTATAATCATAAACAATCAGAACATTTTTTTTATTTTTCTTCTCTATATCAGACTCAATTTTAAGAGTAGTTAGAAAAAAAATTAGTTTATATTATAAAAATAAAAGATTCTAGAATATTTGAAATAAAGATTAATTGTTACTTCTTGCTTAGCTCATCATTAATTTTTCTAGAATCATACTCAATGATATTAATTCCTCTTAAGCGGATTAAATTAGGCGCTCCTCCAGTTGTTCCCTTTATTCTCACTGCAACAATCTTTTTATTTTGAGATGTCGCAACATCTAATTCATAGTTGATCCATTGACTATTATAAGAGATATTTCCAATAAGACAAATTAATGCATCGCATCCCCCAATTATCCCTTTTAGATAATTTTTTATCACAACTTCACCTTTCTGTCGATAATCTTCCCTCTCATTAAATGGAACATGGCGATATTCGTTTGTAGTGTTTAAAAAAGCCCCTCTTAAACCATCAGCATACTTTTTATCTTCCCATTTATAACTTAAGAACACTTTCATTATGATCACCCTATAGATTTCGCATTTTTTTAATATAATTAAAGAAATAAAAATTTATAAATTTTTGTGAGTAATTAATCATTATGGTGGAGAAAAAATTTGATGATTTAGCATATTATGAATACTTTAAAATTATTCAAAACACTATAAATCGATTAGCTAGTAATTCATTTTTGATAAAGGCTTGGACAATAACACTGATAGGCAGTATAAGTATTCTGACGTTTTCGATTTTAAATACAATAATATTTACTGTCCTAATTGGAATTGTGATCGTATTTTGGATTTTGGATTCATATTATCTTAAAATGGAAAGACTATACAGAGAATTATATCAAGATTATGTAGATAAATTTAATGTTTTAAATCAAAGAAATGAGATTCTATTATTTGATATGAAAACTGAGAGATATACGAATAAAGTGAGGTTAATTAAAGTTATATTTTCCAAAATAGAGAGTTTATTTTATATATCATTAGCTAGTGGGCTTCTACTTTTATTAATTCTCAATATAATTATTCCCTGAAATTTCTCCTTTCAACTGGTTAGGAAAATTTCAGTTTTTTCAAATTAAAATCTTAATTTTTTTTAATAAAGTGAATTTGATTTAATAAATTTATTCTTCATATCTGGTCACTTTTATTTGCTAATGTATTATTCAGTTTGAAATTTTAACTTACTATAGGCTATTGGAAAATGTTTATACATTTGAATTGATTTCTCTCAATTATAATATAAATTTTATTAAAAAATGAGATTTATGAATGAAAAAGAATTGACCGAAATAGTTCAACAAAAACTACAAGAAAAATTAGGAGATTATGAAGTTCTAATATCTGAAAATTTGATTTATAAGGTATTCATAGATGATCATCTTGAATACGAACCAAAAAATCCTAAAAAACCAAGTAGAGGAAATCTGTCCTTTCAAACAGATTTAATGATAAAAGATAATAACATACCATTAGTTGTAATTGAAGTTAAAAATAATGGCTTTAGTACACATGATATTTTAATATATTCAACAAAAGCACAAAGGCATAAGGAAATTTATCCATATTTAAGATATGGATTTTTAATTGGGAATTTGAATGTTATTCACAACAGATTTTTTATCCATAATTATGGTTTTGACTTTGCGTTAGCAATTGAAAACTGTGAAATTGAAAATATAAACAAACTTATTAAAATAATTAACTCTCAAATAGAAAATGCGAAAAAACTTCTAAGTATCTTAAAAAAAGAGAGCAAAGTCACACTTTTTAATACCACATTAGATATTTTATGAATCTTTCGATATCTAATTCATAAAAACTGGAAAAAATTATTAAAACAATAAATTTCTTAATGAAATTAGGTGAAGACTATTCATGAACTTTCTTTGATCAAGAAGTTTCGGTTATTTCACGAAATTTTTCTGGGAGGATAGGGTGTAAACGATGTCGCTTTCCATCCAAAATCTCTATAGAATTTATTCTGAAATCGATTTTGCAGAATTTTAGCCTTTTTTACTTTATCTAAATATATATCTATAATTTCATTAATTCTGTTAAATAGAAGCTCTGGATTAATAGTAATTTCTAGATATTCATTTTTTCGACCCCAATGATCCAAGAAGATAATTTGTGAAGATTTAGAACGATTATGCCTTCCAAAACCCAATACTAATCCATTATGTATAATTCCATTTCGAAAAGCAAGATAAAAAACCCACGCTAGGTCTTTTCGTTGTTTTTTACTAACTTTGATATTTTTAATATAATCATCTATAAAAATGTTGCTAAAAACATCAAAATACTTTAACTTCTTATTTGGATTTAGTAAAATATTAAATTCTGGGATGTATTTCTTTAAAAACATCTGAAAAATTAAGCCATTTGACTTTTGCAAATTAAATTCATATTGACTTAACATATCTATAATGACACAACAAATATCAATTAAAATAAAATCCCCAGTTGATTGAAAAATCTTATGTAATAAAATAGATGTTGGATCAATATACCAACCTTTTATTCTTTTGCGATACATTTCAATTACAGTAGGTAGATCCTTTCCATTTAGCTCCCTTATTAAATTTTCTTTATTAAAATGTCTACCACCTCTAACAATGCTCTTTGCATTATGAAACATAATTTTAATCAATTCTTTTTTTTTTAAAAATTGTGCTGTTTTAATAATTACTTTAGGAATGAATTTATAGTTTAGAATTTATTATTTTTGGTTAAAAAAATGAGTCTAAGTAAACTTGATAAATCTTTTGATGATTTCCAGAGAGAAATTATTCATAAAAAAAGAGCTATTTCAAATCTGTTTAAATCTACCAAAATAATTGGAGCCTATTTAGAAGATGTAATTAGAGAACACACTAGATCTATGATTCCGAAAAAATATTCCGTATATAGAGGGGTAATAGTAGATGAAAATAATGAAGATATCATTAGAAGTTCAGGTGAACTAGATCTTATCATTGTGGATTCAAATAAGTGTTTCCCCCTATATTCGGTTTCTGATATCATAATCACAAATCATAAGTGTGTCAAATTAGTTGCTCAAATCAAATCTCGATTAGATAGCACTTCGTTGGAAAGTGCTAAACAAAATCTTTCAACTGTAAAAGCTTTAAGTAATATTTCTACTGTTTTGATTTCAATTGAATGTAATTATAGTGAAACTAAGCTGAAGGACTTTAAGAAGATGAATGAATTTGATGAAGTTATATCATTCTGTAGTTATACAAATCCTAATAATGTTTTTCTAAATCAGTATAAAAATTATATTAAATTCTTACGTAATAATTTGTAAAATCAATATTCTACTTTTCAATACAATATCTTATTTAATATTTCTGAGCATAATTACTTAGAAATAGATTCCTCCATTTTTTTCATAAAATTCTAACCTTTGAAGAATTTCCAATATTCTTGGTTCCTTACAATTTTTTTTTTTATATATTTCTTACGCTCAAATTCTTTTAGTTTAGATCTTATATATATGATGTCCAATTTATCTGTAATTTTTAGCTTTCCTATAATATAATTAAAATCTTGCCATTCTGAAGAAATTGCTTGAAGAATTTTATCTGTATTCAATATTGGTTCATATTTTTCTGCTTTCTCTTCTTTAATTAAAGGATTTTCAGTCTGAGGGATTGTTTCATCTTGCAAATTTTCAAGAATTTCCAAATTGTAGGTATAATTACATCCAGTTGAAAAAAAACCAGTACATCCTAAAAATTTGTACCCATCAACCCTACGAGTACGTTCAGTTAAGAGCCTACCACATCTGGGGCATATAATTGGAATTTCTAAGCTTATTCCATTAATATAATTAGAAAAGAATTCTGAGAGACCTTGATGCCATCGTTCTCCGGTATCAATGTAGACATTCATTAAATAGGGATTAATTTCATTTAGGAACATCGAATTTTTTTCTTCGAGACTATACACATAAAGAAATTTCTTGCTCCTTGTAATTGCTACATAAAATAGTCTTCTTTCTTCTTCGAAATAGGAATCAGTTACAAACCTTTTAGCTAATTCCAATACGGAAGAATCTAGTATTTCACAAGGAAAGCCATATAGTCCTGAATTTACGTTCATAATGATGACATGTGTGCTCTCGAGTCCTTTCGAACCATGAGCACTATGAAATCTTATTCCTCCAGCCCTATATTCTGTTGGTATTCCATTTGCTCCACAGTGCTCCTCTAAAATTTTTAGAGTTCTGTTGAATCTTGAAAGTACCATTATGTCAGACGGTTTTACGCCATTAGATATTAATGTATTAATCAAGTTGTAATAATTTGAGATTTGATTTCGAAAAGAATAACCCAGTTTTGCTGTTAATTCGATGAAAATTGGTTGTTGGGCTTGACCCATTATAGAATAAGATTTCTTTTTAATTTGTTTTTTGTTGTAAGAGATTAAGTTGTTGGCCATATCAACAATTTCTTTCGAGCTTCTGTAATTCCTCTTTAGGATACTTATTTCAGGATTAGGGAAATAATCTTCAAAGTCTACGAAAAATCGAACATCGCTTCCCGTAAATTGATAAATACTCTGGTAATCGTCTCCAACGCAAAAGAGTTTTGTATGTGAACTTTCATTAACAAATCTTTGAATTAATTTCATTCTTTGGTGCGATATATCTTGAAATTCGTCAATAAGGATATGATCGTATTTTTTAAAGTATTTCTCAGGGTTTTCTTTTACCAGCTTGACGGCTAAGTTGATCATATCGTTGAAGTCAATTTTTCCATCTTTTAGTAAGAACTCTTGATATCTTCTGTAAACTTCAAGAGCCAGTTTACCAAATACAATCTGCTTTTGAGTGTATTTTCCAGATTCTATTCTTTTCTCTATTTTTTTAGTCTTTAAATAGTTGGCTTTAGCAATTCTGATAAAAGAAACGATTAATTTAGAAATTTCATTTCTTTGTTCTCTAAAACTAAATACTCTCTCGATTAGTTCTTCATAAGTAATTGGTTTGAATTCAATTTCTGGCTTTACTACTTTTAATTTTAGTTTAAGTTTTTCTACTAAATTTCCTTGACTCTTTTCGTAACTCCATGTTTCAACCAAAACCTTTTGGTGTTTCTCGAATTGGCCCAGTTTCCACTTTCTCGTTTCCAGATATTCCTGAGATGTAATCGTAAACCAAGGAGCCACCTCACACCTCTCATTTAAACCCCAATGTTCAATATATATATCGTACTCGGGTAAACAGAAATCGGGATGATATTCTTTATCTTCCTCGTCTTTGTCAACCCAATCAACTAAAGGCTCGTATTTATATTCGATGTTGTGCAAGAAAAGAAAATTGCCTATGTCTCTTTCGCCAATAGATTTGACATCTATGTTGTTGAGGGTTGTATATTTTTTGTTCCTCATATATTTATAATATTCTCGCTTATGCTCGAAACTTTCTTCCTTAACTTCTTGTTCGGGATGGTAAGCTATGTATTGTATCAGGATATCTTGATATTTCTTCTCGCTTAAAAGATTTTTGAATATGTCCGCAATTAGCAAATATTGGTCATTTTCATTGCCGCCAAATAAGAGATTCGGTTTTTTTTTGGTCTCTTCTTTGATTATATTCCATCCTAATGAATGAAATGTAGAAATACTCACTTTTAATCCATAGTTCTTTCTTATTCTCTCTTGCATTTCGTAAGCAGCATTTTTAGTAAATGCTAAAGCTAATATCCTTTCCGGATCAATTTTATCTTTTCTTCTTATTAAATATGCGATTCTAGCTGTGAGAACGCTGGTTTTACCAGACCCCGCACCTGCCACAACGAGATTATGTTTATCATCCCTGATAATCGCTTTTCTTTGATCTTCATCAAGGGGGAACTTCAAATTATCATCTTTTCCCTCAAAGAATGATGAGCATTCTTCTAACCGCTTCTGGATAAAAATATTGTTATAGTTTGAAATGACTTCTTCTAATCCTTTGAGGTCTTTTTGTATGATTTTAAGCTTCTTTCGAATTTTAAAATAAAACCAAGAAATGCGAGGAATTCTAGCTGATTGGTTAATTGCATCAATAAATTTTTGCTTTTTATCGAATATAAGGTAAGTATCCTTTTTCAAGAAATCTTGATAGTCATTTTCTATTTTTTTCTTATTCTCAAGCTTTTCTTGATACATTTCTCGGATTTTACCCTTAGACATAAATAATACCAATTAACCACTATTAAAAAATGTATAATTATTTCACGAATCATTTCTAATTTTCTTTGAGAATTTATTCGGTTCTTCTCAAAATCAAATTAATTGTGATGGTTATTTCACGAAATTTAAATCTTCTTTAAATACTTAACAATCCTATGATTTGTTTATTTGTATAATTTCGAAATTTCCTTCAGCATCATTTCTATTAATATTTATAGATTGTTATATCAAATAGGCAATTAATTAGATATTTTAATACAGAAAAATAAGATATAACTAAAAGGTCAAAAAAAATGATTTAAATTGATTGATTCAAAAGACAAGAAATTAATGGAGAAATTTAAAAATGAAACAGGTAAGAATGCAATCTGGCGAGGTAAAATAACCAAGGGTTATTTAAAATGGAAAGAAAAACAAGGGCGACAAAAAAAAGGACAGATTTCTACTATTCAACAAAAAAATTATTCAGTTATAATTGAAATTCAATCAAATATTCAAAAAATTTTCACCAAGATAGATAATTTTGAATATCGACTAAAAACTTTAGAAAAAAAAACTCCCGAATCTGAAAATGTAGAAAGATTAAGTAAAATCTCTGATGATCACTTCTTTAGAATTTTAAAGTCTGCTTATAATTCATCAGAAAAAAAATTTGGCGATTTTGTCTCAGTATCAGCATTAACGGATAAAATAAAAGAATTCATTCCATGGTCTACTGAGAAAATACACTCAGAATTATATAAACTATTTATGAATTATAAAATCGATTTGCAACCAGGTAAAAAGGTTGAGGGTATACCCTTAATTCAAGATGGAAAAACATTCGTTTGGTTCAAATTAAAATAAAAAAATAAATAATAATAATTCCATTAAACAAATGTCATTATTCGAAAGACAAGAACACAAATCTTGGTTTAAAAACTGTAGATCAATTCTGTTAAATTCAGAAAACCTAAATCCCTTTCCAAAACCCCCTATAGCGATCAACTTTTATAACAATCCTCCTTCTTTTTGCATTGGTAGAGAAGATCAATTGAATGAAATCTTAGATCAAATAAACGACAGCGTTAGTTTTTTTCAGCCAAAATTAATTAGAATCATGGGAAAACAAGGGATCGGAAAATCTACATTAATATGTTGGGCTGTCCAAAAAATAAATGCCACTCGTTCCATCCCTATAATATATTTAGAGACAAGTGCTCAACCTGATGATTTTAAAATGAAATCATTATATCGACAGATTACTTCTAAAATAGAGAAAACTACTTTAATAAATCAATTGGTAATTAATTCCATTATTAAGTTCATTACTATTTTGAAAGATTCAGGAGGGAGATTATATGAACAACTTTCTGATAAGTTTTCTGGAGATGAAATCATTAATTTAACTCAAAATTTTGACTATATTTCAGAAAAAATAAACCAATCTCTCTTTACACAAAAACTTTTTGATTTACTCAACAATAATGCTATCCTCTTAAAAAATCGTATCCCAATTGATTTAAACTTTCTTCTAATCTTCTGGAAAGCGCATGTTCAAAATCCTGAATATCTTAATGCTCTAAATGCTTTTAAAGGTGATACAACCTATAGTGGATTTAATATTTTAACTGATAATGATGCATCCAAATACATTGATGAAATCATTGAGCTATTCCGGTGGGCTTTCGATAAAAATACTACATTGGTTCTTATCATTGACCACTTAGAAGCAGGTATTTCACAACTAAAAGAAGATGTTTTTTCTAATCTATTTTCTTTACTTTTAAATCTCAGACAAAAAAAATATTTAACAATAATATTATCAGGCACACTAGATGCTTATTCTACTTTCCATGAAGTCATGCAAGAAGATCAAAGATTACAATTAGATAATTGGTCGAAAACTATTGCTTTAACAAGCTTAGAATCTAACGATGTAACTCGGATCATAAATAAATATTTACAGATTTTTTGGAATAAATTTAATTTTCAACCTCCTCCAAAAAATGTGCTCTTCCCTTTCGGAGAAAATAGTTTACAATATCTTTATGAAAATAATGGATTAGATTTACGAAAGACTCTAAAAAATTTATATGAATTAATAGAAATATATCGAAAAAATAAGGAATTGGAATATATTGATACTTTTTTTAAAGCTTTCAAAGCTTTTAGACAAAGAGATGATGTTACATTATCTTACATAGAACAAAAAGAATTGAGAACTATGTTGTTAGATAGTTCTATTCAAGATAAAAATAGATCAACAATGGTAGAAAATTCTCTTTGTAGATTCTTTGAAATATTAAGAAAACATCCTGATTATTATTATTTAACAGATGTGAAACATGAACCTCCGTTAGGAATTTCAAAAAAAAAGCCAGATGTTTTTTTGGAGTTCTTTGGTAAGAAAGGGCCTGAATATATTAAAAAACTTGGAATTGAAGTCAAGATTTATCGTAAAGGTAGTGAAATTTCAAAGGGTGATATTGAAAAAACTTATCTTCTCCTGAAAGAAAATGCTTTAGATTATCTAACATGGATTACTAATGTTCCATTAGATATAAAACACCGATACAAGCTCCCAAAAGAACTTTATATTAATTTAGGGCGGATTAGTCCCTTAAATGGGTTAGAGGTTGCATACATCTCCTTTATGAGTCATTTTAATGATATTTTCGAAAGGGATCCGACTACTGAAGAAGTGGAATTTATTTTGAATAAAATTGATCTCTCTCCAATCAAACTTAAAGAAAAATTAGAAGAGTTACCTAAATTAACCGAAATTTCTGATATTAAGAAACCATTAGTAGATATTACCTCGTTCGCTCAAAAAGAAAAGGAAATGGGAGCAGGAATAGGGGAAAATATACCTCAAATTAAACCATCAGCTCCTTTAAGATCAATTGAAATTGCTTCTACCCAAATTAAAGAAGATGTTCAAAATTTTATTGGAATTAAGTCTAAGACAAATAAACAAATCAATTCAGCAACAACTATTAAAGCTATCAGAAAATTCTTCAATCTTGAAGAAGGAGATATAAAATGGGATGAAGATATTTGGATGTATGCGATCAATATAAGCAAAAAAATATGCGTTAGGCAAACTCCAAAAACTATTTATTTTAAATAAAAAGTTACAATAATCGATAACATCCCTAATAATAAAGAAATATTTCAAATCCAATGAAAATATGTTGAATTTTTTAACTCATTAATTTAATTATTAAATCTTAGATTAAGTTAAAAAAGACATCCACAGTATAATGATCTGAACCCGTATCGGCATGTGTGGTATCTCCCGTGGTTGAGTTGACAATATAGGGGGCTAATAATTGATTGACATAAATAAAATCGATACGGGAATTATATGTCCCTGGATAAGTAACCCCCCAATCAGTAAGATTCAAAGTTCGGTGAACATCAGTCCAGCTGTGAGTTGTAGAAGAATAAACACTATAATCTCCTCCCGTATCCGGATTACTATAAGGGGAAACCATCATACTTAAAGGACCATAGCCTAGCCCGCTCTGAAAAGTATTTAGCCCCCAATCTTCTGGAGAAAAGGAGTTCAAATCACCCAGATAAACTAAAGGTATATTTCCTAAGTTATCCATATAATTGATAATACCTTCTTGCTCCCATTCTCTGATTTGTTCATTTTCAGATCCAGAGAATGCTTTTAGATGGGAGCCAATCACATTTATTATCGTTCCAAATACATTTATTTCGACATCAAAGGAATCGTGAGTAACATCATAACTAGTATAATCATCGAGAGGAACGTGGGTTATTTGATTATAAGCTATAACAGGATAGTGGCTTATAATTGCCGCTCCATCAGTCCCATACGTTATTCCTTGAGTACAATATCCAATATATGGCTCTTTCTCTGTAAAATAAGCGTTAAACTCATTTAGATATAGATTTAACTTTTCATTGCTATTATCGTCCCAAGTACACGTTTCTAAGAACATAATGATATCGGCGTTTTCTTCTTTCACTACTTCTTTCCAATCAGGATAATCAAGGTCCTCTCCACTTTCCTTTATGTTGAATGTCATTAATTTAAAAATTCTTGGAGGAGTAGGACTAATCTGGGAATCATTTATACCCACAGCTATTGTACCAGAGCCAATGTTATCAGATGGATCTGTGGCCTCACAGAGAATAGTATGAAAACCTCTCTCGATACTAGCCGTGCAATGACAATAGATTCAACAGATAATGTGTATGTTGTGGGACTTACAGATGGCTTTGGGACAAGTTTGCAGGATGGGCTCATTGTGAAGTACGACAATTTGGATATAGAAAAATGGTACACCTTGTGGAGTGGAAGCTCTATCGAATTGTGCGATGCTGTGGTGGTGGACTCGTGGGATAATGTGTACATTGCGGGAAATACATACAGTTACGGAGCAGGTTCAGCCGATGCTTTCCTAGTGAGATATGCCCTTGATTCGGATAATGTTGTTGGATTATTTAAATGATACAAAAATACTTATTTTAGGTAAATAGAAATCAATTAAAAATCTTTTGTATCTCCTCTTCTTTTTCTTCAAATTTCTCGCTCTGTATCACCTTACCTTTGATATCCTCTAGTGTTGGAACTTTTACATCAAATATTTCAAAAGTTCGTTCATATTCATGTAAAAAGAAATGGAGTTTCTCGTTAGAGTCAATACAACCTTTAAGTATACTATTCTTCA
>SDBS01003018.1_pt1 | contig 16557 bp, 11 predicted proteins | sample 2277091 | NCBI WGS metagenome assembly SDBS01 (sample SAMN10404972, study PRJNA504765) | marine sediment metagenome | isolation source: marine sediment core GS10_PC15, 163 cmbsf | place: Arctic Ocean: Southern Knipovich Ridge | collected 2010 | reverse complement strand
GAATTGCCTTGCAATTTCGCAAGGCTTTTCCGGAGAACTTTAAGGCATATAAATCCGCTTGTGATAAAAAGCAACTTCACCCAGGTATAATGTTTATCTATGATCTGAATCGCTTTCAAAACCCAAGATATGTAGTTAACTTTCCGACCAAAAGACATTGGAAAGGCAAAAGTAAAATCGAAGACATAGAGTCCGGTTTGAAAGCCTTGGTTCAGGAAGTAAGTAAGCGTAATATTCGATCCATAGCAATTCCTCCATTGGGCTGTGGCCTTGGCGGTTTGCATTGGCCTCAGGTCAAGCAGATAATTGAAAAAGTATTTAATGCTTTACCGGATGTGCACGTACTGTTATATGAGCCTGCCGGGGCACCAGTGGCAGAGGTGATGGTCAAAGAAAAGAAGTCTCCAAGAATGACTGTGGGACGGGCGGCATTGCTGGGATTAATGAATCGCTATTTGAAAGCAGTCATGGACCCATCTATAAGCCTGCTCGAAATCCACAAACTGATGTATTTTATGCAAGAATCTGGTGAGAATCTCAGATTGAATTACACTAGGGCTCTTTACGGACCATATGCCCAAAATCTACGGCATGTTCTTAATGCTATAGAAGGACACTTCATCATTGGTTTTGCAGATGCTGCAGATCAGCCAGATAAACAAATTCAATTAATTTCAGAAGCTGCTAAGAAGGCTGACATTTTTCTGGAAAAGCATTATAGCACTCGTGAACATTTCGACCGGGTTGTGGATTTGATTAAAGGATTTGAGACTCCATTCGGCATGGAATTGTTGTCAACCGTTCATTGGGTGGCTATGAGAGAAAAAGCCAAAACCGCAGAACAGGCAATTAAGAGAACTTATTCATGGAATGTGCGGAAACGGATGTTTAAAGAAGAACATATTACGATTGCATGGAAGGTTCTCGAAGAAAAGGAATGGTTACCAAAAAATGACCAGTGATCCAAACGTATATATCTTATCAGTTGTGATGGCTAACTCCAAGCATGGAGGCTTATTTGTGATTGCAAAGCACGTAAGCAACAAGAGCAGAGGTAAGAGAGAATAATGAAAGAGATACCGCTATCCCCGTAAGGGGTCCTGTGGAGCAACGGCCTAAACTTAAAAAGCAAGGGATAGAATACAAGTCCGTTGCGCTGCGCAGCCGGATCTACGCTACGCTCCGACATCGAGTATCGAGCATCCAGCATCAAGAATCCAACTTTAGCTCACTCGTAGGCACTTTAGTTCACTTTAGCTCACTCCTCACTAACGAGCATCCAGCAACCCTGTCCCGGCGCGCCGGGATCAAGTGCCGAGTATCGGACATTTTTCAGGATTTCTCTCGAAATCTAATCTGTTTTATGGTATAATGCATCTAACTGTGGATGGTTCATAGTTCGTTGTTCATAGATGATAGCAAACCGTAAACCTTTGCCCCTGAAAGCGGGTATAGCAAATCATGAGGCTCTCCCAATGGCCATCGTTTCACAAAACGTCGGAAAACAGATCTTTTTTGTCATATCAGTCCGAAATAGCGGAGAAATAGAGAAATAGAGAGTGTGTTTCACTATCAATTATGCAAAACAAACCCAATTTCCGAAAAAGTCAAATGAACGTAAGTATCTTTTCACAAAAGGATTATGAAAATATAAGCGATTGGACAATTGGTCAAAACAAACCCAATTCAAAGCCAATTTCCGTCAAGAAATATTTTTTTAGCTTCCCAAAAGCACTGTTTAGCCCTATACTCGGCACAAATTCAGTTCCGCACCTTGATAAATATAGGAATGATAGCAGGCAAAGAAAAATAATCTTTATTAAAGTGCTTTTTCGGAGTATTAGTTGTAATATATGAATGTAGCAATGCGGCGAGCAATGGTGGCCGGATGCTGGAATAAACAATTAAGATTTTAAAAGAGGAAGACGAAGTGAACATTTATGTGGGAAATTTGTCGCACACGACAACCGAAGATGACTTGCGTCAGGCTTTTGAAGCTTTTGGCCAAGTCGAATCCGCCAACATTATAAAGGATAAATTTAGTGGTGACTCCAGGGGATTCGGATTCGTGGAAATGCCCTCTAAGGAGGAAGCGCAAAAGGCTATCGATGAAATGAATGGCAAGGACTTGATGGGACGCGCTGTAAATGTCAATGAAGCTCGCCCCAAAACTGACCGCCGTGATGGCAGAGGCGGAGGAGGTGGTTTTGGTGGTGGCCGTGGCGGTGGCGGTGGTGGTGGCCGTGGCGGTGGCGGTGGCCGTGGCGGTGGTCGTGGCGGTGGTGGCGGCGGACGTCGGTACTAACAACCCAGTACTGTCAAAAAATCGGATATAGGTCACTGCTCATTCAACAATAGTGAATTAGAAGAGAGTTGGCATTGAATAACTAACTTCTTTCGTTTAGCACCGCCAACACTTTGGATTCTCAGCTAAGTTGGCAGATATTGCCTGAGCAGACCGGCATATTCGCATTATTCCAATTGCATTCAGTACTTTACCCAGTTAGAGATTTTTTGCCTTTGAGTCTCTAACGGAGTCTATTTCTATGGGTATTTTCTGTTCCGCTGAAGTATATACCGCATCCTGCACAGCAAGCGTTTTAAGGTATTCCGGGCCGTTGGTCTCAAACGGTTTGCCGTCGACGAGGTGGTCTATAAAATGACGTTGGGTAAAGTAGCAGCAATCTCCTGAAAAATTGCGTTTTTCGTGTTTATACTTGTGTTCACGTTCAGGTTGCCCCAATGGTTGTATGGTGATTTTGCCATCGGTGTAAAGTCGAATCGAACCGCCGTTTCCATCGATAAGAAATTCGCCGAACGTATAGCGTGGATCCTCAAAATTATTCTCGTTGTAGCGATTCGCGTCCCAAATCCCGACAGCACCGTTTTCAAACTCGAAGACCACCACACAACAGTCCTCGCCGGCAATAACAGGATTCAGCTTTTTTAAAATGGCGTAGACACGATTAATTTTACCAGCGAGGAAACGATATGTATCGATAAAATGTACTCCGTTCTCATAGACCAACAGACGGGGATAATCCCGAAAATAAGGTTGACGGCTCAGGTAGGCATCTTGGCCCCAACCATCGCCCATGCGCGAGCGGAAATTCAGTGTATGAATCTTCTCGCCGATAGCACCATTTTCCAATAATCGCTTGATCTCACGGTGCCATGGCTGGAATCTCCAATTTTCGTGTACCATAAAACGAACACCGGCATCACTGGTATATTTGACGATTTCCTGTGCTTGCTGAAAAGTAGGAGCGAGAGGTTTCTGGCATATGATATGGATGCCCAGGTCTGCTGCTTTTTTGCACATCTCAAGATGAGTCGGCGGCGGCGTAATGATATCTACAAAGTCAGGCTTTTCCTTCTCGAGCATTTGTTGCCAATCCTTATAATGATTGGTGATGCCAAATTTATCCATTATGGTCTTTGTGCGCTCTGGGTTTCTGTTGCACATTGCGGTTATCTCTACTTCGCCGATGCGCTGCCATGCGTCGTACTGAAAATGGCTAAAATATCCAGCTCCGATACAAACACCTTTGAATTTAGACATTAGAATTCCTCTGGTGATTTTTGTTCTGTTATTGTGCGGTCGTCATCGCCGGGGTCATTAGCATCTACCTGATTAGCTTCTACCGCGGAGATCGATTTCTTGTATTTTAAATATATATTCATGCTAACAGCCCCCAAAGTCAAAAGGCCTAAAGATGTCAGAATAGCAATAAACCGCATTCGAATTGCCGCCGGAGAAAGCTTTTTATCTGAAGTCCGATTCGGATTCATGAAGCACCAGGTCACAATAGCGACAAAATTAAGTCCCGCAGCCAACATAAAGAAGGTATTGGCACTTCCTGTTTCTTCGTTCAATAATATCGGGAACATAATGGCACTTAAAGCCGCTCCGATATTGCCCACCATATTCATAGCGCCCGAGACAGCACCTGAATTACTGCCGCCAATATCGTTACAGAAGGCCCAGCTTGGGCTAAGAGTCATATCTACGCCAAATGTCGCAAGACCGAAACAGAATACGAACCAATAAAGCTGGGCCTTGTCTGTGGTCAGGAAATCCAGGTTCCTGGTTTGCATCGCAAGAACCAAACCGAGGACTCCCAGAGAAAAGCCCACAATTGCCGTGACGCGTCTCGAGTTCACATGGTAACCCTTTTTAAACAAGCCGGTCACCATGGAACCGGCAATACAGTTCGCAAAGGCAGCGAAAATAAGAGGAACTGCCGAATAATAGATGGCGTGTGGGTCATCAGGCCATTGGTTCCTGAGGTATGACGGTAGCCAGGTCAGACTAATAAAGAAGGTCACATTACTTGCAAAGTACTGCAACATCGCCAGCGACATATTCAGAGATGTAAAAACCTCAGCAAAGGAGGCTTTTATTGATGTAGTAAAGTCACTGACTCGTCCGGCTTCAATATAGTCTAATTCCGCTTTATTAATTTTAGGATTATCTTTAGGGTCGTCATGGAACCAGATAAGCCAAACCGCGGCCCAGATAATGCCAATCAGACCGTTGACCACAAATGTCCAGCGCCATCCAATGATACTTATCAGCCAAGGCATTAAAAAGAGCGAAAGTGCGGCACCTAAACGACTGCCTGAGAAATTGATACCGTGTGCAAGGCCCCGTTCTTTTACAGGCAGCCAGCGAAAAAAGGCCTGCGTGGCACCGGGAAAAGCCCCTGCTTCACCTACACCAAATAAAAACCGCAGCACTAACATTTGTATGGCGTTTCGAGCTGCGCCGGTAAGGGCCGTAAACACGCTCCAAACAGATACCACGATGGTCAGGGCTTTGCGCGGGCCAAAACGGTCGGCAATCCATCCGGAGGGAATCTGAAACAAAGCGTACCCAAACGCAAAGATACCAAGAATCAGACCCAGCATCTCTTTGGAGATGGAGAGATCTTTGATAATATAATCCGCAGCAGAGGCAATGCACGCACGATCCATGTAGGTGTTAACGCTGTGGAAAAAGAGAATCGAAATAAGAACATAACGCTGGCGAGTCATAATATTTCGTGATTTCTGCATAAAACACTCCCACAGTTGGTATGGTACACCTCGACCCTCATGAGCCTGAGGCTGCGCGTCGCTCCTTGATTAGCTTCAGGACGTTTTCCCAGGCACTGACGAACAAATCCCGGAAATAACTGACCGGCCCGTATTCCTCATAGTCCTTCACCTGCAGTCCGTCCTCCATAAACGCCTGCCGAAAGGCGGGCACCTTGGCCAGAAGCTCATCCAGGACGTGCTCCTGAACGGGATTGAATAGTCGGGACACCACAGGCTGGTCCAGCTCCAGCAACTTGTCCGCGTGCCCCCGCCAATTCATGGTAATGCACACATCACCGCCCACCATTTCGGTGAAGTGCTGGAGTCCCCGTACGCCCCCGCCAATAAAGCCGAGCTGATAGCCACGGTCATGCACGAGCTTGTACACCTTCTTGGCGATTACCATGCCGGCCTGGTAGAGGACGTCGGGTGAAATATCGATACCTTGCTTTGCCACCTCTTTGCCGAGCCATTCATCATAGATGCCCGTGATCACAGAGTAGTACATAATCGGCTTGCTCTTGGTCCTGGCTGTGATCTTGTCATACATCCGGCAGACATCAATGGCCTGGCTCAAACCCATGACCTCAGTGGCATTAAGGGGAGTGTTCTCCTCGATCAGGACTCCCATAGCCTCGAGGCCCGCTTCGGTCGCGGGAATCTTTATCATGATATTCGGGCCCATCGCACGGTTCTTGCGACCTTCATCAATGATCACCTGAGGGTCCTCCTCATGGATCGGATCACCCTGGATACTGACATACCCATGTGCGCCGTTGGTCCTTTCATACACGACCATGAACTTGTCCGCAATACCCTTGACCAGCTTGCGCTGCAGGATGCACTCGACCTGGTTGTCGTTGTCGCTTTCCTTTAAGGTCTCATCCAGCAGAGCCAGGGCGTGGTCTTTTCCCTCCTCGTGATTCAACATCTTCCAGGTATAGGCAGGATTCTGGGTACAGCCCATGGCCCCGGCGGCAATGGCCCAATCCGCCTCCTGGGACGTAACATTGTTTATCCACATCTTCGTGGGGGTCAGGGCAGCGACGCGATGAAAGTAGTCGTTTTTCATGACTCAGCTCCTTTCCAGGTCGTGTTTATTTGGGATTTCCAATATAACCTTGTATATCCTTGCTCGGTTTTGCCGGTAAGCCTCTTACCTGATATACTAAAGAATCTGTACTGATAACTCAATAATCTTCAATCGCCACGGCTCTTGCAGGTGCGCCATCTCCGGCGGCAATTTTCAACGGCAGCGCGATAAGCGTGACTTTTGGTTTTGTCAGTGCGCTGAGATTGGCAAGCCCCTCTACGATAACAACCCCGCCCTCAAGGAGAATACGGTGTATTCGAGTCACCTCTTCGAGGTTGTTAACGTCTGCCACCGAAGGCGGCTCTACGCCCAACATCCCGACTTTCTTTTCCACGCACCATTGCGCCAGCTCTTCGCTAATTCTCGGAAGTTCATCGCGATATTGCTCCTTTCCGTAATATTCACTCCAGCCCGTGCGGATCAGGAGGCTGTCACCCGGTTCGAACTGCCCGGCCACAGATTTAAGATGCCTCACTTCAATGAAAGCACGCGGTGAAATCGGACGCACATCAACAACCCAGGCCGGGCCTATGAACTTCTCGACAGCCATCGTGTCAATAGTATCGGGGCTGATCCCGAAGTGCATTGGTGCATCCATGTGTGTGCCACAGTGAGAATACAGACAGAGCGTACTCGCATTCCACCCGTCGGTTTCCAACCTATGGTCCGACTCGATTCGGACTCCCCTTTCGCCCGAGGCAAGGGGCAATGTTAAGTCAATCACCCGGGACATTACTTTTCCTTCGCAGGTTTAAGATTTTCGATAACGGCTGCGGCGATTTCTATGGTTTTCGACGAACCGCCTAAATCAACAGGCAGCACACCCTGCTGTAAAGTCAGTTCAATAGCTTTGACAATTTGCGCCGCGGCCTCAGCTTCTCCCAAATGTTCAAGCATAATTGCACCCGACCAGATGGCGCCGATGGGATTAGCGATACCCTTTCCGGCAATATCGGGAGCCGAGCCATGAATCGGCTCGAACATAGAGGGATATTTCTTCTCCGGATTAATATTGCCGCTGGGGCCCAGACCCAAACTACCCATGACCGCACCGCCGAGGTCGCTGAGGATATCACCAATAAAATTGGTAGTCAAAACCACGTCAAACCGTTCGGGCCTAAGCACAAAATTGGCTGAGGCGTTATCTACGTACATCTTGTCATACGCTATATCAGGATAAGATTCGCTGACCTCTTCGATAATCCTGTCCCAGTACGCAAGACTGTGAATGAGCGTGTTTGATTTCGTTACGTTGGTAACCTTCTTTCGCCGCCGACCGGCAAGTTCAAAGGCATAACGAGCTATCCGTTCTATACCCTTACGAGTAAAAATGCTGGTATCAAAAGCCATCCCATCGGCACTGTCGGGCCTGACAAAACCACCAACCTGAACAAATTCGCCCTCGGTGTTTTCTCGAATTACGACAAAATCTATGTCTTGTGATGTTTTGTTCCGAAGGGGACTTTGAACTCCCGGCAGCAAACGGGCCGGACGATAATTTACGTATTGGTCAAAGCCCATTCGGACCTTAAACGTGAACATCATCGCAGGCAGGGTATCGTCAACGTCTGCTAATCCGACGGCGCCAAAATAAATTGCGTCAAATCCTCTGAGTACATCCATGCCGTCCGGCGACATAAAATCGCCATGTTCTTTGTAGTACCCGGCACCAAATGGAAAACTCTGGGTATTAATTTCAAAACCATTGACCTCGGCAACGGCATTAAGAACTTCAATACCAGCCGGAACGATTTCATGTCCGATACCATCACCGGGAACTATAGCAATTTCATATTCTTTCATGGACAAAATATATATTTTCTGATAACCTATTGCAAGATGATTATGCTCAAACTTATTTTTCCCACCCTGATAGCAATTCGCAAAGGCGGTGAGTTGTTAAGTAAGACCTCATCAATACCTATAACGGCCTTGCCTGGCAAACCAAAAGACAGCATAAACACCTCGATTGGAAATTAGCACTGACAAAATGAAGATAACACGAAGACAATTCCTTAGAAATACATTGGTTGACTCGGCACCGGCGGCTTACGCTTTATCGCTTTCCTGTCGGCCTGCACTGTCATCCCGAACCAACAAACCATCGAGGCCGAATATCATTATCATTATGGCTGATGATATGGGTTTTTCGGATGTGGGTTGTTTTGGTGGAGAGGTTCATACGCCGAACCTTGATCGGCTTGCTGCAAACGGTTTACGTTTTATGCAGTTCTATAATTGTGCACGCTGTTGTCCGACGCGAGCCAGTTTGATGACGGGGCAGTATCCGCATAAGGTAGGCCTGGCGCAGAACGGTCAGAACCTGAGACGAAACGGAATCACTATCGCCGAAGCGCTAAAGCAGGCCGGTTACAACACCGCGATGGCGGGCAAATGGCATCTGTCCAGAGCAGCTCCGCTTGAAGACAAGAAACTGCACCAACAATGGTTAGACCATCAATATGAGCCGGGGCATCCATTTGCCCCGCTACAAACGTATCCGGCCAATCGAGGATTTGACAAGCATTATGGCGTGATTTGGGGGGTTATCGATTACTTTGACCCGTTTTCGCTTGTTGATGGTACAGAAGCTGTAAAGACTGTGCCTGAGGATTACTATTTTACTGATGCGGTCACAGAAAAGTCAGTGGCATATATTCACGAGTTTAGCCGCTCCGATAAGCCGTTCTTTTTATATGTTGCGCACTGTGCCCCGCATTGGCCTTTGCATGCACGCCCGGAGGATATTGCAAAGTATAAGGACACTTACAAAGCCGGCTGGGAAAAACTGCGCCTTGACCGGTATAGGCGGATGTTGAAAATGGGATTATTCAGTAAGGAAAACACGCCATTGCCGCCCATACAAGATGAGGGAAGGAAATGGGACAGGCTCTCTAATGAGGACAAAGCATTCCAATCGGCAAAGATGGCTGTGCATGCTGCAATGGTCGACCGTATCGACCAGGGTATCGGAAATATTGTCAGCGTCCTCAGGCAAACCGGACAGCTCGACAATACAGTGCTCTTCTTTTTGTCGGACAATGGTGCCTCGCCCGAAGTGCCACAGCAGCCGGGATATGACCGCAGTTCGCAAACACGAGCCGGTCGCAATATCCGGTACAAGGGCATCTTCGAGCCCGGTTCGCAAACGACCTATACCGGCATTGGCCCAGCCTGGGCCAGTGCGTCGAACACACCGTTCCGCTACTGGAAAAAGGAGTCTTTCGAAGGGGGCTGTCATACGCCGTTGATAGTTCACTGGCCCAAAGAACTTAAAGTCAGGTCCGGGACAATCACCGAAGAAGTGGGCCACGTTATGGACATTATGCCCACATGTTTGGAACTGGCTGGCGCTCAGTACCCGGCAGAATACCAGGGACATACATTGACACCTCTGGACGGTAAAAGTCTGACGCCCATCTTAGCCGGCAGCAGGCGTACAAAGTACGACAAGCTTTTCTTTGAACATATGGGCGGCAGGGCTGTTCGTATGAGTAACTGGAAGCTGGTTGCCTTGAAGGGCGCGCCCTGGCGGCTTTACAATCTGACTGACGACCGGACCGAAACGAACGACCTGGCCGCGAGGTACCCCGACCGTGTGCGGACGATGAGAGATGAATGGACTCGATGGGCCGGGCGGGTCGGTTTGCAAAGACCATAGCTAAAAGTAACAAATATAGAGGAGACAAAAATGAACCGCAGGCAATTCATAAAGTCAGCAAGTTTTGGACAATGGGGCTGGCGATATTCGGGTGTGCGGCTGATCCGATACGCTCTGTGCGCTCCGAACGATATAAGTACATCCAGAATCCGAATCACCAAACTGTGTTTTATAACGTAGTTTCAACCAAGCCAAACGAACTGCTGCAAACCTGGAAAGAAATAGGTAAGAATAATCCGGCTGTTGCTGCTCGTGCTCGATTCTATCATCACCGCCCGGCAGAAGAACTTTATGACCTTGAATACGATCCATACGAGCTTAATAACATAGCTGACCATCCTGATTACGCAAAGATAAAGGGCCGGCTTATAAAAGAGCTTGAGCGATGGATGCAGCAGCAAGGTGATAAAGGCAACGCCACAGAATTAATGGCAATTGAAAGACAGGGCCCGAACAGGAAATGGACCCCGTATGATCCCAATCGTTCCCCGAAGCCGAAGAAAACGAGGAAAAATGCTAATTGACTTTGCCCTCTATCAACCGCGCTGATATTTAATTGATGAGACGTGCTTGGGCAACTTTTGCACTATCTGCTCGGTACGGTTCGATTTGCTTTATCTTCTTTTCCCGCAAGGCCTTGTAGCAGTCAGGCAGATCAAATGACTTAAGTATATTTGGCACAAGCGCTGAAAGCGGCCACGCATAAGTTTCTGACTCGGCAATATCAGAATATGAAGTCAGGGCATTTTTTAGTGTAATTTGTTTGACCTGATCCGACAGAACAGCCGCGAATGTGGCCGGTAACGCGCCCCATCCCTTACCGACTATGTGGACCTCGTCGTGACCATGGTCTCTGAGCCAGTGGAGCACCCGAAGCACATCGTAAGTCTTCTGACCGACATACGGCCTGTCGAGCATGATGGAGTGAATCGCATAGAAGTAGTCGTTACCATAAGGAGTAAGGAACGAATCCTGGTTGCACGTGTTTGGCCGCGATTCTCCAATGCCCCGCACGTCGCATGTATAAAAGGCCGAATCCGGCTCGTCTTTGAGTAACTCAGCAATCAACGGCTCATCACGAAGCTCAGCATCGCTGGAATGGTGCGCGACGTACAAGATGGCTCGCTTGGGCCCTTTGGGAGGGCGTGACATCAAACGGTCATCACTAAGACGATACACTATCGCTTGGATGCCCGGCTCGGTCTCAACGGTATATGTGACCCAATACGGCTTCGGATAGTCCCGCCGCCGCCAATTGCGTAGAATTCGATATTCGGGAGTCGGATTGTTGTTCCGCAATTTAACCAATTCTCCGAGCCGCAGCGTCTTCACAATATTCCGCTTGAGTTCCCGCGTAGAAAGATTACTTCGCCGTTTTTTGGCCAGCGCCTGCGACTTCGCTTTTGTAAATGAGTAAATCGGCCGCGAATTCAGCTCGCAGACTTGTCCACGCGGCGCGCACCAAAGTATTTCATCTTTCTCGATGGCCAGTTCCGGTTCGCGCTGGGCCTTAGAGATGCCCGTAGCACGGTTAAACCAGCGATACATAGCTTCGCGGTTTTCCTGGGAATAACCATGGTAGGTCGGGCCGACGAAAAGCTGGATGTTTTTCTCGGCCCCGAGCAGGCTGTAAAGATGTTTGAGCCGATTATAAGCCTCTGTTGCTCCACGGACGTCGAAATAATCTTTCTCCTTCGCCAGAATAATAACCGGCTTAGGTGCCATCGCAGCGAGAAAATCACTATGGTCCAGTCCAAGAGCCAACGCCTGAGGCGGACATTGCTCCGTGTCAGCCGGGAGTTCGTTTTCCAGGTTACGGCCGAACGTGGTCACAAAGCAGCTTGGAGCAGCCATTGTCCAGCGGCTTTCAACGCCGCACAGCCAGGTTGTCATAGTACCCCCGCCGGAGTTCCCTGTGACACCGATATGCTTCGGATCTACCTCTTTGCGCGTTAGCAGGTAGTCAAGCGCACGGATGCCATCCCAGGCCCGCCAGGATCCAATAAACTCGCCCACCAGAAACTGCTGATTACCAGCATACAGATGCTCTCTAACACCGACACCAATCTTCGACTTCAAGTTTTTATCCGGATACTGCAGACGCTCACCCTGTCCGATAGGATCGTAAACCAGGACGACGTAGCCCTGCCTTGCCAGCCCTTGTGCAAAGCCCTGGTAGAACTCCGACGCTTTGCCGTTCGATGAGTGACCACAGGTTCCGACGACACCCGGAAGAGGAAATCTTCGGCCCTTCGGTATATACAGGTTAGCCGTAACCAGAAAATTGGGCCTACTCTCGAAGATAACATTTTCTATCGTGTACACATCCCGCTCAACAATGCCTGTAATCCGTGGATTGAGGGGAGTCTTAACAGGCCAGGGCCCAAAGCTTTGCTGTATCTTCTCCCGAACGTCGCGGACATATACTTGAGCATCGGTCCGGGTCTTCAAGGCGGCTCGTCGCTGATCTGCCTGCTTTTCCACACTATGCAGGCGCTGGACGAAATACTCCTGGACCATTCGGCCAAATCGATTAAGCGGCGTAAGCGAGCTGTTAGGCGAGCCGGATGCAGCCTTGGCGCTGCCTCCATTTAGCCAGGCAGCGAGCACGAGCAAGCTTGTCGCGCTTATCCTGAGGACATTGTGGCTTGTCGAGCGCTTTGATGACTGTCTTGAAGTCTTAACAAGATATAACATTGTTCAATCCTCCTAAAAGCTGTCCGAGAATAAAAAATCTTCCGACCAAACGATATTCTAAACGGCATACAGAATCTTGGTCCAACTCTCAACTCTAAATTATACACTCACAACAGCCCAATGGAAACCCAAAAAACAAAAAGAGAAATCACATTGCATTTACAAAAAAAATCTTGTCCTGGCCTCAGTTTTATGCTTCGTTTAAAATGTCTTGGACTGCTCTCAAGAGGAATCTATTGCTCCCAGTGCCTATCTAAAGTATAATATAACTGGTATTCGTCATTAATGAAGGTAGGTGCTTATGAAAAAGAAAAGTCAACTCTTTACAATTACTGTCTGTCTGTTGGCAATGTCATGCGTTTTGTTGATAGCAAGAACTCAACAGAAAACACAAGAGCAACAAGCCAGGCATATCCTCCATACTACCGGTGTCAAAGGCGGGCTTGTAGTCCACATTGGATGCGGAGACGGAAAATTAACGGCTGCGCTGTGTGCAAATGATAGCTATATAGTGCATGGCCTGGATGCTGACGTGAAGAATGTGGAAAAAGCCCGTGAGTATATCAACTCTCTTGGTATCTATGGTAAAGTATCAGTGAGCAAGTTAAGTGGCGATCGGCTCCCCTTTATTAACAATCTTGTTAACCTTATTGTTGCCGAAGACCTCGGCAACGTGTCCATGAATGAGGTAACGCGTGTGCTGTGTCCTAACGGCGCAGCATATATCAAGAAGAACCGCAAGTGGACAAAGATAGTCAAACCACGGCCGGAAGATATCGATGAGTGGACCCACTTCCTGCACGATGCTACGGGCAACGCCGTCACCACGGATGCGATTGTGGGACCGCCGAAGCACATGCAATGGATGGCTGCGCCGACCTGGAACCGTAATCATCACACACTTGCAAGCATCAGCGCGGTGGTCTCGGCGCAGGGACGACTCTTCTATATAGTGGATGAAGGGCCTGCCGCTTCAATAGAGATGCCGGGCAAGTGGTCTCTTGTAGCCCGGGATGCTTTCAACGGCGTGCTTTTATGGAAGCAGCCAATCTCATCGTGGGCCTGGCATCACCAGAAGTTTCGCTCCGGTCCCGTTCAGCTTCCCAGGACCCTTGTCGCCGTAGAGAACCGCGTTTACATCCCACTCGGAATCAACGCACCTATGACGGCTCTGGATGCGGCGACAGGCCAAGTCATCCGAACCTACAAAGGCACCGAGGGTACCGAAGAAATCATCCTGAATGATGGTATTCTGCTTGTCGTAATCGGTTCGCCCGTCGCCGAGCAAGCTGCGACTAATCCAAAACAGTCGGAGAAATTCCCGTTTCCAAATAAGAAATCCATAGTCGCGTTCGCAGGCGATACGGGCGAAGAGCTTTGGAAATGGTCGAAGCCGGCAAGCGCAAATCCTATACCTTTGACGCTTGCCGCCTGGAACCGGCGCGTGTTCTTCGCCACTGACGAAGGTCTCGTGTGCCTGGATGGTGGCACAGGTGAGGAACTCTGGCGTTTCTCCCCGACCAGGCCCGGTCAGGCCAATCGAAAACCAACGGCCGAACAGAAACAAAAGACCGCTCGCAAGCGTAAGTCCAACTTGCAGCGAAGGGCCGGCTGGTCAGTAGCGACTTTGGTTGTACACGATGGAGTTGTGCTCTGGGCGGATGGCAGACGCCTATTGGCACTATCGGCCGAGACAGGCAAAGTTCTTTGGAGCTGCCCGTCTCAGCCGGGCTTCCGATCTCCGGTGGATGTATTTGTAGCCGGCGGGCTGGTTTGGCTGGGCCCTGATTTTGCCGAAGGGCGCCACCCGCGTACAGGCGAGGTCAAAAAGAGCAATCCCGCAATTGCGGACCTTTGGACAGCCGGTCATCACCATCGATGCTACCGCGAAAAGGCTACGGACCGATACATCATAACGGGCAAGCGAGGAATCGAGTTCCTCGATTTGCTTTCTGACAATCACTCGCGCAACAACTGGGTTCGCGGCGTGTGTCAATACGGCATTATGCCCTGTAACGGACTTATCTATGCACCCTCCCACGCATGCGGCTGCCTCATGGAAGCCAAACTCTACGGATTCTGGGCTCTGGCCCCGGAGTCCGCTGCCCGGAAGGTCCCAAAGAATGTTTCGGACACTGACAGACTCAAGCGAGGCCCGGCATACAATAAAATCAAAAAACAAAAATCCAAAGTTGTAAATCCAAATGACTGGCCAACACACCGGCACGATCCGCTGCGAAGCGGAATGACGACGATGGAACTCCCAGCTCAGCTTCAGGACATCTGGCATGTAAGCATCGGCGGCAGGCTCAGTGCCCCGGTGATAGCCGACGGAAACGTTATCGTCTCATGCGTCGACGAACACCGCATTATCTCGCTGGATTCTCGTAACGGCAAGACACGGTGGGTCTTCACCGCCGGTGGTCGCGTGGACTCGGCGCCGACCATCTACCGGGGGCTGGTACTCTTCGGATGTACGGATGGATGGATTTACTGTCTGCGCCTTTCTGACGGCGAACAGGTCTGGCGTTTCTGCGCGGCACCTGAGGAGTTCAAGACAGTATCGCTCGGTCAGGTTGAATCGGTTTGGCCCGTGCACGGAAGCGTGCTGGTCCAGGACGGCCTGGCGTATGCCGCTGCAGGCAGATCATCCTATATCGATGGTGGGATATTCCTTTATGGACTCGATCCAATGACGGGAAAACTCGTTTGTCAGACACGTATCTGCAATTCAAATCCCAAAGTGGACATGGCGGGCACAGAAGAAAACGGTTCTGATATTGCGATTGAAAAAATCGGTCAAAATGCCACAGACAGCAAAACATTTACGGCTCCGGACAAAAGCGATGCGTTTTCCATGGATGGGGCCACGACGGATATTCTTGTCGGCGACGGCACCTCGATTTACATGCGGCACGTGAGGTTCGACCGAAACTTTCTCAGGCAGCCCGGGTATGGTCGGCATCTCTTTTCGACCTCCCGGCTGTTGGACGACGCAGAAGTCCACCGTTCACACTGGGTGCTTGGTACCGGCGACTTCCGCCGTATCCCCGTTGCCTATTCGTGGATAGTGAACTCCGGGGGCAGCAGGTACAACTCGCGCCTGGCCGTTCCGCACGGTTTGATGCTGGCATTTGATGACCAGGCCGTATGGGGCGTTCGACGAAGCAAAAAAAGCGGCTACATACTTTTTGCTGATGACAACAGGCCTTTTTCGGCAGATGAGCAGGTTCTGCCGGACTTCAGAAAGCCGGACGCAGAGAGTGTTCCAAAGTTGAAATGGTCCGTGGCTCTGCCGATGCGTCCTCGGGCGATGCTCCGGGCCGGCAATTGTCTGTATCTCGGTGGTATGCCAGACGTGATTGATCCAAAAGACCCGTTTGCCACTTACGAGGGCCGAAAGGGCGGTCTGCTTTGGGTAATGTCGGGCCGGAATGGCGAGAAGTTGGCCGAATACAAGCTCGAAGCTGTGCCCGTCTGGGATGGTATGGCCGCGGCGAATGAACGATTGTACATATCGACACAGGATGGTCGGGTGTTATCTATGGGCAGGAAATAGTGGCAAAGAAAGGGACATAAGAAGCAAACGTTTCATTGAGACAGTTGCATTTTGAGGATGTTTTTGGTATTCTAAAAAGATTGATAATCTGAGGAGTATTGCATAAATTCACATTATGTACGAAATCTCGCTTGAGATGTAAAATTAAACCTTTTTTATTTCACCCGTTCGAAGGAGGTCATTATGAAACGGTATGGTCTGTTAACTTTGGTTTTGTGTGTCGCTCTGGTTGGTCTTAATGTAGTTATGGTTTACTCTGGTGAACGAAACAAAATCAGCGATGAGTTTCGCAAGCGGTTTATCAAAAACTTTCAGCGCGGTCCGCTGAACACGACAATAGGTGATGCAATGATGCTGCGAATTCTTGTGGAAGGCACAAGGGCCAAGCGCGGGATCGAAGTTGGGTCGGCCAATGGCTTTGGAGCCATCAATATGGGAATAGCTTTCGAGAGGACCGGAGGGCACCTT
>SDBS01003016.1_pt1 | contig 16563 bp, 23 predicted proteins | sample 2277091 | NCBI WGS metagenome assembly SDBS01 (sample SAMN10404972, study PRJNA504765) | marine sediment metagenome | isolation source: marine sediment core GS10_PC15, 163 cmbsf | place: Arctic Ocean: Southern Knipovich Ridge | collected 2010 | reverse complement strand
AGAAAAAGATATGAACTTGAAAAAACATATTTGAAGAGCCAAGTAAATAGTTTAAAACTTTATTCTAGATGGGCAAAACCATATTTAAGAGTAGCACAAGAACTTGAATCAAAAGACATGGGAAGAGAAGCAGCTCTGGTAAAAACCTTTAATACAATTGTTTTAGAATTAGCTTTATTAGGAAAAAACAAAGTTGATGTAGAGGCTGCAGCACTTCAAGGAGATATTCCAAGAGAATTAAAGAAAATGAAGACAAAGAGAGATTACCATAGTTGTGTTTTAGTTGAATTTAGATTTAGAGGAATTCCTCAAAGAGTGGGGGGACAACAAGCACATTATACTTTTGGTGGAAGAACCGAAGCAACATTTATGTCTTATGCTTTAAACGATGATGAACTGGCAAAGATAGATGAAGTACTTGAAGATTCAGATGTTGGAGATGTTTTAAGATTGGTTGAGGGAGCAACCACAGAAAGTTTAGATCAATTAAAAGACGAAATAGATTTTTTTCTTGAAGAACCTTCATTAGAAGTAAAAGGAAAATCAAAAGATAGTTCAAATCCTTTTTTTGCATTAGTAGGAAAATATAATGAAAAAGAACCAAAACTAAAAAAAGAAAAAATAAGTGAAGAGAAAAAAGGCCCTATAATAATTAAACCAGATACATTTATAGAAAAAACACAAATAAGAGCTCTGGCAGCATACAATTCATCAGAAACAGCATTTAAATTATTTGATATTTATAAAAAAGCCCATGGCATGCCAAGTTATACTTAAATAGAATCTTTTAAATAACTACTTCTTTCTTAATCTTTTATTATGCAAAGCTAATAAGATAGTAGCAGTAACAAATGTAAAAGCAAATACTATACTTATTCCCATAGAAAAATCTTTAAGAATAACATACCCTGCTATTTCAGACATAGCATTGATTAAGAATATTGCAGCAACACCAAGATAGATTATACAAATTACCCTAATAATCACCTGCTTTCTCATAATTCTAATAATTGATTATATTTATATATTTAACTAACTATTAAATATCATGGAAAAAGAAGACGAAGAAGAGGAAGTAAAAGAATCTGATTCAGAAGAATCAGATTTAGAAGAAGATATTGAAGAAGCAGAGGAAGAAATAGAAGAAAATAAATTTGTTGAATTCATGACCCCTTCAATTGAAAGCACACCCACTCTAGGGCAAGTTGCAGTAGCTTCTGAATTAAGAGCAACAGACTTAGAGCAAGATCTCTCAAATGTAGTGGGTTTAGAGAATAATAAAAAAGATGAAGATGATCCATTTAAATACAAGATTGGAGCAGATCCAGGAGAAGGACCAAAATACATTAGTTCAGGAGAAGAAATAGAAAGAACAAATTTACCTCAAAGCATAGATATTATGAGTTTAGGAAGAAAATCAAATCTTTTACCTAATGAAATTGGTTTTTCAGCGTTTCCAACAACAAAAATAGGTGAAGTAGAAGGTCCTGGATATGAATTACCAGATAGATTTGATATTGACAAAGCAGGAAAAGGTAAATTATTTGAGAAAAAAGATGTTAAATATGAACCGTTGGCGTAAACCATTAAATTAATAAATAAAATTTGTTTAGTAAAAACATGGCAAGAGAAAGTGAATACACTATTAATAATTTGTATCAAGGAGGTTATTCTAGTCTAAGCCCTTCTTATGGAGATATGTTTACAGGATATAATGTTGAAGCAGGTGGTTTAGGAATGTCAACAGATCCAAGAACAGCAAATATTATCAAAGAAGCTTCTTCAAAACTTTCAGCAGGCGCAAAACAAATAGAACTCTCATTGGTCATCCCTAAAATATTTGATACTATTCCAAAAGATCAATTAAAAGAAGCCCATAGATTAAGCAAGTTAACAGGAGTTGAGATGTCTGTTCATGGTCCTGTAATGGATTCTGTAGGATTTGATGGACAAGGAAATTTTAGTGAGATAAACCGTGAAGTTGCAGAAAGAAGAATGGCTGAAGTAATTGAAAGAAGTAATGAAGTAGATCCAAGAGGAAATGTTACTGTAACTTTTCATTCTTCAGGAGGAATTCCTGGAACAGAGTGGAAGATGACTCCTGATGGAAGAAAAGCAAAAAGAATGATAGCAGTAAACAGAGAAACAGGAAAAATGATTCCTTTGGAAGTAGAAACAAAATATTATCCTGATATGGAAGAAATAAGACCTGAATATGAGGAAAGAGTTGAAAAAGGATTAATTCCAACAGAAGAATTAATAAGAAATAAAGAAAAATACTTTGAAACTATTCCTCTTGAAAAAGGAGAAATACACTCTGCTGAAGAAAATTTAAGAATAGCAAATAAAACAGAATGGAGCAATTCAATTTCTCAAGTGTTTTTTAATAAAGAAAGAGCAGATGAGATTTTACAACAAAATCAAGATCAGATTGAACATGTTTTAAACGGTTTACAAAATGGAACAATTAGAAAAGAAGAAATAAATAAAATTCCAGAATACAGGCAAGCAATATCTCATCATAAAGCTGCAGCAAATTATCTGCAAGATGTTCATACAACTGCAAATGCTCTTTTCAGTAGGGCATACAAATATGGTAATGAAGAAGACAGAAAAATTTTAGAAGGAATTTCAGAGACATATAAAAAAGAATTAGAGGAAAAAAGAGATGCTTTTGGAAGATCAACGGCTATGCAGAATTTACTAAATTCTCTAAAAGCTGAAATCACCCCCCAGATGAATGTTCCTATTGAAGAGTTTGCAACTGAAAAATCTTCACAAAGTTTTGGAAATGCTGCTTTTGAAGCTTATAAGAAGTTTGGAACAAAAGCACCTATCATGTCTATTGAAAATCCTCCTGCTGGTGAAGCTTTAAGTACAGGAGAAGATTTGAGAAATCTTATTGTGAAATCAAGAGAACAATTTGTAGAAAAAGCTGTTGAAAGTGGAAAACTTTCTGAAGGAGAAGCAAAAGCACAGGCTGAAAAGTTAATTGGAGCTACTTGGGATGTAGGCCACATCAATATGCTTAGAAAATCAGGAGCTACTGAAGAAGATATTATTAGAGAAACAGAAAAAATAGCTCCTTTTGTTAAACATATACATCTTTCTGATAATTTTGGTTTTGAACATACAGAACTTCCAATGGGAATGGGAAATGTTCCTATAAAGGAAATGATGGAGAAATTACCTCAAAAGGACGTAAAAAAAGTTATAGAAGCTGCAGATTGGTGGGAACATATGAAAACTTCCCCTTTAAGAGAATCTCTTGAAGGATTAGGAGCTCCTATGTATGAAACAGGAGTAGGACCTCGTTGGAATCAATCTCCTGCATTTCAAGAAGGTTATTTTTCAGGTTATGGAATGATGCTTCCTCCAAAAAATTATGAAATGTGGGGTTCTGGATTTTCAATGGCTTCATTACCAACAGAACTAGGAGGACAAATGCCAAGTAGAGGAGGAGGAATGAGCGGAACACCAATGGAATAACCACTCTATTCCAGTAAATTTAAAAACTAAATATACATAATATCAATATAAAAGAGGACAATGGCAAAAAAGAAAATTTCTAAGAAAACTGCAAAAAAATCAAAGAAATCTAAAAAAGAATTAAGTTCAAAAGATTTTCCAACATTAAAATTAAAAAAAGAGCATGATATTGCAATGGACTTTGCAGTAAAAGCTTACAAGGTTTTTGATAAAATAATTAAATCAGTTGTTTTATTTGGTTCTCAGATCAAACAGACTTCTGTTGCAGGTTCTGATATTGATATAATTCTTATAGTAGATGATGCTGCAATAAAATGGGACCAAGAATTAATCGCCTGGTATAGGCAAGAATTAGATAACTTATTAAAAAAGAATCCTTATCAAACAGATTTGCATATTAATACAGTTAAACTAACAACTTGGTGGGAAGATTTAATGAGAGGAGACCCAGTTGTTATTAATGTTTTAAGACATGGAGAAGCAATGTTAGATTATGCTGGTTTCTTTAATCCTTTGAAAAGACTTTTACTCGAAGGAAAAATAAAATCAACTCCAGAAGCAATTTATAGTTGCCTTCAAAGAGCACCAATGCATTTAGCTAGAAGTAGAGCAGCAGAATTAAATGCAATTGAAGGTTTATATTGGGCAGCAGTAGATTCTGCTCATGCAGCTTTAATAGCAGCAAATATAACACCTCCTTCACCAGAACATATTCCAATAGATCTAAAAGAAAATTTTGTTAATTCAAGAAAATTAAAGATGAAACATGTTCTTTTCTTTAGAGATTTATTAGTTCTTCACAAGAAAATCGCACACGGAGAAGAAAAAAGTCTAAAAGGCGTTGAGATTGATGCTTGGCAAGACAAAACAGAAGATTTTTTAGAAGTAATGGCCAGATTAGTTAAAGATCTTTTGGATTAAATTTTTCATCATAGATTCCATGTTTTCTATGATTTTGACTATATTTTAATAATTCATCAGACTTTTTCATTTGTTCTTTATGTTTCAACTCATGATAACTTACAATTGCTTTTATATCATCTATATTCATTTTTATTCCTCAACTCTTTAATTTTCAAAAAAGAAGTCTATGTATCTAATAAAATTACTTTAAATATGTTTTGGTTTTATTCTAATTTTCCATCACTTTGAGGTTCAATAAGATACCAATCGCTAAAGTTAGCAGGATTTTCTCCTATCAACTTCGCGTTCATAGCATGAGGATTTCCAAATGCAAAATATATTTTTTCTAATTCTAAATTAAGTTTATCAAAACCTCCAACAACATCTGGAGAAATATACTCTGTTTCTGGATCTTCTCTCATTTTTCTAACTAATTCTGCTGCTTCTGGAACATGTTTAATTTCAACTTTAGCTCTTTTAATATTCTTTTCAATATTTGTATAAAGATCAATCATATCTGAAATTTTCTTATATCCTCCTTTTTCCCAACCAGAGTGTAAAAAACCAAATTTTTTAATTAATCCGCTTTCGTAAGACTCCAAATATTTTCTTAACAATGCAGGTCTCATGTTAAAATATTTTTTACCTACTAATTTTGAATCTAAATGATCTATAGGAATTCTTTCCAAGTCCTCTAATGCTTGTTTCTTAAAGTAAGATTCAGTATAAGGATGCCCATCTTCTTTTAAATAATCATCCGTAATAGTTAAATATAGCATAACAGGATCTTTAATTACTTCTATAAAATCATGTGGATTAAGAAGTACTTTTTTAACTTTAAACCTTCCCTCTGCTAAATCAATCAATTTTAATTTAGAATTCATTTTATCTTTTCCCTTAATTTTCTTTGAGATTCTTTACCAACACCTTGAGCTCCAATCATTAAAAAAGCCAGTGAAGCCTCCAAACCTCCCCCTAACATTTTCATCGCCTTATCAGAAATTTCTTTATCTGTAATATGATTATAAGTTATATATCCTGATGCTCCTAAATTAACTATAGCAGAAGCATAAAGTGTTAATGCATAAAGTTTTAGTTTGTTCATTTTATTAGAATTTATTTGTGATATCTTTAACTTTACCGTCACTTTGAGGCTCAACAAGATACCAATCATCAAAATTAAGAGGGTTACCTTCTTCTTTTAAATCGAAATTAACTACCTGAGGTTTTTCAGGAGTTCTGGTTGATGCAGAATAGACAGGAAGATTAAATTTTCCATTTTTATTTTCAAGATTATCTAAATCACTAAATTTAATATCTTCATCATAGAACTTGTTTTCTTCAGCCCATTTAACATAAGCTTTTCTAAATTCATTTGTTCCTAACAAGAATAATCCTGTTCCTACAGCAGCATAAAAAAGATCAGCCATTTCATTAAATCCCATTTTACTCTTTATCCTCCTCTTTAGGTGTAGGATTGTATTTTTCCATAACTGAATCAAGATATTTCTTTGGGCCTCCAAGATAATTTGAATCCATTACTTTTTTAGCTGCAGTAAGTCTATAAGCTTCTCTAAGTTTTTCATATACTCCTAATGCAATATTTTCATCTTCATTTAATTTTTCAGGATTAAAAATCCTTTTTCCGTCTTTTTCTTCAGTTGCTTTTTCCATTAATTCAGCATAGACATAATCTTTTAATTTTTCAGGGAGTTCAAATTCTAATTCAGGAGCAAATTTATTAATTCCTTCTGCTAAATCTTCAAGATATGAATTTTCCATAACATGTTCAAGTCCACTAATTATTTTATTAGAAATATATGCATTATCATAAGCATAACTTGGATCTCCTGCAACCCCAAGTGCTTCATTCTCTTTAATTAATCTTTGATATTCTTCTTCTTTTGCTTTTTTAATATCTTCTCCATTAAATGCATACTTTGCACTTTCTGCACCAGAAGTACCATATTTTGTCTTATCTGAAGCAAGATTAGCACCTAAAGTAGTTGGAATTAATTTTCTCTCTAAAGTAGATAAAGTCAAATTTCTCATGCTTTCTCTTTTTGTTATTTCTTTTTCTGCCATTTTATTGTGTTAACTCCTGTAAGTTTTTAGTATGGTTATAAGCTAATTCCCATAAGTTAGGATCTGTTTTATCAAATCCTATAAGAGGAAATATTAATTCTTTAACTGGATCTTCTTTTTCAACTAAATCTACTAATTCCTTATCGTCATAAAATCTACTTCTAGTTTTCCTTATCATCTTCTTGTCTTCTCCAGCTAATATAGTAAAAGGAATATTTTTCTCTAAACATCTCTTTCCTATAATTACTCCTTCTGGGTTTTCAGGATCATTAAGATAAAGACCACTAATAACAGCACTATATGGAGGATCATTTTTCAATTTTTCCATAGCCTCTTCTAAATTATCTACAATCTCAGAATTTAAATCTGCATCTATAGCAGCAACTAGATATCCTGGATTACTTTCAACAATTAAAACATCTTTTTGTGTTTCTTTTTCCATAACCTACCTGAGAAATTATACTTTATAAATCTTTCTATTTGTTATCACTGAGTAATTAGGACAAATCACTTATTTCTTTAATTCATAAAGAATCTTGGTTTTACAAGGCAATTTTGCCTTTATTTGCTTTAATACATTTCTAGCAAAAGAAACAGCTTTTTCATTAGGTACAGCCACAAAGAAAATCTTACTACCAGGCTTTAAAATTGCTGCTTTTCCAACAGATTTACCATATGATAATTGCATTCCTGTCTGCATTCTATCTGCACCAGCGCCTGTAAGCATTTTATTCTCCCTTTGAATATGATGTGGAAAAGGAATAACTTTGAATAAATATTGTCCTCCAAGCTCGGTATCTAATTTCTTATTAATATATTGTCTACATGCTTCAAGAGCATTATGTCTTAGCTGGACTTTTTCAGTTGCAATTGAAGTTAATTGATGAGGTAATTTCCCTTGATTATAGAGATTTTCCTTACCCATTGTAAACTTAACAATCTTTTGATGTGGAACTGTTTTAATATATGATTTTTGTCGTCTTTTACTAACTCGTGTAAAAGGTACTACTTTTTTCTTTGAATATGCTGTTGCTTTTCTTAATGATGCCATTATTCTATACCTCCAGATCTAGCAACTCTGTTAAACAAAGCTTCTTCTACCTCTATTTCTTGATATAAATCCATTTCATTTAAGTTTGTTTTTGCAGGTTTTCCTTTCTCTAATTTCAAAAAATCTCCATAAAGAGGTTCGCAATGTCCTCCCCTAATGCAATGTTTTTGATAATCTTTTTTTTCACTTTCTACAAGTTTTGACTCTTCTCCATCCTTATAGCTATTTCTTACAAATTCAGACATGGCACAATCATCATAAAATCTACAAAGTTCTATCGTATCTGTATTCATAAAATTATTTTCACTCATTTTTATTCTCTATCCCTCTCTAGCTCATATATTGGATTAAATGTTGTTTCTCGGTATATTATAAGTTTCTCTGTTTTATCTTCAAAATATTTTTCTATCTTTATTTCTTCTCTTTCACTCATTTTATCTCCACACTTGTTGTAACTGCTTGGCCAGGAAGGCCTTTTTCAAATATGGCCCTTACAACTCCTTTATTTCCATGGCTAGATGAGATCTTGCCTTTGATTATCTTCCCAGCAGGAGACTTCCATTCAACTCCTTTTCCAACAAGCTTTCCAGCTTTTTCTTTTGTATCCACACCTTCAACTTCTATTAAAAAGTGTCTTTCATGAACAGTATGCCGTCCTCTTCTAAATTGAATAACCTTTCCTTTAGTAACCATACTTAATATCAAGAAAATTAGTTTTTAAACGTTATGTTATAATTCAAATTCTCTTGGCTTATTTAAATCTTCTAAGAATTCTCTTAATTTTCTCCGTTTAAGTGGTTTTTCCAAAGTTCCATTTTCATCTGAATCTTCTAAAACACAACGTATTAATCCATCTTCATTTTTATCATTCCATAAAAAACGAGCACGAGAAGAATAATAATACGTTCCTTTCAAGTCTTGATCTTCAATTTTATAAAATGCTACAACGTCTGACTTTCCATCCCCATCAAGATCATATTCTCCTCTTGCAAAATAGCCTTTACTCCCCATACTTATCATAATCAGTTTTTTAGTGCATTTTTCTTTATGTTTCAAATGATCGAAAACATACCCTCTTTTAATCGAAGGTCCATAATGATTATATAAAAGTGGCACACCAAAGATTAAATAAACTAAAAACAAGCGCTTGAGTTTTTCATTCATCAATTAATTTTAATTTACTTTTATTTAAGGATTATTGTGTTAGAACTATTTCTTTTTATTATTAGCAAGCTCACATCTTTGATTATATTCAACTAAATCATTTATCAAGATGTCTGCATTTTTTCTTGCATTGTCAACTCTATGAGCGTCTAATTTTCCTTTTTTAAATTGAGTTCTTGCACTCACAACATCTCTTAAGATTCTCAAAGCTTGTGGAGCAAATTTACCTTTTTTAACAAAAGTCTTTTCAAAAGTATCAATAATTTCTACTTGAGATTTTTTCCCTGTAACTTCTTTTAATAATTCAAAAACATCTTTGTAAATTCTCTCTATTGTTTCTTCATTAGTTTTCTTTTCAATTTGAGTTCTTAATTCTTTTAATCTTTTCAAATAGTCTTCAGTATCTTTAAGAAATTTATCAATCTCTTTACCAGAGATTTCTTTTATCTTCTCATGTTCATAATCTCTCCATGTATTAACAACTTTATCTAAAAAACCAATATATTTCTTTTCAATCATTTTTGTATCATAGAATTCTCTCTTAAAATCTCTGACTAATTCTTTTTTAGCATTTGGAGGAGGACAACCATTAAGCATCAGCATAGCTTGTGCAGGTGTAGTAACACCCCAAAAGATATTCACAAAGATATCAGACAATAATGTTCTTTTACTTCCAGGAACAACCTTGTCTCCCATTGACATAAACAAATCAATAGCTTCTGGAGAAGGTTTTAATTTACCCATTTTAAGCAATGCTTTCCATGGCATAAAAGTTCCTTTATCATAAATAGGAACACCATCTCTAATAAAAGTAAACATAACAGGATGAGCATCTTTAACACTTTCCCAAAAATCAGTTAATAAATAAATCTGAGGTTCAAGTTTGTTCTTTACACCAGCTAATGCAGAAGCTTCAGAAACATATTGATAAATCATGCTTCTTAATCTTTCTTTCAATTCTAATCTTGGCATTCTTTTAACATCTGTATCATTAATAATTACAAAAACATCCACATCTGAATCTTTTGTTGCATCTCCTCTAACCAAGCTTCCACCCAAAACATAACTAACAACATATCTATCAAACTTTTGAACAACTAATGATTTGTGAATCTCTGCAACCCTTAAAGCACCTAAGATACCTTTATCATAAAGTGGAAATGACATTGCAATTGCACTCATTAATTCAAATTTACTATCTAAACAAATTTCCCAGACATCAGCAGCTGTTCTAATATGAAGCCAAATCTTTTGTTTTAATCTTTCAATTTCTTTGACAACTTCTGTTTTTATTTTTCCTGCGTCTTTAATTTTCTCTTCTGGAATAATTAAATTAAGATGAATTTGCTTTTCAGTTTCTTTTGGAACTTCTTCTTCCTCGATAAATAATGGAATAGCTTGAGGTGGTAAAACACTTATTGCTTCAACGTATGAGAATTTCTTAACAATAAATGATTTTAATTTTTCAATCTCTTTTTTTGTTTTCTCAGCTTCTTTTTGAGCTTTGCCCATATCTTCGATACCTGATTTTTTAGGAGCATATTTATTGTCAATTTCCATCTCTGGAATTTCAGATTCTGTATTTTTGTTATCCTTCGCCATAGTGAAAAAATAAAGAAGATGTTTATAAATGTTACTGATAAAAAAAGTTTTTATCTAATTTTTCTTTTAATGATTTTCTTGCCCTAAGAATATTCTGTGCCACACTATTACGAGAGATATTTAATATATTCTTTATTTCACGGTATTTATATCCAAGAATTCTTAATCTTAAAGTATCTTTATGATTGTCTTGTAAGGAATTTATTTCTCTTTCTATTCTTTTTATTTGTTCTTTACCAATCATCTCTGTTTCTGGATTAGAAATATAAGGTATTCCTTTATATTTTAAGATTTCTTCACCATTATTTAATTTATTTTTTCTATAATAATCTATAAGTGTATTTTTTGTTATGGTATGGATCCAAGTTTTAAAAGTTGCATCCGGTGTTTTAGTATATGTTCCAAAGTTAGTATAAATTTTTATAAAAGTTTTTTGGGTAATTTCTTCAGCAAGTTCTCTATCTTTACAAAGAGATGTAGAATAATTTAAAATAATCTTTTGATACTTTTTATAAAGTTTAGTAAAGACTTCATCTTTGCAACCATTTTGTTGAGCAAGAAGAATCAGCTCTTCATCTGTTTTATTTTCAAGATTCATAAGATTTATTTTCTTCACAATTATTTAAATATTTATATTTTATAAAACCAAAAACTTAAAAGCTAAAAACATCTCTAAAAATTAGATGACTATAGTTCCTTATCAAACATGATTGGGTTGTCTATCAGACATGATCCAAGTTTAAAGGAAAGTTTGGTAAAGAAAACCATAGGTTGTCTTTACGGTCCCATGGTCTAGTGGTTATGACATCTCGTTTACACGCGAAGGACACCTAACGGTTTCCTACCGCACTACCTTCCCTTTATGGGTTAAAAGTGTAAATTGCTAAAAACCGAGAAGATCGCAGGTTCGATCCCTGCTGGGACCATCATTAATTTAAATAAAAAGGAGGTTAAAATGAAAAAGAAAAAGAAAAATAAAGTATGCACAGATGGAAATTGTGGAGGTTGCTTCTATGGATTAGGATTTCTTGGTGCAGCAATATATTACATTTCAACTGCAACTGGTTTTTGGATGGGTGTATTGGGATTCTTAAAAGCAATTGTATGGCCAGTATTTGTAGTAATGAAATTACTAGGAATGTAAATTATAAGAAATCAGAAAGAAATGTAGATTTCTATTTTTAGTCTTGCTATTATCTTGGATTATCTCTCAATAATTATTTTTTCTTTAGAAGAGTTCTTTTTTTATTGTGACTTTTAGAGAGCATTAACCAATATGCAATTCCTATAACTATAAGAGTTATAAAGAAATGGATTTTGTCGAAAAAAGGCAGAGGTGCTTCAGTTTCGTTGCCAGGTATTGAACCCCCTCCTCCTTCTATTTGACAAGTTGCAGAACATCCATCTCCTGAATTTGTATTTCCATCATCACATCCTTCTCCTGTCTCAATAACTCCATTACCACAAACAGGAGGAGTACCGCCTTCTGCTTTCAAAGTCGTTGCTGGTCCATAATCAACTCCAAAATTAATCCATTTTGTTGGCCATGTTGCTGTATTTAATGGATAATCAGAACCTCCATCACCCCAACCATCATTATCAGAATCTGTAATATTAATACTTTCGATATTAAAATAATAATTTCCTCTTGGTTCTCCTCCAACTGTTGTATTAAATTGATTAGTATTATCATCATTATCAACATAATAATTAGTAGTTTGGGTAAAGTCATTCCAATAAAACGTATTGTTACCAGAACTAAAATCTATAAATAAAATAAGATCATCACCATCTCCACTAATAAATGTGTTATTTATAAAAACATTGTTCAAAGAATTACTAGATAATCTAAGAACACCATTAACATTGCCTGTAATTGTATTGTCTATAATTAAATTATTAGTAACATTCTCATACATAAACAAACCAAGATTAACATTGCTCGTAGCTGTATTATTTATTAGAGTGTTGTTAGTGCAATTAGCATAGATAAAAATTCCAGAAGGAGACCATCTAGTTCCACCTCCTGTAGCTGTATTGTTAATCAAAACATTGTGATTAGATTCATAAGATAATTTGATTCCAGCACCATTAAAACTTGTTCCATTATTACCTATCAAAACATTTTTGCTTGAAGAAGAAGTAATCCAAATACCATAAGCTCTTTTACTAATTACTGTATTATCTATAAGATTGTTATTGTCAGAATTTGATAAGAGAATACCAAGCCCATTATTAGCATTTACATAATTATTTTCTAAAACAGAATTATCCGATGCACCTAAATAAATGCCATGTCTATTTGCACTACCATCTTGGTTCAGACTCCCATCTTCCACCCTACAATTTTTAATAGTTATATTGTCTCTACCATAAATATCTATACCTCTTGTATCTGATCCTCCCTCAGTGCTGTATGTGATAGTATATCCATCACAGTCTAAGATAATATTATCTGCCTCAATACTAAAACAAGTTCCTATTGAAGAAACACTTTGAGTAAGAGTATAAGAACCAGAGCTTGTAATATCACCACATTCATCTTCGCCAACAACATGCCCTGTGATTGAAGAAGTCTGTTTTTGCAGATCTTTCACATTTAATTCTTCGCCAATAAAAAAAAGTAAGAGAACCAGTAAAAGAATAATTACAATGTAAGAAAAACTCCTCTTTTTCATAATAATCTATAGATTCTGTAATTATAAAGATTTCGAATAAAAAAGATTAAATACAGTGGGAATTCTTATAATATCAGACATGACTCCTATTTTAAAGGAGGAGTCATAAGAGGAACCTTGGTTCCTTTTATAGCGTGGGTAGTATAGTGGTTAGTATACGACGTTGCCAAGCGAAGGAAACCCAGGTTTCCTACCGCACTACCTTCCTCAACAAGAAGGAGCAAAAACGTTGTGACCCGGGTTCGACTCCCGGTCCGCGCATGTACATATCTTGTGATTCTTAAGGGATGTTATACAACCTTTATACCTCCCTCGGCGTGGGTGTACCTTAAATAGTCTAATTTTCTTATCTAATTGAGGAGATGAGGCTTCGGTTTTGTCTCCTCACCTATATTCTAATCCCTTAAAAAATAAACTAATTAATAATACTGGGTGGAGGGATTTTTTTATTTTATATGCTCGGCGTGGGCGTATACCTTTTTATTCAACGCCCGGAGCGGGAGTTAAGGGAACAGCTATTCAAATTCGATGGATTTTTAAAGGGATACTTATTAAAATAATTGAGGTGGTAAGCACCTCAGATGCTTAATTCTGAGAAAAATATATAAATGCTTAAAAAGCAGAAAAGATAAATAAAAAAATGACTACAGATAAAAAACACAATGTTGCATTAATTCCAGGAGATTTAAATGGAATTACAGTTACTGACTCTACATTAAGTTTGTATCCTTTTTTTGAACCTGCTTTAAATAAACAAATAGTACATACAGAAAGAAACTACAATGCTGATTATTATTTAAAAGAAGGAATAACTGCATTGAGATATAATGTGGAACTTGCAGAATTAGCAAAATATGATCAAATATTCTTAGGGGCTATTGGAGATCCTACAAAAATTAAACCTGGAGTTTTAGAGGTTGGAACATTATTAACATTAAGGCAAGGATTTGACCAGTATGTTAATTTAAGACCTGTTGTGTTACCTGAAGGTGTTGAATCGCCTATTAAAGGTAAAGATCATAGACATATTAATATGGAGATTTGTAGAGAAAATTCGGAAGGATTATATGTTGCACAAGGAACACATGAAAATGCAGGAACTGATGAAGAATATGCTGAACAAACAATGAGATGTTCTTATAAAGGTGTGAAAAGATTAGCAGACTTTGCATTAGGAAGAGCTAAAGCAAGAAACAGATTTGATAAACCCAAATTACATTTTGTTTTTAAGAATAATGTTTTAACATATGCTGCAGAACCTTGGAAAAGAGTAGAAGATGAATTTAGAGAACAAAATCCCGATATTGATGTTAGATATATGCATATAGATAATTTTATGATGCAAATGATTACTAAACCAGAACAATTTGATGTTGTTGTAACTGAAAATATGTTTGGAGATATTGCCACAGATTTGGGAGCAGTATTACAAGGAGGAATTGGAACTGCTGTATCTGGAAACATTAATCCCAATGGAACATATCCAAGTATGTTTGAGCCTATTCATGGGTCTGCTCCTGATAAATGGTATGAAACTGATGGGACAACAGGAGAATATATTCCAGGAACAAAAAGAGACGATTTAATTCAAAAAATAAGACCTGAGGCAGCATTTATGTCTTACGCCATGATGTTAGAACAAATGGGAGAATCAAAAGCAGCAAAACTTGTTCAAGGTGCAGCATTAGCAAATATTAGAGATTCTAGTTATGAAACTAAAAGTTTAGAGCAATTAACAAAACAAGCTCAAGAATTTATAGTTACAACGAATTAAATAAAGAGGTTAGTTTAGCTTGTTTTCATAAATTATTTAAACATCAAAGGTCTATATTTTATATCAATAAGTAAAAAACACACCCATTGATTTGGACAAAATTCTTTATGCTCGGCGTGGGCGTTCTTGTGTAAAATGTGGGCATCGGACCTTTTGGAGAGCAAATATATTTTATAAAATCACCTCTTTGATTTTATACAGGCCATTTATCGATATGCCATTTTTGCTTAAATTTTTGAAGTTTTTTAAGCAACTCTTCAATTTTTTCTGGTTTTGGGCTTTGTTTTTGTGCTTTTTTCCAGGTTGTTTCAAGAGAAACTACTATACTCTTCATACCAGAACCTATAATTGATGTTATGGTTGTTGTTCTTGTGACATTTGTTAACTTGGAAAGTTCATCAACAAACTCAAGTGTATCTACATCTAAATTTAAGGATATTTTCTTTGTCTTTAAATTCTTCAGGCATTCTTCTGCTAAGTTATTTGTTTTCATTTTATACTCCGTATGCTATTTATATTATATATGTATTACTGCTGTATTACTATTTAAATGTTTCGTTTTTATCAAAAGCCCACCTAATTTAACAAAAACTTCTGTTCCCGGCGTGGGCGTCAACCCATCACTTTCATCTCGACAATCTTTAAAAAGTGTGTCCATCACAGCACACAATGAATGAAGACAGCAAAACTAACTAAAAAAGAGGATGAATTTTGGGAGGAGGTTTACAATTGCTTAGTTAATTGGGGGATACATGAAGACTTTACTTATGATTTATGTTTTGCAGTTACAAAAGCAAAGTTTGAGAGATTAAAAAACGTTGATAAATTTGTTTGATCTATAAAGCCCGGAGCGGGAGTTATTTTTTTATATGTAAAATAATCCAATTAGGGGTTTCACTTTTAGAGATTAAATCTCCCCCTAAAAAATTTAAAATTTCTTTAACCTCTGCTTTAAATCTCCATTTTGAAGTATATCCTGTTTTACTAACAAAAATTCCTTTCTCTAGATCTAGTTTATTTAAATCTGGTTCCCCAACCATTTCTGAAGCTTTTGGATAAAGTTTTAAGCCCCAATTTTTTAAGGATTCCGCCTTAAAAAAAGAAATTACTATTTCTCCACCATCTTTCTTAAAAACTTTTTTTATTTCTTTTAAGACTGCTTTAGAACTACCTTCAATTGTCCCAAAACTATTTTGAACTAATAATAAGACTGGATTTTTTACTTTCTCATTCTTTAAAATTTGAGATAATTTTGTAATATCTCCTTGAATTACTTTTGCATTGTTAAATTTAGAAGATCTCCTTTTGAGTTCGGGTAGCATATTTGGATTAATTTCAATTGAAAGAACATTTTTAGAAATTTTTCCTAATATAGGTGTCAATCTTCCGTGCCCTGCACCTAAATCCACAAAAGTTTTTTTCTTGGAGTCTTTAATGTTTTCAATCATTTCTATCTCTTTTTTCATCATTGATTGAAGAATGTTATCATCAATATTTTCAACTAATTTTATATATTGTTGGTCAGTGTATTTTCTCATAATAAAATAAATGTAATTTGAATATTTAAAATTTTATTTTTTGTATAAGCGCCCAGATAGGGCGTAGAATATTCTACTCTCCCTACTCTTTCGGCGTGGGCGTCAACCCATCACTTTCATCTCGACAATCCTTAAAAACTCTGACAGTCTTGACAGATTATAATAAACAATTAACATCACACAAGGATAACAACTTCTATATGTCCCCGGTCCGCGCATATACATATCTTGTGATTCTTGAGGGATGTTATACAACTTTTATACAGGTTGATTATAAAG
>SDBS01003015.1_pt1 | contig 16571 bp, 17 predicted proteins | sample 2277091 | NCBI WGS metagenome assembly SDBS01 (sample SAMN10404972, study PRJNA504765) | marine sediment metagenome | isolation source: marine sediment core GS10_PC15, 163 cmbsf | place: Arctic Ocean: Southern Knipovich Ridge | collected 2010 | reverse complement strand
GCGGCTTAACCCAGATCCCAATACGGGGCAAGGGTTTCCACTATTTGGCTGAGGGCAGGATTCGGAGCTTCTGCTCCGATCGACGGTGCATTGCTTATTCCAAGACCGGCGTGACCGTTCAGTGTGGCTGAAATCGATCCACGCAATGCCTCGAGGTCGTATCCCCCTTCGAGGAAGAACACCGTTCGCTGCTTGGGAATCAAGGTGTTCAATGCCCCCGCCATCCAGTGATAGTCGCCCTCGACCAGCTCGATCTCGGCGAGGGGATCGCTCCGATGGGCGTCGTATCCTGCGCTCACCAGCATCCAATCCGGCTCGAACTGGCGGATGATGGGAATGACCACCCTGGCGAAGGCCTCGGCGTAGATAATTCCATTGACGCCGGCTCGCATCGGCAGGTTCACCGTCGTTCCCTGTGCGGCGCCCTCGCCGATTTCAGTCGCCAGCCCCGTGCCTGGGTAGAACGGATGCTGGTGGAGCGAGACGTAGAGAACGTCGGATTCGGCGGCGAACAGCTGCTGAGTCCCGTTGCCGTGGTGCACGTCCCAGTCGACGATGGCGATTCGCTCCCCGGCCCTTGCCAGCTCGGCCGCGGTCACCGCCACGTTGTTCAACAGACAGAAGCCCATCGATTGTCCGTGCTCGGCGTGATGCCCCGGGGGCCGCATCGCGAGGAAGGCGACATCGGCGGAGTCGGATCTGAGGGCACGCACCGCCGCGGCGCCCGCCCCTGCTGCGTTGAGCGCAGCATCCCACGAAGCCCCCACCGCAAATGTGTCGGCATCGATGGCCCCGCCTCCGTCGGCGCAGAACCGCTCGAGTGCGTTGACGAAGGATGCTTCGTGGACCTCGAGGAGGCTACGGCGGGCAACCGGCTCGGCAGCAACCCGCACGACGGTGAGCGAGGACTCCTCCACGCCTTTCACCGCAGCCGATACGCGCTCGGGGCGCTCCGGGTGCTGAGGCGGACCCCGATGATCGAGGCTGGAGGGGTGAGTCACCAAGGCGACGCGCATAGCGGGCAAGAGTCGAGCGTCGAGCGCCGGGAGTCAAACCCGAGCCGTGAACATCGCGTCCCGCAGTACCCTCGTCGGTGTCGCCGGCCAGCGTGGAGGTGCAATGTCGGTCGCGGAGAGCGCCCCGCCGGTGCAGGCGCGCGGTTCCTGGCCGCAGCCCATCAGGCTCCGACGCGGCTGGGCAAGAGGTGAGGCGCGGCAGTGGAACGATGCAACGCCCGACGCCACCTTACGCCTCGTCAGGGGCAGCGGACCCTTCCTCAACGCCTCCACCGAGTACCTGCTCGGAATCGGCGCCCCATCTGTGCTGTCGCCGCCGCTGGCTCGTGCGTCGTCCGGGACCTGGGAGTCGGTCGGGTATCGCGAGTTCGTCCCCCTCGCACTGATGCGGGTCGAACTCATCCGCAGGCTGGCGGCCCCCGACCATCTCATCGCCAGCGGCGATGTCGATCTCGATCTCCTGCTGAGCATCGATCGGGCGGCCTTCGACGATTTCTGGCAGTTTGACGAATTCGGGCTTCGAGAAGCGATCAAAGCAACATCAACGAACGTGACCCTCGCCATCGCCGGCCCGGAGGGGAACCCGATTGCCTACGCCGTGGTCGGTCTCGGTCATGCCATCTCGTATCTTCAGCGGCTCGCCGTGCACCCCGACTGGCAGGGAGCCGGGATGGGGCGGTCCTTGGTGCGAGCGGCGCTGCAAACCGCGTTTGGCGCGGGAACGAGGGCGATGGTGCTCAACACCCAGCAAGACAATGAAGCAGCGATCGCCCTGTACCGCTCGGAGGGCTTCGTCGTCCAGCCCGACGGACTCGCCGTGCTACGCAGGGAGTGAGTCACCATGCCCCCACGCCTCCCTGAGCGATATCGGCTGAACGTACGCCTCGGCGCCGACGGTGACGTCGAGGAGTGGCTCGCCACCGACGAGCAGCTCGAGCGACCCGTGCTCATTCGCTTTCCCGGCCCGGCCGGATCCCGCAAGCGGATGGAACAGTTCCTGGCGTCGGTGCGGGCGGCAGCCGCCACCAGTCATGCCCATGTCCAGACCGTGTTCGCTGCAGGTGAGCTCCACGGCTCGGCGTTCGCTGTGTCCGAATGGGATGGCGCGGTCACCGTCGCCGACCGTCTCCGGGCCGGAGAGACCATTCCGGTGAGCGAATACTTGCCAAACGCAGCCGGACTCGCCGATGGCCTCGCCACGTTCCATGGAACCGGCGGGACGCATGGGTCGATCGACACCTCGGCGATCCACTTCTCGTCGGCGCATCCGGCGAGGCTTGCCGGCTTCGGGCGCATTCCGACGACGACGAGCCAGGAGGATGACACCATTGCACTCGCCAACGTGTTGCGTACGGCCATCACCGGCAGCGACAACCCCTGGGTGCAGCCCTCCCAGGTCGCCGAGGGGCTGCCGCCGGCGGTCGATGAGGCGTTGACCGCAGCGGCGGCGGGAGGCGTCAGCGCCGCCCAGCTCGCCGACTCGCTACGAACGATCCCGTACTCGCCGAGGCCCGAGCCGAATGCGTCGTGGTCGCCGCGCGGGCTGATCGTCTTTGCCGGGGTTGTTGCCGCCATCCTTGCAGTCGCCGCGCTTGGCCTTGCCGTCGACATCGACCCCGACTCGGCGTTCTTGTATCCGGCCGCACCCGCGGAAACCCCGACCCCGGCACCGGACACCACCATCCCGGTCGAAGAGGAGCCAGTGAACGAGTCCATCACCGCCGCGGCGGCCGCATTCGACCCGCTCGGCGACGGAGCCGAGAACGACGGAGACGCTGCTGCTGCCATCGATGGAGACCGATCGACCGGCTGGGAGACGGAGCGATACCCGGAGCCCATTTCGACCACCAAGGCAGGGGTCGGGCTGATCCTCACCGCAGAAGGGTCCATCTCAGTGATCGAGATCACCGGTTCGCCCGGTACCCGGTACACGATCGGTTGGGCGAGTGAGCCTCTCCCAACCCCGGACGAGTGGGAGTCGATCGGCACCGGGACGCTGCTCACGGGCACCACGCGCCACCAGGTACCGACCAGGAAAGGCGTGTGGCTGCTCTGGCTGACCAGCCTGCCCGAGCAACCGGACGGGAGCTTTGCGGCGCGGATCTCCAACGTCTCCATGATTCCGTAGCATCCCCACGATGACCGGCCGCGCCGAAGCAGATCGAGAGCTCATCCGTCGCTATCTGGCGGGCGACGTGGATGCCTTTGAGACGCTGATGGCGGCGCATGAGAATCGCGTCTTCTCGATCTGCCTACGCATGTTGCGCGATCGCGACGCGGCGCTCGATGCCACCCAGGACACCTTCCTGACCGTGTTTCGCAAGGCTGACCGTTACAAGGAGCAAGCCGCCTTCAGCACCTGGCTGTATCGCGTGACGGTCAACACGTGTTACGACCACCTCAGGCGCGAGAAGCGGAAACGCACCGAGCCGATGCCTGAGCACTTCGAGCCCGATGATCCGCGCAGCGGCGACCCGCTCCATGCGGTCGAGTTGCGCCCCGACATCGAGGAGGCCCTCGGGCGCATTCCCCCCGAGTTCCGTGCCGCCACGATCCTCGTCGATCTCGGAGGGATGTCGCTAGAGGGGGCCGCCGATACCCTTGAGATCCCGATCGGCACGGTGAAGAGCCGGGTATTCCGTGCCAGACGGCTCCTTGCAGAAGAGCTCGGGAACCTTGGCCCGTCTAAGAAGCATCTAAGAGAAGAGCCATGAACGACAACGACATCGAACTCATCACATCGCTGATCGGTGGGGAACTCCCCGAGCCCGAGCAGGCAGAGGCGTTCGCTCGCATCGGGTCCGATCCTGAGCTCCAAGAGGCCTACGAACAGCAGCTCGCCGTCGCCTCGATGCTCGCGACCACTCCCGCGGTCGCGATGACCGCGGACGAGACCGCTTCGCTGCACACAACGCTGCGCACCGAGCTTCGCCTTGGCGAAGCCACAGCCACCGTGGCCACGGCACCGTCCGGCTGGAGCCGGTGGTGGGTGCCGCTGACCGGCCTGGCCACTGTGGCGGTTGTGGTCTTTGCGATCGCGGTCCTGCCCGGCGCACTCGACGGGACCGACTCCGCCGATGTGGTGAGCGCACCCGCAGCGGAGCAGGAAACCACGGTTCCGGCATCGGAGCTCGAAACCTTCAACGACGGCGAGGCTCTGCTGGAGGGAGGAGCCGACAGTGCAGAGTCAAGCCCTTCTCCGACCATGGCCGCCACCGAACCCGCTGCCGCGGAAGGCTCGTCGGAAGAGTCGTTGTCCGAATATTTCATAGCGCCCCAAGCGGCACGCCAGAGCCAGCTCGAGCTGCCGATCCTCGAAGGGGCTGCCGTTGCCGGCTCCGGCGTCGGTAGCGCACTGGACCTGGCCACCGAGTCGGCGAGGGTCGATGTCGATGCCCTCACGGCGTGCTTTGCCCCCGGCGCCGCTGGCAGCGCACTCGAGCCCGTCGGCGTCACCCCGGATCTCACTGCGGTGTACGCAATCGCAACCGAGCTTGAAACCGGAATCGAAACCTCGGTAACGATCGACTTGTCTACCTGTGAAATAACAGAGACCGGCTGAATCGCACGGCTGACTAACCTCGCCCTCCATGACCGATCGCGATCCCGACTATCCGACCCAGGTCGCCGATTTCCTGGAACAACTCGCGGTCAAGATCCGCTCGATGACGGTTGATCGGGCCGAGAATGCGGTCACCTGGACCGCCCTGGGAATCATGCTGGCGACCATCTTCCTCCTGGGGATCATCTGGGTGCTCGTCGGCTTCTTCCGGGCCTTCGGAGCCCTCGTCGGACAGGAAGTCGCCTACGCGATCACGGGGGGCATATTGATCGTCGTCGGTGCGTTGCTTTGGATGCGTCGATTTCCCGCCGATGACGCCGGGAGCGAGGAATGACCGAGAAGATTCTGATCATCGGATCCGGGCCCGCCGGGCTCACCGCAGCGATCTATGCGGCGCGCGCCGACCTCAGCCCCCTGATGATCGAGGGCTACGAGCGCGGCGGACAGCTCATGCTGACGACGGACGTCGAGAACTACCCCGGATTCCCCGACGGCATCATGGGCCCCGAACTGATCGAGTCGTTCCGCAAACAAGCCGAGCGGTTCGGAACCAGGATCATCTCTTCAGACGTCACACGGGTCGACCTCTCCGAGCGGCCTTTCAAGGTGTGGGTCGGCGAGGACCCCTACGAGGCGGAGACGCTGATCATCTCCACAGGGGCCTCGGCCCGCTGGCTCGATGTTCCGGGCGAGACACGGCTCCGTGGATACGGCGTTTCGGCCTGCGCAACGTGCGACGGCTTCTTTTTCCGCGACAAGAGGCTTGCGGTCATCGGCGGTGGTGATAGCGCGATGGAAGAGGCGATCTTCCTGACCAAGTTCGCCACCAAGGTGACGATCATCCACCGCCGGGATCAATTCCGGGCGTCGAAAATCATGGCGCAGCGGGCCATCGATCACGAGAAGATCGATGTGATGTGGAACTCCGCGGTCGAGGAGGTACTCGGTGACGACCTGGTGACCGGGGTCCGCGTACGGAACGTCGACACAGATGAAAAGTCCACGCTCGACGTCGATGGTGTCTTCCTCGCCATCGGCCATGATCCGAACACCGGTGTCTTCCGGGACAAGCTCGAGATGGACAAGGGCGGCTATATCGTCACCGACCCGCACACCACCATGACCTCGGTGGAGGGCGTGTTCGCCGCCGGCGATGTGGTCGACCACGTGTATCAACAGGCGGTGACCGCGGCCGGACAGGGGAGCGAGGCAGCGCTCGACGCCGAGCGTTGGCTGGAGTCCAGGGAAATTTGATGGGCCGGATGCGGTTGCAGTAGGACCGGCCGACAACAAGGAGAAACCCGAATGGGCCAGAACACGACCGAAGCCACAGACGCAACCTTCGCGGGGCTCGTCGCTGAATCTACTCCCACCCTGGTGGACTTCTGGGCGGAGTGGTGCGGACCGTGCAAGTTGATGGAAGGACCGCTCGAGGAAATCGCAGGAGAACAGGCGGGAAAGCTCAACGTCCTGAAGCTCAATGTCGACGAAAACCAGGCGACCGCCATGGAATACGGTGTCATGAGCATCCCGACCATGATCGTGTTCCGGGATGGTCAGGAGAAGAAGCGCCTCGTCGGAGCCCGCAGCCGCAGCCAGCTCGAATCGGAGCTGTCCGAGTTCGTTGGCTGACGCCCTCGTACCAAGCCTTCTCGGTGGTTAACTTCATGGTGTGAGGCAGTACCACGTTGGAGATCGCGGCGAGCCGGTCCGCGACATCCAGAACCGTCTCGGCATCCTCGGCCACGACACTGACCCGGATCCGCTCGGAACCTTCGGCGATGCAACCGGACGGGCCATCAGCGACTTCCAGCGGTCTCGGGGCCTCCACGCCGACGGGATCGTCGGCGACCATACCTGGCAATCCCTAGTAGACGCCGGCTACAGCCTCGGGGATCGGATGCTCTATCGGCGCGTGCCGCTGATGCGCGGTGACGACATCTCGGCGTTGCAGCAGGCGCTCAATTCGCTTGGTTTCGACGCCGGCAAGGTCGACGGGTTGTTCGGGCCGCAAACCCTCACCGCAGTCCTGGACTTTCAACACAACCGTGGCATGGCAGAGGACGGGATCGTTGGCACCGCCGTGGCCGAGGAGTTGGCGCTGATGCAACGGGAGACCTCGAAGCTGGGTCGGGAGGCGGTGCGGGAGCAGGCCTGGATTGCGTCCCTTCCCCAACCGATCGCCGGTACCCGGGTCTATCTCGATCCGGCCTGGGACGACCAGGGGGCCGCGGGTCTCTGGGAGACCGCCATGGCCGCAGCCGGCGCACTCAGACAGGCCGGAGCAATGCCGCTCCTGTCGCGCAGCATCGACACAAACCCCGACGAGCATGTCCGCGCCAGGCGGGCGAACCGGCTCGATGCCGACATCGTGGTGTCGTTCGAGATCGCCAGGGCGTCCGATGAGGGCGTGTTCTTCTTCGGAACCGATCGGTCCTCCAGCCCGGCGGGACGGGTCCTCGCCGAATCGCTCGGTCACCGACTCGGCGTGAACGTGGAACCGAGAGCGACGCCCATCCTGCGCGAGACCCGATCGCCCGCAGTGGTCGTCGCCGTGCCGCGGGCAACCGGGGAGACCGGAATCGTCCTAGCCGAGGTGATCGAACAGCTCTACCTGCACGGCGTTCCTCAGAGGCTCCGCAAATAGGGGCGATGCGTTCTCTGTAGGCGGGGCCATTTGCGGAGCCGTGGCCCGATGTGGCCCGAGCGGCCTGCCACGCAGTGGCAAGAGCGGGAAACGAAGGCGAAGCGGACAAGATCACAGAGTCTCAACGATCAGAGAACTCCGCTGAGCCGGGGCCCGACGAGGGGTTCTTGATCGCTCCTACGAGCGAAGCTCACCAATTGTCCGATCAACGAAGCCCTCGTAGCGGCCTGCCACGCAGTGGCAAGAGCGGGAAACGAAGGCTCCACCTCTTTCGAGGCGACCAGCACGTACGGTGCGCGCTCTCACGAGAACAGCGCCCGATAGATCTGCTCCAGGTCATCGAGCGAGGAGTAGCGGATCAGCAATCGCCCCCCTGCGCCTTTCGGCTTGATCACGACCGTCGTGCCCAACCGCTCGGACAGCCGCTCTTCCAGTTCGATGATTGCCGCGGGTCGCACATCCGGCATCTTGCGCGGCGTCGACCGTTTCGTCGCGCCCTCCTTGGCGGCCACTTCAACCAGCCGCACCGACCAGCCCTCATCGACGGCCTGTCTTGCGATCTCGAGCGCGTGGGCAGGGTCATCCACCGAGAGAAGCGCCCTGGCGTGTCCCGCGGAAAGCTCACCGCGATCGAGCATGCCCTGGATGGCCGGCGGCAACTGAAGTAACCGCAGGGTATTGGTGACCGCGCTTCGGCTCTTCGCGACCCGCTCGGCGACTCCTTCATGGGTCATTCCAAAATCTTCCAGGAGGTTCCGATATGCGGCTGCCTCCTCGAGTGGCGACAAGTCGGTGCGCTGCAGGTTCTCGATGAGCGCCTCGGTGAGATTTCCCGCGTCGTCGGCCGGGGTTCGGATCACTGCCGGCACTCGACGCAGACCGGCGAGCGCCGCGGCACGCAGCCGCCGCTCGCCGGCCACCAGTACATAGGTGGCCTCCTGCTCTCCGGCACGGACGACAATGGGCTGCAAGACACCGACCTCTCGGATGGAGGCGGCGAGCTCCTCCAACGCGTCCTGGTCGAACCGGCGACGAGGCTGCTGCGGGTTTGGTGATACCGATTCCAGTTCGACCTCGGCAAAGCCGCCGACCGGATGGTCAACCGGGATCAGGGCATCGAGGCCGCGGCCCAACCCACTCTTACGCGCGGCCATGTCGCCTCCGAAACTCGCTCGCCAATTCCCGGTAGGCGATAGCACCGCGATTCATGCGGTCGTAGGCCTCAATGGGCTCTCCATGCGACGGTGCCTCGGACAGCCGAACCGTTCGCGGGATCACGGTCTTGTACGCTGTCTTGCCGAAGTGATCGCGAACCTCACTCGTCACCTGTTTGGAAAGCGTCGTGCGGCCGTCGAACATCGTCAGCACGACACCTTCGACATCTAGTTGAGGGTTAAGGCTGCTCTGCACTAGTTGAATGTTTCGTATCAACTGGCCAACCCCCTCCAGGGCGTAGTACTCGCATTGGATTGGGATGAAAACCTCGTCGGCAGCGGTCAGTGCGTTGATGGTGAGCAGACCAAGCGATGGCGGGCAGTCGATCAGGATGTAATCGTACTCTCCAACGACGGACTTCAGTGCATTCGCCAGTCGATGTTCGCGAGAGAACATCGACACCAGCTCGATTTCTGCCCCGGCCAGCTCGATTGTTGCCGGGATGACAAAGAGCCCGCCCACCGACGACGGCTCCACTACGTCTTCGGTCGCCACCTCGTCGACCATGAGATCGTAGGTCGAAAGCTCAATTGCCGAGCGGTCGACACCAAGCCCGCTGGTCGTATTTCCCTGCGGATCCAGATCGACGAGTAGCACGCGCTCGCCCTGGAGCGCCAGGCCGGCACCCAGGTTGATTGCAGTCGTCGATTTCCCGACGCCACCTTTCTGATTGGCGATGGCGACGATCGTGGCAGCGGACTTGGCGATGCTCAGACCCTTTCAGTGCAGGGTCATCCTAAGGAGCCAGGCCGGTGAGTCAAGGATTCCCTCGTTCGTCTCGAGGATCTCGATCTTGGTGTCTGGTATGGCATCGGGGATGGTGGGCTGGCTCGGTCCGCGGTGCAAACCGATCACCGCAACACCGTTTGGCTTCAGCAGTCGCACCGCTACCGCCAGGGCCTGATCTGCCGGGTAACTTGCGCGAAACACCGCGGCTTCGTAACGCTGATGATGGTGGGCGGCATCCCCGGTGACGACCGATACCTCTTCGAGGGCAAGGATTCTGATGGCGCGGCGTGCCAGATCGGTCTGGCGTTGCGATCGGTCAAGCAGGGTCACCGAGGTCTCGGGCGAAGCGATTGCCAGCGGTATACCGGGTAAGCCGACCCCGGATCCAACATCGATCAGGGTTGCCGGCGATTCGAGCCATCCGGCGGCAAAAACGAGTGAGTCGGCGACGTGGCGGTCGAAGATCCGGTTGGCTTCATTGGGACCGATGGCTCCCGCGGGAATGGCTTCTTCGATCAGCCAATCGGCGTATGAGACGAGGGACGCCAACTGCTCGGCATCGAGGCTGGCTCCCGCCCACTCCGCAGCCCGCCGCAGTCCGGCGGTGTGCCCTCGACGGTTCATCCTTTTGCCCCCGGTCCGCTTTCGCACAGGCAGGGCAGTCCGATTTCTACCGATCCGATTTCAGAGTGTTTCACGGGAAACATTCAAGCGGTGAACCGGGCGACGGCAAGCCTGACGCCAGACGGATCCTCCAGCGGATTCGCTGGTTATGCATCGCCTCCAACGGGCGAGATCACCACGGCGCGACGGGGGTCATCGCCCTCGGAGTGGGTGCGAACACCCTCGATGTCCGTGGCGGCATCGTGAACGACCTTGCGATCGGCGGCGTTCATCGGCTCGAGCATGATCTCACCGCCTTCGGCAATCACCTGCTCTGCGAGTTTTTTCGTATAGATGGTCAGGGCCTCGCGTCGGCGAGCACCGTAGCCGGCGATATCAATGCGCATCCTCGGCGCGCCAAAGGTCTTGCGCTGCACCGTGGTTCTGGTCAACTCCAACACCGAGTACATGGCGGCACCCTTTTGCCCAACCAGCGCCTCGGTTTGCTCACCGACGACGTCGAGGTACAGGACCTCGTCTTCGATCCGGAACTCGACCTTGCCCTCCAAGCCAAATGCATCGAGCAGCCCGTCGAGAAATGCGGTTGCCACCTCTGCCTGCTCCTCAATGGGTGCCTGCTCCGGGCGCTCACGCTTGTCGTCCTGTGATGTATCCATTCGACCCTCCCCGTCCTGCTTGGCCGGCCGATCTTTCGCCTGGTTCGATGCGGTTTTTGCCCGCTTGCTTTTCTGGCCCTGTCGCGTCCCTTGACTCTTCTGGTTTCGTTGACTCCCCTGGCTTTTCTTGGCCTGCTGCTGTGTGCTCCCCGAGTTCGCCCCGCCCCGGCGGCCGCGACGACGGCCGCGCTTCCTCGGACTCTTGACCACCTTGACGATGGCGGGCTTGCTCCCTACGCCAAGAAACCCCCCCGTCGCCTGTTGCAGAACCTCGACCTGGGCATCCTCCACGGAGTCAATGCCCAATTCCTCGAGGGCGGCCTTCACGGCAATGTCGACGCTCCCGCCGGTTACTTCAACCCACTCCATCGGTCTATTTCCTCCTCCGACCCTTCTTCTTTTTGCTGGTGTTCGGTGGGGGGCCCTTTGGGTCGCCAACGTCCTCCGGAAGCGCCTCCGGGGCCTCTCCCGCCTGTCGTAATCCTTCCCGCAAGCGGGAAACGGGCTTCCGGTCGTCCAGCCAGAAGATCAATGACTGTTGTCCAATTCGAAAGACGCTCGACGTGGCGAAGTAGATACCGAGCCCCGAGGTCAACGACCACGTAATGAACCCGAAGAACAGGGGCATGATCTTCATGGCCGTTTGCATGCTCTGCTGCTGCGCCGTCTTCTCCACTACCTCACCGTTGGTGCTGCGCATCTGGGTCACTTGATACTGCTGGTAGAACCCGGCAGCAACGATGAAGATCAACAGGACGATATAGGGAATGGCCGCCAGGATGTCCCCGCTGCTGAAGGCGTCTGGGATGGCGGAACTCGGCGACACGGTCAAATCCATGCCGAGGAACTGAGTGTTGATGGTCTCGCCTGGAGGTACCTCGATGTACTCCTCGGTGCTCCGCAGCACTCGGAACAGGGCAAACCAGATCGGCATCTGGACGATCAACGGCAAACAGCCCGCGGCGGGGTTGACCCCCTTCTCCTTGTACAGGGCCATCAACTGTTTGTTCAGCTCCTCCCGATCACCCTTCAGCTCCTTCTGGAGCCGCTTCACCTCCGGCTGAATCTCTTGCATGCCGCGCATCGAGCGCGTTTGCTTGAGGGTGAGCGGGAACATCAGCAGCGACAGCATGATGGTGAGCAGGATGATCGCGATGCCAAGATTTGGAATAATTTGGTAAAAGAAATCGAGGGCGTCACCAAGGAGCTGGTTAAGCAGTGTCCAGGGATTCACGAGGCCCTCCCGGCCTGTTCGCCCACGCCCGGTGGTACCGGATCGAGCCCGCCCTCATGGAACGGCTGGCAACGGCCGACGCGTTTGATCGCCAGCCACGTGCCCTTGACTGCGCCGTGTACCTGGACGGCTTCGTAGCCGTAGTGGGAGCACGAGGGATAGAACCGGCAATTGCCGCCCATGAACGGTGAAAGCACGATCTGATAACCCCGAATCAGCCACAGCAGGAGCCGCGCCCCGGGCCGGACTCGCGATTGTTCTTGCTCGATCATCGTCCGTTCTCCTCGATTTCAACTATCGCCCGGCCCAACCCTGCGATCAAGGCCTCAAACGGCCTGTCGACCGTGTCGGTCGAGGCGACCACGATGTATGCCGTGTCCGGCCGCAGCTCCACCTGCCGGATCGCTTCCCTGAGCCGCCGCTTGGCGCGGTTTCTTGCAACCGCATTCCCAACGCCGCGCCCGGCAACGATACCCACCTGAGGAGGACCCGATTCCCCAACACCCTGAATCACCAAGACACCGCCGATCTCGGATCGTCGCCCGCGCCGGTAGAGCGCACCAAATCGTGAAGAAGCCAACGAGACGTAGTTCGTTGTGGGACTCGGGCCAGGTGCCACCGGCGCCTCCACGCTATCCAACGCTTCGCGCTCGTGGGCGACCCGCTGGAGAATTCCCAAGTGCCCTCGTCAAGCGGTGAGCCGGCGCCGGCCCTTGCGTCGGCGATTCTTGATGACGGCGCGTCCGGCACGGGTCCGCATGCGAACGCGATACCCGTGCTTTCGCTTACGGCGTCGAACGTTTGGCTGGTACGTACGCTTCATGATGAGGTGCGCTCCCCAAACGCAGGGGAGCCATGGGGTTGAACCCGCGCAGTGTACCGCGACGGTCTTCCTACCCGTCGTGGCCACGCTTGGTTTGCGGTGCACCCGGAGGTGGACGCGAAAACTCCCACTTGGTCGCGAAACAACAGACAGTGGGCCTTGACACCGTTCCGTGTCCAACTCGCGAAATCGACCCTTCGCATGAACTCCCTGTTTCCTATGCTATCCAAGGGTTCTTGAGCTTGTGCGCCGACGTCTCGGCCCCGGGTAGTCGGGGATTTGGCGTTCTTGCCGCGACCTGCGTCGTCGCCATATACTCGCCGCCGCCTCAGTAACCGTTGCTGCTTCCCCCATCGAGGGAGCGTCAGCTTCCGGGCACCGGCTCTGATGGCGGCCAGAAGAGAAAACGAGGTTCTCCACAGCCTGTGGACAGGTATGTGGACAGGGAACCGTGGTGGAAGAGGAGTTGGAAACGTTGGGGGAGCCGCAATCTACCACCGCCGAGTGGGACGCCTTCCATAACGAGCTGCGTCAGCGCATCCCCGCCGCCGCCTGGCAGACCTGGATCGAGCCACTCGAGTCATCCGCCGAATCGGGCTTGGTGCGGGTGACCGCGCCCACCGAATTCCACTACCGCTGGGTAGGGGACCGATACCTTCCGGTGCTCCAGGAAACCGCCCAGGAGGTTCTCGGCGTCGATCTCGTGCTCGACTTCCGAGACGATTCCGCCGAACCAGACTCAAGCGAGCTGCCGGTCCCACCGGCATCCCGCCAGTCGCCACTTTCCCTGGAGACGCCGCCGGCACACCGCTTTGGCGATCCGCGCTTGGTGCCCAAATACACCTTCGACAATTTCGTGGTCGGCCAGTCGAACCGGTTCGCCCACGCCGCAGCCCTCGCCGTGGCCGAACAGCCGGGGAGCCAGTACAACCCGCTGTTCATCTACGCAAACGCCGGACTCGGCAAGACCCACCTGCTCCATGCCATGGGCCATCATCGCCTCGAGATCGATGAATCGGCTCAGATTCGCTATGTGTCCTCCGAGCAGTTCTTCAACGAGTTCATCAACGGCATCCGCCGCAAACGCATGGATGAATTCAAGGATCGTTACCGCAAGATCGACGTTCTCCTGCTCGACGACGTGCAGTTCTTCGAGGGCAAGGAACAGATCCTCGAGGAATTCTTCCATACCTTCAACAGCCTGTACGAGGCCGGCAAACAACTCGTGATCAGCTCTGACCGGCATCCAAAGCACCTGTCGACGCTCGAGGACCGCCTCCGCAGCAGATTCGAGTGGGGCCTACTCACCGACATTCAGACCCCCGATGTCGAAACCCGGCTGGCAATCTTGCGCAAAAACGCCGAATTTGCCCCGACTCCCGTTCCGCGCGAGGTCCTGACCTACATTGCTGAAAACGTCCATCAGAACATCAGGGAGCTCGAAGGTGCCCTGACCAGGGTCACCGCCTATGCCGCCCTCACCAACGAGCAGATCACCCTGGCCATGGCCCAGGACGTGCTGTCCGACGTGATCCGGCACCATGATGACGCACCGCCGACGGCCGACCGGATCATCGCCGTGACCGCAGAACACTTCCACACGACCCCGGCGGACCTCATTGGCCCAAGCCGCAAGCAACCTCTCGCCAGATCGCGCCAGATCGCCATGTATCTGTGCCGGGAGAACACCGAACTCTCTTTGCCCAAGATCGGAAGAGCCTTCGGAGGACGTGACCACACCACCGTCATCCACGCCGTCGACAAGATCAAGACGCTGATGCGAAGCGACAAGCAGGTTTTCGACGAGGTTTCACAACTCGGTCAAAAGCTGAGGACAACTTGATCGTTTTCCCCAGGCCGCCCGCGCTCGCCCTATCTCCTGGGGAAAAAGCCGTCTTTAGCAACACCCGCTGTGGAGGAAGGGGCGTGACGTGCCAACGCTTCTCTTGACTTTTCCCCAGTCCACACCCCCTACTACTACCACTATCGTTTCGTTCATTAGAAAGAGTAGGAACAACAGTGCGACTCCGAGCTGAACGAGACGACCTGGCAGATGTGCTGACCAGGGCCGGGCGGGCGGTGGGCACGCGGTCGCCGTTGCCGATTCTGCAGGGGATCCTGCTCGAGGTCGAAGGTGGCCGGCTCAAGGTCACCGGCACCGACAACGAGGTGACGGTCCGGTCCTTTCTCGATGTCGAGGGTCTCGAGGACGGGGCAACCGTGGTCCAGGCCCGGCTGGCGGCCGATGCCGTTCGCAAACTCCCCCAAGGGGCGGTTTCGATGACGGCAGCCGACGGAGAGGTGGAGATCACCGGCAACGGTCCACGTTTCCGGTTGCGCGAAATGAACGTCGATGACTTCCCCACGGTTGCCGAGACGACCGAGGGTGACAGCGCCGAGGTTGTAGGCAAGGACTTGATCGAGGCCCTGAGCCAGGTCGGTGTGGCCGCCTCGGGTGACGAGGCCAGGCCGACGCTGACCGGCGTCTTGTTCGAGGAGAACGACGGGGCGCTGCGACTGGTCGCCACCGATTCGTACCGACTTGCGGTTCGAGACGTGCCTTCGATCGGCGCGGAAGGCTCGCGCCTGGTGCCGTACCGGGCGTTGCGCGAACTACACCGGACGGTGGGAGAGGGGAAGATGACGGTCACGCTGGGCGAGCGGGAGGCCTCGTTCGAGACGGAGAGAGGTCGCCTCACCGCGCGCATCATCGATGCCACATTCCCGAACTACCGACAGCTCCTGCCGGACGAGTACCCGAACTCGCTCGAGGTATCGAAGGAGGCACTACTCGAGGCGGTGGGCCGGGCCGCCCTCGTCGCTGAGGATCACATCCCGGTGCGCCTCAACCTGCATGACGGAGGGGTGGAGCTGAGCGTTATTCGCCACGAAGTCGGGGAGGAGACCGAACACATCGAGGGAACATACAAGGGCGAGGAAATGACGATCGCATTCAACACGCGATACCTCACCGATGGAGCGACCGCGGTGGCCGGTGACACCGTGGTGCTCGAGACCACAGATGCGTTGAAACCCGGGTTGCTGCACGGGGCGGATGGCGACCAGTTCCGCTATCTGCTCATGCCCGTCCGGTTGTAACTCTGTCCGGTGGAACTCACCTGGATCGAGGTTTCTGGATTTCGCTGTTACGACACCCTCCGGTTCGAGCCTGAACCCGGGGTCAACGTGCTGACAGGAGACAACGGGGCAGGGAAGACATCGGTGCTCGAGGCGATCGGTTATCTCGGTTTGCTGAAATCATTTCGCGGCACGAGCGACGAGTCGATCGTTGCCAGCGATGCCGAAGCCGCAGTGGTGCGCGGGGAGTTCTCGATGCTCTCCGGTACCACCCTCGTGGAGGTCGAAATCCCACGGCAGGGACGGCGGCGCATCCAGTTGAATGGCAAGCGGCCACAGCGCAACCGCGACGTTCTCGGTCAGGTGCCTGTGGTGGTGTTTCAGCCGGACGACCTCGACCTCGTGAAACGGGGGCCGGGTCTGCGCCGGGGGTACCTCGACGATCTCGCTGCCCAACTTTGGCCGCAGGCGGTCGCCGATCAGCACGACTTCGACCGGGCACTACGGCAGCGCAACGCCTTGCTCAGGCAGGAGGGACGAGGTGCCGATCCCAAGGCCCTCGAAGCCTGGGACATGAATCTCGCTGATGCGGGGGCGAAGGTCTTTGCTCACCGGCTTCGTCTGCTCGGTGAACTCGAAACACACCTTGACCACGCCTACCGGGTCGTTGGGGCGGAGGGACGGCTCACCTGGGAGTACCTGACGAACTGGGGTGCCACGGCCGAAACCAGCGAGGCGGAAGCCGGGCGACACCTTGCCGAATCTCTCAACAGCCGTCGTGAACGCGACCTCGACCAGCGCACGACTACCGGTGGGCCACAACGCGACGACGCCATGCTGATGGTGAGCGGTCGCCCGGCGCGTACGATGGCCAGCCAGGGTGAGCAGCGGACGGTGGCGTTGGCTTTGAGAATCGCCGCCTATCGAGCCATCGCCGCGCAACGCGCCTCGTTGCCGGTGTTGCTGCTGGACGATGTCTTCTCTGAG
>SDBS01003014.1_pt1 | contig 16575 bp, 11 predicted proteins | sample 2277091 | NCBI WGS metagenome assembly SDBS01 (sample SAMN10404972, study PRJNA504765) | marine sediment metagenome | isolation source: marine sediment core GS10_PC15, 163 cmbsf | place: Arctic Ocean: Southern Knipovich Ridge | collected 2010 | reverse complement strand
GATAAAATTTGAGCTTTGATATGAGTAAAACGAGTTATTTTTTATGCATTGGAGAAGCGGCTCAATATTTTGGGGTTTGTATGAAAATATTGAGGCGATTGGATAAAATTGAATATTTCAAGCCTAACTACGATACATCATTAAAGATTAAATGATCATCCGCCCTATACGCGTTTAAATAGTTTTTTTTTTAATAAATAAACATCGCGTTTTCACTATCGACGCACTCCGGAGAAATTAAGGTTTCATGTCTAAGTTTGTCCAAATTTATAGATAGTGTAGAACTTTAAAATAAATATGAATTCCATTGAACGTGTCAAGGCCGCGATTCATTTTGAAAATCCAGATAAAGTTCCGGTTTTTGACTTCCCCGGAGATATGGCGTTTTTACCCCTAACTCCCTCAAATAATTGGCAGCCCGGTTGGGGTGACGATAAGGAAATATTTCCACATGATTCATTCGGATCATGGAAATGGCAAGAACCGGATTGGGTGAAAAATAACCCAAAATATTGTGACGGCAAATGGCAGAACATTCATCCCCGGAAAGAGCTTGACGAATGGGGGAGAAATTGGAATATGTCCGCTAAAGGTGATATCGGACATCCTGGTAAGGCTTCCCTACCTGATTGGTCAAAATATGAGGAATATATGACCAGGAACGTTCCCGAACCGAATGATAGATCGCGTTATTCATTTGGATTAAACCTATTAAAATCAATCGTAGATGATAAATACCGCATGGTATTTTTTCCACGCGGTGTTTATGATACAGCTGCCGGGATCAGGGGTTTTACAAATTATTTGGTAGATCATAAAAGACATCCCTTGAAATTGAAAAGACTTCTTGCAGATATTACGGATAATTATGTTTCTATAATGAAAAACACTATTAAATTCGGCATAAAAACCCACGGATTTTTTTTTTACGATGATTTGGGAGAACAATCCGGTCCTTTTTTCGGTGTGAAAACATTTAACAAATTTTATGAGCCCGTTTATAGAACTCTAATCGATGAAGCACATAATCTAGGATGTGAATTATTTATTCACTGTTGTGGTAAAGTAGATCGTCTTTTACCTTCTTTTATCGATTGGGGATTGGATGTAATCCAATTCGATAGCCCAAGAATGAACGGGTACCAGGATCTTCAACCGTACCGAGGAAAAATCTCAATGTGGGGCAGTATTAATATCCAATCAATATATCCATTTGCAACACCAGAAGATTGCGAGCGGGAAGTATGGCATATGGTTCGAAACCTCGGAACGAAAAAAGGGGGTTTTGGTGCTTATTTCTACCCTCAACCGGACGTTATTCGCGTTCCTAAAGAAAATATCAACGCTTTCAGAGAGGGTTTAAAAAAATACGGAGATTATTCAAAAATTCCCTCCAAATGGTGGGATTATCCTGTTCCGAAGGTGTGGAAGGATGAAAAAGAAAAAGATATCGTCCCACCTCTTCCGCCTTTGTAATGGAAAATAAAAATTACAGTGTTAAAATCCATCTAAACGGCGTATCAGTAGAACTTTCACCTGTAAAAATGATTTTATTTCCATCGGGGGTGATTTTTTCTTCTTTTCCGTTGATTTCAATCTTGCTATAAAGTTTTACTTCGTTACTATCGAGTTCAATTGTTATTTTCCATGTTCCCCCATTTTTTGGGAAGTATTTTCCTGTATATCCTTCGGAGGATTTTTCAAAATCTATTAGGGGTGATGAAAATTTGTATTCTTCTTTTGGAAGGGTTGGTTTGAAATAAATCCCTTCACCCGTAAATTTGATGCCAATTAAACTCGTGATATTATATAATGGCCACGCATGTGAGTGCATGTTCATAACCGGGAAATCGGTCCACCCCACGCCGGTAGACGTGCCTGTGCTCTTTTTCTGGTCCGATTTTGCGATAAAAATAGTCTGACCGGGAAAATCCGATAATTCAGAATTATAAGTATCAGGTCCGCTGAATATTCCATACCAGACTTCTGGATAGGATTCAGCATGAACTGCTAATGAATTCTTTTTCCATTCATCCCACGCCATTTCTCCGTTGACCAAAGCTAAAGCCATAATAACGGTTCCATTTATGCTTGGCCAGATTCCAGCGTTAGTACCCATACCAGGAGATCCCGGAATTTTCTCTTCAACGTTGTCACGTATCATTACACCGATTTTTGACGGTTTTCGTAATTTTTCATTAATAACCTCGACTAATTTATCGGTTTGTTTTTTATCTGCAGCCCCCCCTAAAATTGCCCAGGGTTGTGGTTCAAGCCAAAGATGATCAATACCGATCCATCCGAGTTCTTCTGTTAACCAGGCCCGTTTGAACCAATTACCCGTCCATTGAACTGAAACAGCTTTCCTCTGATTTTCTGCCCTGTTCTTTGCATCCGCTGCTAATTCATTGTCACCCGCATAATCCAACATTTTTGAGTATAGGGCTAAAGTATAGGAAGCCATAGCGGCATTTAGAACACTCTCTCCGACTTTTTTAACCTCATCGTGCTTTTCGGCATCAATAAATCCAACGATTGATGTATCATTCCAATCACCGTTTGAAATCCTCTGAAGACCGTGTTTTCCAAGACCGATATTCTTGACAAAGTGTTTGTAACATCTTTCAAGCATATCTTTCACTGACGCTTTACCGGCAATAGGACCGTAAATAGGGTAGGTCGGTATAACTTCTTCTAAAAATGCCAGATCTCTATTCCCCAGAATGTACTCGCTTGCCAACCACAAAAGCCACATTTCCTGATCACTGGGAACGAATGGCGCGGGCATAATATGTCCTGACCCTGTTATTCCATAAGGGATTTCTCCATCGGGTGAAACTTCTTTGAGAGTGTAACGGATAACTTCTTTAACAATATTTCCGTCTGAATATATAAATGGTAGCGCATGTTGGAGAGGGTCCCGGGCAGCCCCTTGGAATCCGATTAAATACTGGTAAACATGCCCTTGAGATAGAATATGCTCCTTGAAAAAACTATCATAAGTAAGATTACCACGTAAATAATAGTTATGCCAGATTAATTCCCGATCAACCCATGAATTATCATTATCTTTATCCTTCAAATTCAAGCATATTCTGTTTTTTTTCCATTTATCGCTTGATTCCGGCAGTAAATTCGAAAGATTGTTTTTATATTTTGCAATCAAACGATTAAGTTCAACACCATCGGGAATATATCCGTAAGCGAAATACATTGTTTTACTTTCTCCTGCATTCAAACTCAATTTACGCTCTAATATAACTCCAGTTTCATCCTTAGAAACATCTATATTAGATGAAAATGGTTGGTTTAAGCCGTCGGGAGAAGAAATACCCCCACTTCCGAAAAATTTGGCATCCCCAATTAAATAATTATCGAATGGCTCATCCAAAGAAGCAATGAACGTCTGAGGAGGTGAAAGATCTTCCAAAACTGCTTGTTCTACAGGGGATTTTATAGCTCCGCCCGCTATTCCTTTTCCCTGATCCTCAAGGAATTTATTTACCATACCCCACATATTTATGGTAGATTCCGTATGACCCATAAAGGATTTAGACACTAAAATCCCTGATTTTCCCTCAATTTCAGAATAATTATGTTTAAATCGCTTACTTATTTCCCTTCTCTCATTTTTTACAGTTTTTTGAGTAAATCGAGAAAGAAAAAGGGATTTCATAGAAAACTGATAACATAATGAACCCCAGTATTCAAGCCATCGTAAATTTAATGTTTTATTTTGGTTATTGGTTATGGTAACTTTAGAGATTAATATCGGATCATCTCCGAAAGGGGCAAATACAACCTGATCTACTTTTAAACCCTTATCTTCTACAACCTTTCTAAAATATCCAATACCAAAAATGCGTTCGAACGATTCTACCTTATTGGTATAATAAGTAGAAATTGCATTCTTGCCGTCAGTTAAATAACCGAATCCTCCTGCAAAATGTCCGTTTTCTGGATCATAATCATTTAAAAACTTCGGGCTACCCTCATCCTGCCGAACTTGTACATAACCGTAATTTGAAGCAACTCCTACTAAGCGGTCATTTCCTACTTGATGCATATGATTGGTTTTGTACTGCCATTCCTCGTTTACAGGTGAAATTGCTTTCGGATCATTTATTTGATCACATTTATATTTATATGCTGGTAAACCGAATTCATCCTTAATCCATTCGCCAAAATAACCCGAACCATAAGATTTTGTGTCTGTCATAAAATTACCTATAAATAATTCATCAAAGTTATTGTTGATTTGGTAAATTTCTCAAATATTTTTACATGGATGAATTTAAGTTCATCTTTAATTTTTTTGGACAGAATTTTTAAGGGGATTTTTCTGGATTTAAAGCGATCTCGACCGGTTAATTTCAGATACAAAATGGGGTTTCAACCATATTCATGATATTTTTTTAAATGTTCGGGAGGGAGGGAATTGTATAATTCACGAACTATGAAATCATTTATTTGGGTAGAATTTCGAACCCTATAGTCGTTTGGAATACAAACAGTTCTCCACATAAATGAACGGTTTTTCAATCTAAGTGCTCGAACTTTAGTTAAGTATTTTTTAAATTCTTCATCTCGATAAATGTTAACTAGAAAGATTCCGCGCTGAAATGAATGTTCTATAGTGCTTACGGCTTCAGGAGATCCAGGATTAAATATCCATCCATCAATTTGGTATTGTAGATGATAATGTCCAAGGGCGAGATAATTTACTTTTTGCTTTAAAATCTTAATCTTTGCATAATTTATACCTGGTACATTATTCATCTGTCCTGCAATTCCGAAGTGCTGCAATAAAATATGGTACTTATTATCATCAAATGGGATTGAATCTTTGATAGCTGGCAGAAACAATTCTTGCTTTTCACGTAAAAACCGTGTACCATATATTACCGCATCCTTTATTTCAATTTTCCCACCCTTTCTTGATTTAAAGTCGAAGGATTTGAATAAATCTGGGTTGGGTACATCAGATTCTGTATCCAACAGGATTATTAAACCTAGATCTGCAAGAATTTTAATCCAAGATTGCCCCCGTATAAATTTTTTACCGTGTGAATACCTACGAATATCATGATTTCCCTCGATTCCTATCAATGGAACATCGTGTTTTTCTTTGAATTCCCTCAAAATTGATATTATCTCTTGAAAATAACCAGGTAAAATATCTAATGAAGTGAAGAAGTCCCCCCCAAAAATATAAAAATCAACCGAGTGCCCTATTCCTACTGCTAAAATCTCCTTTAGAGTGTTAATGTAATCGTAAGATCTCGCTGGGTTTCTATATTGGTGAGAACCCAAGTGTAAATCGCTTGCATGTAGAAATTTAGTTGCTGATTTTTCCAAAGATGGCATGAGATTTGAAAATCAAATTTCAAAATAAAAACAAGATGAGCACGTGCACTTTTGATCTTTTTTATCTAAATCATTCCTTTCAAAAATTTAACAATAGTCAAATCAGAAAACAGTTTAATATTTGTAAATTAACAATAAATCTATGAATTCTCGGGAATTTCCTATCTTTGAACAAGAAGAAAATGAGCAAGCGATAATCGAACCATCGAAGATAATCAAAAAAATAAATGCACCAAAGATCTGTTTAATACCTTTTTATCATGATGTGATTGAAAAATTAAGAAAAAAAGGAGTTTTGAAAGAAATAGCAAAAGTCCCTTCATTAGTAGTTCCTCCAATTAAATTGTATGAAATAAACTATAAAGAAACGAGAATAGGTGTATTAAGTTCAAGTTTAGGATCTCCTTTTTCGGCGGGAAATTTAGAGATAGCCATTGCATTAGGATGCAAAAAGTTCCTAGCTCTAGGAAGTTGCGGTGTCCTTGATAAACAATTCAAACGTGGGCATTTAATTGTTGTAGAATCTTCAATTCGGGAAGAAGGAACCTCTTACCATTATATTCCCCCTTCACGTGAAATTTCAGTAGATAAGCGAATAATTATTAGGATTCAACAATCGCTTAAAGAAAGAGAAATTAAGCACATTACAGGCAAAAACGTAACAACTGATGCATTTTTCAGAGAAACAATCCCAAGAATAAATAATTGGAAGAAAGAGGGGGCAATTTCTATAGATATGGAAGCATCGGCTCTTTTGGCAGTAGCAAAATTCAGAAATGTTCAGTTAGGTTACATCTTAATTGCAGGTGATGATGTAAGCGGTGTCAAATGGAACAGACGTCTTTTATCAATTCCATTTAACAAACCTGAGGGCATTTTTTGGTTGGGTGTAGAAATACTAACTGATATTTATAAGTAAATCCTGTGATTTAGCATTTAGTAAAGAAATTTTTAAATCTTTTTCATTTGGAAAATTATTTTATCTTCAAAAATCGAGTATATTTATCTATTAAAAATGTGTTGTGTATGGAAAAAAAAGAAAATTTTATGAATTGGGATGATTCCGGAACTGTTTTAATAACCGGGGCATCTGCTGGAATAGGAAAAGAGTTTGCATATCAATTGGCTGAACAAGGATTCAATATCATTTTAGTTGCTCGCCGGGAGCAAAAATTACGTGAGATTGCGGAAGATCTGAAAAAAAAATTTGGAGGGGAGCACAGTTTTATCATCTCTGATCTCTCCGATATTGATGAAAATAAGAAATTAGCAGATCATATTAAGAACAAAATTGAGAATTTGGACGTCTTAATATTAAATGCAGGTTATGCTGTTTGGAATACTTTTTTTAATATAGATCTAATGGATCACATAAATATGACGAACCTAATGTTTACAGGACCTATGATATGTTGTTATTCAACCATTCCGAATATGATAAGAAGAAAACGGGGCGTAATAATTAATACTTCGTCTAATGCTGCCACTAATAAATCATCTGGGGCAATTTATACTGCCACTAAGGCTGCTTTAACCATTCTTTCTGAGTTATTGCAAGATCTTGTTAAAGGATCGGGAGTCCGGATTCAAGCCTTATGTCCGGGTTTCACTTACTCGGAATTCCACGATTTGGAAAAGATTACGCGATCAGGTTTCCAAAGGAGCTGGTTTCCTAAAGAAGCGTGGATGGAAGCTAGTGATGTAGTAAAATATTCATTAAGCGAAGCAAAAAATGGCCCCGTTATGGTTGTACCGGGAGACTATAACAAAAATAGTGCCAAAAAATTAAGGGAATCAAAATTAGATGATTATCTTAACCTAAAGATATTGTATTAAAGCAAACATCTAAAAGTTTAATGAACGAATAAAAAATCATGTCGGATGAAGACATTAAAATAACACCAAACTTCGATGTATTCTTTCATCCACAAATTTAATAGGATAGAAAAAATTCAATTTGGATATGAAAAGAGTAGATCCATCGAAATTTTACGATGATATGGGAGAATTATACACTCAAAAAAATGAAAATTCAGTTTTCAATAACAGTTATGAGCGCCCCGCTACGATTTCTCTTTTACCCGATGTTCTTAATAAAAGTGTTCTGGATGCAGGATGCGGTGGTGGCACATTAACTGAATGGTTAGTTAACCAGGGCGCTAAAGTAACCGCTGTTGATGTGAGCGGTAAACTAGTTTCTTTCACCAAAGATAGAGTCGGATCTAAAGCCGATGTAAGAATTGCAGACCTTTCTAAACCTCTTTCATTTATTCCTAATAATTCTATAGATGTTATTGTTTCATCTCTTGTGTTGCATTATATCGAAGATTGGTCCGTAACTTTTTCCGAATTTAATCGTATGCTCAAAAATGAGGGATCTACTATAGTATTTTCAGTCCATCATCCTCATGCCGATTGGTTATGGCATGATAGGGAAAATTATTTTAAAAAGGAGATTTTAGAAGAAACTTGGACAATTCAAGAGAAATCCTTTCAGATAAGTTATTATCACAGAACGCTTGAAGAAATATTCGAAGTTTTCGTTAAAGCGGGTTTTTACGTAGATAAATTACTCGAACCCCTCCCATCACCTGAAATAAAAACCAAAAATCCAAGAGATTATTTTATTCTGTCTACTAAACCGAGATTTTTATTTTTTCGTCTAAAAAAACTTCTTTATCACAAAAACTAAATACTTTCGGAACCAAATAAAAAAAACCACCAATAGTTGTTTGTCTGATGAGTAGAGTAACTAACATTCCCAAAGATGAAGCGGATGAAATTTTTAATATCTATAACCTTGATACCCAGAAAAAAGAGAAGATTTTTGATGAATTCAAACAATTCAAACTCCAAACTTCGATCCGAAGGTTTATAAAAAAAACAGCGAAAAAAATAGATATAGCGGAAGATGTTTTATGGTCAGTTTTTAGGTTATCATATAGTTTGCACATATTATATTTAGAAAACGGTGAATCCTTTGACGAATTTTTTAATAATACTATTAAAGCCCCGATTCTACTTGATTTCCCGGAGATAAAAAAGCAAATTAAGGACTTTGATGATATTAAAAAGTTCATCTCCGAAATTATGAATCTAATTGATTTTGAGTACTATAATGTGCATGACATCGATGGAATTAAGCAAATCAACATCGGTTACTCTATGATCGTAAGTTTATATATTTTTAAAGTGGAAAATAACCTCATTTTAATCGATGCAGGTCATTCCATGCAATACTGGAAAAATGCATTTTATAAAGCATTGAAGGATATAAATATTGAAGTTGAGGACATTGATTATTGTTTCGTGACTCATGAACATCCTGATCACACTGGAATGATCGATGAATTAAAACGGATTAACCCTAATATTAAAATTTGTATGCACGAAATTGCTTTCAAGCTTGCAAAACAAAGGTTGAAAATGGAAGATTATAACGATCCACTCAAAAGATTCAATCAAATGCGATCTCAACTCATAAAAAATGGAATGACTGAGGAGGAATTAAATTCATTTTCTCAAAGATCTGGTGGCAGACCCGGTCCTGGTCCTATGAGGTTTGACTATGTTGAGCCCGATATGATTTTACATGATAATGAAACTTTGTTTGACGGACAATTGAAAATTCTACATACACCAGGGCACTCAGCGGGATGTATATGTATTTTATATCTTCCCAAAGGGCAAAATCGCAGAATTTTATTTACAGGTGACCATATTCTAAGCGATACAACCCCTAATTTAAATGCATTAATGATTCCGGGAGCAGAAAAATTTAACGAGGAGCATGACTTCAAAGATATTCTTGATCATTATCTTAAATCGCTGGATCGAATCGATAAATTGGATCCCGACATAATTTTGGCAGGACATGATGAAATTATACCCGATCCCCATAAAAGAATTACAGAAATTAAGAATCACCACCAGAATAGATTATATGAGATCTCAAATATAGTATGTAATAATCCATTACCATCGTATCAAATATCTATGCGTCATTGGGAGGATTTGGAAGGTATTAATAAAATATTTGCCATTGGAGAATGTATCGTTCATTTGAACTATCTGGAATATAGGGGAATCGTTCAAAAGGAGGAAAAAAAAGGCGTGATTTACTTTTCTTCAAAAAAACCTTGGGAAAAAATCCAACACTAAATTTGTTTTAAACGGAATTTCTGGTCTTCCCATTCTTTTCTGAACGGAAAGAAATACTCATATAATGCAGGTTCGTCTGCAGTTATGATTACTTTCCCATTCTCAATAATTTCTCCCATAATATGGATGGGTAATTCTTCAAAAAATCTGATATCATAATCATTTATATGTTTTTTTAAATTACCCATGACGAACTGGTATATCTCATAGAGATTGTAATCAGGAGCGATAATACAGACATCTACATCACTTCGAACAGTGTTATCATCTGTTAGATGTGAACCATAAAGCATTACACCCAATATCGCAGGATTTTTTTTAACGAATTGGAAATCCTCCTTCAATTGATTAATTAATGTTTCTCTAGCCATAAATCAACAGAATCCTTGAATTTAGTAATTTTTTCAATATTTTTACTTAATGTTTCATATGCAATTTCGTCAATTATACCGTTATTTGAACTTATATAGAATTGTGATAATAAAAAATTGAACTTAATAAAAAGAAAATTCTGGGAAAAAATCAAATATTAGTTAAATTTTCTCAATCACTGTTGCAGCACCTTGCCCACCGCCGATGCACGCGGTTGCAAGTCCTAATTTTCCACCTTCAACTTCTAATATTCTTGCTAATGTACCAACAAGACGGGCACCAGTTGCTCCCAACGGATGGCCAATGGCGATCGCCCCTCCCTTTACATTTACTTTATTTTCAGGAATTCCAAGTATTTTCATGGCGTATAACGGAACTATAGCGAAGGCTTCATTGATTTCCCAATAATCTATATCTTCCACTTCTAAACCGGCATGTTTCAAGGCTTTCCTGCTTGAAGGAACTGGTCCTTTCCCCATTACACTAGGATTTACTCCCGCCCAACCAAATCCGCGAATTTTCGCCATCGGTTTAATCCCGAGGTTTTCTGCACATTCTCGTGACATTAAAACTGCACATGATGCTCCTGCGTTCAATGGAGAAGAATTTCCAGCAGTAATTTGAGGATCTTTATTAATTCCTTGAGAAAAAACGCGCAAACTGGCCATTTTCTCCATTGTACTTCCCTCTCTGATAGAAACATCGTATTTTATTAATTTTGTAGTCCCATCACTAGTTTTTCCCTCGATCGGGAGAATCTCACCGTCATAAAAACCTTCATCTCGAGCTTTGGCTGCTCTTGCGTGAGAATTTAAACTGAAACGATCCATATCTTCACGGGTAATATCTGGATTTTCTTCCCAAAGCTTTTGGGCGGTTTGCAACATCGAAAACCCTGTATTTAGATTATATTTGGCATGATCCGGGAATCGATTTACATCAGCTAGTTCAGTATGTTTAACGGCTAAATCCGTTTGTCTATAAACTCTTGTCATATTTTCCATTCCAGCAGCTAACACAATCTCAGAGCCACCAGTCATTATTTCCATGGCGCCTATATGAACACTAGTCATACTGGACCCGCATTGTCTGTCGACTCCGATAGTAGCAACTGTGTCAGGTAAAAGACCCAACCAAGCAGGTTGTTTCCCGCCCCAGGTAAAATTCTCACCAACCAGCCGGGCACAGCCGGTAATCATCTCATCTATATCTTTCGGGTCGAACTTCGCTCTTTTAATTATTTCTTTTAGCACCAGCGCCAGCAAATTATCTGCTTGGAGTTCATGGAAAACAGCCCTTTCCGGTTTATCTGGACGCGCTCTCGACATAGGAGTTCTTAAATAATCAACTAATACCACTTCTTTTAATTCTGGCATATAATTCAACTTCTTTTAATTCTGACCTAAATTTATCGATATTTTCATATTCTAAAAAGCAATTCTCAATTACACAATATACGAACTAATTTAATAAAAAATCTTTTTTTAAAGTTGTTTACTTAATTGTCTAATGAAACGCTAAAATAATGAGTTTAGGATAACCAGAAGGAAAACTTACTATGACAATATAAAGAAGTTCTCCTATACCATGTTATTGCAAAGATGTTATTGAAATTAGGTGTAGATTAAATGCAGATATATATTATTCGAAATGATGGTGAAGTCCACGCAATAAATATTGAAGACCTAATTGGTGAGTCTTTAAGTCCAAACGAATATTATATTTTAAAAAATGACGAAACTAAAACCATTTATTCATGGATCGGCAGTTTGTGTCCCGCAAAAGTAAAATTTATTGGAGCAGGTAAAAGTCGGGAAGTTCGCGGGCAAGTTGGTATGGATTATCGCTTAATTCAAGTAGATGAAGGAGAGGAAACTCCGGAACTAATAGAAAATTTCAAACCGCTTTTTGAAAAGAACCAAAAATCCTTAGAAAACCGTGAAAAGAAGAATCAAAAAAAATCAATACCCATGAAGATATTTATTATCCGAGATGACGATAAACTGCATGAAATAAACCCTGAAAACTCTATTCGGGAGTCTTTAAGTTCGACCGACTTTTTTGTTTTAAAAGATGACGAAACAAGAACTATTTACACATGGATCGGCGGTGAGTGCCCTGTAAGGAAAAAATTTATCGGTGCACGAACGAGTCAAGAATATCATGGGGAAGTTGGTTTCCATTATCGCTTAATTCATGTGGATGAAGGAGAAGAACCTCCAGAACTAATAGACAAAATTAAAGGAAATTGATAACTTTACCAGTCCGGAAGCTTTACGTGGGTCTAGGTAGTCTTTCCTTTTGAATTTTCTTATTTTGCATAAATATTACTGGATTTCCTAATATTTCTGATATAATGAATTAACAACGAAAAAACTTCTGATTTACTTATAGCACAAAAAAGATCTATCCCAACTCTTTCAAATGTTTTATATAAAGATTAAGAATTTAATCTCCAGATTCCTACATCCCTTTATGTAGAACTTATAAATGAATTCACCTTAATTTGAAATTAAAGTTATTTTTAGAAAAATTAAAAATGAGATGGATAGAGTGGATTACGAATTTCTTGAGGTAGAAAGGAGAAAAGATAATATTGCAATCGTTCGGTTTAATCGACCTGAAAGCTTGAACGCATTGAATAGAGGATTAATGGGGGAAATTGAAAAACTTACGGAAGAATTTCACAGAGATGTGGAAACACGGGTCGTTATCTTCACAGGAGCAGGGAATATATTCAGTGCGGGAGCAGACTTAGCAGAAAAGGCAGCCATAGAAAAACCCACTGTTTTAGAATCTTTGCGATATCTTAAAACTGGCCCACGCATGATTTGGAAAATATATGAAATGGAACAGATAACAATTGCAGCTATCAATGGAGCAGCGATAGGAGGCGGATGTTGTATTGCTTCTGCCTGTGATTTCAGAATAGGAGATGAAGGATGTGTAGCCGGATTTCCCGAGATTAAACTGGGTATGAACCTTTCTTGGATTTCAGTACCAATGGTCACTCACATTATCGGTCCCGTAAATGCAAAAAAAATGATAATTCTGGCAAAAAATAATAATGCAGAGACTCTTCTCAAGTGGGGTTTTATTGAAGAAATTGTCAAACCCAAGGAAAATCTTTTAAAGCGTGCAATTGAGTTTGCACAAGATTATGCTGAAATGCCACCTATTGCAGCTCAAATGGTTAAAAGAAGCGTCAACGAGACAGTTTCAGCTTTAGATCGAGCCATTATGCACCAAGATCGTGAACAATGGTATTTAACCTCAAAAACTGAAGATTATAAAGAGGGTATAAAATCATTTTTTGAAAAGCGGAAGGGCAAATTTAAAGGAAATTAATATGATACCTGTGTAATTGAAAAAATCAGCAGAAATTAAAAAATATTGGAAGGCAGAAAAGTAGAAATTGAAATTAGAAATTTTCGATCAAATCTTTTATATGTCGAACTCCATCAACCGCATCATCAGCGTAATCATCTGCACCCAATCGTTTGGCAAGATCCATGTTTAATGGAGCTCCACCAACTATTATTTTTACTTTGTCACGAAGACCTGCATCTTTCAAAGCTTTATCAACAACTGAAATCTCTTCTACTGTCATTGTTAATAACGAACTGAGTGCTACAACCTTTGCGCCTGTTTCTCTTACTGAATTGATAACTTTATCAGTATCTACATCCATTCCCAAGTCAATAATTTCATACCCAGTACTCATTAACATACTCATAAGGATATTCTTGCCGATATCGTGGTTATCGCCTTTTACTGTAGCACATATTACTTTTTCTTTCGGTCCTGTATCCTCCGATTTTAAATATGGCGAAAGAATGACGAAGGCCTCTTTCATTGTTTCACCTGCCAACACGAGTTCCGTGAGGTAGTACTCTTTTTCCTCGTAAAGTTTTCCCACTTCATTCATTCCTTCGGTTAAAGCGCCCAAAACATTCATGGGTTTTGCACCAGCATCAAGTTCTGCTTGAACTGCACCTGCAATATCATCTATTTCGGTCTGTATCATTCTAATTTGTCGTTCATCTGATAGTGGTATTCTTTCAAATTGCGAATGACCGATTATTACAACATCATAATCACCGGTTGCAATCTTTGAGCAGAACCTTTTTCTGTTATGCTTCTGAAAGTCCTTTTTAGTAGTCACTAGTACTTTTGCAGATGGATATAGTCTTAATGTCTCAGCTGCTAATTGTTCTGTTAAGTGGTTAGGTACAGCTATCATGTTTTTATTGGATAATCCTAAACGTTTGCTTTCCATTGCAGCTGCGACCATTGTAAAAGTCTTGCCAGCACCTACTACATGAGCAAGAAGTGTGTTTCCACCATATAATTGTCTTGCAACTGCATTTCTTTGGTGGTCACGTAATGTAATTTCAGGATTCATTCCGATAAACTCTAAATGTTCACCATTGTATTCACGTGGTCTGATGTTATTGTAGTTTTCGTTGTAGTGATTAACTAACCAAGTACGTCTATTTTCATCTTTGAATATCCAATCCCTAAAAGCTTCTTTGATAACTGTCTGCTTTTGTGTAGCAAGTAGAGTTTCCTTTTTATTTAGCACATAACTTTCACTTCCATCGGGATTAACAACCTTATCTGTAATTCTGACTGTTTTTTGATTCAATGTTTCTTCAATAATGTTATATGCATTAATCCTGCTTGTACCATAAGTTTCCCGTGCCATTATGTTATATCCATCATGTGATTTATTGGATATATACCATGCGCCACTGTGCTTTGAATATTCAACGTTAATTGCATCTCTGCCATAATATGATGTCTCAAGCAGTTCATACATAAAATTTTCTATATAGTTAGAAGGTATCCATACTGTACCAAGTCTTACTTCAATATCACCAGCTTCTAAGTCCTTTGGCTGTATTGATTCAAGGACGGGCACATGTTGTGCAAACTCAGGTCTGTTTTCTGATATCATCTTTGCAGTTTTAAGCTTATCTCTTACATCACCGGATAAATATTCATCTGCTGTTAAAAATCCTTCATAAGGATTCGAAAGATCAGATAGTGGGTCTTTGAATATAATACCTTTTAAATCATCTATAATGGTTTCAGGTTCTTTATTAGTTAGACTGCTCATAAAACCAATATCTACTTTTGCTTTTCTTGATATACTGACAGCTAATGCTTCACTGGCTGTATCCACCCTTTCGATTATTTTATTGGGGCGGATAGTATGTTTAGTGAATATATCTGCTTTATTTTTAAACTTTCCATTATCATCATAGTTCTCAAGTGAGGTTAATAGATAATATGAACTATCATCTGAAAAAGCTAGCGAGTTGCCACGTTCACTGATTCTACCAAACTCTTTTACAAAGCCATCATACAATTCATTAAGTCTGGACTGCATATTCTTAATTGCATGCTCTGTATATCCCTCAAGTTGATAATCGATTAATAGATGCAATGTTTTTGAGAGTCCCAACATACCTCTGATTCGCTGTTCAGCTTTTGCATTGGTATCCACAAGATTCATTCGAGAGTTCTCACGATAATATAGTTTTTCGCCTACTAAGGCAAAACTATAGTTTTTCACATTCGGATCAGCCGGGATAGAAGTATCCTCTGTATCAGGCTCATCCAGCATATACTCGTTTTCTTCTATCTCTGCATGGATATGAGTTATTGCTTCTGCTAATTGTTCTTCTAAGTTACTACCTTCAAATGGTATACATGTAATCTCTTCTGCACCATACATGCCGATTTGTTTTTTTAGGGTTCCCAGTATCATATGAGGATTATCTGCAAAGTATTGGTTTATAGGCAGTCCGTCCCATGTTTGGCCAAGCTGTACCCAATCAGGTTGAATATCCTGCAAGCTATCTCGCTTTTTAAGGAAGATAATATCACTTGTAACTTCCGTTCCTGCATTTGCTTTGAATGCATTGTTAGGCAATCGTATAGCCCCAACAAGTTCTGCTCTTTGTGCCAGATACTTTCTTACTGATGAGTTTTTCTTATCAAGTGTGCCTTTTGAAGTGATAAACGCTACTATTCCGCCCGGACGAACTTTATCAAGTGCCTTTGCCATGAAATAATCATGTATCATGAAGTTATACTTGTCATATCGCTTATCTATTACACCATATGAACCAAATGGCACATTACCGATTGCTACATCAAAGAAGTTATCATGAAAAGTTGTGTGTTCTAAGCCTATAACTTGAATGCTTTCTCTCTGGTAAAGCTGCTCAGCAATTCTGCCTGATATGCTATCCAGTTCAACTCCATACATATTTGAATTGCTGATACTTAAAGGTAACAGTCCCATGAAGTTACCAATGCCCATTGCAGGTTCTAAGATATTGCCACCACTAAAACCCATATTCTCTAGTGCATTATACATAGCTTTTATAACAATAGGAGGAGTATAATATGCGCTTAAAACACTGCTTCTTGCAGCTTTATACTCGACTTCATCAAGTAACCCTTTTAACTCAGCATATTCATTACTCCAAGAGTTGTCAGTTTCATCAAAGACTTTTGATAGTCCGCCCCAGCCGACATACTGAGATAGGGGTTCCTGTTCATTTGATGTAGCAAGACGGTTTTCACCTTCAATGGTTTTTAATAACCTTATTGCAGCAATATTATTATTATACTTTTCCTTAATACCGACAGCGCCTAAGC
>SDBS01003013.1_pt1 | contig 16577 bp, 23 predicted proteins | sample 2277091 | NCBI WGS metagenome assembly SDBS01 (sample SAMN10404972, study PRJNA504765) | marine sediment metagenome | isolation source: marine sediment core GS10_PC15, 163 cmbsf | place: Arctic Ocean: Southern Knipovich Ridge | collected 2010 | reverse complement strand
TAAAATAGAAGAAAAAGTAGATCATTTCGGTACGATTATCCCTGAAAAGAAACCAGCAAAATATCGGCACGAAGAATATGACATTACACCACAGGCGCCCGTGTCTGACGACAGAGAAGCGGCTATCCTTGCTCAGGTGTTGGCTTATTCAGAAGCATTTACAAACTACTCAGGACAGCGCACAGATATCAAGGGCATCATTAGAGAACAAGCCGATGAGATATGGCCTAATACTCGTCGGGACGCTAATAACTACTACCAGATGTTGACGGCAGGCAAAGCAGACAAAGCCGCTGCATATCTCAAAGAGCGAGGCGAACTACAGGCGCGTGTTATGTGGGAGTTCGATAAGACACAGAGATTAGACTTGACGACACTTGGGCAGATGTTCCAAGCCGCTGGGGCCGCACAAGGACTGGAAGAACCATTCGCAGAGCCGCCTGGAATAGACCCAAATACACCACTTGGGCGCCTGTTTAACGACCCACAGGGCATTCCAGAGCACTTATGGCGTGCATATTTGACATATGGGCAGTAAAATCATTCCGTATTTAGCTATTTTTATGCCGTCTGCTGTATAATAGTAATGTACGAAACAATTTAATAAGGAGGCGTTTAGAATGACCGAAGAGGCATTGGAGGGCGCTCCCGTTACCCCGGAACCCGTGGAACCAGTAGTTCCCGAAGTTTCAGAAGTAATTGAGGAGGTCCAGCAACCTTCAGTACCCGATACCGGGCTTACTGAATCCCGCTTAGAACAGTTGCTCAAAGCACAAGACGAGCGCTTCGAAGCGATGGAAGAGCGGCTTGAAAGGGCCGCACAATCCGCCAAAGACAGGGGCATTTCAAAGAATGCTCAAGAGATTGCCGCTATTAGAGGGCAGTTAGAAAGTCTAGGTGGAGACTGGGGTGCTTTACAGGCCCAAGCAGAAACACAATCGCTGTACGACAGAATAGCTCTACTTGAAGGCGGAGTAACTTCTTCTCCAGCCCCTGCGCCAGTTGCTCAGGTGTGGCAGGAGGAGTGGGCGAGTGAATCTCAGAAAATTCAAGATGCCGCAGCAAAACGTGGAGTTAATCTCGAACCCGAAGAATATAATGCCGCGATGTTTAACAATGGCGTAGCATTTAAAACTAAGGGTGATGCGTATGCGGCGCTGAACAATGCGATCATCGCCAAAGCGCAAGGAGAGGCAATTCCCGTAGCTGCCGTAGCTACTGAGGGCGGAGATGTAGCAACGCCACCGGCGCCACCAGCGCCGCCGAAGACTTCCGCACAGCAGTTCGAAGAAGCCAAAGCAGCAGGCGATCATGAGAAAATGCGCCAAATTCAAGCAGAGCGATGGGATAACGTAGAAAAACTACAGAAGATTGCGTCCGCTAAACAAGCTCTTGAATCCGCTGGAGTTTCTGCCGAGGACTTAATAGAACAATAAAATATAAATTGAGGTAAAATTCAATGGCAATTTCAGGAACTGGCCAACTAGGCGATTCCCTAATTGAGGTCATGTCTGGCGAATTCGACATGATTGTCCCACGGAATTACATCTACGCTCAGGCTCCTGTGGCGGTTGTACCGGCAGGTGGAGTTCTAGTCGCAGGTTCGGGATACAGTTCACTACGAATCCCTTCCTACCATCGATTACTTCCTGCTAATACAACTCGAAGTGAAATCACTGACATCAGCCCCGTGCAGATGAAGGATAGTCAGGTAACTGTCTCTCACTCACTGTATGGTAATGCTGTTCAGTTGTCACTGAAAGTGCAGGAAAGCGCAGCAAAAGATGTATTCCAGATAGCAGCACAACTTGTAGCCGAAAACGCTGCCGAGTCAATAGACTTTGTGGCACGTTCGGTAGCTATTGCAGGTCGTGGTTTCGAATTAGGAAATGGGTCGTCAAGAGACGCGGTAAACGGAGACGCTGGTGTTATTACAGCCAGTATGCTCTATAACGCAGCAGGATATCTGGCATCCTCACCTAAGCTCGATGGCGGGCTAAATCAGCCTACCATGGGCGGTGGCTTGGCAGCAATTATGCGAAACGCAGTAATCGCTGACTTAGCCGAAAACTCAAGCATCATCCTTCTGGGACAATATCGAGATTCAGCACCAGAAACCGTTCTTATGGGCGAAATCGGCTCACATATGAGTGGAGTTCGACTAATCGTATCAGACAACGCCAAAATTTTCCATGGCGGCGGGTCAACCGTAGGCTTCCCAGGTTCGTCTGACAATCTAGCTAATGCAGTAAGCGCTGGCGCTTCAACCCTTGAAGCATCAACCGCTATGACATCAGCTAATGAGTCATATCTAACCGTTGGGACGCGAGAAACCACAGCTAACGGCGAACAGGTAAACGTAGAAACAGTATACGCTGTTGGTCTTACAACTGCGGCCTTCAATATTACGGGTGGGGCACCTAATGGTGGCCTAATCTTTGACCACTCATCTGACACAGGAATCGGTTGCTACAATCAGGTTCACGCCGTTGTAGTGCTCGGAGCGAAGTCTCTGATGAAGGTTCACGCATCTGACATTGGTGCAAACCCACAGCTTCTACCTCCAAAGGTAGATGGTCTGTTGGACCAGTGGGACTCAGCACAATGGCGATGGTACGGTGGTTTCGGTCGATGGGCCGAAAACCGTCTATACAGAATAGAGGTAGGTTCTAATCGTCAAGTGCTCGGCATGTAAGGAGGAATACTATGGCTATTGACCCTATCGGTCAAGATACCTATAAAGGACTTGGCGTCCCTCTCTTTGGTGAATCAGTAATTCGCCAAAGAAACTCATCAAACGCAATCATTACCTTAATGCACTCAACCGCTAATACCGGTCGTTTGCTGATGGGTATAGATTACAAAGAACCAGATAATTTACTAACCAGCGTCCTTACAGACCTTGCGGTCTTTGATATTGATGCTGATGGCGGTTTCCGCTCAGTTAGTGGAACAACTGTAGCTATGGAACTGAACTCTTCAGGTCTATACTCTGGTACTACCCAAATCGTTAGCGCAGCAGGCGCTTGGAATATCTCCAAACAGACAACTGTATCTATCTCTTCAATTGGTACTACAGCTAACATACTGTTGGGAGCCAATTCTGGGAAGTTACACGTCGTAAGTACACAAATTGGTTCGTCGGTTGTAGTAAGCCTACCTACATCCGCTGCAAGCGGCATCGATGCTGGCATGTATTGGGATATTTTCTGCAATACATCTGCCGCATCCGTTGTTGACATCGCTTCAATCGGTGCCAACACAGGCTCTGCAAGTAGTGAACGTATCCTTATGCACATCGGGACAACCGGTACCGTAGAAACTTCTGGCGCTATCACACATGATAGTTCTGGACCGTTCTGGGTAAGAATACTGTGCTTGACAACAGGCGCTGCACCTGTATACACTATCAGCAACTTCTTGGGAAGAAACGGACCAACTACAGCTTCGTACTTTGGTATCATAGCCGGTTCAACGGCTTTGAGCTAAGGGGAGAGCTAATATAATGACTGACCCTCTTGGACAAGATACGTACCTGGGACTTTGTGTTCCTGTAAGTGGCGAATCAGTAATTCGCCAGCGAAACTCATCTAATGCAATAATTACCCTGATGCATTCGACCGCTAATACGGGCCGCTTGCTAATGGGTATGGACAATAGTGCATCTTCAGATGAACCTAATCCACAAATCAGCAGTCTTCTTACAGACCGAGCAGTCTTTGATATAGACGCTGACGGCGGGTTTCGTGCAGTTAGCGGAACCACAATCAAGATGGAACTAAACTCATCTGGTTTACATGCAATCGACGACTTGCTACTTCTTGGTCCTACCAAGATTGGCACAAAGCGTTATGGCCCTGTCGTTCCGATCTCTTCAGACGGTACCACAGTCTATACGTTGTTAGCAAGTAATGCAGGTAGAATGCACTTGGTAGCAGATACTTCTGTATCGGGCTTTTCGTCCGTTGTAGTATCTCTTCCTACATCAATAGCAACGGGTATTAACCCTGGCATGTGGTGGGACATTTCATGTCCAAACACATCAGCGGCAGCCGTTGTAGACTTGGCGCTTGTCGGAGCAGACCACTCAATTCACTGCCATCATGGCTCAACCGGTGCGGTAGCGACATCAATTGCTATCACGCATCAGTCGTCTGGACCGTTTTGGTGGAGAGTAATGTGTGTCACAACCGGAAGCACTATGACCTACGTAGTATCTAATATGATGGGTTCAAACGGTTCATCCAATGCTACTTACTATGGCATTGATGCAGGAAGTTCAGCACTGACACCGTAATCTAACCTGGGGTGGCCCTTAGCTCTAGGCCACCCCTTGTACAAATCTTAGAGAAGATAGTCTATGACGGACACCCTCGGCATAGACAAGGAGTATATCAATGGGATATCCAAATAAATTAGGCTTCTATCGAGACGGCCTATATAGACAAAATGTAAAAGAAATTAGCACAGTTTCAACTGGTGTTAGTCTTAAGGTAGAAGATTCAGGAATGACATATTTTGTTCCTATCTGGACAACCGGAAGAATTCACTTGCCAAGAGTATCATCTAAATGGTTGGGCGTTGAGTATACAATTTATGTGACTTCACAAGCATCCAGTGATGATATTTCAATTACAGCCGATAAATATAACACAAGTGCTAAAATTCACATGAATTTTTCGTCAGTAATTAGTGTAAGTACAGGCGCATCATTAGGCTCAACTTTTGCTACAGGAATTCGTCTAACAGCACTCACTTCCGTTGTATGGATGGGTCAGCCAATCACAGCTAACTCATATTCTATGTCATCTGCTGCAACTGATAACCTCAGTGGGTGGGTGGTAGGAGTGAGTTCGTAATGTATCCAAATCATTTTGGTAACACTCGTGATGGGCTTTACAGACGGCGAGTAGAATATGTTTATTCCACACAAAGCAGAGTACCAGGAGCCGGAACATCTAAGGGAGCGGGACCACTTACAGCAGAAGAATCTGGAACATACTTCTATGTTCCGCCCGTAACAGGCATGGTATTTCAATTGCCTAAAATCTCATCCAAATGGTTGGGAGTAGAATACACATGGTTTGTATCAACACAAACCGCTGGCACAGTCAAAATCAACTGTGCACTTGACTCAAGCGCCGGTATCCACACGAACTTTTCATCGGAAGTCAGCGTACACTCAACTATTGTTACCGATTCATCATTTCCGAGCGCGGTTACTTTGACTGCGGTTAGTTCAATTGCATGGATGGGGCAACCAATTATGTGTAATTCATATATGGCTACAACGAAAAAGACTGACGACTCAACAACTGTTAAAGCCTCATTAAGCGGCTGGACAACGGGATAATGGAGAAAAATTATGAGTGAATTAGGAACCTTCAAAGGGCTGGGTGCAGCTAACTTTGGAGTAGAATTTCTATCCACAGCTAGCACTCTTGTAAATTTAGATTATGACCAGCAGGGAAAGCTATTGATTTTTGGTGGTCAAACATCTTGCTCACGAATTATTCTGCCTCAGCCAGCGGCTGGAATAGTGTTTCGTGTCTTTTTCACAGGTGCTGGTGGTGTAACATCGGCGCATAAAATCATAAGCACAGTAGGTGGTTCAGATATTCTATGTGCTGCCACTACAAAGAAAGGCGTGGCAAATGAAACAACGGCACAGACTGGTGTTGGCATCGAATTAATCGGAATCAACGACCGTCGCTATGTAGCAAGTCGTTTTGGTGGCTCAACTCTAAATATCAATAGTACGACTACATAAGGGAGCAAATATGAGCAGATTAGCAAGCTATAAAGGACAAGGCGCTCCTGTACTAGAAATAGAATTCTTATCTACTCTATCTACAGCGATAGATTTGACACTAGATCAACAGGGTAAACTTTTAATATTCGATAGCGCCATCGGACGACTTCGCTTACCTAAACCCGAAGCGGGCATGGTGTTTATGATTATGAATAGTTCAGGTGGCGTAAGTACTGTTACTAAAATTCTAAGTAGCGGTGAATCTGATATTCTTACTGGTGCAACAACCGCTAAAGGTGTTGGTCACGAATCAACGGTAGAACACGGAGTAATAACTGTGCTTCATGCCATAAATGACTATCGCTGGGTTGCAAGTCGTCGGGGCGGTTCAACTCTACATATCATTGCCGTGACTACATAAGGAGGCCTTTATGAGACTTCTTACAAATGGCTTTACAACAGCAGCGACAACTCTTGCCGGCTCGACGGCATTAGGGTCAGTTTATACAAGTGCACGTATGTTTGCAGCGCAAAAAGAATTCATAATCGAGAAAGTCACAGTTCATGTAGGTGGGACTAGCGTGGCTCCTGCGGGGACAGACGGATTAGTTTCTCTGCGTTATGGCGATAGTTCTAAGGTAGCAGTTACGACTATGACTGTCTGCCCACAGCCTCAGTGCACAGGTGGAGCCGCACAGGGAATTCAAATGGCAGAACTGAGCAACTTAGGCATCAGATGCAAATGGTTCCAGGCTATCACCCGCACAACGGCGGCTGGTGGCGTGGGTGTTTACATCTTTGGTGAGTAAGAAAGGCAGCTAATGTCTAAAGAAGACTATATTAATCCGTCCTATAGGCATTCGGACCATCCGAGCTTTCAGGACAAGAAACATACGTTGTTAATAGATAATCAGGGTGCCTCTAATCGGGACATTCGGACTGAATCCGGCACCCTGAGATTCGAAAATGGCATAGCAGTACTGCCCAATGATACGCGGGCAAGAGATATTTACGATGAGATGCTGGCTACAGAGGCCCTGCATCCGAATCAATATACTTTAGTGGAGAACAAGCCAACAGTGAATACGGACTTAGACCATCGTTATACTTTCGGTTGGAACAGGTCTTTTGGAGATGCATGGGACCGCATCTTTGAAGAATCCAAGATCGACTCAGAGGAGGAAAAATTAGATGGCAGACCCAACAAATCGGGAGGATGTGCTCCCAAGTGTGGTACCGGCGAGTTTCACACCGGTTCCCGAACAATTTAAGAAACCTGTAACACAAGAACTGCGTAATAGACAAGCTAAAATGACGCAGGGTTATACGCTAGAAAGAGTGAATAACCTAGAAATACAGCTTCATAAAAGTTGGTATAAACGAATTTCAACTTGGCAAGAGATGCCAGAAGCTGAATCTAATGCGGCCCTGATAGAAGCGATCAAAGTAGCCAAGACAGCTAAAACTGTCATGCAAAGTGAAATTCAGGAATGGGCTGGTAATTTAACAGAAGCAGAAATGACCGACGCACTGCCTATTATTTGGAATGGTTATGTGCAGCGGATACAGGAACCTACCGAAGTGGTAGAAGAAACCGAAGCTACCGTAGAAGAGGTAGTAGAAGAAGACGCCCTCGCTCCAGAGGACATGGAACCGGTACAAGTCATAGATCGACCTGAAATACCAGATGACGCACCGAAGTCCGAAGTTGTAGCCCCGAAAGAAGAATCGTTAGGCGAAATACTGGGCAAAATAGCAGAGGACAATACCAAAGACTAAGGAGCGTGGCATGAGGAAATATGGCCGCGTTCACTTTATTTGACTTACACGTCAATGCCCACGAGCAGGTAGGCACCATCAATTATGGTGAATCGTCTGCTTCTACGGGCACTACATCCATAGAAGACCAAACAATATCGACCGCCCATGTTGACGACCAATTTAACGGCGGTACAATTTACTTCATTAAGTCTGCCGATACAAACACTACTGCTCTGTTTATAAACCAGCAGTTTGAGCGTATCTTAGACTATGATGCCTCGTCTGGTCAATATACATTTGGTGCGCTGGTTACCAGTGGTGGTACCTCTGGACTTCTGACTACATCCATTAGTTATGGTGTGGCTACCCCCGAATTTAATCTACAACTAATGAACAGACTATCTATGGCCGCCTTGCGGACATTGGGGCCGTTTGTGTATATGGATCGTTCGTTACAATCCAGCGGTAATCAAAAGGTTTATCAGTTGTCTACAGTGGCAACCCGTGGTAAGCCTTTTCGTATTGACATTATGGGCCGTTCTGGGTCGTCTCAAGATAACCCTGATTGGACAGAACTGCATGGCTGGTATATGGAGCCGTCTACAGTCGGTGCGGGACAGCGGGTAGTATTCCCACGATCATTGCCATCTGGCAGAGACATTCGTATTTACTACGAAGCAGACCATCCCGAAGTGACGGCATCGACCGCTATAATCGACGGTCGAATACACCCAGAGTTAGCAACTTTGGCGCTTGTAGATAAGATGTATCAGTATCGTAACTCTCGTTCGCGGGGCGCCGAAGAGTTCGATGTCCAGCGTTGGAATGACGCAAAAAGACAACTGGCCGAGGCTAGAGTACGATGGCCTATTTCACGGCCCAAGAAGAAAGCCACAATTACAGTTATTGGGCGTACGGCACCCGTACCGTCTGTAGACGTTCCTCCTTGGGGGGCAATAGATTAATATGTCGCCTTCAGTTCGTGTTCGTCCAAATTCACCAGATAACACACATCATATTTCGTTAAGTGGCTTAGGCAGAACTTTTGGCTTGAAGCTCGAAAGAGGAGCTAAGTCTATTATTGAGTCGCCTGTGTCACCGTCTAATATTATGAAGACAGGTGGCGTCAAGAAGTACGGCGACTTCGATCCAGCGTTCGCTACTATTGAAATGCGGACATGGGAAGGTGGTAGGGGCGGGGAGTTCTTATCAGACGACCCAACTAAGTATTATGACGGCTATGGCTGGACACTCAGCCCTGGTGTGTGGCATCAGGCGCCCCAGTGGACATGGGGTGAAGGCTATTATGGTGCTGACCTTCTAATGCCTGGCGGCAAGCGGCGGGACGTAGGTAACTCTGTCAAATGGAACGCTCTGTTGAGCACTAACCACATAGCGCGGTCGTTTGTGGATCAAGGCACTGCTCACGATATGTCTAGAGTGCAATCCTGGGTACGACGCATTGGTACGCCGCCGGCTACGCTGACGGTACGGGTGACAACAGCCGCCACTACAGCAGGCGGTGACGGAAGAATAGCAACCAGCGTTGGTGCAGGTATTGCCACATTAGAATCATCTGCCTGTGAATCACTTGAATCATTTGTGTGGGAAGCCGCTCTAACATCAATAGCGGCGGGTGACAACACACAGACGGGCACAACTACTCATAACTACTGGGTAGAACTTTATACCACAGCGGCGGGCACAGATGCTAACCACTGGGAGATTGGGTATAACTCGTCGGCGGCTGGTAATGGGTCTACCTCTCTCAAAGGGGATGGCACATCTGGAAACTGGACCGCTTCAACCGTGAACTTTTACCTCAGAGTAATCCCAGAACCATTACGACGCAAGTGGCATTTATTCCATATGGATAGAATGTTGTATGCAGCCGACGAGAAAGAAGACGGCACTACCGATATGTCTATCTACATGAATGGGGATCGTGGTCTAAGCACAAAAACCGGCGGCGGAGGCGGCACAACTGCTATATTGTATGACGCAGGAAAGTCATGGGCAGCAAATATTTTTATAGGCGCCACCGTTGCTATTATTCGTGGCACAGGCGCTGGGCAATTAGCGATAGTCACGGGAAACGCTTCTACTTCTCTCGATACGACATGGGCCATTGCGCCGGGCACTGACAGTGAATATGTTATTTACGACACATTAGAGTGGACAAAGTTATCCAGCAATATTATATCCAGCGTCGGCAAGAAGCCTGTAAAGGACGTAACTGTTGGTGGCGATGTAGCATACTTTGCTTTCGGCGCATCAACGATGATTGGTATGCTTTCGTGGGCAACAAGCCTTCATGTAGCAGACAAAAGTTCTGTGGCGGATTCATCTATTGCAGACTTCTTGGATTTCTTCTCTGATCCCGTGGCCGGACCACAAGTTTACAGGGCAATCAGCAGTGCAGGAGAAGTGTCACGAGCAGACTTACAGAACTTTAGTACTTTGCTTACGTTCTCGTCCGGCATTGCGTGCGGCGGATCGGGTTATCCATTCACAAATCTGCAAGATTACAATAATCAGATGCACGCCTTCAAAGAAGATTCAATCTGGTCTATTGCTAACGACCGCTCCGCAAAAATAAATGTCGGATTAGACGCATTTGCCAGCAGCAATAATGGGCGAGCAGTTGCCACACAAAATTTGTTTATGTACTTTGGATGGAGCCACTCTGTCGAACGGTTGGGCAATGGAGTTGTGGATGATGTTGGTCCGTGGAAAGGTGCGGGGCTAAAGCCAGGACATCAAGGACCTGCGAGTGTACTTACGCCCGTCATTGCGTGGACATTAGAAGGTGTTGATGCGGGCACAACGGGACAAAGCTGTATGCTTGCCTGGAATGGGCGCGGTTGGCATGAGATTTATCGTGTCCACTCCACAGGCTACCGTGTGGAGAATGCTATATTCCAGAGTAATCCGGGCGGGCGCCCTCGATTATGGATGTCTGTGGGAGGCGACCTTGTATCGATGCAGTTTCCTAAAGATACATTAAACCCACGTAACGACAAAGAAATTCACTACCAGCACGAAGCAGTCCTTGAGACGGGCATAATCGATATGGATGCGGTGCAACTAAAGAAACTGTTTGGTAAAGTATATGGTGTCACAAAGAACCTTGCTTCGTCGCAGGCACGCATCTATGCGGAGTACCAGTTAGATGACGACATAGCATCGACACAATGGACACCGTTGGGGTCGTTCATACGGTCGCCTATAGACAATCTGAATATACGACGTGGTAACAAGCACGCCCTTCGGATGCGATACAGGGGACTTACGGAAAACAGCACTGTGCCAACAATTATGGAAGCGGCTGTTGTGAAAGCAGTGGCACGTACACCTGTGCGACGGCAATGGACAATTCGTTCTGTTACCGGCGACTTCCAGGTTGATGCACAAGGCTTACAAGATGCTGACCCTGATGATTTTTATCTGTGGCTGCAAGATGTGGCTGTGGCTACTGAACCAATTCTAATGCGGTCTGCGTGGGAAGCCATGGATAATATTTATGTGTTTGCCGAGCACCCTGTATTAAGCAGGGAATACACAACGCCGGACGGGTACTGGGGGGGCGGCTTGCAAATGGTAATACGGGAGATAGAAGAATAATGTTTGGAAATAAACTATTTGAAGCACTAAAAGATGTAGAAGGTGTCAATACAGAAGATTTGCAACGGGCAAGAGAATTGGGCAATCGAATGGACCAACAGGCAAACATGGCAACGGCTTTGTTAACGCCCAATGGGAACCTAAGCCCGAATATCTTTAGTCATCATTCAGAGAGCTTTTCGATACTTCCACACGAAGTCGGGAGCATTATAAATGGTTCCGCTGACGCAGATTCTATTAGCAATGCTACATGGTCAACCCCAACGATAACAAGTCCTCATATCAGTACATTCAGTCGGGGCCTCAAGATAGATGTTGCCAACGCACGGGTTCATGTTTCTGCTCTTGCCGGAGACACAGAAATACTTGTTTTAGCGTGGTGTGATTTCGCAGCAAACGCCGATGGTGAGCGTGGCGTCAGAATAGTAACCAACGATTCGTCAGTAAGGTCAAATGTTGTGCCCGCATCGGCAAATAATGACGGCGCTCAGGTGATTCACATTAGGGTAGCTCCACAAGACCTCACATGGTATACTTTCGAAGTTTTCCAATCGTCTGGTGGGGCACTGGTTTTGGATTTCGCCAACATGGTCGTTGTAAGACTAAGATGACAAAAGGTTTCGATATACCAATGAACAATGCCTAAATTAATTTTCAAAGACCCGAACATCAAAGTGTTTCAGTGGCACGAGCGCATACCCAAAGGAGTAGAGCCGTATAAGTATAAGACACGGCGCACACAGCGGCCCGCTTCTTTATTCGACCGACCATATACAGCGCCCGAAGAGATATTGACTGGGTTTGTACACGGCGAGCGGGCATCGGCATTAGAAGAGCGGTTTGCAATGGCGCTGGATTTTTATGGTATGACATATCGGTTTCAGTTCGAGGTACACAGTGTTTATTCACTGCCTGGAGAAGAAAAGACATTGGACTTTCTTGTTTACGAAGGCGGCATAGCAGTGCCCATAGAAATAGGATCGGCGTTTGTGCATGATAGTCCGTCCAAGCGAGAAGAAGAAGCACATCGAGTGTCCCTTATTAACGACGTGTTGCCTATGTTGGGGATTATGCAGATTACAGACGACGCTTGGCCGATGGGTAGCTATGTTCCCTACGATAGACCTTTTTCACTCGCTGACGCCAAAGACCTTGTTGCGGCCAGATTTATAAGTATATAGGAGTTAATTGTGAGCGTAACTGCGCACAGAAGTAATCATACGTTTCATGTAGACTACGAAAGTGTTACGTTTGGGAAACGTCCACTGAAAGATTTCTTGTACACTAATACTGGCTTTCTCATTACAACTGAAACATTGCTCCCAATCGAAATCGAATTCACTGGAGACACTATACTTTTAGGTGCTCACAAGACAGGACATAATAGGTTCACCGCAATACAGGAGAATTAAATGGCTACAACGCCCTACGTACTCGAAGGAGAAGAAATAATGCGAGAAGGGGAAACTCGCGTATTTTCCGTTGTTTGGGAAGATTTCACAACCATATCAACTGGAGGCGGAGGCGCTGAAGGCTATGTGAATGGCTCTTCAGACAGCGCGAACTTATTTGCTGGTAGTACGACCGTTACTGCTAATACACTAACGTTGCCAACTTTTACGGTACCGGCTGGTCTTGGGGGCACTAATATTATCATCGAGCCTGTTATGTCAGCGAATGGTCAAGTGTATAAAACCGGCATTACCATAAGAGTTCTCAAACCTGGGGCTGCCCGATAATGTCAATATCAGCGCATAAACTTAAACATGCTTTCCATGTAAATTATAATAATATGTTACTAGCCAAGCGCGTTCTTACTGATTCATTATTAACAGAAAGCTCTCAAGAACTTCTAACAGAAGCATCAGCCCCTATCCATTCGGAGCGATTCGGACAAGCCAAAATTTTATTGTTAAAGAATGTAGTACGCACTGCATTCTTTGTGGTAAATGCCATAGAAGAATAAATTATGCCTAAAATTTCAGTGCTTAACGAACTATTTTTATCGGCGGGTGGAGACATTCTCCCGATTGTTGACGATATAGCAGGTACCCCCGAAACTAAATATATAACTATTACCAATCTATTTGGGAATATTCCTGTTAATGTGGGTATTGCAGATGGCGGGACAATAGGACAGGCCGCGGGACCGCTAATAACCTTCGACGATACGAATAATTATTTAGAGATAACTGGTTGCAACGTCGGCATCGGGACGGCTACGCCAGCCGCGCAAGTTCATGTAGATTCTGACGACCAATTAACAGTTATTTTCCGCTCCCATAATGAAACATCGGGTGGCGGAACAATATATAATTTCTCCAGAACTAGAGGAACTGCTGCTTCTCCTGCTCTTGTGGAATCGCTTGATAGCTTGGCATTTCTTTACTTTGAAGGATATGACGGTTCGGCATATGCTACTGCTGGCTATATACAAGCCAGGGCCACTGAGGCGTGGGATGTTTCCGGGCATGGCACAGAAGTAAAGATTTTTTCAGTGAACAATAATACAACGGCGGCCCAAGAAAGAATCAGCTTCACCCATTTGCAAACAATAGTTAATGACCCCGGCAATGACGTAAACTTTCGTCTTGAGGGTACTAGTAGCGTCTACTTAATTCACGCTGATGCTGGAACAAATACAGTTAGCATAAATACTAATATTACAACTGGACAATTCAATGTAGACCAACCTTCTTCAACAGGTGCAAAGCCCGTCCTCTTCCTCGACCAGGGCGACGTGTCAGAACAATGTATTCAGTTTTCGTCAGACGGCGCAGACCGCGACGTACATCTATTCACCGTGAACGTGACCGGCACTCCTGCAATGGATTGGCTGGAGACGCCTGACGTATTCTCGCTGAACAAGGGGCTAGTCATTGGCGACGGCGGAACCACAAACTACGCCAACTTTGCAGACGATGGCGAACTGACACTGTTTGGTACGGCGAGGGCAACGACACAAATCCCAATAGACAACGCTAATTTAGGAAAAGGAAATACTGCTCCCACCCAAATAATAATTGGGGATTACAACTCTTGGGAATACGACATTAATGACGATACGGTTTTCACATTTCACCTTCCCCATGATTGGGCAACAGGAACAGATGTTACGATCAGTATAGATTGGTTCATTGACCAAGCGTATGTTACAAATAGCGGGGAGGTAAAATGGCAAATAGTTTGGGCGGCAACACCACATGATGCGAGTGAACCGCTGGACGGCCCAACGCATACTGGAACCGCAGACACAGGAGATATAAACATTCCGGCTACCGCCAAAACGATTAGGGAGGATGGTCTTACAATAGCGGGAGCAAGTCTATCCGTAGAAGACCAGGTAGGAGTAACTATATCAAGGATTGCACTAACAGACGGAAACGACCCAAGTCTCAACGTCGATCCGGCAATTGTTGACATTCACATACAGTACATAGCCGATAAACTAGGAGAAGCCACATAATGCCTTTACCAAAAGCGCTCACCAGAACACCGGAAGCAATCGAGGACATCAGCATCACGCTCACTGATTACATTGCCACGGATGAACCGGCAAAGCAGGAAGCCAGCTACAGTGTGCAGGTCATGTATAATGACGGCGAGATAAAGGTGCTGACAGGCGACCTTGTGCCTTATCTCACACCATCCCGTATCACTGCCTTGAAAGGTTTTATGACTGAAATCAGGACCAAAGCAGAGGAGGAGATACTACCGTGACGAAATCAAAACCTGCGAAGATCAGTCCCGAGCAAGCAGCCGCAATTCTAAAGGTGGAGCAAGAACAACGTCTACAAAGATTCAACGAGGCTTACCAGGCGTTGTGCAAGAAACATAAATGTGAGATCGTTGCGCGGGCTGGCTAAAGATAGAAGTTGAGGATGTGGGAGATCAGATCGCAGACCAAGCCTATTATATACCTATCTATACCCTATCAGCATAAGGAGGATAAAATGGAGTACAAAATTAGTAAAGGTGAACGGGCATTAGTACTATGGATAATTAGTCAGCTGCCAGGTGTCAATAGAACAGACGCCAGACTTGTATCCAAGGTGCGCGAACATATGCGCTTGGAAGAAGTAGAAAATGGAATACCGAAAAAAGAAGTAGAAGATACTTCTGCTATTGACTTAGCCGAGCTAGAAGTAGCGTGGGTATTGGACCATATCAATAAGATGTTTGAGGCGTCAAAAGTGCCGCCAATGATATCTGATATGGCACTGTCTTTAGAAGATAAATTTAGAGAAAGCGCGGCATCGGATTAGTAAATGGCTCGTATAAGTACAATCACCACACAAGCACCGGCATCAACCAGTAAATTGTTAGGTAATGTCGGCGCTAATACTAGGACTTTTGATGCCGAACAATTACTTGGTATTCCTATTACAGCGCAGGGCGACTTGATAATAGGAGATTCTAGTAATAATACTACACGTCTAGCCGCGGGGTCGTCTGGACAAATACTTGGTTTAAGCACTGGCATACCTACGTGGGTGGAGCCGAGTACTACATATCATCCAGACCAGCCGCCTGGTACCGCCGGCGCGGGAGATGATGAGTTTGTAACTTCGCTTGCTGGAACATGGACTTCTACAGGTCTATCTTCTGGTGCTATCGGAACTACGTGGGTATCTACAGGAAGTAATACTTATGATTCAGGTTATATGTCTGGTTCTTTAGCTATATCATTAGCTGGAACAACTGTTACTTTAACTACTGCTAATATAATTAAGGCGTGGGCACCAGATACAACAAATGCTTGGAGCGTAAGTATGAAACTGCATATACCAGCGATTACAACTGCTACACATGGCTGTGGTATTACACTAGGTGATTCTTCTAACTTAACAAGTGGAGTGTCCATTAGGGCTATTTACCGAGCATTTTCTACTGCCAGTGCTATATTTCATGGACTTACTTCTGCTGAATCAGTTTTTCTTATAGACGCAAGCAACCCAAATGCCCATGTGTTTGACCCAATTTATTTGGGCATATTGTCTCCGGCGGCGTCTTCTGTAGTATATTTTTATTATTCAAAAGACGGTATTGGATGGAAAGGATTAGGAAATACAACTCATTCTCATACAATTTCTCACCTTGGAATTGGATTTGATAAATCAAACGCCTTTGATACGCCAGTCGTACCAATAGTTATTGATTGGATTCGAACGAGTACGGGCGCAAACCTTAAGATGGGAGCATAGAAAATGGAAAGAATTTTAGGAACAGACGTGAGTGTGTACCAAGGCAGCATAAACTTTCAGAAGATGGAAGACGCGGGTGCTAAGTTCGTCATCCTGCGAAAACAAATTGGGTACTATGGCGACTTAAAATTTTGGGCGAATTTTGAAAAAGCTAAGAAGACCAGCCTGAAGGTTGGGGCATATGGGGTGCCGTTTGTGGGCTATAATATCACCAGACAGTATGCCAAGTTCATTGA
>SDBS01003012.1_pt1 | contig 16577 bp, 17 predicted proteins | sample 2277091 | NCBI WGS metagenome assembly SDBS01 (sample SAMN10404972, study PRJNA504765) | marine sediment metagenome | isolation source: marine sediment core GS10_PC15, 163 cmbsf | place: Arctic Ocean: Southern Knipovich Ridge | collected 2010 | reverse complement strand
GTATGTGCAAAGACTGAGTTCCATAGCCTCTGCTTCGACAGTTTTACATCAACAACAGATGCGCCAAGCATGTCGCGCCAGGGCGGGCCGAAACAATATCAAATGACAGAAATTCAAATGTCCTAAACATTAATGCATTCTATCAATATTAACAATAATGGTCAAAAGTCTCTATGTTTTGAATATTTGAAAATTTGATATTCGGACCTGCCCGCCGGCCGGCAGGCGGGTTTGTTTCGATATTCGATATTCGAATTTCGGATTTAAGATTATTGATATTAAACCCCTTTAGGATTAATCTAAAGCCGGGACCTTTGGCCCCGGATTCTTAATTAAATACGAATTATTGAGTAACTCCTCAACAAGACGGCAGGATTGGGCCGTGCCTCCCTGGCGGTCTTTAACATACGTAAGCGCTGATTCACGTACTTTTTCGCGGGGCAAGGATTTTTCCAGGCTTTCCACAAGAAGGTCCGCAACCTCCTTCCAATCAGCTGCCACATGAACAAGGCCCTGCTCCACGATTTCCCGTCCCACCCATGCGAAGTTTTCCCATGAGGGGCCGATGACCGGCATGACTCCGCAAGTGAGCACTTCGAGAAAATTCTGGCCGCCAAGAGGCGCAAGGCTGCCGCCCACAAATGCGCCTTTAGACAGTTTATAGGCTGAAGACAGTTCTCCAAAAGTATCCCAAAGGATGAGCGTTCCGCCATAGATTTGGTTTTCGATTTGGGACCGCAAAATCCATGGTATTGCTATGCGATCCAGGGCCTCTTTCCAATGCTTTATTCGGTGCATATGCCGTGGAAACAGTCCGATAACCGTCTCTGGACGTCTGTGACGGATATTAAGTATGATTTTTTCGACTAATGGTTCCTCCTCTTGTCTGGTTGATCCAAGGACAAGGAAAGGTGTGCCGGGCCGGATAATATTTCCGACAGGGTTATTTGTGTCGCGCCCGTAATCTGTTTTGTCGATATTGTCGAACTTCATATTCGGCATCACGTCTACGTTTTCTCCGGCGAATATGGCGGCGAACCGCTTGGCATCGCTTTCAGAGATACCAAGAATTTTATCCGGTCCAATCATACGCCAAAAGGAGGGCCAGACGAGGTACCTGGACAGGCTCTTGGCAGTGATCCTGCCGTTTAATAAAAGTGTTATACATTTATTTTTTTTCAAGGCGGCGAGGAGACCGGGCCACATCTCTGATTCCAAAAGCACCATGACCCTCGGGCGAATGGTTTTTACCGCTGCTTCCATAATGGTGGGCTTGTCAAACGGAAAATAGGCCGAACATGCGCTCACGCCCCTTTCATTCGGGGTAATATCGGCAATAGCGCGTTCCAGGATCTCCAGCCCCTGGCTGGTGTTGGATGTCACTATCACTCTGACCGGTTTATTCGGTTTTAATTTTTTGAGGAGCGTCCACGCCAGATATGATTCGCCGGCAGAGGCGGCTTGAATCCACAGATCAGCCTTTGATAATACATTATGCTGAAGCGTCCGCTGCCTGAATCCCTCGGCAAGACGCTGGTTCAGACGAAGTGCCGGAATAGCAAGAAACCAAACAAGGTTATAGATATTCATAGCAGCTTTGGTTGTTATATTTATCGGCATAGTTGAGTTTTGTCTTTAAAGAATATTCAAGGGGAAGAAAGGTTTAAATTATTTTTTAGAAAATTATCAAAATATTCGATGGTCTTTGTTAATCCTTCTTCTATCTCGACTTTCGGAACCCAACCCAACTCTTTTTTCGCAAGTGTAATATCAGGTTTTCTTTGCCTAGGATCATCAAGGGGAAGTTTTTCATATTTGATCTTTGATTTAGATCCGGTAATGTTAATTATTTTATTCGCCAATTCCAAAATCGAAAATTCTGTTGGATTTCCCATATTTACAGGTCCGGTAAAACTATCACTTGAATCCATCAGGCGAACCATACCTTCAATCAGGTCATCAACATAACAAAAGGATCTTGTTTGTGATCCATCTCCGTAAATTGTTATCCCTTCTCCTTTAAGGGCTTGCATAATGAAATTTGAAACAACCCTTCCGTCATTGGGATGCATTCGTGGACCGTATGTATTAAATATCCTGGCTACTTTTATCTTCAGTTTATGCTGGCGAAGGTAATCAAAAAATAGTGTCTCGGCACACCTTTTCCCCTCGTCATAGCAGGCCCTCAGCCCAATTGGATTCACCCTTCCCCAGTAACCTTCGGGCTGTGGATGGACATCCGGGTCTCCGTAAACTTCGCTGGTGGAAGCCTGAAGTATTTTTGCTTTTACACGTTTCGCCAGCCCCAGCATGTTGATGGCTCCGTGCACACATGTCTTGGTGGTTTGAACCGGATCAAGCTGATAATGTATTGGAGAGGCCGGACAGGCAAGATTATAGATTTCATCCACCTCCACATAAAGCGGAAAGGTGATATCATGACGGATAAATTCGAAATTCGGATTATTATGAAGATCAGCGATATTTTGTTTGGTTCCTGAAAAGCAGTTGTCAACGCACAATACTTCATGTTCTTCCTGAACCAATTTTTCACAGAGATGCGATCCCAGAAAACCGCATCCGCCGGTAACAATAATTCTTTTGTTAAGATGCATAATCAGACCTATAAAAATGTGTTATTCTCAGACCTATCTGTTTAGTTTTTGACCGAAAACCCTGGTTTTTGGTCAAAAACTCGAAACCCGAATTTCGAAATACGAAACCCTGCCCGCCGGCCGGCCGGCGGGTTTGTTTCGAATTTCGGCCATTTTATAAAATCAGGCGATATTCGTATTTTGCCTGAACATGACTTTTCGTTTAGGCACTAGTTATCACATAATACATATGCATGTAAAGATTTCAAACCTTTTTGTTTAGCATTGATTTTAGCGGAGCAAAAATCGGTGTTAAATTGGTTGAAAATTCTAAGGCAATCCTTTATAAGCTAAAACCTGCATAATAATATTAAGGGAGACGAAAATGGCTATAAATCAGGAATTACTTGAGATCTTGGCTTGCCCGAAGTGCAAAGGAGACATATATCTTAATGATGCCGAAGACGGGCTTATTTGTGATAACTGTAAGCTATTATATGAAATAAGGGATGATATTCCGATTATGCTGATTGATGAGGCAAGGCCATTAGACAATTAGCCCGGAAATTATGAGCAGACCTCAAAAACCCAAGCCCGCCAAACTGGTTATCGGCCTTTTAATGAAGGAAAGGAGCTTTATTCTTCCTGTGGCAAAAGCGCTTACCGAAAAATTCGGTCTTATTGACATGGTAAGCGCCTGGTTTTCCTTTGATTTTACCACCTATTACGAATCAGAGATGGGCGCACCCATTTTCAGGCGGATGCTGGTGTTTGAAACGCTGATCGAACAGAGGGATCTGGCAGAGATAAAGTTGATCACCAATGATATTGAGCTGGAATATTCAAAAAACAGCAAAAGAATGATCAATTTGGATCCGGGTTATATGCTGCATGAGCGTTTTGTGCTTGCCAGCGGCAAGAATTACAGCCACAGGATTTATATCGGGAAGCGTATTTATGCTGATCTGACCCTGATTTATACCAAAGGTCGATTCCAAACATTGCCATGGACATATCCAGATTATGCCGAGCAAAACATGCTGACTTATCTTGAACAGGTGCGCAAAAAATATGTGGCCGATTTAAAACAGATATCTATCCCGGGTATTTCGTGAACAATCCCAAGGAAATAGAAAAATGATAAAGAGCATGACCGCATTTGCCGGAGCGGAAAAGACGGTAGAAGAACTTACTGTCATGGTAGAAATCCGCTCATACAACAGCAGACATCTTGATATTGCCTTGCGTGTTCCGCATGGATATCTTGCCCTGGAAGAGAAGATAAAAGGCCTTGTTGCAGGAAAGGTTGCAAGAGGCCGCATAGAGGCTAATCTAAAGATTAGGGACAATTCCGATGAGACATATGCATTTGAGATAAATACACCCAAAGCCAGGGCTTATCATGAAAGCCTTATCCAATTGAAAGATATGCTTAATATTAACTCTGAAATATCCATAGATCTTCTGGTGGGTATGGGAGGTGTTATTAAGCCTGCAGAGATTGATCTTGATATGGAGGCATGCTGGCCTGTTGTCAAGGATTGCATTGGTGAAGCTTTGGAAGATCTTGTCGCCATGCGAAAACGGGAAGGAGATTATATTGCTAAAGATCTTGCCGGCCGGCTTGACGATATAGAAAAAAGCGTTGATCAAATCGAAAAGGAGTCCAGCGACCTTTTGTTTCATTATCAGCAGCGCCTTAAAGACCGTATGTCGCTCTTAACCGAAGGGATTGTGGAAATAGACCCTGAACGGATTGCACAGGAAGCGGCTTTTTTAGCCGACAGGAGTGATATCTCCGAGGAAATTGTCAGGGTCGGAAGCCACATCAAGCAGTTTCGAGAAATTACGGACTCAACGGAACCTGCCGGCCGAAAACTTAATTTTTTGCTTCAGGAGCTTAACCGTGAATTTAACACAATGGGGTCCAAGACGGAAAAAGCAAAAGTATCCCATATCATAGTTGCAGTAAAGTCCGAGCTTGAAAAAATCAGGGAGCAGTTACAGAATATAGAATAATAAATGTAACGTTATTTCTTCGCGAACCATTAGTTTGTACGAATGGGTAAAATAAGGGGGTCATATGGATCAGACTTTGTTGAATATCGGTTTTGGAAATACTGTGGTTGCTGGTCGGGTTGTTGCAATCGTGTCTCCCAATTCTGCTCCCATGAAACGTCTTAAAGATGAAGCAAGGGATGATAGACGCCTTATAGACACAACCCATGGCCGCAGAACCCGTGCTATTATTGTCATGGACAGCAATCATATCGTTCTTTCCGCGATACAAGCCGAAACAATATCCCAGCGTTACGCTACACTCAAGGGTTCGGAATAACCCGTCATGGATAATCAGAAAACCGGTCAATCGGGCTCAAATAAGAAAGCATCGATTTGTAACCAGGGACTTCTTTTTATCATTTCCGGGCCCTCAGGAGCCGGCAAAACAACCCTTTCCAGAGCCGTGCTCGACAGGTTTGCCGATATGCTCTATTCAATATCGTACACCACCAGAGAGCCTCGCAACGGGGAACAGGATGGGATTGACTACTATTTTATCTCAAGAGACGACTTTAAAAAGAGAATAGACAACGGCAAATGGGCTGAATGGGCAGAGGTTCATGGCAATTATTACGGCACTTCAGCAGAATTTTTGGATAATGGTTTGGCCTCCGGGCGTGATATACTCCTCGATATAGATGTTCAGGGTACCATTCAGATTCTTGAACGGTATCCTGACAGTATTACTGTTTTTATTATGCCACCGTCGCTGGAGACTCTCGGAAAACGCCTGGAATTGAGAGGGACTGACAGCAAGGCAGTCATTGCAAGGCGCCTTGTAAACGCAGAGAAGGAGATGGCAAAAAAAGATCTTTACCGTCATGTTGTTGTCAATGACCAGCTGTCCGAAGCCATTGAAAAGCTGATATCCATAATGGAGAAGTATTTAAAAGGGTAATCATGAAAACAGAGATACTTTACGGCATCCACCCTGTTTTTGAAGCCCTCAAGGCGGGCCGGAGAAATATCTTTGAGATCTATATTGCCAAGGATAAGACCTCAAAGCGTATTGAAAAGGTGGCGGCACTTGCCGAATCGATTGAAATTTCTGTGGAGAGGGTAAAGCCATTGGAGCTTAAATCGATGGCAGGTACGGATCTGCACCAGGGAATCGGGGCTAAGACAGGCCTGTTTCCTTTGACCGGAATTTCTGATATTGTAGATAGCATCCAGAGGGATGATGCAAATCATTTACTGTTGCTACTCGACAATATTTTAGATCCTAATAACCTTGGCGCCCTGGTTAGAACAGCACTTTGTGTCGGCGTCGACGGCATTATCGTTCCAAAGGATCGATCAGCCCTGCCCACCCCTACAGTGTCCAAGGCATCGGCAGGAGCCCTGGAGCATGTCCGTCTGGCACGGGTAACAAACATGGTAAACACAATCAAGGCCTTGATGGAAAAGGGGATGTGGATTGCCGGGATGGATAAAACTTCAGACAGATCCATTTTTTTCAGTGATTTGACAGGATCAATCGCAATTATTATCGGTGGGGAGGAAAAAGGGATACGTCCACTTGTTAAAAAACATTGCGATTTTTTGATGTCCATTCCCCAAACAGGTCCTGTAGATTCCCTGAATGCCTCCGTGGCAGGAGCGGTTGCCATGTACGAGGCTTTCAGGCAGCGAAAGTTCGTTAAAAAAGAATGAGGGCGGCGGTTATCAGGATGAGAATAAAACCCTTATCTGGGAACTTATTGATCCGTATAGCCAAATCCGTGAAAGAGGCATTTTTTCCAACACGGTGCCTGGTGTGCGAATCTTTTTTTCATCACGGGCAGCACCAAAACGATGATTTGAAAATCGGTTCTGCGGGTGCAAACATTTCAAATGTTTCGCCAAAATTATTTGTAAAAAATGTTTTAACAACCTCCCATGAAAATTCTTATTTGGGCAATTCTACGGCGATCTTTGAGATGCTGCTGGCTCACTTTTTATGCCCGACCTGTTTGACCGGATTTTTACCGGTTGAATCTCCTATGTGTCCCAGGTGTGGCATTGTGTTTAAAAGCAGGCAAGGAGAGGATCACGTCTGCGGGGAGTGCCTGGATTCTCCCAAGAGATTCGGGATAGCTCGATCGCCGGGTATTTATGAGCAGACGCTTATGGCGGCGGTCCATTGTTTGAAGTATAGAGGAAAGATTCAACTGGCACGACCTTTTGGAATGCTTCTTTTTGCTTCTTTTATCAGTTTTTGGGAAAAAAACAGTGTTGATCTGATTATGCCGGTTCCACTTCATGTAAAAAAGTTTAGGATGCGGGGTTTCAACCCTTCGTTTCTTCTCGTCAGGGACTGGGCGGCCATTGCTGCAATGTTAAATGGCGAATTACCGGATATTCCGGTTGCCAGAGATGTTCTTGAAAGGAGAAGATGGACTGAGCCACAAACCGGTCTGGGACGCAAGAAACGTTTGGCAAACGTCAAGAATGCCTTCAGTATCAACGATTCCTCTAAAATCGCAGGGAAAAGAATCCTCCTGGTGGATGATGTTTACACCACCGGAGCAACTGCAAATGAATGCGCCAAGGTTCTATTGAACGGCGGGGCCGGACGTGTTGATGTGCTTACCCTGGCACGGGCCGTGTAGCTGACTTAAATTCGAATATGTTATCTAAAATCGTAAAGCTTAAAGATCTTGTTCAAAAGATAAGCATCCTGCGCGAGTCCGGGCGAACTATTGTTTTTACAAACGGGTGCTTTGATATCCTGCATGTGGGTCATGTGCGTTATCTTGCTGCTGCCAGATCTGAAGGGGATGTCCTGGTGGTGGGATTAAATTCCGATGAGTCTGCAAGATCTATAAAACCGGGAATCAGGCCGATAGTGAGCCAGGACCAAAGGGCTGAGGTGCTGGCCGGTTTGAAGTGCGTCGATTATATTACGGTTTTTAATGAACCTGATCCGTTAAAGCTCATACAGGCCTTAAAGCCTGATGTACTTGTAAAAGGGGCTGACTGGAAAGAAGAGGATATCATCGGGGCTGACGTTGTTAATGCCGGTGGCGGGAAAGTGGTCAGGGTTGATGTTGTTCCCGATATATCGACTTCACGGATAATACAAAGGATCGTAAAGCGTCATCAGCATGTGGGTGGTAAGGGATTGTGGCGTGAACATTAAGCATAAAAATGGTGTTTCATTCTTAGAGTTTCCGAACTTTGCAAAGCTTTCCGGTATCCGGCATGGAGTTTTTACGAGGAACACCGGTAAAAGCAGCGGGCCTTTCCAGAGCCTGAATGTCAGTTTTGGTGTCGGAGACGATGACAATAATGTCAGACAAAACAGGAGTATTATTTCACGATGTATCGAGGAAAAAGACCTTGTTTTTGCGGATCAGGTTCACGGAATCCGGGTCATGACATTTGCAAAAGGGAGTAAAGCCTCTTCTGCGCTTAATGTTGATGTTTGCTCAGATGGAGGACATTCGGAAATTTGTGAGGAAAAGATTAGCGGTTTTGATTCAGATTCTGAAAGGAAGCTTATCGGGGATGCTCTAGTGACGAATATACCCAAAAAATTTCTTGTGGTACAGGTGGCTGACTGTCAATCTGTACTCATGCATGACCCTGCCCGGCAAGTGGTGGCAAATGTTCATTCTGGTTGGCGAGGAAGTATAAACAATATCATAGGCCGCACAATAAAGGTGATGGAAAAAAACTTCGGCTGTATTTCCAGTGATATAATTGCGGGAATCGGTCCGTCTCTGGGGCCATGCTGCGCGGAATTCGTCAACTACGAAAAGGAGATCCCAAAGGCTTACTGGGAATACAAGGACGATAGAGATCATTTTGATTTCTGGTCTGTAAGTTGCGACCAGCTTTGCGAAGCAGGGGTTTTGATTGAAAACGTGGATATAAGTCGGCTGTGCACAAAATGTGATCCAGACCGCTTTTTTTCATTTCGCGGAGAGGGCACCACCGGAAGGTTTGCAACCATAATCGGTCTTAAATGACTGGGTCATTACCTATGACGCGCAACTCATAAGCCAAAGCTATGTATCAGGAAAAAGTTAAAGTTCTGTGGAACAACAGGGTCGGTCCGGAATATTGCCGGATCGGTTTAAAGTGTCACAGAGGATATTCAAGTGCAAAACCCGGACAGTTCATTATGCTGCGCTTTCCCGGCCAGATTGCCCCGTTTCTGCGGCGCCCTTTTTCCATACACAGGCTTATCACGTCTGACAACCACACAGCGGGGATTGAACTTCTTTACAAGGTGGTGGGGGAGGGCACCAAAAAGCTTTCCGAGTGCAAAAAAGGCGATTTTGTAGATATTCTCGGTCCCCTGGGTAATGGTTTTTCATTTTCAGACCATTATAAACGCATCTTTATTGTGGCCGGGGGAATTGGGGTTGCCCCGATGCTTTTTCTGGCTTTAACTCTGCAGATAAATGGTGTAGATCTTTCAGAATGTAATGTGTTTCTGGGCGGAAGATCCAGGGATGATCTGTTATGCCGGGATGAATTTTTGGGCATCGGAATAACGGTCCACGTTACCACTGATGATGGAAGTGTGGGGGATAAGTGTCTTGTAACCCATTCCCTGGAAACGGCCTCAAAGAAGCGCAGGCCGGATATTATATACGCATGCGGCCCCTTGGAGATGCTTAAATGTGTTGTAGGTATCGCTGAAAAGCATGCCGTGCCTTGCCAGATTTCCATCGAAACCATCATGGCCTGCGGCATGGGGGCCTGCCTTGGGTGCGCGGTTGAAAGAAAAGACTCATCAGTCAATTACATGCATGCATGCTTGGATGGCCCGGTTTTTGATGCAAAGGTGCTTAATATGTGAATCGGAAAATGCTTAATGGTGTCGCAAAAACTTTTTTTACGAATCTGTAAAGTGTCACTATGAAAAACAAAGACGTATTTAAAAAGAAATTTCTTACCGAGAGTGTTCGGGCTTCAGGGTGAGCGGCCAAACTGAGTCCAGGGGTCCTGGAGAACATTATCAAAAGTTTGCCGGTCAAAGGGCATCCTGATCTGCTGGTGGGCATGGAGAGTTCTGATGACGCCGGTGTTTACAGGCTTGATTCAGAACGAGCTCTGGTTCAAACCCTCGACTTTTTTACACCAATTGTTGATTCTCCATTTGAGTTTGGTCGTATTGCTGCGGCCAATTCATTCAGTGACGTTTATGCCATGGGAGGAAAGCCCCTTACGGCAATGAATATTGTCTGCTTTCCCATTGAAGATCTTCCAGAAAAGACCCTGCAAGAAACCCTTGAAGGGGGCCTTGAAAAGATATACGAAGCAGACGCCGTACTTGTGGGCGGGCACAGCGTTGATGACAGGGAATTTAAATATGGCCTTTCTGTAACCGGAATTGTCCACCCTGAAAGGATACTGACCAACTTTAATGCCAGGGTCGGCGACAGGCTGATTCTGACCAAACCCATCGGCACGGGAATTATAGCAACTGCCATAAAGGGGAAAATAGCAGATAAGGCTGCGATGAAAACCTTGGTCGATATTGCCTCGGCCTTAAACAATCGGTCCGCTGAGATTATGCTTCGGTTCAATCCCAACGCATGCACGGATGTCACCGGTTTCGGTCTGGCAGGGCATGTTCTTGAAATGGCCAAAGGGTCTAAAAAGAAAATCGCACTTTATACATCTTCCATACCCTATATTGCACAAGCAAGAGAATATGCACAAATGGGTTTGATTCCCGCCGGGACTTACTCCATCAAAGGTTTTTGCGAAAAGAGTGTCACTATTGATCCTTCGGTTGAAACGGTTTTATGTGACTTGATTTTTGATCCTCAAACATCCGGCGGGCTTGTTGTTTCTCTCGCGGAAAAAGATGCAAGGGGATGTTTAAAGGCCATGATAGATGAGGGTATTGATGCTTCCGTTATCGGTGAAGTCACCGGCGACCATCAAAACGGCCATGTTTCAATCGTATAACACAAGATTAATAAAACGGCTTTTTAGATTAAAACTTTTTACATTGACATGCTCAAAATCCTGTGTTAGATGCACTACGTCTTTAATGTCCTCATTCCTTGTACATGAAAAGAGAAACTAGACGTGCCATAAAGGAACTGGCATATTTCAGCAGCCTTGGATTATCGGTGGCGCTTTCCATCTTTATCGGGCTCGCGATTGGTGTATACATTGACAGGCGATACAGCACAACTCCATGGTTTACGCTTATTTTTCTTGGACTTGGGATTGCGGCAGGTTTTAGAAATATAGGACTTGCAATTAAAAAAAGCAGAGACCTTTGAAAAATGCTTCCCGCTTTTAGCGGGATTCAAGTTCAAGGAAGGCGAAAATTTTAACCACCCCAGTACGATCTTCCGGACCTACGGGGCAGGCAGGAATACATCGAGTATTTTGAGGATTAAAATTTGAGCCTGACCCCAGAGAAATAAGCTTCGCATTTCACGGGGCAGGCACAGAAATTGGGCAAAAGGGGGCGTTTTGCAAAGGTCTCAAGCAGAAAGCTCTGACAGGAGTATTAATAACTTGGAAATTCAGCAGCGCCTTGTAAAATTTGTTACCCGTGCAAACTGGATTCTGTTTTTTGTTGCAAGCATCGCCGGGCTTGTTCTTTTGCCGCCTGATTTCGCCAGGGGGATAATTTTTGGTGGACTGATCGTCACCGTCAACTTCCACCTTTTGTATCGGACGCTTAAAAAATCCCTTAGGCCGTCCAGTCTGGCTTCTCACAACTCTATTTTAGCAAAGTATTATGTTCGCTTTTTTATCAGCGGCATTATAATATTTGTACTCATATCAGGTCATTATGTTAATCCATTAGGTCTTATAATTGGTCTTTCGGTTGTGGTTGCGAGTATTATCCTTGCAACCATGCGCGAACTAACAAAACAAATTTTCAAGGAGGCAATTTAAGGTGGAACATCCCTATCTCTTTTTAGTTAAGTTGTTTGAAGCGATCGGCTTAGGACATTTTGCCCATGCATATCCCCATGTTATTTATTCGTGGTTTGTTATGATTATGCTTATCGTTTTAGGCACCGTTGCCGCCAAGAGTATAAGTCTGGTTCCCACAAAAGTACAAAACGTTTTTGAAATTCTTATTTCAGGAATCGAAGAGTTCATGGTTGATATTACCGGGGAAGAAGGCCGGTGGCTTTTTCCCATTGCAGCAACTATTTTTATTTATATTGTTGTTTGCAATCTAATAGGACTTGTGCCCGGCTTTTTCCCGCCGACTGCCAGCGTGAACACAACCCTTTCATGTGCGATTCCTGTGGTTATTTTTACTCACGTAATAGGTGTTAAATATCATGGGGTTAAATATATAAAACACTTCATGGGTCCGGTATGGTGGTTGGCCCCCTTGATTTTCCTCATTGAGATAATTGGCCATGCGGCACGAATACTGTCACTTTCAATCCGGCTTTTCGGCAATATGATGGGTCATGAACTGGTTTTGGGGATACTTTTCTTTCTGGCAGGCCTTTTTTTAGCGCCGCTGCCGATTATGGCACTTGGTATTTTTATTGCCGTGGTTCAGGCCTTTGTGTTCTTTCTGCTTTCTATCATGTATTTTGCCGGCGCCATGGAACATGCACATTAATGAAAAATATGGAAGCCGATATAAGATGGAAACAATATTTTGCTTTTTGTTTTTTAATGGGAAAATGGAAGAAGCAAACTAATAATCTATAAGAGGAGGTAGAGTAGAGTATGGAAGCACAAGCATTACAATTCTTCATCGCTGGCGTGACTGCAGCTGGTTTCGGGATCGCGATTGCAGCCTTTGGTTGCGGTATCGGACAGGGTATTGGTTTGAGGTCTGCTGTTGAAGGGATTGCAAGGAATCCAGAGTCGTCAGGTAAAGTAACAGTTACCCTGCTAATCGGTCTCGCGATGATTGAATCGCTGTGTATTTATGCACTGGTTGTCGCTCTGATTCTTATCTACGCGCATCCACAGGCATCTGCGATTGCCGCTCTATTTGGAGCTGGTCACTAAGAACAAACCTAAACAAAACAAAAACAGGGCTGTGTCTTTTTACGTCACAGCCCTGTTTTGTTTTGAACCTAAATTCTGCATAAAAAATCTTGAAAAGGATTTAGGTTGAATTTTTCATGAAGAAATTCGGGCTATAAAACTTTTGTTAAAAACTGGCCGGTATAGGAATCCTTAATATCTGAGATTTCTTCAGGAGTACCGCATCCTACAATATAGCCACCATCATCCCCGCCCTCAGGGCCGAGATCGATAATATGGTCGGCGGTCTTGATTACATCCATGTTATGTTCGATTACGATAACAGTATTACCTGCTTCCACAAGTCTGGATAATACATTGAGAAGTTTTCGGATGTCATCCATGTGGAGTCCCGTGGTCGGTTCATCAAGGATATAAACGGTTCTTCCCGTGCCCCTTTTACTGAGTTCCCGCGACAGCTTAACCCGCTGGGCTTCGCCGCCGGACAATGTTGTGGCCGGTTGACCGATATTGATGTATCCCAGGCCAACATCGATCAGTGTCTGCAACTTCAATCTGATATTACTTAGCTTCTCAAAAAAGCTAAACGACTGATTTACGGTCATGTTGAGGATATCTGCGATGTTTTTCCCCTTGTATCTGATTTCCAGTGTTTCGCGGTTGTATCTTTTCCCGCGGCAAACATCACAGGCAACGTAAACGTCCGGCAAAAAATGCATCTCTATTTTTATGATGCCGTCACCACGGCAGGCCTCACATCTCCCGCCTTTGACATTGAAACTGAAACGCCCGGGTTTGTAACCCCGCATTCGGGCTTCGGGGGTTTTGGAAAAGAGTTCTCTGATATAAGTAAAAACACCGGTATAGGTTCCGGGATTGGAACGTGGTGTTCTTCCGATGGGTGACTGATTAATGTTAATAACCTTGTCTATATGTTCAAGCCCCAGCACTCTGGAGTGGGCGCCTGCCGGTATCCTGGCACGATAGAGTCGCTGGGCCAGGGCATGGTAGAGGGTTTCCAGAACAAGGGTCGATTTCCCTGAGCCGGATACACCGGTTATGCAGATAAAACAGCCCAAAGGAAATTCCACATCGATGTTCTTGAGGTTGTTTTCAGACGCTCCCTGCATAATGAGTCTTTTTTTATTCCCGGAGCGCCGGATGGACGGGATTTCAATATGTTTTCGGCCCGAGAGGTATTGGCCGGTCAATGAATTTTTTTCTTTTAAAAGTGCTGCCGGGGTTCCGGAATATACAACATATCCACCTTTGACCCCGGCGCCAGGACCCATGTCAATAACATGATCTGAAGCCCGTATGGTCTCCTCGTCATGCTCTACCACAAGAACCGTATTGCCAAGGTCACGCATCTGTAAAAGTGTTGAAAGCAGGCGCTGATTATCTCTATGGTGCAGACCTATGCTCGGTTCATCCAGAACATAAAGAACGCCGGTCAACTTTGACCCGATCTGTGTGGCCAGACGTATCCGCTGGTTTTCACCGCCGGAAAGGGTGGATGCGGATCTGTCAAGAGTGAGATAAGCAAGACCCACGTTTTCAAGAAAGCCGAGCCGCTCATTTATTTCTTTCAGGATCCTTTTGGCAATGATCTCTTTTTTGCCGGTAAGTTTCAGGTTCTTAAAAAAAGCATGGGCTTTTACCACTGAAAGTTGAGTTGTTTCGGATATTGTACGGCCACCCACCTTAACGGATCTGCTCGCCCTGTTTAATTTGGCCCCCAAGCATTCCGGGCAGGGGCGAAAATTCATATATCGTTTAATCTCTTCTCTAGACTGGTATGATTCTGTTTCCAAATAACGTCGTTCCAATTTCGGTATTATACCTTCAAAAAGTTTTTGATAGGTAAAACGACGATTGTTGCGTTCAAAATAGAACCTGATCCGATCATTGCCCGATCCATACAAAAGGACATTTTTGAAGTGATCAGGAAGGTCCTTATATGGGGTATAGATGTCAACGCCATAGTGACCGGTCAGAGCATCAAGGAATTCAACAAAATAGACGGTATTCCTGTTGGCCCAGGGGGCGACAGCACTTTCCCTTAGCGAGAGTTCGTGATTTGGAATGATAAGATCAGGGTCAAATTCAGTGGTTGAGCCCAGGCCGTCGCATTTTGGGCAGGCGCCCTGGGGAGAATTGAAAGAAAAGCTTGCAGGTGTGAATTCCGGATAGCTTATACCACATGTGATGCATGCTGATTTCTCACTGAAAAGGACAGGTTCCATGCCAAGGACATCCACTGTGACAAGACCGTCTGACTGGGACATGGCCAGTTCAAGAGAATCAGCCAGCCGGTTTTTAATCTTTTCCTTTACAACCAGCCGGTCCACAACCACATCGATGAAATGCTTTTTGTTCTTGTCAAGCTTGCTTACTTCTTCAATTTCCAGGGTTTCCCCGTCAACACGGACCCTGGCAAAGCCTTCTTTTTTCAGACGTTTAAAAAGTTTTTCATGAGTACCTTTCTGACCGGAAATAAGGGGCGCTAAAATAATAATACGGGTGCCCTCGCTCAGGGACATAACCCTGTCCACAATTTGATCGAGTGTTTGGGAGGTAATAGGTTTGCCGCATTTGTAACAGTGGGGTGTGCCGATTCTGGCAAAAAGGAGGCGGAGATAGTCATAAATTTCCGTAACCGTCCCAACCGTTGACCGGGGATTATGACTGGCTGCTTTCTGTTCAATTGCGATGGCAGGCGACAGCCCTTCGATCAAATCGACATCCGGCTTTTCCATACGCTCTAAGAACTGACGCGCATAGGTGGACAGGGATTCCACATACCGGCGCTGTCCTTCGGCATAAAGGGTGTCAAATGCAAGTGTCGATTTGCCTGATCCGGAGATGCCGGTTACCACCACCAGTTTATTGCGAGGCAATTCAACATCAATGTTTTTCAAGTTATGTTGTCTTGCGCCGCGTATAATTATTTTTTCTGAATTCATCGGCTAAAGAATGTTTTCTTTATGCTGCCTGTTTTGCCGCCATATTTATCGCTGCAATCAGACTGCCAGGGTCTGCAATGCCGCTTCCGGCAATATCATAGGCTGTTCCATGGTCAACAGAGGTTCTTATAATTGGAAGCCCCAGTGTGGTATTTACACCATCTCTGAAATGTATCAGCTTGAACGGAATCAGTCCCTGGTCGTGATACATGGATATAACAACGTCATAACGCCCTTTAAAGGCGTGATAAAATATAGTGTCAGGCGGAAACGGTCCGGCAGCGTCAAACCCTTCACTTCTTGCATCATGGATGGCCGGTGCAATGATATTTTTTTCTTCGCCTCCGAACATGCCTCCTTCACCTGCATGGGGGTTAAGCCCTGCAACGGCAATACGGGGGATTTTAATTCCAAACCGTTCATACAGTGCCCGGCCGGCAAGTCTAATAGTATGAAGAATCTTTTGCTTTGATAGGATGGCGGGAACATCCTTTAAGGGAACATGGATAGTTACAAGTACCACGCGAAGTCTGTTTCCTGCAAGCATCATGGCAAAATCATCAGTTTTGGTCCGTTCGGCCAGGAGTTCAGTATGTCCGTTATAGCGAAATCCGGCTATCTGCATGGCTGTTTTATTTATGGGGCATGTTGTGATTGCCGCAATACGCCCTATGGTTGCCAGGTCGACAGCTGTTGTTATATAGCGTACCATTGCCCTGCCTGTCTGAATAGTGGGGTTGCCCCATAATGTTTTGTCCGGATCAAGTTCGGAAAGGTTCAGTATATCAACCAATCCGCATTTATACGTGCCGGCCTCAGGGTCTTTGACAGATTCGAGCTGAAGACGGCTTTGGGTACATTTTTTTGCAGCACCCAGTGTTCGAAAATCTCCAATCACAAGAGGCCGGCAGACTTCATAAATTGAAGGGTTGCAAAGGGATAAAAGGATAATCTCAGGACCGATCCCAACAGGATCTCCCATGGTAATCCCTATAATCGGTCTGTAATCTGACATCAGCATAACCTT
>SDBS01003011.1_pt1 | contig 16578 bp, 16 predicted proteins | sample 2277091 | NCBI WGS metagenome assembly SDBS01 (sample SAMN10404972, study PRJNA504765) | marine sediment metagenome | isolation source: marine sediment core GS10_PC15, 163 cmbsf | place: Arctic Ocean: Southern Knipovich Ridge | collected 2010 | reverse complement strand
GTCCTGGTTATTGTCGCCGGCCTTCTCGCTATTGCAATCGCAAAAAGACTTATCCCCAGAGCCAGGGCATCCACCAGCATATGCCCGGCATCACCAAGCAGCGCCAGACTATTGCTCAGAATGCCGCCGACCACCTCGGCCACCATAATTGCCACTACAATGACCAGCGCATACTTCAACCGCCGACTACTCTGAGTAGCCAACTGGTCACCAGGCTCATGCTGATTGCTCATCCCTCATCTCACAACACAACTCTTCAAATGCTCTAAGTAAATAATAACACAACCAGACAAAAGGGAGGAATTATTCATCTTTGAGGACTGGTGTTCAAAGGAGAAACACGACCTGATTACTACCCTTCATCACCGCTTCCCTTAGGCAAAACCACTATATGAGGAGCTCCCGTCACCGGATGTTGCTCCACCCTGACCGACGCCGAGAAGACATCTCTTATCATTTTCTCAGTCAAGACCTCAGTGGGAGTCCCCTCAGCCACGACTCCTCCCTCTTTCAGCACGACCAGACGGTCAAAGTAAAGAGACGCCAGGTTAAGGTCGTGCATGGCGGCGATAACCGTAATCCCCTGCTCAGCATTAAGGCTTCTTACCAGCTCCAGGATTTCTATCTGGTGGGCAATATCCAGATGTGCTGTCGGCTCGTCAAGCAGAAGGAGTTTGGGCTGCTGAGCCAACGCCATAGCCAAAATTACTTTTTGACGCTCACCACCGCTTAGCTCGTCAAACCTGCGCTCCACTAACTCGCCAATACCAACTACCGCCAGAGCCGCACTAACCGCATCCTTATCAACAACGGTCTCTCCAGCCATGGCCCTAATGAACGGAATGCGCCCCAGCATTACCACCTCACCGACGGTAAAAGCAAAGGGAATGTGAAATTGCTGGGGGACTACCGCCACACTGCGGGCTACGGTCTTCCGCTTCAACAGACTCAGGTTGGAGTCATCCAATCTCACCTCCCCCTGACCTGGTTTCAGAACGCCACTGACCAGCTTGATGAGGGTAGTCTTACCTGAGCCGTTAGGCCCGATTAACCCCACCATCTCGCCAGCTCCAACGGACAGGTCAACATTATGTAAAACCAACCCGTCAAGATATGAGAAACTAACCTGCTTGATTTGTATGCCAATCATCAGAAAGCATACTCCCTTCTACTACGCCTCAGCAGATAAAGGAAAAACGGGGCGCCAATGACAGCGGTAACAATACCCACCGGAATTGGCGTAGCGAAAATAACACGAGACAAAAGGTCGGCAATAACTAAAAAGGCAGCACCGGCCAACGCCGAAGCGGGCAAAAGCAACCGATGGTCCGGCCCCAGACTCAACCGCACCGCGTGAGGCATCACCAGCCCGACAAAACCAATTAACCCCCCAATGGAAACAGCCGCCGCAGTAAGCAGAGAGCCTAATGCCAGAACGAGCAGCTTGCTCCGCTCAACCTCAATGCCCAAATAGGCCGCTCCCTCCTCCCCCAGAGAAAAAGCATTTAAATGATAGGCAAAAAATCGTGCCCCAATGATACCCCCCACCACCAGCGGGGCAATAACTGCTATCTGCTCCCAGCCGACCACTGACACCTGTCCCATCAGAAACGAATAAACCGAGCGAATGTCTAGATCCAGTCGACCACTTATTGACATTATGAAAGATATGATTGCCGCCAGCAAAGCACTGACCACAAACCCTGCCAGGAGCATACTTACCATCGGTGTCTTGCCTCCCACCCGCGCCAGATTGTAGACCACAATCACTGACGTTAGAGCGCCGACAAAGGCTGCTAACGGCACCAGACCAAAACCGAGAAAGGCCAGGTTTATCGGCAAAATCATGGCTATCGTAGCCCCCAGAGCAGCCCCGGCCGAGGTGCCGATAATATAAGGGTCAGCCATAGGATTACGCAGCAGCCCTTGAAACAACACCCCGGCCGTAGCCAGAGCGGCGCCAATCAGAGCCGCCCCAATCACCCTGGGCAGCCTTATCTGGAAAACAATGGTTTCATCCGCCGCTCGCCACGTGGTGGGAAAATCAAAAATAGCTACCTTGTTAAGAGTCATCTTCAACATATCAGGCAACGCGATATTCCACGCCCCAAAGGCACTGGCCAGAAACAGCGAAGCTATTAAAACCCCACCCAGTACCAACAGAACCAGAATCAGCCGACTACGCTTTCGTCCAACAAACATCTTTTCCAATCCTACTTACCAAGTAGAAACAAAACCCCCCTCGTCTGCAGAACAAGGGGGGTTTTCATACTCCGTACCCCGTTCCCCCATCTCCGCGGAGGTAATAACTAGCCGGGGCTGGCGTTCTGACTCCCGAGGCTTATCATCCTCGGTCACAGCAGGCGGAACTGTGCCGGACTTTCACCGGACTTGCCTTCCATTTGAGCCCTCACTCGCGTTCGGGCACCCCGATACTTCCATTCAATTAACATCAAGCATATAAAAAATGTAGAAAAAAGTCAACCGGACCGTTCAAATGACATACCCTATTTCGATGCTATTGACGACTCCGGTCTTGCTCCTGCTTTTATCTCATCAAAATAAACCAGGGTTCTTGGCTCACAAGTCTCAATACACTCATTACAGCGGACACATTTCTCAATATCAAATTGTGGTATGGCTCTCTCCTTATCCCACTCTATTGCCTGATACTCACAGGCCCTGAGACACTTTCGGCAATGTGTACAACCGGCATCGCACTTCTCCCGGTCAGGAATATCCCTTACCGGTATGTAGTTGCAGAGAAAGGCAATCTTCGTCTCGGCCGGGACCAGCTCAATGAGATTCATAGAACACACCGCAACGCAGAGACCACAGCCGTTACATTTCTCCGGGTCCACCACCGCCACTCCGTTCTCCGTCCTTATGGATATTGCATCCTGAGGACATACCTCCGCACAATCCCCGAACCCAAGGCACGCGTACGGGCACTTCTTATACCCACTGAGAAGCTGGGCTGCCCCCCGGCACGTCTCAACCCCGGAATAATCGTAGATAACCTCTGAGTTGCCATTACAGTGAATCAGGGCTCTTCTCCTGATACTTGAGGCATCCAGGGTGGCTCCGAGGGCATTCTGCAATCTCGCCAACCCCTCTGCGTCTGACAATATAACCGCACATTCTCCCTCGGATATTAAGTCCGGATTTGCCGTCAGTGCCTGAGCATAGGCAAAACAACCTGGAAAGCCGCAGGCAGCACAGTTTATTCCCGGCAGTATACCTGCAATCTCCTCTGTTTTCTCAATACCTTTCACCTTGTGCGGCACCAGTTTATCTACGAAGAATATTACCACGCCACACACCAGTGCTATTCCGGTGAGTATCAGTAGAATCAGCAAACTACACTATCCCCTTAAAACCAAAGAATGTAAGCCCAAGGAGCACTGCCACCAGCATCGCCACCGGCAGTCCCTTCATCGACTTGGGACAATCAGCAAGTTCCAGTTTCTCACGTATACCGGACATGATAATTAATACCAGGGCAAAACCTATTCCGGCACCCAGAGAAGCCACCATACTCTCAACGAATGAAAAGGCTTCTCGTTCATTTATCAGGGTTATACCAAGCACCGCACAATTTGTCGTAATCAGTGGCAGATATATTCCCAGGGCATTGTAGAGAGTCAGATTTGTCCTCTTTATAGACATCTCTATCATCTGAACCAGCGACGCTATCACCAGTATATACACCACGATATTCATAAATTCAACACTGAACGGGATAAGGACATAATGATTTATGGCCCAGGTCGCCACTGAAGCGATAAACATCACCAGCGTGACTGCCATCCCCATACTAAAGGCATCACCCAGCTTCTTTGACACGCCGAAAAAGGGACAAAGACCCAGGAATTTAGCCAGAATGAAGTTGTTAATCAGTGCCATACCTATGAATATCGCAAAGAGTTCACTCACTGCTCATCACTCCTAATCTTCTCAATAACGCCAGTAGAAGCGCCAAAATGAGAAATGCCCCGGGAGGAAGTATAAACACTATTATCGGGTGTTCGCCCAGGACAGGCAACGTAAATAGATTTACGCCGAACACCGACAGGCTACCTGTTCCCAGTGACTCTCTAAAAAATGAAACAACAAACAGGGCTAACAGGAAACCGATACTCATCCCAAGTGCATCGGCAATGGAGTAGACCACCGAATTCCTGGAAGCAAACGCCTCTGCCCTGCCCAGTATAATACAATTGACCACAATCAACGGCAGATATATCCCCAGTGATTCATACAAAGCCGGCACATAGGCATGAAACACCAGTGTCACCACGGTAACAAATGTAGCGATTATAACGATAAACACCGGTATCCTCACAATATTCGGCACCGCTTTTCTAATGGTGGCAATTATCACATTCGCTCCCAGAAGAACAAAGGCGACCCCCGCACTCATACCCAGCGCATTATCAATCGTCGTGCTCACCGCCAGCGCCGGACATAGCCCGAGGGCAAGTACACAAATCGGGTTAGAGATAATCAATCCCTTGACAAATTCTGCCCAGAATTTACGCATTTTTACTCATCTGCCTTCTCTTCTCTATCCCTATCCTTCAGGAGTCTCACCTTCTCCATCGCCTCGGTCCTGACCGCATCAATAACCGCCTGGGAACTTATCGTTGCTCCTGTTATCGCGTCTATCTGCCCGCCATCCTGCCTCAAACTAACGTCATTTAGACTTAACCCGGCAAATCTGTCTGAAAAAAAACTCTCGGCTATCCTGTCACCCAACCCCGGAGTCTCGGTCTGTGAAATTATGGTTATCCCTTTCAAAGTCGCCTCGTCCTCAAGCCCAACCAGGATATTGATTTTCCCTCCGTAGCCCTTACCCACGGCGAGAAAGGCATAGCCGGCCTCCTCATCACCAACATATATTGTATATATCTCATCCTCGCAGGTATATTCACTCATGCCGGGAAACATCTCTTCAAGCATTCTCTTTACCTTCTGCTCTTCCTGCCAGGCAATCTTATCCCTGGTCAAGTCGTCCGTCCAGGCCAGTGAAACGACCAGAATAAAAACGACTATTGTCAGGAAGACTACCGGATATATTCTACGCAGAGTATCAACCTTCACCTTTCGCCTTCTTCACAAGACCATATGGTCTTACTTTTATGTACCTATCAATAAGCGGGGTGAGCGCATTCATGAAAAGAATTGAATAGCACACCCCCTCCGGCAAGCCACCGAAATGCCTTATCACTGCCGTAAGAACACCGGCGCCGATAGCAAATATTACCTTGCCGGTATTGGTAATCGGAGAGGTTACATAATCCGTCGCCATAAAGAAAGCCCCTAACATAAGGCCGCCGGTGAGAACATAGAATATCGCATCCTCCCCGAAGGCAAGACCCAGCAGTGCCACCGTTGCGATATATGCTAATGGAGTCCGCCAGTTTATTATACCAAGGCCGATGAGTAATAACCCCCCGATTATTATCAATAATGCTGATGTCTCTCCTATTGAGCCTCCGGTATTGCCCAGAAGCAATGCCTTGTACAGGGCTAAATTACTGCCCTCCCACACAAAATTGCTATTCAACGGCGTAGCCGTAGTTACCGCATCGGCACCGAAACTCATCGGCGATACCCAGGTCGTCATCTCCAGTGAAAAAGAAGCTGTCAGAAAAGCCCTGCCACCCAACGCAGGATTGAATATGTTGTGTCCCAGACCCCCGAAGGCTTCCTTAACAATCGCAATTGCAAAGATGGAACCTACGGCCACCATCCACAACGGTATTGTCGGTGGCAGGATGAGGGCCAGAAGAAGGCCGGTAACAACCGCACTCCCGTCCATCACAAAGGCTCTTCCCCGCAACTTCTTGACCAGGTATTCTGTCAGTATTGCCGTCACCATACTGACCGCTATCACCGAGAGCGCATAATAACCGAAGAAGTACACCCCTGCCGCAGTTGGCAACAGGAGAGCCCCCACCACAATATACATTATTTTAGGCACGGAGAGTCCCTTCCAGAAATGTGGGGCTGGTGAGACAGATAACCTCCTGTCCGGTATCACTCCTTTGCCTCCATCTTAATCAGTTCGCTTTTGGCCACCTTTATGTACTGAACCAGCGGTATATTCGCCGGACAAACGTAGGCGCAGGCCCCACACTCAAAGCAATCATCAATGTAAGATTCGCGGCAGGCGTCAAAGCGGCCAGCCTTAACATACTTGGCATACACGGTGGGCTGAAGATGCATCGGGCAGACCTCCAGGCATTTTCCGCAGCGTATGCAGTCCTGCTCCTTTATTGGCGTGCTTTCCCTCACCAGCACACAGCTGGTCCCCTTGGTAATCGGGACATCAAGATTGTGCTGGGAAATACCCATCATTGGACCACCAAGGATAACCTCATTGGCTTCACCCTCTATTCCACCGCAGTACTCTATCAGACTCCTTATTGGCGTACCCAACCTTACCAGAAGGTTCTTCGGACTCCTAACGGCCCCGGTCACCGTTACCACCCTCTCAATAAAGGGTATTCCTTCAAAGACAGCATCGTGGATAGCCCTGGCAGTACTCACATTATGAACAACCACACCAATATCCAGAGGCAGTCCGCCAATTGGGACTTCCCTGTGCAATAAGGTACTGATAAGAGTTTTCTCGGCACCCATTGGGTACTTTGATTCCAAGGGAACTATCTTGAAATCATCCCCGAACCCCTCTGACACGACCAGCTTTTCCATGTGGCCTATGGCATCAGCCTTGTTGTCCTCTATGGCGATATAGATGTTATCCGGAGAGAGCACTTTTCTGATTATATTCAACCCGGAAAGCACCTTCTGCCCGTATTCAAGCATTACCCTGTGGTCTGCGGTTATATATGGCTCACACTCACATCCGTTCAAAATTACGGTATCTATTTTCACTCTCCCGGGAGGGGTGAGCTTAACATGAGTGGGAAAGGTAGCCCCTCCCAACCCTACTATACCTGCCTCCTTTATCCTGGCTACAATCTCCGCCACAGAGAGCGACTCCGGTTCCCCAGGAACATCCAGCTCCACCCACCCATCCTCGCCATCAGAGGCAACAACCACAGCCGCTACCGGTTGTGCCGTCACCGGACTAACCACCGTGATGGTGGAGGCTACTTCACCAGAAACCGTAGCGTGAACAGGAGCGCTAACGAACCGTTCTGAACTACCTATCGTCTGACCGGCCAGCACCTTATCCCCGCGCCTGACCGCAAGCTCACACGATGCCCCAATGTTCTGCTGCAAAGGAATGATTACCTTCTCCGGTAAAGGAACTGGCTCAATCGGCCTACCGGCGGTGAACTTGTTCTCCGGCACTTTCACTCCACGTGAAGTGCCCTTCTTTCTTAAGATGATACTCACCTTATCTACATTACTGCTCTTCGCTCAGATACTCGAACATTCCAGAAGAATGGTGTATTACCCTGTCGGCATCCACTATCAAACACTCTACATCACGTTGTGACTCAACCAACCTCATGCCATTCTCAGCTCCCAGAACAAAGACTCCGGTTGCCAGAATATCAGCCTGCGTACAGTTTTCAGCTATTATGGTAACACTAATGCACCCGGTCGCTGAGTAGCCTGTCTTGGGGTCCATTATATGATGGACCTGTTTCTCCGGGTCCCAATACCGCTCATAGTTCCCTGATGTAGCTACCGCCTTATCCCGAACATGGAATGTCGCCAGGCTCTGGCTGGTATCATCCGGGTTCACCAGAGCAACATTCCACAGCTCTCCATTCGGCTTGGAACCCAAAGTACCTATATCCCCACCGGCATCTATCAGAGCATACCTGATGCCCATACTCTCCAGTACCTCCAGTGCCTCATCCACCGCGTAACCCTTAGCAATTCCGCCAAAGGTTATTTCCATACCTTCTTCCTCGAAGGACACCCTGTTATCTTCAATAACTATCTTATCAGAGCCCGTCAGCTTCAAGGCCTCATTAATTCTCTCCATCTGGACCGACTCTTCTAATTCCCAGAACTGCTTCTCCGCATCCGGATCATATTGCCATAACTCTAATAACGGCTGAGCAGTTACATCAAAACACCCATCCGTTAATCGGTAGTAGTCAAGAGAAAGGTCTATCAGCTCCAGAAGCTCCTGGGATGGTGCGTCCAGGTACCCGTGCTGATTGAGTCTGAATGCTTCACTATCACTATCAAATATTGAAGCTATCTTTTCTATTTCTTCGATTCGGGCAAATGCCGCATCTATTGCCTCTTCCGCAATCCCCTCATCCGCGTAAACAACAACTTTGACATAAGTACCCATCAAAGAACGGCTTTCTTCAAATCTCTGGAGAGACACCCCACATTGGCAAAACCCGACAAGTACTACAATGAGACAAGCCAAAAGCCCCGTTGCCAGCCAGAAAGGTTTCATGGTAAATCGCACTACCTGAACTTCCACCAGTGTATTTCCTCCAGCCACATGTGACTGAGACTGTTTGATGAGGACTACAAAATCTGAAACTCTTGGTTCGCTATCATAACTATAGCAAAGTCCAACTACCACCCGCAACCACCTGTAATTACCAGAGATATCCCGCAGGACAACCACAAACTGTCAGCAGTGCCAGCTCCACACAGGTTCAATACGCGCTCACTTGACAATCATGCACCTCTCATCTAAACTCAAAAGTGTTAGAACTCCTTCTGTTTTTGCCTGAGGTCCGGTCCTCAGTTATGTAATCTGCCTTTGGCCAATAAAGGAGGGTGAGTGTGTCCAGGTTTTCTTTTATACCCCGAGAAGAAAAGTTCTTTGAACTTTTTGAGGAGAGCGCCCACAATATTGTAGACGCCGCCCACGTATTGAAAGAGTTGATTGATACCTGGGAGAATGTTGAGCCAAGAGTAGCAGAAATAAAGGAACTGGAGCACAAAGGGGATAGTATTACCCATGAGATAATGGCCCGGCTGCACCGCACCTTCGTTACTCCCTTAGACCGCGAGGATATAGCACTATTGACCAAAAGCCTGGATGACATCATAGATTTTATCGATGGTGCCGCCGGTGCCATGCTTCTCTACAAAGTAGGTCGTCCCGGTCAGAGGGCTAAAGAGCTAGCTGACATCATAATCCAGTCTACAATTGAAGTCGAAAAGGCGGTGCTGGTGTTGCGACACAAGGCCAAGTTGAAGGACATTCTCGTCCGATGTGTCGAAATTAACCGCCTGGAGAATGCGGCTGACGTGGTGTACCGCGCTGCCAGAGCAGAGCTTTTCGAAGATGTTACAGATATAGCTGATGTCCTCAAGTGGCGTGAAATCTATGAGAGCATGGAAAGCGCCACTGATAGATGCGAGGATGTAGCTAACGTACTGGAAGGGGTAGCTCTCAAGCATGCCTGACCCCTCAGTCGGTCTCCTGATTTTAATCATCGCTCTGGCCATTGGCTTTGGACTGGTCAACGGTTTCAATGACGCCGCTAATGCAATTGCTACTGTGATCGGCACCCGTGTTCTCTCCCCCAGAAAGGCCATAATGCTCGCTGCCGTCTGCAATCTGGCTGGCGCACTTACCGGTCTGGAGGTTGCCAGGACCATCGGTAAGGGAATTCTTACTGAACAGGTTATGCTGCAGTTTCAGTACGTGCCGGTGATTGCCGCCCTGGGCGCAGTTATTGTCTGGGGCGCTATAGCTACCTACTACGGACTGCCGGTAAGCATCACGCACGGCTTCATCGCCGGCTTAGCAGCCGCAGGAATAGCGATAGCAGGTACTGAAGCAGTGGTATGGAACATCATACTACGAGTCGGCTCGTCAGTTGCTATCGCGCCAGTTTTAGGCTTTGTCGGAGGCTTTGCCCTGATGCTTGCCCTGCTGTGGCTATTCCAGCGCAGTGCTCCGGACAGAATGAGGAGTATTTTCAGCCGCCTGCAGTGGCTTACTGCCGCCTTTATGGCTTATAGCCACGGCAAGAATGACGGCCAGATGCCAATTGGCGTTATCACCATGGCGCTGGTCATTTTCTATAACGATGTTAGTCTCTGGGACAAGATTCCACTGTGGGTGATACTCCTGTCAGCCTCAGCAATTAGTCTGGGCACACTTGTCGGCGGCTGGCGAGTTATCAAAACCCTGGGGATGAGGGTTACCGCCCTGGAACCGGTTCACGGCTTTGCTGCCGAAGCCTCGGCAGCCACAGTCATCGAAGTAGCCTCGCACTTCGGCATTCCAGTAAGCACCACCCATTGTATCAGTTCATCAATTATGGGAGTAGGAGCTACCAGACGGCTCTCGGCAGTACGCTGGGGTGTCGCCGGTAATATTGTCACTGCCTGGATATTGACCTTCCCCATCTGTGGGGCGCTGGGGTATCTGTTTGCCTGGCTGCTTCAGCTAATATCCTGATCAGCTTAGCGTAATCTCCCGGGGAGTTACCCGGCATTTCTCGGCAGTGATGATTGCCTTAATTTCAGACACCGCCTGGTCAATTTCACCCCACCTGTTCACCACCACGTAGTCAAATAGAGATAGCTGGGTTTTCTCTTCCTCGGCTGTTTTCAGACGCAGGGCAAGGGTAGCAGGCGATTCGGTATAGCGTTGCTTGAGCCTTGTGGCAAGCTCCTCCATTGATGGCGGCATAAGAAAGATAAATACCGCCTGAGGCACGATTTTCTTAATTGTCGCCGCCCCCTGAACATCAACCTTCACTATCACATCCTCACCGCTGTCCAGCGCCTGTTTAACTGCTTCCCTGGGCACACCATACCAGTTCTCGTAAACCTTCGCCCATTCTAACAGCTCCCCACCCTCAATCATCTCCTGGAACCTCTCCGCAGAGACGAAGTGATAGTCCACATTATTTCTCTCATTAGTTCGCTGAGTGCGCGTGGTCAGGGTAGTAATGAACCTGAGAGGATAGTCCAATTCCTTCAGCCTGTTTAAGACCGCATCCTTCCCTACTCCTGAAGGACCGGAAAGAACTATTAACAGGGGTCTTCTGTGCAGATTAAACAGGGGCTCACTCATCGCTCCGCTCTGGTATTAGTCTTCACCCTCTTCATCCTGCATCATCTTCGGCTGACTTGACTGTATCCTGCCGGCAATAGTCTCCGGGGCAAGAGCGGCTAGAATAATATGGCCGCTATCTGTAACGATAACAGCCTTGGTTCTTCTACCATTGGTCATATCTATTAACAGCCCCTTGTTTCTGCCTTCCTGGATTGCACGCTTGGTAGGCGCTGAGTTCGGCGAAGCTATGGCAACAACCCTATTCATCACCAGAATGTTGTTAAACCCGATGTGAACCAATTCAATGCCCATTACTATCACCTCAAGAACACTTTGATTTGCAGTTACTAACAACCGTCAGTCCGAATTATTGCTGACAGCGCTGAAAACATCTCCCGGTGTCTATCCTTCCTTCAGGCTACACATTTTACCACAACTGTCAATAAACTTCTTGTATGTTACACCTTATAACAGTAAATAGGCAACTGTCAAAGACTTGAACTCCATATTTTTTCGTGATAAACTACTTGTTGCCAAATCCTTTTCAAAGGGGTGAGTATGCGTGAACGGTTGCTACCTGTCCTTGAACCATATCGGGGGCACAAAGAAGCTCTAATTCCAGTTCTACAGAAGGTACAGGCGGAATTGGGTTATCTCCCTGAAGAAGCAGTCTCAGAGATAGCCCATTTTTTGGGTCTGTCCAAGAGCGCGATTTATGGCGTCGCCAGCTTTTACGCCCAGTTCCGCTTCGAGCGGCAGGGCGAGCATTCAATAAGAGTCTGTCAGGGTACTGCCTGCCACGTCCGGGGTGGACGGCGCATCATGGTGACGGTAGAACAGGAACTTGGCATTCATTCAGGAGGAACTACCGAAGATTATCAATTCAGCCTGGAGAAGGTTGCCTGTTTCGGCTCCTGTGCTTTAGCCCCGGTCATGGTAGTCGATAAGACAGTCTACGGCAGAATGACCACGGTCAAGGCAAGAGAGGTGCTAAGCCGATAATAACCACTCAAGAACTATTCCTGCACCTCTAATTCATGCGAGAGCAGTAAAATTATGACGTTTGATGAAATACAAAAACAGGCATCACAAGAATGGGAGGCTCTACAACACAGTGACAAGCCTCATATTCTTGTAGGTACAGCTACCTGCGGTCGGGCTGCCGGAGCTGAAGCAGTCGTAGAAGCTATTACTAACGAATTATCTCGGCTCAATATTGAAGCAATAGTAACTCATATTGGCTGCATTGGATTGTGTTATGCCGAACCTTTGGTAGACATCATTAAACCGGGTAAGCCACGGATTTGCTACAGCAGTGTCACCCCGGATATTGTGTCCCAGCTTATTGAAGATTACCTCGTCAATGATAATCCTCACTCCGAGCTGGCTATGGGTATCGTCGGCGAAGGTAGTGTCGATGGCATTCCCAAACTCACTGATTTGCCCATCCTCAAACCACAGGTACGAATAGCACTGCGTAACTGTGGGTACATTGACCCCGAAGAAATCTGTCAATATATTGCTAATGGTGGTTACAATGGTATCACTAAAGCATTACGAATGACCCCGGAAGAAGTTGTTGAAGAAATAAAGAAAGCAGAACTAAGAGGCAGAGGCGGAGCTGGCGCATCCACCGCTTTCAAATGGGACCTCCTCCGTCGTGCCCCGGGTGATGAAAAGTACATGATTTGCAATGCCGATGAAGGCGACCCCGGAGCCTTCATGGACCGCTCACTACTGGAAAGTGACCCGCACGCCGTGCTGGAAGGCATGCTCATCGGTGCCTATGCCACGGGCGCAAACCATAGCTATATCTACTGCCGTGCCGAGTATCCCCTCGCTATAGAGCGCCTCGAAAAAGCAATTGCACAGATGGCAGAATACAACCTCATCGGGGATAATATCCTCGGCTCTGAATTCAGCCTTGATGTACAGATAAAGGAAGGGGCTGGTGCATTTGTATGCGGTGAAGAAACAGCCCTGATGATGTCCATAGAAGGCAAAAGAGGAATGCCCAGGCCCCGCCCACCATTCCCCGCCCAATCAGGTCTGTGGGGCAAACCAAGCAACATCAATAATGTCGAAACCTGGGCTAACGTATCCGCCATTCTCCAGAAAGGAAGTGATTGGTATTCCTCCTTTGGTACGGAGAACAGCAAGGGCACCAAGACCTTTGCCCTCGCCGGTAAAGTAGTCCGCACCGGGTTGATAGAAGTGCCGATGGGCATCTCGATAAGCGACATTATCTACGAAATTGGCGGCGGCATCCCCGACGGTAAGCAGTTCAAAGCGGTACAAACTGGAGGTCCCTCGGGTGGTTGCGTGCCGGCTAACATGCTGGACCTACCTGTAGACTATGACTCCCTGACTCAGGCCGGCACCATTATGGGCTCAGGTGGCATGGTAGTCACTGATGAAGATACCTGCATGGTTGATATGGCACGCTACTTCCTTTCCTTTGTGCAGGATGAGTCCTGTGGCAAATGTGTGCCCTGCCGTGTTGGTACCAAGCAGATGCTAAACATCCTGGAACGTATTACCCAGGGCAAAGGAAAACCAGAAGATATTGACCTTTTGGAAAGACTGGCAAACACTGTCAAATCCACCGCCTTATGCGGCCTGGGACAGACAGCACCCAATCCAGTTCTGACCACGATTCGTTATTTCCGCAACGAATATGAAGAACACATCGAGAAACACTACTGTCAGGCAGGGGTATGTAGTGCGCTAGTTAAATCCCCGTGTCAGAACGCCTGCCCTGCCGGGATAGATGTCCCACGCTACATCCGACTGATCGGCAAAGGCAAATATGGAGAAGCAGTGGCCGTCATTCGTGAGAAGGTCCCCTTTCCGGCAGTTCTTGGCTATATCTGTGTTCACTTCTGCGAGGCAAAATGTCACCGCATCCAACTGGACGAAGCGCTGGCGATAAAAGAACTGAAGCGTTTCGCCACCGCCCACGATGATGGTTCGTGGAAGAAGAACTCCAAGGTTCTCCCTGCCACCGGCAAGAAGGTTGCCATCGTCGGTTCGGGACCCGCCGGATTAACCGCTGCCTACTACCTGACCAAGCTGGGACACAAAGCAACTGTCTTTGAATCGCTACCCGTAACCGGCGGCATGATGCGGGTGGGCATACCACGATACCGCCTCCCCGCTGAAATACTTGACAAAGAAATAAAGGAAATAGAAGATATTGGCGTGGAGATTAAGGTAAACACCAAGGTTGAATCAACCGACGACCTGTTTACTCAGGGCTATAGTGCCGTCTTGCTCGCCATCGGTGCTCACCGCGGGATGAACATGGGTGTAGACGGAGAAGACAGCCCCGGTGTGGTGGACGGTGCTGATTTCCTTCGGGAAATCAGTCTGGATAAGAAGGTAGATGTTGGCGATAAAGTGGTAGTGGTTGGCGGCGGCAATGTTGCCATTGACGCCTCAAGGACCGCCCTTCGCCTCGGTGCCCAGGAAGTAACCATTGTCTATCGCCGCACTCGCGCCGAAATGCCCGCCAGCGCCGAGGAGATAGATGAGGCCCTCAGAGAGGGCGTCAAAATACAGTTCCTTACCAATCCGGTAGGAATTAGAAGTCAGAATGGCAAGCTGAATATCGAGCTTATCAAGATGGAATTGGGCAAGGTAGACGCCAGCGGCAGACCCCGTCCTCAGCCAATAGAGGGCAGCGAGTATACCGAAGAATATGATACGCTGATAAAGGCTATCGGTCAGGAGTCGGTTACACCCGACGGCTTTAACGTAACCGCAGGAAGGGGTGGCAGGATTGAAGCAGACCCCGATGTCCTGAGGACTTCAAAGGACGGAGTATACGCCGGCGGTGATGTCGTTACCGGTCCGGCATCAGTTATCGAGGCAATAGCTGACGGTCGCAAGGCAGCGATATCCATTGACCAATTCCTCGGCGGTACCGGGGATATCGAAGAACAACTCGCACCTCCGGAGGGAGAGATTAAGTATGAACCCCCCGAGATTGAAGGGGAGCAATACCGCCCCGAGGTCAAAATGATGCCGCTTGAAAAAAGACTCGCCTGTTTCGACCTGGTGGAACTCGGTTTCACCGACGATAAGGCGATTGAGGAAACAGACCGCTGTCTGCGTTGTGACCTGGAGGAACACTAATCCAACGAGTCCCAGGTCACCTAAAACTAAACGCAATGATAAAGGATGTCAGGTAGAATGGCTGAGATTACTCTGAATATTGACGGACAAGAAGTAGAAACAAACGAAGGCGTGACCGTACTTGAAGCCATCAAGCAAGCCGGTATATACATACCCACCTTGTGCTACCACCCGGACCTGGCTCCTTATGGTGCCTGCCGTCTCTGTATTGTCGAGATTGAGAACATGCGCGGCTTGCCCACTTCATGCACCACGCCAGCCACCGACGGCATGGTGGTCAGAACCAGCACACCCCAGCTTCAGGAGTTAAGACAGGGAATTCTGGAACTAATCCTATGTGAGCACCCCCACCCCTGTCTTACCTGCGAGCGGCGGGAGCGCTGCGGACCCTTCGATATCTGCCTGCGCAATGTAGACGTTACCCAGCGCTGTGTACTTTGCCCCAAGAACGGAATCTGTGAATTACAGGAAGTCGTCGATTACATAGGTATCGACGAAGTAGAGCTACCCTATACTTACAGGAATTTGCCCATTGACCGGGAAAACCCGTTCTTCGAGCGCGACTACAATCTATGTATTCTCTGCGGGCGCTGTGTCCGGGTATGCCAGGAAGTAAGAGGAGTGGGAGCAATAGCCTTCACCTCCCGCGGCAGTGAAACTCTGCCCGGCACCGCTTTTGGACGCCCCTTACAGGAGTCCGACTGTAAATACTGTGGTGCCTGTGTTGATGTCTGTCCCACCGGGGCATTGATAGAGCGAAGCCGGAAGTGGCAGGGCCCTGGCGACCATCAGGTGCTCACCACCTGTCCCTACTGCGGCGTTGGCTGTCAGCTGGAGCTACAGCTCAAAGACGATAAAATAATTGAAGGCGTCCCCACACATGATAATGAAGTAAACCGGGGACAGGCCTGTGTCAAAGGTCGCTTCGGCATCGCCGAATTTGTGCATCACCCTGACCGCCTGACCACCCCCCTGATAAAGAAAAACGGTAAGTTTGAAGAGGCTGGCTGGGATGAGGCTCTGGACCTCGTTGCCGGCAAACTCTCCGGTTACAGGAAAGACGAAGTAGCCGTCCTCTCTTCAGCCAAGTGCACCAACGAAGACAACTATGTCATCCAGAAATTCACCCGCGTGGCGTTCGGACACAACAATGTGGACCACTGTGCCCGTCTCTGACATGCCCCTACGGTGGCCGGTCTGGTCACCACATTCGGGAGCGGAGCAATGACCAATTCCATCCGAGAGATTGGCAATGCCGCCTGCATTCTGGCAATCGGCACCAACACCACCGAAGCTCACCCGGTAATTGCTTTAGAGATTATGAAAGCCACCAATAATGGCGGCAAGCTGATTGCCGCCCACCCCCGAAAGATTGACCGTGTTTCTTCCGCTGAAATCTGGCTGAGCCATCGTCCCTGCACTGACGTTTCCCTGTTCATGGGACTGATGCGAGTTATTATGGATGC
>SDBS01003010.1_pt1 | contig 16583 bp, 19 predicted proteins | sample 2277091 | NCBI WGS metagenome assembly SDBS01 (sample SAMN10404972, study PRJNA504765) | marine sediment metagenome | isolation source: marine sediment core GS10_PC15, 163 cmbsf | place: Arctic Ocean: Southern Knipovich Ridge | collected 2010 | reverse complement strand
TGGATATGCTCTGGCATACTTCTTTAGAAAATTCTGGAATTGATCGAGGAGAATAATCATGACACTTTTCCCTCTCCCTCTCGAACAGCTTTTTGGTCACTGGGGCGCTTACGTTGTCTTCCTGCTGGTCGGAGTTGCTTTCGGTTATGTGCTTGAAATCGCCGGTTTCGGAAATTCACGCTTGTTAGCAGCTCAGTTCTACTTCAAGGACATGAGAGTGTTAAAGGTGATGTTCACCGGTATTGTTGTCGCCATGGTGCTGGTTTTTGGCGCGACTGCTGTTGGTTTGCTGGATTTCAATCTGGTCTGGGTGCCTCCAACCTATTTTTGGCCTGGTATAGTAGGGGGCTTGATCATGGGCGCTGGCTTCATTATCGGTGGTTTTTGTCCCGGCACCTCACTTGTGGCAGCGGCGACTTTAAAGATTGATGGGGTCTTCTTCGTCATGGGCGCCTTCTTTGGTATTTTCTTGTTCGGAGAAACGGTGAGCTATTTCAACGTGTTCTGGAACTCATCTTATATGGGTCGATTTACGTTGCCTCAATTGTTTGGACTAAATACCGGTGTTGTTGTACTGCTGGTCGTCCTAATGGCTCTCTTCATGTTTTGGGGTTCCGAACAGTTAGAAAGGATATTCGGCAAAAAGGATCCCAAGCAAGCACCAAAGTGGCGGTATCCCGCCGCTGGCGCGCTGGTTTTAGGTGCCATAGGTGTGATGGTAATCGGACAACCCACTACTGTCGATCGTTGGAACAGCATCTCGAGAGAAAAGAAAACTCTCCTGGAAGACCGCGCAGTGCAAATTCATCCCGGTGAGCTCCTCGACATATTACACGATAACAATATCAAGGTCGTCATGTTGGATGTGCGCGATGAGGTGGATTACAATATCTTCCACATCCTCGATTCCAGGCATATCCCTATCGAAGATCTCCCCGATATTATTTCCGATCTGCATTTTGAGCCAGCAAATACTGTGTTTGTGACCATGAGTAACGATGAAACTGCTGCCACAGAAGCATGGAAGATACTTGTTGCGGAGAGCGTACCTAATGTTTACCTCTTAGAAGGAGGAGTCAACAACTGGATCGCAGTGTTCGGTGACGATGATCTCACAAAAACATTCAACCGGGGTTCTGGCGACGACCAGTTGTGCTACATCTTCGATTCTCCACTTGGGGCACGCAACCCGGCTGCTGAACCTGGTTTGCATGACCTAGAGATTGAATATATTCCCAAAGTGAAGCTTGAGGATAAACGCGCCCCTACTAGCGGTGGTTGTGGATAGTAGGTGCGTTGAATCCACATTCAAGAATACCTAAAAAGTCCACTTCAATGGTGGGCTTTTTTCAATTTGGTTTTCAAGATCCCGCTAAAGCCACTGGGACCGAGGACGAGATCATACGCGCTTTTCGAAACGTGCGGGATGACATTGCCATCCAGATACATCTGGCCCAGATACCTCTGGGGTTAATTAATTTAAATTAATTACTTTGATTGACCACCACAACGCTGAAAATGATCAAAGCAGCGCCAACAGCAAGACGCCAGTCCAGATTTTCCCCCAATACGATCACACCCAAAACTAATCCGACAAGCGGGAAAATATACGTCACCAATGTCGTCTTGGTTGGTCCCACCGATTGAATGAGGTAGAAGTATAGGATAAATGCGAAACCCGTGCCCAGCAGACCCAACCAGGCTATTGAAATCCAGGTGATAGGTAGTTCTGGGAGGGATATTGGATCTTCGACGATAGGAACGAGCAGCCAAAGGAATATTGATGCACCTACAATAGGAACGAGTCCCTGGACAACAGGCGATAATCCTTTTAAATTGCGTTTTGCAAAAACCGCGCTGCCCGCATAGAGTAAAGATGCCAATAACACTGCTGCTTGACCCAATAATATCAGTGTTGTGTACATCGAATCCGTTTCATTTTGTCCAAGATCACGGCTGACGACAATAACGATGCCAATTAATCCAATAAGCAAACCAGTCAAGCGTGGTAATGTAATACGATCATCATCCAGAAAGATGTGGGCGATAACCATGGCAAACAGGGGTGTTGAGCTGTTCAAGATTGCTGCGACCGCCGAGTCGATATATTGTTCTCCCCACGAAATCAGAAAATAAGGGATCGCTGTATTGATCAACCCAAAGAATACCAATGTCAGCCAGAGGCGCTTGCTTTGGGGCCACAATGGGCGCGCAATAATAGCTGCAATCGTAAGGGTGATGATCGCAAACGACAGCCGTAAGGTTACTAAAAGCAGCGGACTGATTTCCTGGACGGCTATTTTGATCCAAAGAAAGGAAGACCCCCAAAGTACTCCTAAGACGATGAAAACCAGCCAATCTTTTGCTCTCACAACGAATGTCTGCCTCGATGTTGGTTTTTTTCACTGAATTGTGGAACATATAATTCCAGCGAGTTTATCATAGTATTACCCATAATGTAACCGTCCCCCTTTCTTTCCCATTATTAGGAGAGAAAGGGGGATGAGTAGGATCGAGAGGGTTGTTAATTACCTTTATAAAACCACCACCGCATCCAGATTCTTGGGTCGATCTAGATTGAGACCTTTTTTCATCGAGCGGTAATACGCAAGCAATTGCAGGACTAGGAGCAGCAAAGGTCCGCGCACGAGTGAGTTTAACCCCGATTGAATTTCAAGCGCATAGCCGGTGTGTATTTCCTCTCCCGAATCATCGATCGCCAGGATAGTAGTCCCCATGCGCTTGCATTTCTTCTAAAACTTTTATTCTAAATCGAATATCAGGAAGCTTGCTACTTAGGTTCCAAGTTTTAGAAATAATCTATACTCGAAGGGTCAAAATTCCGTAATACGTCGTCTTCTTGCGGTGGGGATAGGTATATTGAAGATTTTGCTAGTTAATTCTCTCGGGACATGCATTTGACCTTTGTGTCTAATGGTGGTTTGTTCTTGCACCATCATATAAATGTATTTACCAGTTTTGTCCACTAGTTAGTTCAGTGGACCCATGCAGTTTTTTTACTCCTTAAAGTGTTTGAAAAACTATCCGCCCGGCTACCACAGTCATCCGAACGTTCAACTCGTGGTCGAAAATGGTTATATCCGCATCTGCACCAGGTCTAATTACTCCTTTTTTACCGTACCATTTCAAAGCCTTTGCAGGCACTGAAGTCGCCATCGGCAGCACCTCTTCAAAAGAGAGAGGTGTAAAAGCAATCAAATTTCGTATAGCGGCATCAAGCGTCAAAGTGCTGCCAGCCATATTTCCCGCGACAGTGCGTGAGATGCCTTCTTTTACGATTATTTTTTCACCACCAAGCTCGTATTCTCCATCTGCAAGCCCAGTAGCCCTGATCGCATCGGTGATCAAGATTGTGCGATGAGACCCTTTTGCGCGTATGATAAGACCAATCACCGCCGGGTGAACATGGACGCCATCGCAAATCACTTGGGCATATATACGGTCATCAGTCAGCACAGCCCCGACGGTTCCAGGTAGCCGGTGATGCAGCCCTAACATCCCGTTGAAAGTATGTGTGGCTTGACGCAAGCCGTGATCGGCGGATTCAATTACCCGTTCATAACTGGCTCCGCTGTGAGCAACGGAGAACTCAACTCCACCAGCGATGCCTCGGTCTATAAACGCCATGCTGCCTGTGCGCTCAGGGGCGATAGAAACTAGTTTCACAAATCCAGTCCCTAACCAGTTCTCATACTCCGATGGATCGGCGTCACGAAGGTTGTATTCGGGCTGTGCTCATTTGTGAGCGGGATTGAAGTATGGTCCTTCGACGTGGACACCAAGATGCTGGGCGGCTTCATCGGATTGGGCGCAGTTCGCGACGTTGGTTATGCTCTTCAAAATTGCTTCCGGTGTCTCGGTCATCGTGGTCGGGAGATAACTGGTAACCCCGTGTTTAGCGAAGAAACTGCCCATCCTATGCAGCGCTTCGGGGGTGGCATCCATCGTATCAAACCCCATCGCGCCGTGCACATGAACGTCAATCAGCCCCGGTGATATCCAGTATCCGCACACGTCGATAATCCTATCGCCAGGTGATGGACAAATTTCGCCTGATTGGATCCCCATAATCTTTCGGTCCTTGATAATTAGGGATTTATTTTCAAGCGTCGTGTCGGGTGTAATGATCTTTCCACCCTTGAGGATTGTTACCATTGTTTAGTCTCCATTATTTCAACCATGATGGAAATTGAGATCTGAGAGCAGCTAATTCGTCATTCTCTAAATCGCGGTAATCGGAATTTTCTTCGCTGGTATCGTTGGATTCGACGATCAACCATTGTGTTTCGCGGGTACCGATGACATTGTGCCAGGTACCCCGGGTTACGTTGTAAAGGACTCCAGGCTGCATGTCAACCGCCTGGAGTCCTCCCTGATTGCATATGAATAAGATCCCCCGCCCTTTTAGCAGCACAAATACCTCATCAGTTTCGTTATGTCGTTCAACCTTACCTATGCCGCTTATATCGTATCGTGACTCCCAGTTCATCAGCGCCACTAACCAATCCCTGTGGGAAACCAAAGGTTTGTAACCCTCTCCTTCCTAAGAGCGGATTTCTATTTGGTGATTTTTTGAATCCATAACAGACATTACTCCAATAGTTCAATTCACTTTCAAGTAATTTGATTTACGCTTTTACAGAGCCCATCGTTATCCCGGAGATCATTCTCTCGTACAGGATTGTGTAGAGCAGAATATTGGGCACCATAATGATTACCACCCCAGCCATCAAACCGACCCAGTCACCGGTGTACTGCATGGCATTTGAGTGCGCGTAGAGTCCAGCCTGGTTCCAATTCCTGGTGTGATTTTTTGTTTGATGGTTTTGATATTTAACATCTACTTCTCCTTAATTGGGTTTCTTAGTTTGTAATATTATCACTTTCAAGTTTGAGCAGCCAGGCTTTGGTCGTGATTCCTCCTCTTCCACCGTAGCCGTGAAGTTTTCCATCCGAACCGATTACCCTGTGGCATGGGATCACGATCGGAACCGGGTTCGCTGCTTCGGCACTACCCACCGCCCTCGCTGCACCGGGTTTCCCTACTTTCTGGGCTATCTCACTGTAGGTGGATACACTGCCATAGGGGATTGAGTAAGTCGCACGCAGCACCTGCTCCTGGAACGGAGTCATCATCGACCAATTAATGGGCAGATCAAAATCCCTCCGCTTTCCACCTAGGTATTCTGAGATTTGTATTATGGCTGCCTCCAGAAGTTGAGGCGCATATGGGGTTTCTTTGCTGAAATGAAATGATCCCATCTTATTTCGCCTGCGTTTTACAATTCGTATGAAATCGTCTCGAGAATCAATAAGCCCAACAGCTAAAAGCTTTCGTTCGCTTACCGCAAGATAAATTGTCCCTATAGGTGAATCGGGCAGTTTGCCGATGTATATGTTTTCAGGCAGATTACTGCTGGAGGTTTGATGGTTTACTGGTTTTGTGTCTGATTCGTTTGACATAATCGAGCTCCATTATGGTCCTGTAAATTTTATCAGCGTCCTTTTTCCGGTGCCATCCGGACCGAGCAGTCCGAATAATTCACCTTGTTGAATCGATATGTTGACACCCTGTAGAGCGACTAATTCTTTGGGTACGGATTTCTTTCTGCTCCGAATCTTGTAAATACGTCCCAGATTTTCTGTCCTGATTGCAAAAGTTTTAGCCATTTTGGGTTTTTGAGTCAAGAATGTTAGTAAACTGGAGGGCAATCGTAGGTTAATCGTAGGGTTTCCGTCAAGCACAATCCTTACGACTGAGGTATATTTATGTTCGAAGGGCGATTTCTCTTCTTCTCCTCCTTAGAGAGAGCCGGGTGCGGCGTACCCGGCTCTCATTGATTCCAATGTTACGTCCAATTCCGCTCCATGAGAGGTTATCCTTTTTCGTCTTAACTTGTCCCTGCTCTCCCGGTCATATCATACAACCAATAGTGAAGTGGAACCATGTCTCGATATTTCTCAAGACAGTAATCAAAAATCTTACCCGAAAAAAGCTCAGTGGGGATTTCGGTTTCGACTCCCGCATAAAGACCGTTAAATAGCAGCAATCCGGCGCGCTCGCCCTCCGTATCGTATCCGCCCGGGACCCGTTTGTAATGCTCTCCTCCGATCGAATACTGTCCTCGCCGGGTGGTCTTTTCGATGGCTTTTTCAAGCTCAAGACCAAATTCGGGATCGACTACCGAATCGCGGTAAGTTTTCAATAGAGTCTTCGAAAACCTGTGAATACCAGTGCCCAACATAAGATTTGGGGGCTCGAGATGGAAGTAGTAGCCGCTGTTTTCCATTTTGGGACCACTACCTTCCCAAAACAAAACTCCGGAATGAGTTTTGTAGGGCGTTTTGTCCTTGCTCAAGCGCGTTACACAATCAGTTAAACACGATTGTCTTCTCAACAAGTCTACAACTTGATAAGCAATCTTTGAGTCTGGCAGTTCAATGATTAGTACCTCCTCAATGTCTCACCATATTGGTCTATTTTGCGTTGATAATCATTCCGTGTTTATTTAAGGTAAAGTCGTTGCACAATAAAATCATTGATGAATTTGTAGAAGATCCCGACTTATAAATTAGACGCGACCTTTACCAACCAGCGATGCAACGGAGCCATGTTTTTCCAATGCCCAAACGCTACATCCATGAATTCTGGTTGGGTCATCAGTTCTGGATTTAGATCCGTTATTGAGGCATAAAGCGTGTTGTATTTGAGCAAATCTGCACGTGGATGATCAGGATCAAAGCTATGAGGGACACGTTTGTAATGCTCTCCTCCAGTCTCGTAACCTGATGATTGAATATTATTAATCACCTCTACTAACTCGACACCAAGCGTATCATCTATAACAGCTGCCCGATAAGCATTGAGCATCTGTTTATTAAAGCCGTACATTCCAGAGAAGAAACCAATCCCATACGGCGCCACATGAAAATAGAACCCAGGGTTTTCTGATTTCTTCCCTTCACCTTCCCAAAATACAATTCCAAGATTAGTTTTATAGGGGGTTTTGTCAGGACTAAATCGAATGTCCCGATAAATACGCATTAGTGAACCAGCACCATTTGTGCGAGTATCATATACTATATTGGATGAGATTTCTTTGAGTCTTTCACCCATTGCAGTAATAAACGCCAAAGAGGGTTTTTGTACATATTCAAGATAATCTTGCTTGTGAGCCTCGAACCACTCACGATTGTTATTGTGTTCTAATTGCCTATAGAATTCAATGGTTTCATTTGGGAAATGAGAGAATGTTATATCAGTCATTTAGGTTTCTCCAATCAATTATGGTGGAATTAAGTAGATGGATCAACAGAATTAGAAGGGATGATCTTGTTCGAGTATGTTAATTAATCGGACAATCTCAGTTGACCTGCCCCCAGTATTTGTACCACTCACAATAATAGTCCAACCTGGTGAATTTGGAAAGGTTGAGCCAGAAAAGTTGCAGGAGCTGGTGGTCGGTAGCCGAGTTAATTGTGTAATCTGATCGTATTGATGTGCTTGCACCACATCTCAATCAAAACCTGTGCTTCTTCACACAGAATTAAGAGTTGCTATAGTCCATGTCTACACAGTGTTTTTGCATTGTAATCCGTCACATAGTCTACAAAAAGCTTCAAAAGATGTCCATTCTGTCCATTATTTCCATGCTGTGGTACCCCATCTGCACCAGAACTGCACCGCAAGTGCACCAGAAAGGTACTCAGCATGAAGAAGTAAAGGCGACACTTTAACCATTTAGATTTGATAGAGGCTTTCGATAAATCACAAATCATTGAAGTGAAACGCTTGGATGTACCCTTCGGAAAAGGTTTCCTGCTTCTGAAACGGAAAGACCATCACAAAGCGGGCCTTTGAGTAGTTCAGTCGCAGGCCGAAGAACTGTACTTTGATGGTCTCCCCAGCCATGATGACCGTCGCTTCACCCCAAGACGCTTGCGCGTCCTGTCTGGCGTCGAACTCCAGCGGCAGGTAAACCTTTCAACGCTTGCGGCCCTTGCGCTGTTGGCTCACGTAGTTGTGTACGCTGCCATCGCTACCTTGATATCCTTCGCCCCGGATAATCTGGTAGATCTTGCGTCCTGTGTGCGCCGTTTGCGCGGCTGCTTGCCGCTCTCTTTTAGTAGTTCGTTTTTTCGTCTTTGTAAGGTCCTAATACCGGCGCTGAGCGGGGTTGGGTCAACTGGTACGGTCGTGGTGTCGGATGCGCAATCGCCTTGCGGAGTGTCTCCTGGTTATATCTCATCCGTCGTTGTATGGCTCGGATGCTCTGCCCTTCAACAAAGTATGCTCGTCGTGTGGCCTCGTAGTCTTCAACCGTCTTCATCTCCTTACCCCCAGTATCATTTTGGTACCGGAGTGTACTCCAGGTAGTCGACTTTTCAATGTTATTTTTCAGGGCAAGTGGCTGGTTTTTATTTTAGTATTAACAACACCTACAAGTAGTACTTCATGAGCAATTGATTACAATTTTACAATGTCATTTTCCAGTAATAAATCATTATCGCGAATGAAAAAGGATCCTTCATCTTCAAGATCATACCGAATTAATGGCTGCACATAGGTTGTTAATCTAGTCACAATTATCCTTCCGCGGCTACCATAAGGCAATTGGTTGCCCTCGCAATCTATAGTTTCAAAGAAGTTTTGACTCCAACTTGTATAATAAAATAATCGCTTTGAGTGGGAGGCACAAAAAGCATCTGAATAACCTATAGTACCAATTTCGCCTGATTCAATCCATACGATAATCTTGGGATTACCTAAATATTGAATGCGCTTGTAATCATCAGTCGTCAGTTTTGAGCCACCAGAAATTAGAATTCTAGTATTGTAATCCCCAAATTTCCGACCGCTTCTCTCCAATTCTGGAAAAAAAATGTTTCTCAGGACATTTGGTGAGACTGCTAAAATCTTAGGCTTAGCAATATTGTAAGCGCCCATGATTCGGTCTTTTTCAATTGCTGCTTCGCCTCCTGAGATTTTATAAGCTAATAAACGTAATCCAGAACAATATGTTTTTAAGTTTAACCGAATGCTCGCATGTTTAAATAATGCTCCGGATACATGCGATGATCGATATTCTGTAAGATCTTCCGGGTAAATTTTTTTTCCATAGTTAGATGGATACGGCATAACGCCCGGAAATGTGATGAGAATGCTCCCACTGCTAATTTTGTTTTTTTGAAACATATCGATTATCGTTTGGCCCATTATTTCAAATTCTCTATTACTTAAGTAAGAAATAAAAGGCAAACGAAAAGGTCTTCCACCACTTGTAACTTCTATGTGGTTGTCCTCATGCGAAGTCGTGCTTAATTTCTTCCATTTATCTTGACCTACTAGCTCATTGACCTCGCGACGGGTAGTAATGGGTATTCGATGAAAATCGTTAAGATTTACAATATTTAACGAACCAATTTTACTTTGCCAAAATGGGGCTAATGTTGCTTGTGAGACAACATTTCTAATTTTGTCAAATGAATAATTTTCATAATATTCCTTAAAATTCATGATATCCCGTCGATTCTACAATCAATGAATTTCAAATTGAGTTCATTGCCAAATTGGGCTAGTAACAAATTATACAGAGATAGGATTCCTGGCCTCTCCAAACAATAATCATCAACATTAACTGTCATCAAGCCCAAATCTCTAGCGTAGCGTATCCCAAAATCATCGATATCCCCCGAGAGATAACAATCAACTGATGATGATACGAAAAACTCAATATCTTTCACATCAATTGCTGTTCCTGCCACAATACCAATTGTATTAAGTGTAAATTCAGGATTTCCAATTGCTACCAAATATATGGGCTTTAGCAACTTCTTTATTCGGTCTATAAAATCCTTGAACTTCAATGCATCGGTTTTACAAATTAAGTATTCCCCAATTTGTTTTTTTGCTGTTAATCTAAGAGCATTCGATAGACAAAGAGCAGTATTATTGCGTCCCAAGTCTAGATTATCATGGACTGAGTAAATTATTATTTCTTTCTTGTCTATTGTCTTTCGAAAAAGATTCCACCATATCCTAGGTGGGGGACCAAATCGCTTTGGTATGGATAAGGGTCGATGAGTGATTAGAAAATCGTAGTCACATCTAATACACTCTTGAATAACATCTATTGTTTTTTCGTATGCTACAGCAACTTTTTTTACGTCCTTATCCAGTGAGCCAAATTGCAAACCGCTATTATCGTCTTTTCTTTGATTTACCAAAGGATATTCATTTTCGATAAACTCGACAATTTCATAAGCTTTCATAACGCTTTTGCCACTCACATAAAGTTCTTAATGCAATTTCAAGAGAGAGCCTCTTTGCAATCTTTTTTTTTGGAAACAATGTGGGATCCGAATTAACTACATTTGGTGATTGTTCTAATGATAGGTTATCAGATACATATAAGATGGCACCAAACATAGTTTTGGTCCTGTTGCACGCTTCTCCCACTATTGTTGTTTCTTGATCAATACAGGTGTCACGACTTTTTATGTCTAGCTTTTTAATATACAAAGGACTAGTAATTAAGTCATCTACCTTGATTATCTTGCCACAAACATAACTTTGGCAATATCTTTCTGTGATCCGTTTGATATGCGCCCCCAATTCTGATGAGAAGCCTATCCACTTTTTTCTCTCATTTAGAAATAATCTGGGCAAAAAAAGGGTACCAACCTCAAGGTTTTCATCAAGGCTGCAACATGCACCGTTAAGAATAATAATTTCCTTTGTATGGCATAATCTGTTGGATAACTCTACGGCATCTTGTTTGCCTTGGATAAGAAATATATCAAAAGAGATATTGTTAAGTTTGAAAATTAGACGGTTGACGCTTGTCTGGTCGATTGATACATTGTTGATTTTTGTAAGTCTGTGGATTTTATCTTTAAATTTGCCATCCTTACCCTTATTACCGCATATCAACAAACTAAGTAGTTGTTTTTTTGTCATTGCTATTCGCCCAATTAAATCGTAAAGGAATTTCTTTCTCTCGAAAAACCTTCCATCCCCCTCCGTCTAATCTATAGATATGTTCTTTTTCTCCATAATGTTTTAGTAATGTGATTGCTGGTAGTGGTTTAGCGCTTGCACATATTTCCATTATGTTGTTTATGTAAGGCTCTGCTATCCCAATACCTAAGAAATCGCGAACAGGTTGAAACTCAATTGCCAGATTAGGAGGCATTCCAGTTTGCTCATATACATCATAAAGAATTTGGTTGATATGCTCTTGTCTAGTATAGCTGTGAAGGATTAATTTCACCTCAACATTAGTCTTTCTACTGGCAATAGAAATAGATCTAAGAGCTGAATCATAAATGTCTTTACCTGCAATTCTTTCATACTGAGACTTATGTCCCTTAATATCTATCTTTACTACATCTGCGTGTGGTACCATCTCTCTAACTCTGTCTGGAAAGGATCCATTTGTTGAGAAAAGAGTCGTGATGCCCTCATGTTGTAAGCGTTTCATAATTCTAAGTGCTGGGAGGTGGAAAAGTGTGATTTCACCACCGGTGACAACAATAGTGTTATAGTACTCCAGGTTTCGTAATTTGTTCAATATATCGTCTATTGGAACCATAGGATACTTGGCATAGAGAAAATCTACACGATGACAATAATAACAATTTACGTTGCAAGGGCCACTCAATATCTTGTGGCCAATTAATTCCTTCTCAGGAAAAAAGCATTGAATATCTAAAAAATATCCGCGTTCGAATCCAACAAAGGGAATTTCATGTTTTGGCATGCAAACCCCCTTTATTTGTATCTTCCAGAACAGATTGACTGGTGTCCCAAATGTCATCGTAAATGAGGTTTATCATCCTCATTAGAGATACTTCTCCATCCCTAATCTCATACTGGTATGGAATATGACCATATTCCCCGATGTAATATGATAATAACGCGCGATCATCAAAAATAGTACATCTGATGATCGGTTTCCTATCATAAAGACGCACTTCAATGTTAAGATCAAACTTTCTTCTCAAATCATTGATATTGTTGATAGCACTCCAACATTCTGCTGCAAATTGATCCGGATTATGGTCAAGTTCAACAGCTCTTTGTTTCAGATATTCTGAATCTGGTTTCAATAAAAGTATTTGAATTGTACCCTTCCAAGCTCTTGGTAATTCTCTAACAATATGGTTAATTAGGCTCCTATCAGAGCCTAGCATTCTAGCGCCTCTGATTGCCAAGAGACGAATCCTCTGCGATGTTCTATAGTACTGTTTAAGCAATGGGGTTGGATCGGGAGAATCCATAAATATTTGTTTCAAACCACTTTTCTTTACAATATTTATATGGTCATTTAAACGCCAGACTCCTGAAATTACAAATATCATTACTATTATTACTATGAGCGAAATTTTTAAATCTTGAGTCAACAAGAAGACAATGATGCCCGCGCTTATGTCTATCGTTAATGTAATTAAAATCTCTCTTACTCTTTGCCGCGATGGCAGATTTCCTTTGATCATTTAGCAATCTTCTCTGCAGTCAATGAAAAATGATTAGTTTGATCAATATGAAGATCGATTATTGAAAAACCAGAAAATAATACGGGTATCTCATCTCTTGAAAAGTAGTGATGTGGTAATCCTTTTTCCCGACCATCTAGCGGTATAAAAGTGCCTGGTTCGATTTCTTTTTGTTTTTTACTTGGCTCATTTTTTGAAACTGGCATTGTGATCCAAATTACCCCATTACTTTTAAGTACTCTCTTTATTTCTCTAACAGTGTCCTGTATGCCTTTTATTTTATTGTGGTGTATTACTTGTATACTAATAACCGCATCAAAGTAGTCATCGTCATAAGGCAATAATGTCATGTCATGAAGTGTAAGATGTGTATTTAACCCCTTTTCACCCAGAACATTTATTGTGTAAGCTAGACTAGCAGATGAAGAATCTAGCCCATATACATCAAAGTTTTTACTTGCAAAATAAACTGTATGTCTGCCACTGCCACACCCGAGATCTAATATTCGATTGACTTTTTTTTTCTTGAACAATTCGACGATATTCCCTACTTCGGAATGTGGCTCCCTCTCTAAAAATTCGCCTTTCTTATAGATATTATCCCAAACAGTACTCATAATGTTCCTCCCGATTTAGGTAAAAGGTGAAAAAAATTAGTACAATAAGTAATATCAAGGAAATGATTTTATTACTTTTTTAGAAACCCATCCAAGCAATTACACAACAACGTTGTGAGTTAAAATGAGTACTTAACTACATAATATCATAGCATGCCAAATTCAGTATTTAATGCACAAGACGTGCCCCTAAAATGTTGCACCACATGTGTTTTACTGAGTGACATCAATAATATAAGTCTATTCGGTTTCTACAACTACAATTGAGACTAGTACCTCAACAAGCTGGTTATGACAGATCTGGATAGAAGCGATGGAGTTTAGCACGAGCATCAGAAGAATTGAACTGCCAATCGACAGTTGCATGTTTTGCATTGCGTCGATTTTCCTAGGCACCGATTTCCCGATCAGATTTACCTTCATCGGCAATCAATAGTATTCGGGCTCGATTGATCTTGCGTGGGCCATGCTTCCCGTTTTTGATCATTTCCAGCGACGAAGCTCGCTCTTCTTCCGTCAAGTCTACTATGTATATCTTTCTGGGCATTGCACTACTCCTGCTTTCTTATTCTCATCTGGAGATTTGCCTAGTAAGATATTACGTCAAATTCTATTCGTCAAGGTACTTGACCAGCAAGCTTAATACCCAGCCCAACTCAATGACTCCTTAAGTTCTTTCATAGCGGTTTTAGCTTGTTTTGACTTGCAAGGTGTACCTGGCATTGGGAAAACAAAGACTCTACTCCCAAAATAAGCATCTAGCTCGGTATTAAAACCATAGGAAGATTTTCTTTGTAATCCGAAACGAAGTTCGATTATTCTGTCCAACACCCTCTTGTAAACGAATACTAAAACCTCAGGCTCGTGGAATTTGATAAGCTGGATTATTCTATCAACCCCACCGCTGTACTCGTCAATGGATGGTTCTTTGCCAAATGGCTGAGGAGCTTTCACAATATCCGTCATTCCAAATCTATTCTTCAGCAAAGAATCATCTTCATAGTAAGTTGTCGGTCGTAGAATGCCGTAATTTATGAGCTTACTCCAAAAAGTTTTGCCTTGCCGGCCTTGAAAGTAGTGACCCGCATCTACGCTAACTGGATCTGGGCTTTTGCCTATGAATAATACTCGCAAACCTGGAGTAACAGGAAGAATATCCCTTAGAGTCTTTACTCTTTTCCCGTCTATCTCTATTACCGATGAATTATCGGACATGGCTTTCCTAAAGAAAACTTCACTTCTTGCATCCCTGATATTCGTAGGTTCAGAATAATGCTATGTGTCGTCTGCACTCTAACCGCCAGGCTCTTTCAGGGGGAGGGGGGTTGTCTCGCCCAAGAAAGATTTTAGTTAATGCCTTCATTATTTCTAAGAAAATCTTCTACTTCAAAATTGTTAGGAACACTTCTACGGGCTCCAACTTTTGTACAACTAAGAGCAGCCGCAGCATTAGCATATTGCAGAGTCGAAAGCCAATCTTTCCCTTCTGCCAAACACGCCGCAAATGCTCCATGAAATACATCCCCTGCACCAGTTGTGTCAATAGCTTTAATGGAATAAGCGGCAAGAAATCCCGTATCCTGAGAGCTCTTCCAAATAAGTCCCTCCCCTCCCAATGTAATTACGACATTCAACACAGTTTCACCTAATATGGATAATGCTTGTGAATATTCCTTTCCGCCAGTAAATTGAAATGCGAATTTCTCTGAACATACAAGATAATCAACTTCTGTAATTAGAGCCTTTGTTCCTTTATGAACAGATCCGGCATCCAAAATTGTTATTATTCCACGAGATTTTGCTAATTCGACGATTGGAGGAGAAATTAATGGCTCATGCCCATCAAAAAGGATTGCTTTTGTTTTTAACGATGAAATGTCAATATCATGTTGCGGAATTGGTTTAGTATCACCCCGATAGTTTACCAATGACCGTTTCCCATCAGGTTTAACCAAGATAAATGAAAGAGGAATGGGAGATTCTCCCCTCACCACAAGGTCAAGATACACACCTTCATCTACCAATTCTGAATAATGCATTTCGCCATACATGTCATTGCCAATATATCCGCAAAAAGCAGCTTGAAATCCTAATCGAGATACCGTTACAGCGGCATTGGCAGCTGGGCCACCACCGCAACCAATGAATCGTAATGCAGTAACCTTTTCGTCTGGCAATGGATGTTCTTTTACAGAAAAGGTTAGGTCATAAGTAGCATGTCCAACGCACAATACATCAACACAAGCTTCTTCTTTGGACATAGTCACCTAATTTTTTATCATTTCAACTATGCAAAAACAAATTGTCTATGAGTAGGCCGGAGGTTTCTTAGGCAGTATTGCTTATTGCTATTGAGTGTTTAAGAAAAGGCATACGCTTACACATTATAGCCCATGTGACAACGCACATATCAGAGAGTGTTGAAAAACAAATATTTAATTGACCTCAGAACCGTTCTTTAATATAATAAGACCAACAAAGCATCTGGAGCAGAAAATGGGAAAAGAGCGATTTGTAGAGACTGGCAAGAATTCATTCTTTGGTGATTACATATACGATCAAATAGTACCCCAGGAGCACTTTCTGCGCAAACTAAAGCAGATTATCCCTTGGGAGCGATTCACAAAGAGACTTATTGGACTGTACAAGGGTGGTGGTATGTATGGCCGCCCGCCCTTTGAGCCCGCGCTATTACTAAAAATGGAGATGGTAGCTTATCTTTACAATCTTTCAGAGCGCCAGGTGGAGACATATGTGAACGACAATCTATCAGCCAAGTACTTTGTCGGATTGGCTGTAGATCAGAAAGCTCCCGATCATTCGACATTGACCAAGTTTAGGAAGCGGTTGATCGAGAGGGGCAAGTTGGAAGCGTTTGAAGAATTGCTTACTGAGATCATCCAGATAGCGCTGGAAAGTGGTGTCCAATTTGGCTCGATCCAGATTGTGGATAGTGTGCATAGTGTAGCTAACGTGAACACTTCCAAAGACGAAAGCCGGAAGAAGAAGGGAAAAGATCCACGAGATCCTGATGCTAAATGGGGGGTGAAACATAAACGGAAGGTCAAAGACGAGCATGGCGAAACGAAAGAACAACTAGAATATTTCAATGGATACAAAGCCTATGTGAGCCTGAATGCTGAAAGCGGCATGATCACCAATTTAGTTGTTACACCGGGAAACGCGTATGATGGACATAAGCTTCCCGAACTGGTAAATCGAGACCTGGAACTAGGCTTGCCGATCGATACGGTGGCAGCGGATCGAGGATATGATGATGGTAATAACCATTATTTCTTGCAGACCAGGGGTTTACACTCCGCTATACACCTGAATGCGTACCGCACCCAAAAGAAAGACGAGAACAAAGAAGTTTGGATACGACTCAAATCTACACCTGAATACCAACAAGGGCTAAAGGAAAGATACAAGGTGGAACGCAAATTT
>SDBS01003009.1_pt1 | contig 16583 bp, 37 predicted proteins | sample 2277091 | NCBI WGS metagenome assembly SDBS01 (sample SAMN10404972, study PRJNA504765) | marine sediment metagenome | isolation source: marine sediment core GS10_PC15, 163 cmbsf | place: Arctic Ocean: Southern Knipovich Ridge | collected 2010 | reverse complement strand
CGGACCAAGACTGACTTAGAGAGCCTGCAGATCGAACGCACAGACAGCTTCGCGGAGGCCTAATGGGCGACTACTCAGCAACGACATGGAACGAGGGTGCCGCGCCAGGAATCAGCGCTGCAGAACTCAACCGCTTGGAAACCCAGCACGCCTTGGCTGTCGATGAGATTCGACGAATCATGAAACCCCCCGTGGTGCGCTGGGTGATTCCTGGGTGGGCGTGGAATCAGTCCGCTAGCCAAGTGGTGGCAGCGAACCGCACCTACTACGTCCCAATCTACGTGAACGGCGATACCACCTATGACCGCATTGGAATCTATGTCGCAGTCGGCGATGGTGCCGGTGGGGTTGCCGACCTGAGAATCTTCGAGTGGGACACCGGCGTTCCTGGCGACTTGGTTCTCTCTGCTGGCACTGTCAATACCAATGCAGGAGGGGCCAAGGAGATCGACATCGGCCCAACAGCGCTGACAAGAGGTTACTATTTCCTAGCAGTCAGGTGTGACCAGGCACCGCAACTATCCGGGGCAGGTTTAGACAGGGGCGTAGGGGCTCCGGTGGGTGGTGTTATGATTACTAACGCGCAGGATGGTCCGCAAGGCGTTGTCCTGTACGACGCCGCTGCGTACTCCGATCCGGCTGGGGCTGTGGATGGTGTCTTCGGTAATACGTACGCCTTCGTCAGGCTACGGGAGGCATAATGATTGAGGTATGCGAGGTCTACAAGGGCGGCACCAGGAAGAAGCCTGGTCCGAGGAAGCCCAAACTACTCTATACCTACGAGGTCGAGGTGCCCGATCCAGAACCCAGCGAGATTGAGGTACTGAGAGCCGAACTCGCCGATCTCAAGGAACGACTTGATACACCGAGGACATGATGGACTGGATAGCTTTTGCCGCAATAGCCAGTAGCACGGGTGTTGTGTTCGTCGGGTTTGCTCAAGTTAGGGCCTGGCGGCGTAACGGGCGGGACCAAAGGGTTCGGGATGAGGACATGGCACTCAGGCAAGCGCTACGGGACAAAGAAACCGAGATGGCGTACAAGTCAATAGTCAGAGAGCTACACCACGAGGATCATGGTCTGGGGGCCATTGAGAAGAAGGTCACGGCCATCGACAAGGAGCTAGCCCGCCACGATGAGCGGATAACCAACCTGGAAGGATAGGTCTGGCCGGGCGCAAAGCGGTTGGACTCGATGGGGGTCGCCTACGGGCGGCCGCTTTTGCTGTGCATTTCATGTGTAAATAGTTTCCGCTAGGCACAAGAAAGTGCTTGACAAACGTATAGCATTGGTCTACAATATAGATAGGTAGGAGAGATCAGTGAGATACCAGAAGGGCAGCACAAGCGAGGCAATCCAGGCAGCACAGAAAGCAGCCCGGAAGAATAACCAGACTGCATATATCACCCCTACATACAGCGGACTGACAATCACCTGGCGCCGGCCACCCACATGGGCCAGATTCTACGAAGTACTGGCGGACGGAACGGCCACACTGATACAGCCCGAGTTCTGCTAGCCTCGCTCCCCCCTGCTCGCCGGTAACACTGCCTAAACCTTCATGGGGCCGCAGCGGATGAAAGGCTCCGGCGGGCAGCGGGGAACGGATAGCCAAAGGAGAGGATGATGCGACAAGAAACTATAGCCATTGAGATCGCTACGAAGGACTTGGCTGGTGCCACCGACATGCTTCGCTATGACAACGCCTATGATGCCACCTATTACCCAGAGCAGGAAGTGTGGCGAATTCACTTGCTCCAGTACACCCACCGGCGCTGGGAATCTTTTGGCCTGAACGTGGCCCATGTCACCATCCTTTACGAGCAACGGATGAACGCCCGAGAATACAAGGATGCCTGCTTGCAGGCCCACGGCTTCACAACCGGCCTCAGGTTCGCCCAACGGTTCTATGGGCTGGCATCGGAATCATATCGCGGGGAGAGGCTGGTCGAGGGATAGACTCGCCTTGGGGAAAGGAGACTGACATGGCATTCGACCCAGACATCCAATGCGGCATGACCCAGGAACAGGCCGAACGGATCGGCAGGCTGAAGGACCAAGCCAGGACAGATCCGCGAACACACTACCCCAAGGATGGGACAATCGTGATGGCTCTGTTCAACGGCAACGCCCACTGGTACACCGGCAAGGTCCGGTATGATCCCACTGATCGGATGCACCGGATGGACTGCCCAGAACTCGAGGGTCAGGGAGCCGTGGGATTCCTTGAGGATGCGGCCCACTGGTACGAGCCGGTCTGAAGGTAATGAGCAAGAGGAAGGAGTGAGATGGATAAGAAGGAGCCAGTGAGATTCCCAGGAGTGCTTTGGTTGCTGCCCATCGTCTTCGGGTTCGTTGGCGGCATCATAGCCGGACTCATCGCTAGTCTCAAATACGAGGCCAGTTGGTGGGAGTTGGTAGCTGTCGGAGCGGCTATATCACTCTTTGCTCTAGGCGGTTATCTAATACTGGTTAGTGTTTATCTTACCTCAGTAATAGGCTACTGAGGTGCCACATGATACGCGATGATCGGATGGAGAAGTTCAAGCAAACGATTATTCGGGTAGTCTGTGCGTGGTGCGGGGCTGACTTGGGCACTATCAACGGCCAGGGGCAAACGGGCATCTCCCATGGGATCTGTGAGGAATGCGCCAACAAGATGGTCAAGGAAGAATGATGGACGGGATCGAAGAACTCAGGCGGCTCCTGGCACAGGTACAGGAGAGGAACTACGAGGTACCCGATGTCGATCCGCGCCTCTGGGCACGACAGGTTGAGGACATCTGCAAGCAGTCAGGCTTTGGAGACGACGATGAAGTGCGATGATTGCCACGTCGAACTGACAGGACTGGCCCGAGTAGTGGGAAAGGTCGTGCGGCATAACGGGATCGTTGTCAAGAACGCGGGTGTCTACTGCTGCAAGTGTGGTGGTATCCGCAAGGGCGAACGCCGGCCGAACGGCCAGTTGATTAGACAGGAGGCGTGAAGCGATGAAGATAGGTCGGTTGGGCACGGACAAATCCCGGCATGTACTAGACATCACGCCGACGGAACAAGCGCTGATTCTGGATGCGTTGCGCGACTTCCTGCAAGACCGTAGTGACACTTATTCCTTTGACTGCGGTCATGATCCTATTGTCGTGAGTCAGATGATTCGGGCACTAGAGCAGGACGAAGCAGGGGTGCCCGCGTGACATTCCAGACCGCCAAGTTACGCGTCGGGGACAAGGTCGTGATGAATCGCCGTGCCCCTAGATGGCTGATGGCCGAATTGAACCGGCCGGGAAGATCACGGACGGTTGTCGGGGTCATATACGATCCCACCAGACAGTGCAACTTCTATATGCTCGGTCATAAGGCCGGCCATCCGCATGATGTTGGGGGGTATGGGTTCCGGTCCTACCAGTTGACGCTCTATCGTCCTGGCCCCTTGGGAAGACCCAGGATGCGCCGCTCATACCGCCCTACAGTCGGCCCGCAGGGCGATACCGTCCCTGTACGCCGCCCCGGCATGATTCTAGCATCCTTGCCGATGTGACGGCGTTGCTGTGCATTATGTACGTGATTGAAAGGAGACAGGCATGAAGACACAGACCTCCGAAGACAGAATCCTTCAGGGGCTCCAGGAAGCAGAGATGAAAGCCATCGACAGTCTGGCCCGGTATAAGTTCGTGATGTTCGGATATTGGGCTGGGGTATGGGTGCATCTCAATCAACTACTAGAGCGCCGGCGCCCCAATCCTTTCGCGTCTTTGGTCAAGGCGGCACGGGACCTGACACCCGGGCAGGTTGCCCCATAGTATACCGATGCTATACAATACACAGGAAAAGGAGTAGACCATGAAGTTCTTACCAGACGACGGACACGTTCATCAGTACACGGATGGGAGATGCGAATGGTGCGGGGCACCGCCGGCTGACAACCCACTCATCGCCCTAGCCGAGGGGGCCAAAGAAGCGGGAGTCGAAGTCACAGAGACATCCTTTGGCGAGGACGACCCTCGCATCCTGGCGGACAACCCAGCCGGAACGATACGACTAGACGAATTCAGGGCCGTCAGTCCTGAGATTGCTGCTGCATTGGGGATCGAGGAGGCGGGGGCTGGCGGCACGGCACTGGTGACCCACGCGAACTTCATGGTAGCCGTCCTGACCGATGAGACAATCAAGGGACTCGCCACCGAAGCCCAACGCGTGCTGGCCTGGGCAAAGACCATTGAGATCAGTGATGGCACGACTGCGAAGCACGCCGCTGACACCCTGCGATCTATTGCCTTGATGAGGCGGAATGCGGCGACGCGAACCAAAGAACTCCTGGCTCCTATGACTGACGCACTGAAGCAAATGAAGGATGACCTCGCCACCATCGCCGCGCCCCTCACTGAAGCAGATCAAATCGCCCGGTTGAAGATCACAGAGTGGGATGCACTGCAGCGCCGGATCAAGGCAGATGCCGAGGACGCCGTGCGCCTAGCGGCGGAATCAGCCAAGGCTGCAGCCCGGGTCACGGACGCCGGCGGCGAGGCGCCCGATCTCAGTGCAATCGAACCGGTCGAGGTTCCGGCAGACCGTGGACCGATCCGGCCGGACAGTGGTGGGACGGTCAGCATGGTCGACCACTGGAGCGCGGAGATCGAAGACGAAGATGCGATCCCCCGCGAGTGGATGCAACCCAACCTGTCGAAGATCAACCTGGAGGCCCGGCAACGCAAGGGCGGCAAGGCGATCCCGGGTATCAAGTGGGTCAACAACCCGACGCCATCAGTCAGGTAGATGATGGAACAGCGCGGCGTGGTGGAAGTTGGGGATGAACTCATTACCACTGATGGCCAAACGGTCATAATAGAGAGGGTAGAGAGAGGCAGTCATGGCCTGCTGCTTTGCGGAAAGGTGCCCGCTCTTGACGACCTTTGGGTCAGGGTCTTCCTGCCTGATGAACTTGCGCCAGTGTCGGAGATAATATGGCATTGGCAGGGATGGCTGGCGAGGCAGACAGTTGTCTTGGTGAACGGCGTAAGCGTTGGGGGCGTCTGCCAAGGACGCGAGGCGTCTCCGATGACGATTCAATCATGCGATGCCGAATGGCAACGCACCCTCGACGAATGGCAACCCGAAGCTATGCAGTCGAAGCCCCTGCCGGTCGGGGAGAACGTAGCGAGGATGGATTAGGAAAGGAGATAGACCATGCAGGAATTGACAGTCGCATCAGTCACACCCAAAGGCACGGGTGAGAAGACCTTCTATGTCGTCAAGGGCACGGAGGGCGAAGACCTCACCACGTTCGACGCAGCCGCCGCTGACTGGGGACCGGGGACGAAGCTCAACGTCGAGATCACGGTCAAGGGCAAGCATACGAACATCGCCAAGTGGGAGATGGTTAGCTTGGTGCCCGCTGGTAACCAACCGATCCCAACGACACCGAGCCCAGTCACCAACGGATACGGCGACGATCCGGCCAAGCGCCTGAGCATCGAGCGCCAGTCCAGTGCTGCTACCATCCTGCAACACTACGCTGCTCTTGCCGGCTCTGACCCGGTTCCCTTGGAATACGCGGGGGACGTGGCCATTGCTGCGGCGAAGGCCATCGCCTGGCTCTCCAGCCGGTTCGACGATACCCCGGGCGCCACCGTCGATACTCGCTCCATCACCGTCACACGAACAGACCCAGCACAGCAATCCCCCCCAGTTGACCAGCGCACCCAGGCCGACAAGGACTTCGCCGATCTCGGGGGCGAGAATAGGTTCAAGAACGTCGGCGAGCTGCTGGCGTGGTGTGGAAAGGAAGGGGTGGACCGCACCACGTTCCTCAAGATCGTCAGCGCCCAGGACACGGCCAATCTCAACGTTGCTGACGCATATCAGATGGTCAAGGACTACCTGGCAGAGAAAGGAGGGTAACATGAAGTGCTGGAGCTGCAAGCAGGACACAATGAAGCTACGGGAGGATGGGCGGTTCTGGGAATGTGACTGCGGCGCCACGGAGAACATCCGGGGGGCCAGCGACACAGAGACACCGGACCTCAATAAACGCTAGCACGAGTCCCGTCTGCCCGTGAGTCTAGATCGCGGGCAGGATGGATACGATAGCGAAGGGAGACCGAGATGAACAGAACGGAGCTCACCAGGGAAGAGGCAATCACGATCTCGATTGAGATGTGGGAGTGGCTGGTGGAGACGGGCGGGGACGGGCGGGGACGCCGACGCCAAAGATAACTGGCCCGGGTGGAAGAAGTACGGCGGTAGGATGCTGAGTGCCTGCGCCATGTGCGAATATGACCGGCAACTCGGGAACGTGGTGTGCTCTTGCCCCTATGCAGAGAGATATGGCCCGTGTTGCGCCGGTGATGAGAAACTGACCATATTCGAGCGTTGGGGCAGAGCAGGAACCACCCGCTCCCGCCGAAAGTACGCCCGCCTCGGGGTAGAGCAACTGAAGGCCCTGCTGGGGGATTGACACCGCCGTTACCGATGCTATACACTATAGGCAAAGAATGGGAGGGAAGCGATGAAGGATAGAACCGAGCCGCTGACGGAGGTCATTCCGCTGCGGATCTCGAAGACCATGCTCCAAGCCCTCCGGCGCGAGGCGACCAAGAAGCTCATGCCGGTGGCCACCTATGTCCGTCAGATCATCGACCGGCGCAACGGATCGAAGTAATGCCTGATAGCAGCAAGCTCCTGATCGAAGAGCCACCGCTGCAAGTCCTACCGACCCTGGCGAAACTCCTGGGGATCGAACAGGCAATTATCCTCCAACAGGTACACTACTGGGTCAAGGGATCGAACCATGAGATCGGCGGGCACTACTGGATATACAACCGCTACAAGGACTGGGCCGATCAGTTCCCGTGGCTGTCCGAGAGAGCGATCCGCCATCACGTCCGTCTGCTCGAGAAGGCCGGGCTACTCGTCACCGGCGACTTCAACAAGGACCGCCGCGATCACACCAAGTGGTATCGGATAGGATACGACGCCTTGGAAGAATTACTTGCGATGACAGAATCCGGCCTGACGAATCCGTCGGGCCATGCGACGAATCTTGCCATGCCTCCCGACGAAACGTGCCACATGCAGGCGACGAAAACGGCCACATCCGTACCAGAGACTACCCCAGAGACTACTCCCAAAGAATTGAGTAAGAAGAGATATGGGGAGTTCGATAATGTCCGGCTGACAGACGAGGAACACAGGAAGCTCGTCGACAGGTTCGGGGACATTGATACGATCGAGAAGATCGAGGCGTTGTCCGGCTACAAGAAGAGCAAGGGCAGATCATACCGGGATGACTACGCGACGATCCTGACCTGGGCACGGAGGGATGATGGGGACAGTCAGGAGAGTTCCCAGGATATAGACAAGTTTGCCAACGACCCACGTTTCTCCCATGTCTACAACCGACAGGTAGAGAGGGCAACAGAGCGATGAGCAAGACGAAGATCGAATGGGTCAAGAATCCAGACGGCACACAGGGCTACACGTGGAATCCCATCACGGGCTGCCTCAAGGACTGTAGTTACTGCTGGGCTAGAGGACTTGCCAACGGGCGGCTCAAGGGCCGGATGCTGGGGAACAACAACTTGATACCCCCATATGAGGATGGCGACGGTTTGACGCATACGCCGTCGAACTTCGCCAAGCTGATGCCCTTCTACCCCCGCCTCTGGGAAGACAGGCTGTACCATCCATGGCAGGGTACTCCGAAGGGTATCTTCGTATGCAGCATGGGAGAGCTATTCGGGCCGTGGGTTCCCGAAGACTGGACGCGCAAGGTACTGAACCTGTGCCGCCTCCACGGACAGAACAGGTACTACTTCCTCACTAAGCAACCCCAGGAACTAGCCAAGTGGTCGCCGTTCCCCGAGAATTGTTACGTCGGGGTCTCGGCAACTGGGCCGCTAGAAATGTATAACGCGCTCGACAACCTGCGCGGGATCGAGGCAAAGGTCAAGTACATCAGTTTTGAGCCTCTGTTAGAGAGGATTGACATCAATGAGTCCATTGGCTATACAACGGACTATGAAAGCGATAGGCAACGAGAAGATTGTCCACTCAATGGTCACGGCGGGGGAGATGGAGATAGATGCTCAGGGGCGCATCTGGAGGGTCAAGGCACGGAGATCGGACAGGTGGAAGGGCGGCAGCCGCGTGGTCTCCTGCAAGCCCAGGAGAGCAGAGAACGACACGGGCAAATACCTACAAGTCCGAACGATGGTGAGCGGGATTCGCTACCACGTGCTGGCCCACAGGCTGGTGTGGTTTCACCTTCACGGGCCGATTCCACTGGCTCTCACGATCAACCACAAGAACGGCAGGGCGAAGGACAACCGCCCAGCCAATCTGGAACTGATGACGTACAGCCAGCAGGTCCAACACGCCATCAAAGTACTGGGCAGAACATACACCCGCGACCATTTGGGTCGGTTTCGTGGTTGATACTTGGCGCACAGACGAAGCCGTACATCGCGCCGAAGGTCGAGTGGGTCAGGGAGATTGTCGAGGCGGCGGACAGCGCGGGGGTTCCGGTGTTCCTCAAGGACAGTCTAAAGCCGCTGTTCTTTCAGACTTACGGCGGGGAAGATGTAATCAACGGTGAGAATCTGTGGGCGACTCGGTATTTCAAGTTGCGCCAGGAGATGCCCAAGTGAAATACGGCTCTGTCAGGACGTGGTCGGAACTCTGTCAACGTATGTTCGATTCCAAGCTAGAGGCGCGGCGCGGGGAGGAGCTGGCTCTGCTGGAGAAGGCCGGCGAGATTTATGACCTTGAGTATCAGGTCACCTACATCCTGTCGGGCAAGCCCCTTGCAAGGGTCAAGGTGGTTTTGGATTTCCGATACAAGCAGACAGGTTACAGGCCCATCCTTGATAGACTCGTCGTTGAGGATGCGAAGGGTGTCCTCACGGCCGTAGCCCGAGTGAAGTACGCCTGGCTGAAACAGTTGCACGGGGTCGACGTCATCCTGTGGAGAGGGTAATGCCAAGACAGGCGACTCGATACCGCAGACCTGACCCCCGCCCCGGTATGCCAGTAGCGGCGCCGAACGGTGTGATCCTCGGGTGGCTCGAGGGCACCGTCCTGTCGCGCTGGCTCAGGTCCAGTGTCCACATGCTGCGTGTTCCAGTAGCCTGGACCATCGACAAGCAGGCGTTCGACAACCTTCGGGCTCACCACACCGTCACCAAGATCATCATCCACGATCAAGATGCACAACCAGGCCAGATCAGCATGTACGCCATCTCGATAGAGGACTGGGATCTGCATGTCGGCGAGATCAACCGGGGCAAGTTCGATCAATACTTCGTGACACTGGGGAACTGGAGGAAGTCGTGAAACCATACTATCAAGATGACTACGTAACTATCTACCACGGCGATTGTCGTGAGATTCTACCGTCACTCCCGAAAGTGGACTTGGTGTTGACTGATCCCCCGTATGCCTCGCTACGTCGCTGGGAAGGCATTGGCACAACGGCGCGCATGGGTATGGGGAAGAAAGGGACAGCAGCAGATGACCCCTCAAAACTATTCCCCACCATCAGCAACGAAGAACTCCTGTCGCTTTTGATGCCCTTCAATGAGGCGCTCAAGGACAACCGCCACTGCTATATCATGTGCGACGAGATCACCCTCCCCTATTTCTACGCTGTAATGAGACGGGGCTTTGAGTGTGTTGACGAACAAGAGAATGCCTGCCCGTATGATGAGCCGCCCCCGTTTGACAACATGAAACCGCTCATTTGGGATAAGATCTCTATGGGTATGGGATACCACTATCGGTGCCGTCATGAGTTCGTGCTGATGTTCGACAAGGGGAAGAATCGCCGGCTAAACGATCTCGGTATGCCTGACGTGCTGCAATTCAAGAGGGTGGAAGGGAAGGCGCAACAGGTGCCCACGCAGAAGCCTATCCCTCTATTCGAGTGTCTGATCTCCCAGTCCAGCAACGAAGGCGAGACGGTGTTAGACCCGTTCTTGGGTGCTGGAACTACTGCGAGGGCTGCTAAGAATCTTGGGCGCCGGTGTATTGGGATTGAGCTTGACGAAAGACATTGTGAGATAGCTGCGGATAATTGCCGGCAGGGCGGGTTATGGATGTGATGGACTGGCGAGAGTATCTAATCCTCGGGATGCGGTGGCCCGACTTGGTGATTATGGTGGCGGTGTTCTATACGTCGTTCGCGTTGCGCCATGCTATCCTGAACAGGACACCACCCGGTCTCAAGTCAGCCCGTGAGACCACCTTCGTCATGGTGGTACTCGGCCTGATGTTCTGGGTGTTGGGGTTGTGGCTGAGTATGGCGGCTGAGATTGTGGCGGCGCTAACCTGGGGGACACTCTGGCGGATCGCACACAAGCAGCAGAAAGGAAGGTGATGTGATGCCTGACGAGAAGGAACTACAGGACAAGGCGATAGATAGTCTCAAGGCCAAGGGCATCACCCCAACCACGGATGCTGTCAAGGCATATATCCTGGGCCGGAAGGAACGTGACGCAGAAGTGGTGCTGCGGCTGAAGGGATACCACCGCGAATGAAACCGATTCCTGAATTGGAGGCCGTGAAGGCAGCGGGGATCGCGGCTGGCTTGAAGCTCCGCACTATGGAGATATGGACAGCGCGGACGCGCACTATCTGCCTCTACGAGATTTGGGTAAGGGATGCACGAAAGCTGTTCCGTCAGCATCTACGCCAGCAAGACACGATTGTCTTTCCCGCAATCGGCATCACCCTTTGGATGGAGTATCACCCTGCGTATGATGCTGAAACCGAGGACTTCATCTGGGACGACGATGAGCGGATATGGGTGCAAGAAATCCTCAAGGTGAGGAACGATAGGGATGAGACGCAGCCCCTGAAACTCAAGACGCTCAGGGAACGATGGATGGCCTGGTCGCAGTATGAGCGGATGGCATAGGGAATGAAGCGCACACCCCTACACAGAACGACCCCGTCGCGCTACAGGGCGCGCAAGGGCACGTATCATATGGTGGCGCGGCGCATCCGGGCGGTCAGCAAGAAGAAGGCGGCTCAGAAGGTCATTGAGGACAAGCTGACGCAGTGGCTGTTAGAGTTTACGGATGGTACATGCGAAATCTGCCACCACGGGCCGGGCAACTTCGGCCTGTCGAAGCACGAGATCATCTTCCGGGGTCGCGGAGGAGACGCCACCGATCCACTGAATGTCCTGCTTCTCTGTCAGCTCTGTCATAACCACGTAGAGTATCCCGTGACCGGAACGCCGCTATCAACGGATGAGCAACTGGAAATAGCCAGGAATAGGATGGAGGAACATGGAGAAGCTACAGGATTTCGACAAGGGTAAACTGATGGGTGCTTCAAAGATGTACCGTTCCCAGTGTGACTGCTTTACTGCTGCTGATGCGATGGACGTGACCGTTGATGCCTGCGGGAGGGATGATGAGGACAAAGACATCACACTGACGTTTGACTTCAAGGATCGATCATTCTGGCGGCGGCTGGCCTACGCATGGCAGATAGTACGTGGGCATTGGACATGGAGGGAGTTCTGTCTGAGGCAGGATGATTGCGGGCCGCTGTCCGAAATACTCGATCCTGGTAAGACGTATTCGGAACTGCCGTAGGAGCAAACCATGTATAGAATAGGTGGATGCCCCAGGTGCGGAGGGGACCAATACCGGGAACCAGATACTGGGGAGTGGTCCTGTATGGCGTGCGGTTGCCGTTCTGTGACAGTAGTCCCTATCCACGCGGAGCGCCACGAGATGGTGGGGCGCGGCAGTACCAGCTCCATGGTTGAAGTCCTCGACGTGGGTGTTCAATGCCGGCGTACCAGTCCCATGATGTACAACTCACAAGAACGATCCCGGTACTATGATGACAACAGGGCGGTGATGGAGGAGGAATACGACCGGATCTGCACGATGCGTTCCAAGGCCCGGAATCTTCCCGAGTTGAAGAAGGCTGCAAGGGCGCTGGCCGAGTTCCACGAATACTGGGGGCTGGATTCAACCCGATGGTCCAAACTGAAAGCACGATGGGCTAGACCCGTCACGGTATGAAAGGAGGAGATATGGACAGGTATGTGGTGGGGTTCGCCTTCACCCCCGACCAATCTAGGGTATGCTTGATTCAGAAGAACAGGCCAGTCTGGCAGAAGGGTCTACTGAACGGCGTGGGCGGTCACATAGAAGATGGCGAGACTCCTGCGACTGCAATGCGCAGAGAGTTTCGCGAGGAGGCCGGAGTCTCGGTCTATGACTGGAGACAATTCTGCCGAGTCTGGGGGGAGGGCTACGAACTGTTCTGTTTCACGGCAACACCCGATAATGTGCCGCCGATTCACAGCATGACAGATGAGTCGGTCGACTGGTATCCGGCCGACGAATTACCACCGAAAGCCCTGGCGACCATGAGCTGGATGCTCCCAATGGCCCGGTATGAGTTCCCTCTCACCGGAGAGATACACAATCCATACTGTTGAAAGGAGAAGACATGCCCGAATACAAAGGCGATCCCATGTTCTACGAGCTGACCCAGGAGGAAATCAAATTACACGACGAGAAGAACAACGACTACCGATCCAAGACAAATCCCTTGGCGAACTTCGACCGAGTGGCTGCGTGGATGGCCCTGTACCCCGACATGGACTGGGCGCAACCTGAACTAGTGGCCGACCTGTTCGCACAGAAGCAGATCGACTCGTACATGTCCTTGATGGAGCGGGGCATGGAGGGCGGCGTCGAGACCACCGACAGCCGCGCCCGGGACGTCCATGTCTACTGGAAGATTGCCCGCATCATCCATCGGAGGCGACAATGCAAAAGGTAGTCTACGTGGCCGGTCCGTTCCGGGCCGACTCTGTCTGGATGATGGAACAGAATATCCGGCGCGCTGAGGCGTATGCATTGGAACTGTGGAAGCAGGGTTATGCGGTGGTCTGCCCGCACTCCAACACGCGATTCTATCAGGGTGAGTGTCCTGACGAGGTGTGGTTGACCGGCGATCTTGAGATTCTGTCGCGCTGTGATATCATAGCGATGATGCTGGGGTGGGAGAACTCTGTAGGGTCAAGGGATGAACTCAAGAAAGCGCGAGAATGCGGGATACCCGAGATGTATCAACAGGAGGCATGATGGCACACCGAGCACAGGCTTTCCTTCCGGCACCCGACAGTCCTGAGGGATTGCAACTCGCCGGTGAGTATGCGGTGAGCACCGCAGCACAGCGCCAAGATATGTCGGATCGGTACGGCTACGGAACTCGTGCGAGCTTCCAGACCATGATGAAGCGGACGTACCGGCTGGGTGTGCCGAACCACGAGGAACTGACCAAGACTGCCGAGGTCACGGTCCAGGTGACGGCCGCGCCGACACCACCGGAACCCATTGAGACAGTCGTCAACCTCACCATCCCGAAGCTCATGGAGTATACCGCCAAGCCCCACAAGGAGGGGCAGGAAGAGACGATGATTCTCGACATGAGCGACCTCCACCTGGGCAAGGTAACGCCATCGTACAATCCAGAAGTCGCGAAGGAACGCCTGCATAATCTCTTCAAGGCCGTCATGGCGATTGCCACGCTGCACCGCAACCTCTACCCCATCAACAAGCTCGTCATCATCGACACAGGAGACCGGGGGCAGGGGGAGAATCCCCACCAGGGGTCTAAGGTTCCTGAGATCACAATGGGGGCGCGGGACCAGCAGAAGTTCCTCGTGTTGCCGTACCTGACCGACCTGTACTGCTCGTTGAAGCAGCACTTCGTCACGGTAGAGGCGCACCTACTTCCTGGCAATCACGGTCACGACAAGCTCAATCCCGAAACATCGAGCTGGGATATTGTCGGGCAGGACTTGCTTGAGACTCAGATGGCGAAGGAACCGGGCATCACGATCCACAATCACACCGACTGGTACGCTCTCTTCACCGTGCAGGGGTTCAAGTGCTTCGCCGCCCACCTCGACGGCATACCATGCGCTCAGGGGATACCGTACTTCGGGATTGACCGGAAGCTCAAGGCGTGGTACATCGAGCACGGGGGCTTCAACTATGCCTTCGGCGGGCATTTCCACAAGTTCACTCATGCGGAGGTGACCAGACGGTTCGAGTACTTCATGGCGCCATCCTTCGTGACAGATGATGAGTGGGCGTTGAAGAAGCTCGGGGTATCGGCCTCGCCGGGGGCAACTGTAATAGGGATGCACCCGGTACGTGGCAGGACATGGGTATACAACCTGGAGATCGACCCGGACTACCGACCCGTTCCGGTGCCACAAATCGAGACAATCGACCCGGCGGAAGCATGATAATCCAATGGCCTGACAAGTCACTCAACAAGGTGTCCGTACCAGTCAAGGACATCTCGATTCATGCTTCTCTGATCGAGGAGATGAAGACACTCGTGAGATTCCGGCATGCGTGGGGGCTGTCCGCAGTACAAGTCGGAGTCCATGAGCGCTTCTGTGTGGTGAGGTATGGGAACGAAACCCTCCTGCTGGTCAACCCTGAGATCACCAAGAAGTCCAAGCAGACGTGTCAGTACAACGAGGGATGCCTGAGCCTGGCGGACGGAAAGGAAACCAGAGTCACCACACGGTATAAGCAGGTAACGGTAAGATTCCACGATGCCGCAGGACAGGGCCACAAGCTCAAGGGCACCGGACTACTAGGTGCCTGTCTGCAGCACGAGATCGACCACATGGACGGCAACACGATCAACGACAGCAAAGGTGGCTTCAAGAGATGACGCAACAGATCGGACAGGGAGGCTTCGGCTTCCTTGATGAGATCCAGCCGGACAAGATCAACCTTCGGGCCAGGTTCCTTGTTCCTCCGTTTACGCTACTCGATACCCGGGCAGGATACTGGCGGGAGCGGAAGGCTGAGTGGCTGGGGCTCGGTATCAAGAGCGAGATCGGCAGGGGTCTGCTCAATCCACAGAAGGGACGACCCGAGACGACCAGCCCCATTGACTTTTACGCTAGGAAGCGTGCCATCGAGGCCGAACTGGGACATGAAATCACCAAGGATGAGGCCGCGCAGCGCATCGCCGCTACGGGCAAGCTCCGAGACGAACGCATCTCAAGCCTAACAATGCGCAGCACCCCGCCCGACGGGCCAAATGTGACACAGGGGGCGGATGGGAAGCTCGTCTATAAACCACCGCGCGGAGCCCCTCCCGCCAGGGCCATCGGTACACAGGATTGGGTGAAAGATAAGATTGCAAAGGGCGATATCAACGGCGGAATGGCCGGTGGACTAACGGGCACCAGTATCTTCGACCCTGTCCTTTGTGAACTGGTCTATCGGTGGTTCTGCCCGGCCAACGGGAATGTCTTGGACCCATTCGCTGGGGGGTCAGTACGGGGGATCGTGGCTGGGATGATGAAGCTCTCCTACACCGGCTTCGACCTGTCAGCCCGGCAGATCGAGGCGAACGAGGAGCAGAAGGTAGCGATCCTGGGGGAAGCGCCTCCTGTGTGGTGGATCAACGCGGACGCTCGGGACATCAAGGACAAGACCGCAGGGCTGCTGTTCGACTTCGTCCTGACATGCCCACCCTATTATGACCTAGAGGTCTACACGGACGATCCGGCAGACCTATCACATGCCAAGACATATGAGGACTTCATCAGCGCGTACTTCGAGATCATTGCGGGGTGCGTCGACCGATTGAAGAACAACCGCTTCGCCTGCTTTGTCGTGGGAAACATCAGGGATAAGCGGGGCTTCTACCATAATCTGGTGGGGGATACGGTGATGGGCTTCGAGGCGTGCGGTGTCCATCTCTATAACGATGCGGTTCTGATGAACGTGGTCGGCTCATTGCCTGTCCGCATCACCAAGCAATTCAATTCAGGGCGGAAGATGGGCAAGTGCCACCAGAACGTGTTGGTGTTCTACAAGGGCGACCCCTCAAGGATCAAGCACGAGTTCGGCGGCGACGTCGTGATGGAGTGGAAGAATGACTGACGGCGTACAGCTCGGACTGGCAGCCAACCCCACGGTCGGCACCATCACGCGGATAGAGCGCCACGGTGACCTGTATCTAAAGCGTGACGACACCTTCGAGATCGCCGGCGTGCAAGGTGGGAAAGTAAGGGTCTGCTGGGAACTCGCGCGACACGCCACGGGCCTCGTCACGGCCGGCTCGAGGCAATCCCCACAGGTCAACATCGTCGCGCAGATCGCTAGGCATCTAGATGTCCCTTGCAGGGTACACACACCCACGGGAGCGCTATCCCCCGAGCTCCTTGATGCACAGGAGGCAGGCGCGGAGGTCGTGCAGCACGTGGCTGGCTACAATTCGGTGATCATCAGACGCGCTAGGGATGATGCTCAGGCAAAGGGTTGGACGCTCATACCGTTCGGGATGGAGTGTGGCCTTGCCGCCATGCTGACATCACGCCAGGTCAAAGATATCCCGCCGCAAGTCAAGAGGATCGTGGTGCCGGTAGGGTCCGGCATGTCGCTGGCGGGTATCCTGTGGGGACTGACGCGACGGGGTCCCGATATCCCAGTCCTGGGAATCATGGTGGGGGCCGATCCCACAGAACGTCTGACGAAGTACGCGCCGGGGTGGAGGCTCACAGAGCCTCGACTCAC
>SDBS01003008.1_pt1 | contig 16585 bp, 45 predicted proteins | sample 2277091 | NCBI WGS metagenome assembly SDBS01 (sample SAMN10404972, study PRJNA504765) | marine sediment metagenome | isolation source: marine sediment core GS10_PC15, 163 cmbsf | place: Arctic Ocean: Southern Knipovich Ridge | collected 2010 | reverse complement strand
TCTAAGGACCTCTGTGGTGTGGCTATCGTGAAGGTGGCCGGGTATGTCAATATAGTCGACCCCGACAACCCTGACTTCCCGGAGCGCGCCCCACAGTATGAAGTCGAGGTGGCGGTGTCCATCAAGCCACGTTCGAACTACCACATAGATCCGGGGGAGGTGAGGACGTGGTTGATGCAACTAGGGACGTTGCATGGTTTCGAAATCGGTGGTGTGTCCTATGACGGGTATCAATCTGACGAGAGTTTGCAGCGGTGGAGAAAGGCTGGGGTGCGGAACGTGCGTCTTATTTCCATGGACCGGAACACGGAACCATTTGACCATTTCCGCCGGATAGTGTATCAAGAGCGGGTGGATGGTGTGGCGTCCGAGGTTCTTCAAAGTGAAATGGCGGGGCTAGAGTACAACGCGGTGAAGGACAAAGTCGACCATCCCCCCAAAGGATCAAAAGACATTGCTGACGCCGTGGCTGGTGCGTTGTGGAACGCTTCCAAAAGCCGAGCGGTATCTATTCAAGGTGCATATGTTGATCAAGACGGGCAGCGGGCCAAGGTGCGTCGTGTGGCCACGAACCGTAAGAACAAAGTCCGTCCTCAAGGAAGGACGCGTCGCAAATGACCTTTGAAAGCACTCCTGAACTTTCGTTTATGATGTCTCACATGGAGCCTTTGCAACAGAAGTATCCTGGTGACGGGTATAAGTACACCCGTGTGGTAGGTAATTATGTAGGTATATACGTTGAACAGGGTTGGGAGATCATCGCAGAATGGTACGGTTACCATAGTAATCATTCTCCCGGTCCTTTTCTTAGAGCGGAGGTGATGGGGGAAGCGAGAGAAAACGCTACACAAGACGTCATCATGCGACGTGAATTGATGAAGCATGAGATGGACCAGCACGCTGTCTATGTGTACCCCCACGAAAAAATAATCGGACAAGTGCAAAGGGCGCTGGTGCTATGACTAATGAAGAACTCATGAGAATGTATTTAGCCTTAGATCCTTTTTCTACCAAAGAAAGTCAGGATGGGTATGAGTACATTCATATTGTAGGGACCTCCTTAGTGGTGGAAAGATATGAAGAGAATGGTTGGACAATAATGGCGACTTGGGAAGGAAGTGATTATATCCGACGTGATGTGCGTGATGTGGTCATGCGCCGCCGCTTGGTGAATTGGAGTTACCCCCATGAAAAAGTCTTGGGCCGGGTTCAGCGGGTGTTGGCGCTATGAACGATGAACAGTTAGAAGCGATGAGTTCCAACTGGCCCACGGAGCGATATACGTATTTTTTGGAATGTGAATGGCGGTTTTTCCCTTGGGAGAAACCCGATGCAGAACAATCAGTTTACCCGCATGAAAAAATCATCGGCCGGGTTCAGCGGGTGCTGGCGTTGTGAGCGGTGATCGGTATGAGTATTTTACGGGTGCGCTGGGTTATTATGAAGTTGCGATGCGACGCACTAAGGGATGGGTGCTTGAATGGGAGGCTCTGCCGCAGTCAGGCCACGCCATGATGCACCAAGTGTCGATGCACCGGAAGATCGGTCCCGTGTGCAAACGAAAGATTGATCTGGGATGAGGGAACTTGTAGCAAACAGCGTCTACTGGCCGGGTGGTCCTATATATCTCGACACGGAAAAACGAGTACCACATCATTTATTGGATGACATAACTGAAACTAGAGACGTTAAAGGGGTGTCTGATGGGATATGGCATACTACTTGGAGATATTTTGTGAGGGATGAGATCCCGTATCCACACGAACGATTGTTTACTAACACAAGGAGGTTGGAGATATGACTATGCAAATGCATGCAGTGGTAGACTTGGAGACGATGGGCACCGGACCGACGAGCGCAATCGTACAGATCGGGGCCAGGGCGTTTGACCCCTCCGATATCAATGGTATGGCCCCAAGATCAGCACATCCTCCATATGTTGATCTTGGGGCGAACTTCTTTGACGTCGGGGTGAAATTACAGACGTCCATTGATGCCGGCCTTACCGTGGATGGCGACACGGTGATGTGGTGGTTGTCTCAGCCCAAGCTGGCTCAAGTCCGGTTGATGAACGACGAGGTGCGTGAAACCGTGGACATACCCACGGCGTTGTCCGTTCTTGCGACGTGGTACCACGAGAACAAAGTTCAGTTCGTGTGGTCTCACGGGGAAAACTTCGACATCCCCATCTTGGAGAACGCATATAGGGCCGTGGGCATAAATTCCCCGTGGCAGTATTGGACCGCGCGTGATACCCGCACGCTGTTTCATATTGCCGGCATGGAGCGGGCTGACTTGCCACCGAACCCCAACCCCCACGACGCGCTCGCGGATGCCGAGTGGACGGCGGCGCTGGTATGTGAGGCGTGGAAGAAAATGAAAGGGGTGAAGTGATGGAAATGGTGGTGGAGGCGGTGCGCAAGAGTATTGCTGAGATTCACATTGACCCTAAACACCCTGACGACATGGCGGCGGCATAGAACAACATTGAGGCTTGGCTTACGGATGCTCTTACCGCTTATGATGCAGCAACGTTGCAACCCGTTGCAAACAAGGATATGGACAATGCCGAGAACGAAAAGGAGTGAGGATTGAAACAGATACAAATTGGTAAGCGGATTTTTCGGCTACAGGTCGCATGGATAGGTGGCAACCAGCCTTGGTGGCGTATTAGACTTGGCAACAAGCAAACGCCAGTAAAACGACCCCGCCGAAATCTATTAGGAGAATGGATTGACTAGCCTTGAAGGAGACGGAAGATGAGATATCTTGCTGAGCCGAAACACGGTGAGGGCGTTGACGCCCGAGGCACGATGTACCCGACCACCATGGACGTGTACACCGACGAGGGCGAATACAACAACGTCGGCGACCTCTACGGCACCACTTACGGCGTCGTGGTCCGGGGCAAAGTGGAACTCGGAAAGATCACGTCGGAAGGCCGGGAGACATACACGCTTTACGAGGGGAGTTATTTTTCGTTCCCGTGTTCGTTCAGCATGAAGTTGATGCACGGACGCACCGTAAAGCCCGACGACTTCACGCCGTGCGTCGTGTTGATCACGCGTCTCGGGTTTCTCGGGCAGACGGTTATCGGGCGCATGGAAAGTCAGGGGCGTTCACCGTTCGCTGACGGATGTGGTGATACTTTGTTGGTGTATCCTCCACGCATAGGGGACCCGACGCTGGCTCACATCCATTTCCCTGGTAATATTTTACGGGATGAGCATTCTCATTCGTCCATTTGCATGGGCGTGGTAATGTCTGGTGAGGGCTTGGTGTGGCGGGGCAAACGAGGGAGCAAGCACGACATTTTTCCGTTCATGGATCAAGCCGTGACGTCGGGTTTGGAATGGATTGCGGGTGGTTATGCCGCTTGGGACGCGCACAGGCGGGGGGGTACTGGTGATGTTGCTTGCATCGAGTGGCAAGGTCCCGGTGGTGATAATGCTATGTCTTCCTTCGATGGTGCGTGGCCAGAATTCAGAGACATCGTCATGCTGCATCATATCAAGCCCGGCAGCGTGTTCATGTTGGAGGAAAGCGAACTCCATAGCTTTGCGACCATCCCCGACACCACCATGGACATCATCGGGTATCTCCCAGTAAGTGGGAATAATAATTGAATACCAAGTTGACAAAAAATTCCGGGTGTGGTATGGTCGGTCTTGTTGGATCAACTAACTAGGAGCACAAAAATGAGCACCGAAGACAGACACCAGTATGGTCAGGAAAACGACGGCCTCGACGCGGACAACTCACCCCCAGACGTAGTCGACCATGCCGCCGCACCGGAGACCGTCGAGGAGGCCGGACGTCTCGTTCCACGATCCGCTGCGGACGGGACGGGTAAGACGTTCACCGACGAGGTCGACATGGATGACGCGGCCAAATCCGAGGACGATGCCAAGGAAACTTTCGAGGACGAGCCGACCGCCGACGAGTCGGTTGCCGAGTTGACCCCCGAACAGTTGGCCGCCGCCGCACGCATGAGCGGCATATCCACCGACCGAGACGCGCTAGTGGCCGTTTCCGACGGCACCATCACTCGCGGAGACGCGCGGGACTGGCTCTACGCCCACCCCGGAAAAAGCTAGGCTGCGCCGGCACACGCGCGGAGTGGAGAACCGGGGCAAGTAGCTGAAATGCGATAAACCGGCTTGCCCCGGTTTTTTTTGAAATGAAAGGGCGGAAATCATGAAGAAGTTTTTTGTTATTCTCGTTGTGTTGCCTTTGTTGGCGGCCTGCGATACCGATGCCACGGTTGCCTCGCGCAACCTGTCCAAAGCTGCCGACATGTTCGAGATCAACCGTCGCATCGTTTTCTACAACGGCATCACGTCGGAATACATTCTCAACATCGAAGGGCGGTGCTCCATCGAAGGGGGTCGCGGTTCGCAGCTTTCGGTGACGTGCAAGACTGGACCACAAGCCTTCAAGAAGCATTTCTTGGGGTTGTCCGACAATGTGACGTTCTTCGCCGAGCAGTTGGAAGCGCGCGACGTGAGCGTCTACCATTACCGTGTGGTGTTCAAACCGCAGGTAATTATCCCGGATGTGGATCTTCGAGCAGACGCCGGCGAGTTGGTTCAGTAACGGTATACCGGGGCGCTTGAAAAGGTGCCCCGGTTTTTTTGAAGGGGGGATCACATGCCATCACATTCACAGTACAACGACAATCTTTCAATACGTGAGGAACAAGTGTGGCGTTTCTTGGCCATGGGTAAGACCGACATGCAAATAGCTGACGCTCTAGGTCTGAATTACCAAACGGTGCGGACATACACAAAGCACCTCCTCTCCAAGAAGATGTTCGCCAACCGGACCCAAGCGGCGGTGGCCTATGTGAGAGAACATGGGTTCGATGGTATACCAGATACGGGAGGTGTGTGATGGACTGGTGGGCAGACCAAGAGAAATATGAAATCGACGAACTACGCACCTGCAATGATTATGTTGAGGTTTTGATGGGTCGAGAGACATCGGACGGATGGGAATACGCAGTCGTGCGCTGGAGATATCTATCACCTCATCTAGTGAGCCACTTCAAGAACGGAAAAGTTTTGTCCGATTAGGAGGCTTTCGTAAACGTTGCCGAGAAAGGAGTTAAAATGTCAGCAGATAATGAAGGAAAAATCGAAATAAACACCAGAGGGGGATGGATCGCGAGAAAAATCGAAATAAACACCAGAGGGGGATGGATCGCGTTAGCGATGCTAATCATTTACTTCGGTGGTGATCCTGATTTGCACGATCTGGTCGTCGCTCTTATAAACAACTTACCGAGGATGTGATGGATAAGGATGGGTTCATCAAGGCGTTGCTTGATCTGCATGCCGTCAATAGTTGGATGGACATTGACGGCGGGGACATGGACGAGCTTTACGTTAAGTTTGGGTTTGTCGTTGAACGGCCGGCGACTGTCGAAGACTCTAAAACTGAAATGGCACGGGACTTGGATGTACAAATCGGTGACCCGTTCCGCGTGTGGTCGGATGAAGCCGTGAAATTCTGGAAGGATGTGACATGCACAGATACGGAAGCCAAGTAGGTACACCTGAACATCTGCAAGACTTCGAACGGAGCCGAGGCCAACTTCAATGGTTTTGGATGTTCAGCATTGCCGTGGCTGGTAAGCGGGCTGAGCTTATGGCGGAGAAAGTCGACCAACTGTGTTACACGTACCCGGATGAATTACCGTTCACGGTTCTCGCGAAGTTGAAACGTCTTGGTGTTTTGACGGAGACGCTAGAGCGTCTGCGGTTCGGGCAGTATACCCGTATACAGAAAGCGTACTCGTACAGCGTCCAGCATTTCACCAGCCTTGGGACAGCTACTGTTGACGAACTTGAGCGGTGCCCAGGCGTTGGCCCCAAGACGTCCCGGTTTTTCGTCATGAACACGAGGCCGGATCAGCGATACGCGGCGCTCGACACGCATATCTTACATTTCCTGAGGGACCATGGCCACGATGCCCCACGCTCCACCCCACCGGCGGGACCCAAGTACACCAAATTCGAGAACGCGTTCTTGGACATTGCCGACGAACGCGGCCTGCCGCCGGCCGTGTTGGACTTCCACGTGTGGGCGGCGTACCGGGAAGGAAGACGGGTATGACATACCAAATTCTACACGGCGACTGCATTGAAGAGATGAGGCGCATGGTGGACGCTGGTGTCAAGGTTGACAGCGTTGTGACGGACCCACCTTACCACCTCACTAGCATCGTCAAGCGGTTTGGGGCTGACAATGCGGCTCCAGCCAAAGTCGGCAAGACCGGCGTTTACGCGCGGTCTTCTTCTGGCTTCATGGGTAAGAAATGGGATGGTGGGGATATAGCGTTCGACCCCGACACATGGAGGCTGTGCTATGATTTACTCAAGCCCGGCGGGCACCTAGTTACGTTCGGAGGCTCTCGAACCCATCACCGGATATGGTGTGCCGTGGAGGACGCGGGTTTCGAGGTGCGCGACACGGTTATGTGGCTCTATGGGACGGGATTTCCGAAGTCACATGATGTATCGAAGGGAATTGACAAGGCGGCTGGTAAGAAGCGCAAGGTCATCGCGCCGCCTCCGTACAAAAGAGGGAAAGCAACTGGACGTTATAGTGAAACACGGCGGGTCAGTTATGACTATGATCCTCAGCCCATCACCGCCCCAGCCACCGAAGCCGCCGAGCAATGGCAAGGCTGGGGCACCGCCCTGAAACCCGCCCACGAGCCAATTTTGCTCGCCCGTAAGCCACTGGATGGTACGGTGGCGGCGAACGTTCAGGAGCACGGGACGGGGGCGATTAATGTGGATGGGTGCCGAGTGGGAGTTGAAGGCGGTACGACGCGAAGCGGGCAAGCAGAATACCCACAAAATGCAGACGGAACAGAGGATCGCAGTGAATGTTGGGCGCGAACCGGTCATCAAGTAGAATCAATAAATGCCGGCCGCTGGCCTGCCAACGTCTGCCACGACGGCTCCGAGAAAGTGATGGAGGCGTTCGGAGATTCCGCTAAGTTCTTCTATTGCGCCAAAGCATCTAAGAAAGATCGCGGTAGCTCCAAGCATCCCACTGTCAAGCCTGTGTCTCTCATGCAATGGCTGGTGAGGATGGTGACTCCACCGGGTGGGATGATCCTAGATCCGTTCGCGGGCAGCGGTGCTACGGGGGAGGCAGCAATCCTAGAAGGATTCTCGGTGACCTTGATAGAGCGTGAAGACGAATATGTCGTGGATATACAAGAACGCATGAGAGGGGTGTCCGGCGCGGTGAGACATCGGTCCAGATTATGAACATCAAGAAGGCCCTGTACCGGTGCTGGGGGTGCAAACACGAATGGCCGGGGGGACCGGGCCAATGGGATGGGGTTTACAACGGAGGCCGCCCTGCGCACCCGAGGTGCCCTAAATGCGGGAGCCTGTATATGACGTGGCTCAATTACGAGAAGGATTTCAAACGATGACTTGGACTGTTCCTGCGATGATGGACGAATTGGGACTGAGTTCTGATGTGAACAATCAGAAAGTTGGTGCTATCCTAGCTAAACAGTGGAGAGACCTAACCGGGCGCGATCCTGGGGTAATACGTGTCGGACGCCAACACCATTCTGGTCAAGGCCGTTTTTCTGCGTTCCCGAATAATTGGCGTGAGTTTGGGGAACACGTGGCGGTGCGGGTGGCACGAGGGACATACAGACCTCCAAGACAGGGTGTTTACACGGGGAGATCGTTCGGGTGGTGACCGAACTTCCAGCCAGCTACCACGAAGTTGAGTATTTCATGCGGGAATGTGGGGCCAAGCTCATTGTCGATCAAGACCATACCGGGGAGGCCGTGTTGGTCCTGAAGTCCAAGACGTTGATACCAGTGTTGAGTGGCGACGTGGCCGAATTGGTGAGACGGGGATACGTCCGGCACCTCATACATTATTCGAGGCCGTTAACCTCTTAGTAACAATTTGGTGATATTTATGATCATTGAAACGGGGGACAATTCATGACTATTCAAGATGCGATTACCGACCTCAAGGCTGATCTCCTGTCAGGCACCGATACCGGTGACGCGGTTATGTTTGCTGCTAGGGAATACGAATTGAACCCGGTGCTGGTAATTCGGAAGTTCACCGAGCAAACGGGTGTTGCGCCGGCCGATTTTGTTGTCACGAACACGACTCGCCGCGAGGCCGCCGAGTTGGGTGTCGCGGCATCCCACGCCGACGCGTTGGAACGGGCTATCAAGAAAGCGCACACTTCCGTCACAGCATTCAATTTCGCCAGTGATCCTCTGTACCGCTTCGCCACCCGGCTGTCCGAAGATGCGGTCGGTAAAACGTTTACGGACAGGGGTGAGCTATACGTGTTCGCGGGGTTGCGTGGCGGTGCGTCGCAGTGGCCGTTCTCCGGTGTCCGCGTAAGTGACGGTGAGACGTTCCGGTTCACCAACAACCACAGCGCCATCGTGGGCCAGTTGTAATGATTATCAGGAACATCCCTTGCAATAGCTCTTGCTGGGCCTTCAGGGGTGGCTCGGTAGGAGTGGCGGTTGTACTGCCGCGTGAGCTTGGGACAACCCCTGATTTTAAGAGGGGAAGACGAATATGAGACGTGGTCGCATGGTGACTCCATTTTTTAGGGGGGAACACACCAAGACGTATCCCAACTATCAAGGTATGGAAAGACACATGGACCTGATGCTTCAAGGTTCGGATGCGGTCTGGATACCGTGCTACGATCCCGTGACAGCACTTTGGTCCCCAGTCATCGTCACAGAAAATGCTGATCCTTATGAGAAACAAGGCTTCACGGTAATAAATTATCAACCTTTCGGTGGCAGTCTCTAATTATCGAAACGGAGGAACGACTGATGACAGATCGAATCATGACGAACGCTGAAGCCGACGTGATACAAGCTGTGTGGGGTTTGGACCAAGCCGAGGAAGGTGGGCGTTACGGTCCGATGGGTGCACAAATCAAGCGGGCGAAATGGACACTCAATGAGGCGCTAACCGCGCTGGCGGCGGAAGGTGACGGTGAATGGACACACCCCGGAAATAACGGGTGACGACATGAAACGTCGAGATTTTTCCAACACCATAGCGGCGCTCGCGGAGTACGACAAGACGGCGGTTCCCAAGCTGGAAGTGTTGTTTGACCGGATAATCACGTTCGGGGACTATGAGAAATGGGAAACCGCAGAACGTGATGCCCGAGTTCTGGTGCAGCGTGCGTTCCACGAAGACACCAAGGATCTGAACGACTGGAGCCACTGCAAGATGGTGAATATAAAAGACGCAAGACGAATTGCGTCGCATGTTGGAAGCAAAAAAACTCCTCGTCTTGATCCGATGAGGCACATACCGAATTAACGATTTGTTAGAAATTAGGTGCTATTCTGAGATCATCGAAACGGAGGACGAACCCATGAACGCCAAGACTCTTGAGATTATCGAAGCCCTGAAAAACGACCCCGGCGATAGGATCATCGCGGCCACGTATTCGTGGGCATTCGGTCGCAGTCATGTGTCGGCCGCGTTCCGCGCCGCCCTGAAGCAAGGCATCATCCGTGTTGCGTACAAAGGTGGCATGGGAAACAACGTCTACGAGCGGGTCCAGTAGACTTCAACCATCGAAATGGAGGAAATGTTATGTCGATTGAAATCAAAAGGGCCGGTTTCGTGATATTGCAACGAGTTGCAATTATCCTGGCTTTGAGCATGGTGGTGTTTGTGAACAACGCATTTGCCAAGCCGAACGATGAACTGACGTGTCTGTCGTTGAACGTCTACCACGAGGCGCGCAACCAGCCTGATGAGGGCAAGCGCGCGGTGGCTCATGTCACGCTGAACCGCGTACAGTCCAAGCGGTTCCCCAACACGGTCTGTGGAGTGGTCCTCCAGGGCGCTCAGCGGCGCGGTGGTAAGTGCCAGTTCTCGTGGTGGTGTGATGGCAAGTCTGACACGCCACGCGACAGGGACGCATGGGGCGTCGCCCAGCACGTCGCCTATGACGTGTTTATGGGTGCCGACCATGATCTTACCGAGGGTTCGCTCTGGTATCACACTCTTGACACCAAGCCTGTATGGCGTACGCGGCTGGTCAAGTTCGCAGCGTTCGGTGACCACGTGTTCTACAACAAACAATGGAAGTGGTAATGCAAGTGGTGAAAGATGTTTTCGTAGGACTGATGATGGTGGCGGGGTCGGTGCTGTTTGTTAGTGTAATTGTCGGTGTCGTCTACTGGATGTGCTCCGACTGTGGGGTGCCCGTGCATCTAGTCAACGGAAGGTGTGAGACATGATCTTAGTAAAGGATTTTATTTTGAAATTGTCGGACGAGGACCCCGAAAGCGAGGTTTATTTTCTGGCTGGTAATGGGGACACCGGGTCGGAGTGTTCTATAGACGATGTGACGTCCGTTCTGGATCTTGGGGATGGCGTTTACAGGGTGGTGGTCTTAGGAGAGGTGACCAGAGATGCGTGAGAAAATAATTGATATGGATCTGTCGAAGGTGGAACTTCGCATACTGGAATTTCTGTGGGAGAACAACTATGAGGTATACGGTGGAGACGGCGGACGGTCGCGGCTTCGTTATGGGAACGCGGCCCCGCAACAAGCTAGGGATGATCGTTGTAAGCCGACTACGAAACCTTCAGAAGAAGTTGGACAATCGGGAAGTTGCGGAAGTCCTCGCGAGGGTATTGAACCGGCGCGCGGAATGGAAACACGACGACTTCCGCGTAGTTGATCAGGGGGATGAGTCATGAGCCTGAAACGAAAGTTCGCCCGGTTGCGGGATCTGTGTGGCGCTCACATGCTTTGCTACGAGGTGTCGTGGAGCGAGGCGGATGACACGTTCTACGCCTGTACCAGAGGGCCGGGGGGCTTGAGTGATTTCTACGAAGTCAAGAAAGCACATTCGTTGAAGCACGCCGTGACGCGTCTCATCGAAAAATTGGAAGAAGCCTACCCCAACACGGTGGTAGGAGAATGGGTGACAATAAGATGAAGAAGCTACCAATTACAGGATGCCGGCGGTGTGCATATTTGCACGTCGCACCTGACAAAGCCGGCAGGGTGATACCTCGCCGAGATTTCAGCTATCCGTGTATGGCCCCCGTGCCGGATATAAAAAACATGGGGCTGAGAGACTATGCAAAGAGTCATCCAAGAAACCATCAACAACTTCTTGGAGGGTATTCTCATTAGATATTAACGGGTCGTTAGGATCTTCGTGCGATGATCAAATCATCGAAACGGAGGACGACCCAATGTTCGCATCAATCGACTCCCCGAATTGCCGCCTGGGTAATATGATGGGTTTGAAAGTTGTTGCATTCGCGTCGGCCGTGATGATGGTCGTGATGGCGTTTAACTAGGAGTTGACGATATGAAAATCAAAATGAAACCCGAGACGATTTTGCGGCTCAAGCTGGAACATGCTGAAGCCCGCCGGGAACGTAGCGAAGAACTCAAACGCAGGCTGGCCGAGCAAGTCCAGATACATGGGCCAGATAGTATATGGGCTGAGATGCTGGCGGAGTTGGCGTAGCTAGGAGGGACGATGGCTGAGGCACTAAAACCGTGCCCGTTCTGTGGCGGTAAAGCGGAAGTGGAACGTGTGGGTTCTATGCGCCAAAGCACGATCTACGCCTGCACAGATTGCGGGTGCCGGCTGGAGACGGGTGAAGTGTTCCATATCGGTGAGCGTTGGAACCGAAGGTTTTCTCCATGAGTGAGCAGTACATCAAAATCTGGTTTGCCAAAGATGGCAAGAAAACCGTGGGGTTGGTGTTTTCCAAATCATATTTGAAGGGCAAATCCACGTCGGATGTATCCAAGTCGTGGCCTAAGTTGTCCAAGGTCCTTTTGGGTGAGGTGCATTCATCGCGTTGGCATAAGTCTTGGGTCGACTGCTGGATGGACAACAAAAGAAAAAAAGTTTGAGCTAGATGCACGACCGTTAACCCCTCGTTAGGGAGTTGGGTGTAAGGTTAGATCATCGAAACGGGGCGAACGCCCCACCAACCGGGAGATACCCCATGGGCTTCAAAATTTACGCCACCAACGAAAACGGCGAGTCGGTGTTTATGTTCACATGGATGCGCTGCAAGGAGTCAGGGCTTCTTCGGGCGAAGCACGACGCGATTGATTTTGCCGATCTTATGCCCGGCTTGCACAATTTCGAAGCGGTGCCGGTATGAGCGCCGTCGATTTCCGGCATGACGTCCGGGTGGACAAGACCTTCTTCAACCGCGATGCGGTGCCCGAGAACCTTCTGAGCGTCAATGAGTGGCGCAGGTTAGCCAGGGCCACGGGGACGCGTTCTTCCTCCTGGCGCGCGGCTGCGCTTCGCTACGCGGCGCGAACGGGTGGTGCGCTGGTGCTTCGTGCCGATGACCGGCTGACGGTGCTCTGGCGCAGAGAAGGGGACCACAAAGTTTTCACGAAGACCTACAAGCCTGGAACATGGGGGTGGATGTGAGAACCATCGAGGAATGCGCTCAGTTCATGCGTGAGCACCATGGCGACAAGGCTGTGGATGTGGCGACCGACCACTACATAAACGCATGTGCGTACGCTAGGGACGGTCGTAACAAAACACGAATTCAGATGGAATATTGGTCGGGTGTTCTGAAGGTGTTGCAACGAGTTGCAAAATGAGGTGGGGTGATATGGGCACCATGAGAGGGGGGATGATGAGAAATCATAGCTGGACATTGCAAGAAAAAATGGAGGTGGGAAAAATTCTTAAAGGCATCAAAACGGAAGCCGAAGTGGCGGAAAGCTTGGGACACAGTGAGCATAAGGTGCGTCAGATGGTTTCCCGGATGGAGGACTACAAAAAAAATCCCAGGCGTTAACCCCTTGGTAGCAAGGTTGGGTGTAGTATCAAATCATCGAAACACGACGAACCCCAACCCGGAGAAATCCAATGGCCAAGATTGCCCCTCGCTACACCGTCGAAGCCCACCGTAACATCTTCATCGTTCGGATGGTCAAGTTCACTACCCGGTGTGGCCAGGGCCAGCCGATGGGCGCGTATGCCACGAAGGCTGAGGCCGAGGCATGGGTTGCGGCGAACCCGTAAACGGTTTTTTAACGATTTCAGCGTACGTTGAAATACGTTGATTGAGTGAAACAGGAGATGATCATGGATATCAAAATGCTACGACCCAGCGAACGCGACGCGATCTTGGATTTTCTGACGTACAACATGGATCAAAATTTGCGCGCGAAGCTCATGAACGAGTTCCCGAATCAGTATAACCGGATGGTCGGCCGGGACATCATGAAAGTGGTGAGGGCGTAATTATGAACTATCTAAAAGCACAGGAGATAGCGGTAAAACTTGGTGCTGTCTGGTCGGGTGATGAGTTTATTGTGGTTCCCAATTATCCGCGCCAGCGCTCCATACTGTTCGGACATTACTTCTTCAACGCCGAAGGGCACGAAGTCGGCCACTGGATTGTTGATTTTGATCGGTTCATGCCTTTCGACAAGCCGAGGGTGTGGGGTATGGATAGCCTTGCCAACCTGAAGAATATCAAAGATTGGAGAATTAAATGTATGTTATCTCAATAGAAGCAGCACCTTGGGACAGAGAATTTGAGCCCCGAGTGGTTGCAATAACTACTTCGAAACGTGATGCTCTCGATATCAAACGGGGTATCGTGAAGACTGATCGCCGTAGTGTAATACTGGAGGGACAAAATGATCATTGAATTGACCAAGGCCGAGATGGCAGCAGCGCTCGGGCAGTCTGACGCTATACAACAACGCAAGAGGGCGGCCGGCATAAAAAGCCGGGTCTACCACGACGACACCGCGTTGGTGAATGCTTACGCGATATATGCCGAGACGGCGTTTGCCAAGTTTATTCCGGGGTGTGTAGGAAGCCTTCCGCCGGCGCTGGAGGACGGTTCAATCGACCCCCACGGCAATGACGGGGGCTGGGACTGGCGCATGCCCAGCGGCCTCACGGTGGACGTCAAGTCCACTTTGCGGGACAACCCCCAGGACATGTTCATCATGACCAGCACGTGGCCGCCAAAGGCTGACGTGTACGTGTTCTGCAAGGTCCTATTGGATACGGATCAGGTGCAACTGATCGGGTGGGCGTGGGGTGAAGACATAGAAGACCGGGCCAAACTCAAAAAACTTCCGAAGGGGGAAGCGTACACATACCCGGTCGATAGGTTGACGTCTATGACCCAACTCTTTAGGGAGGCGAAACGGTGAACTGGACGTGGCCGGGTAAAGCTCACGTGATCTTGAGCAGGCAACAAATCTACGTGTCGGTGTGGCTGTGGTCGTGGCGTGTCCACGCGCATGCTCACCGGAAGAATTCAATCGAAGCAAAGGGGTGGTCATGAAGACGTGTAAGACGAACGGGTGCCGGTTTACGGCCCAGCCGATGCGTGACTTCTGCGCGGGGTGCTTGACGGTGGAATATCTTGCGCAGAAAGAGCGCGAGAAAACCAAAACGGAAAAGACTGTGAAGGAGAAAAGGTCCAGAAAAAACAAGCCATGGGAGGAGTTCGAGAACGCTGACCGGGACCGCGACATAATGGAGGCTATAGAAAACGAGGGGCTGTGTTACCGGGAAGCGGCGGAACGGTTCAGCATCTCTAAGAGCGCGGTGTCCGGGGTGGTGGACCGTGACCGGAAACACAAGAAGTACGAAGCTGTGACATGACCAAGCGTGTGATCGATCTTAGGACGGACGAGGAAAAAGCCGGGGATCTGGAAGCCCGTAAGATGTGGGAGAATACGCGTCCCACCATGACCGACGCGTTTGTTAAGGCTACTGAGGCGTTTGCTAATGCTAGAAATGCTATATTGGCTGAATCTCTTACGGGATGCCCTCGGTGTAACAACCCGGCTGACGATGAAGGCACGTGCCCTTTCCAAATGGACATAAATGGAGATGACATTCCGTGTAAATGCTGTGCTTTGTGCCGGTTCGAATGTTCCGAAGAACAGTGGGTTTGAGTCATGACCAAACGTATGATCGATCTTCGTACGCCTGAGGAAAAAGCGGCGTGGATCGCGAATAAGAAAATTGAAGATGAAGCCATGGCCAAGGCGTACGAGGTGCTGGATAAAACCTTGAAGCATATGGAAGATGCGAACGAGAAGGGCACGTGCCCTAGATGTGACAACCCGGAGGCTGATGAAGACATGTGCCCTTTCCATAGGGAGATACACGATGATGATATTCCGTGTAAATGCTGTGATGACTGCCGGCACCAATGTGCAATGGATATCTAAGTTGCAACCCGTTGCAACGCGTTAACGGGTGATTAACGTTTGGGTGATACGCTTAGTTTGACTGTGCAAATGGAGGGATTTATGAAAAAGCGGAAGCCCGGCAAGACCCGGTCCCCCACGGCGGGAGGACTTTCCGACCCATCCTATCGGGTGCGTAAGATTGCGTCCAAGAAAGGAACCGGTGGTAAAAAACGAGGCGGCGGATCGTACGACCGAAAGAAAGACGGGCCACTGCTATCCGTAGCTGAACACGCATACCAAGCGTCCAAGATAGTACCGGCACCGAAAGATATGCTGCACGACTCTTTGGAGGTGCATGATGACTAAGAGAGATGATCACATAGCTGAAATATTGGAAGAGTGCAGAGAGCGACAAAGACGTCGAGCTTACGTGGACAGCCTACCCCTTAAATGCCGAACGAAAAACGTATTGGCTAATGCGGGTGTGGAGTCTCCATTGGATCTGGTAATGTTGGATCTTAAAAAATTGAAGAAAGGACGCAACCATGCTGGGCCGGTGACCATCAAGGATATCATACAGCAAAGAGTAAGGATGTTGTGATGAGTGTCAACATTCCAGAGAAGGTGTGATACAATGGGCTATATGGTACATCACGCAATCATCGTCACGTCGGAATTCGAGGATGCTATTGAAGCGGCCCATGGCAGGGCGGTGGAATTGTTTGAGAACGTGTCAGTGATAATTCCTGGCACCGTGAATATTCAAGGTTCTTTTTTCGTACCACCTGACGGTAGTAAAGAAGGGTGGTCTGTAAGCTGTAAAGGGGACCATAACCGTGAGGAATTTGTGGAGTTTTTACGAGGGGATAGTGGATTGTCTTGGGCTGAGGTACAGTATGGTGATGAGGAAGGTGATAACAAAATTCTTAATTCTGATGCTGATTGCTATCCGGTGAGTCATAGTTCGTATGAACCGCCCCAGCCCGTATGTGTACGAAGGAGGATGATAGACTTGGGATGAGCAAGCCCGTGAAAATTACGACCACGTTGGGGGAGTTCGAGGATCTTCACGCCCGGCACCAGAAAACTCGGGGGCGCAAGGTCGAGGTGCCCAAGGACGTGCTCATGCGGCTGCTGATGGATCACGGTCGGCTGGTGGGTGCCCTTGAACGGGCGGGGTTCGAAGTCACTGATGGTACCGGGGAGGCCCCCCTGCCGGTACGAGTACGACGGAGGAAGGTATGAACAAGAACCAGAAATGTGAATACCAAAGCGGGAACCCACCGACGCAGGCGCAGTTCGTCACCGCGCTGGGGGTGTGGCGGATGTACTGGCCGTGTGGGTGCATGTCGTTTCACCAAA
>SDBS01003007.1_pt1 | contig 16592 bp, 11 predicted proteins | sample 2277091 | NCBI WGS metagenome assembly SDBS01 (sample SAMN10404972, study PRJNA504765) | marine sediment metagenome | isolation source: marine sediment core GS10_PC15, 163 cmbsf | place: Arctic Ocean: Southern Knipovich Ridge | collected 2010 | reverse complement strand
TGCTTCGTCCCTTTCAGAAATTCTGCTAATCAACTCATCATCTTAACGATTACCCGCTGTAATTCAACTGAAAGCTCTGTCTTCTCACAAACCACACCTCATCTTCCAATTTAAAACGCCCAGCAGGCCATATTAGCGATTATTTCTTATGATATGACCTCTGGTATGTATTTGGCACATAAATGAACCGTTTCCCCTTGACTTGAGAATTAAGAGGCGTAGTATTGTGTATATGCAAGCGGGTATGACTGGACTGTATGCTTAAACGGAAAAACTAATGAAAGACTATGCAGATTCATCGTTTGAAACTTTACGGGAGTGGAGTCACCTCTCTATCACACCGGCTTATTCATTTCAATCTACATTCCTTCTTCAAGGATGTAAATCTCTCGCTCGCAAGATGTTTCCGCTTTTGCGTGTTAGTAAGTCGGAACATAGAATTGCTCCGCTCCCAATTTTCTATCGTCCAGACTGAACGAAAACATAAGGAATTTATTAAGGGCAAAACACAGCGTCCGAACAAGCGGAAACGGTCAAGATAGTACCAGACTGCGTATCTACTGCGATCGTTCGCTTGTGCGTGCGTACGGGTGTTGTATAGGGCTGCAAATAGGGCGATAGAGGGTAGGTTATGCTGTGGCGAGGCCTTATTTATCTCTTGGCTCTGCGTCCTTTTTTGTTTTCCTTTTTTTCCGCCAGTGGCTCATCCACCATCCGCAGCCATTTCTCTATCGCTTTTGTTTCAGTTTCTTCGTCCATTTTATGTCATTCCTTTTCGCTTTATTTTCTTTAGGCCCAATCTGTGTATTCTCAATCTTGTCGCCCGTACCGACCTTCCAATCTGGTCAGCTATTTGCTGTGCCGTTCTACTTGGATACAGTTTCTTCAACAGGTTCAGCTCTTCTTTCGACCAGACAGGCTTCGGTTTTCCAAGTCCAAATTTACTTGCTTTGTATGCTACCGCTCGGACCGTCCGCCCAAGTTGGTTCGCTATATCCCGTGCGCTATTATCTGGATACATTTTCCTAAGCAGAGTTTCCTCTTGCTTTGACCAAACAGAACCTGTTCCCACTTTTTTGAGGCCGATGAGATTTGCTTTACGTCTAACCGCTTCCGAAGACCGCCCAAGTTTATCAGCTATGCTTTGCGTGTTCTCACTTGGGTAAAGTTTCTTGAGCAGTTTGATTTCATTGGCTGACCAGAGACGCCATTCTCTTGTTTTAATCCCCATGCTGTATGCTTTTTGTCCCACCGCTGTCAAAGGCCGTCCAGTTTGCTCAGCTACTTCCCTTGCTCTCCCAAGCGGGAAAAGTCTCTTGAGCAACTTAACCTCATCTTCTGACCATGCAACCCGATTGTTTTTCTTGTTCTTCGCCATTCTTTCTTAGTTCCTTACTCCTGTCCTTGCCTCGATACACTGCTTACACTTGCGGGCTTTGTATTCTAACGTAGCCAGAAGTGGTTTTAGTTGCTGGTCTTTGGTTTTGAAGGTTGCGTCCATAAGTCGTTTAATAATTCGTTAGAGTTCGGTCAATTGGCCTTGCGTAGTTATCCCTCGATAGTCCCATTCGGCAAGCCCCTCCTCAAGGTCTTTTAGATAATCGACAATCTGCTTGATTTCGACCTTTTCCATATCTCATAGTTTAGCAGAAAATTAACCAAAAGACAATATTGTGCATTATTCAGCTTGATTTGCATGTTATGGAGCATACAATATTGATTGACAAGTAAATAGTTTAGTTGCACTGAATTTTTAATGTTTCGTCTTAAACCGCCAAATTCTGTATCCGGCAACGTTCAAAAAGTCGGTGCTCGTTTGCCTGCGGGCTTACGGGCATCACTTGCGTGTGCCGGATGGGTCTTGGCGGACCTAAGACGAACACGATGTAGCGGTGCCCTTTTTAGTGCACCTCAGCCATCAGAGAATCAAGATTCAGTGAGTTGTGAAGGGAGAGCTTATGAGTCGTGATGAGTTGAGAGAACGCATTGAGAAAGTCAAGCAATGGGATGTTTATGCTTTTGGTGAAATTCAGGGAAAGAGAGCTATCATCGAACCTATACTTGACTGTCTGGGTTGGGACACCTCGAATCCTGGCGAAGTTGTTCTTGAATATGCCACACCTTCCGGTGACCGTGTTGATTACGCCCTCCATAAGGGTAGTGACCCTCTTGTTTTGGTCGAAGCTAAGAAGCCTGGAGAATCTTTAGACAATCCTCGTTATATTGAGCAGATATTGAAATACGCCTTCCAGAAAGGTGTCCCCCTTGCCATACTGAGCAATGGGATAGACTGGTCGTTTTACCTTCCACTTGAAAAGGGAGACTGGGAAACACGGAAGTTCTACTCGATTGACCTGAACACCCAGGACATTGGAAGTGTTTGTGACAGGTTCATCGAATTTTTAAGCAAAGACAATGTCACGTCCGGCAAAGCTGTCGAAAGTGCAAAGACGATGCGAAGAAGTACGGAGAGGCGGTTGAAAATTCAAAAGACTCTCCCTGAAGTCTGGAATGCGGTCATCACAGAACCTAATGAAATCTTGGTGGAATTATTGATTGAAGAAACCGAGAGAAAGTGCGGATTTAAGCCTGATGAGTCACAGGTCAAGGACTTTATCATCGGTGGAACGGCAAAACTTTCTAAACCTGCCGTACAATTGACTCCAATACGACCATCAAGAAAAGTACAGAAGAAGTCAAAGAGGGACGACTACCAGAACAAGGCCCCAAGAAGTTTCACTTTTCTCGGTGTAACATATAAGGTACACGAATGGCATGAAATCTTAACAGGCGTTTGCAGGACTATGGCAGAGAGACATCAAGATACGTTTGAACAAGTTCTTCTTAGCTTCAGGGGTCATAAGAACGAGTATTTTTCGCGGGACAAAAGAGAACTGGCACAACCTAAAGAGATTCCAGGTACTGGGATATATGCGATGGCCAAGTTGGGTGCAAACGATATGGTCCGCAGATCCAGAGACGTAATTGAGCGTTTCGGTGACAATCCGAATGACCTGAGTGTCGAGACGGCATAAGCGTGTAGGTGCCAGTCATTATTGCCTGCTGCTCGGTTTGGGTGTTGAGGGCAAGAAGATTCCTGAAGCAATGACTGATTGTGTGGAGTTTTGAGTCAATCAACAAATAAAGAGTATTGCATAACCTAAATAAAAACAATGCAATTATAATTTGGAAACTATAAGATATCAAAGGATTGAAAGCCTGAATTATGTATCTTTCAGAAGTTAAGTTGTGGAATTTTAGAAAGTTTGGTTCTAAGAAAAATACGTTAGATTTAAATAAACCGGATCTCATGATTTTTCTTGCAAAAGGACTCAATGTTTTAATTGGTGAAAATGATTCTGGCAAAACCGCAATAATAGATGCTATCAAGCTTGTATTAGATACGCATAGTAGTGAATGGGTAAAACTCACTCAGGAGGATTTCTATAAAAGCACAAGCAGACTAAGAATTGAATGTCGATTCAAAGGTTTCTCTGACGAAGAAGCAATGCACTTTACAGAGTGGCTTGGTATGGATGGTGAGGGTGAAAATGCGAAACCGTATTTAAAGGTAATTTTGGATGCTTCAAAAAAAGACGATAAAATCCTCCTATTTGATATATCAGCTGGTGCAGACGACGAAGGCCATCGCTTACCAGCCGAAGCTCGTTACTATTTGAAAACAATCTATCTTAAACCACTTCGGGATGCTAAATCGGAGCTTATTCCGAGAAGAAATTCCCGACTTTCACAAATACTGTCTGGGCATGACGTTTTTAAGAGTAAAGATGAAGGCCATATTTTAGAAAATATTTCCAGATGTTTAAACTGTCTGTTTCAAAAGTATTTCAAAAAAGATTACAAAGAGAGCAAATGTACATTCAAAGAAATAGATTGTCCTTTTAAAGATTTTATTGAAGAAGAAAGCCCTGGGAAGCAACTCCAAGGCAATATACAGGCAACGATAAACTGGTTTTTTGGAAATGATGAATATACAGCAAATTTTGTTGTTATAGATCGGAAGTTAAAAAATATCCTTGAACAACTCAAATTGTCCCTAAGCAATGAGGAATTAGGTCTTGGCAGTCATAATTTACTCTTTATTGCCGCTGAACTAATGAATCTACAAAAAGAACATTGGTCTGGCTTGCGTCTGGCATTGATTGAAGAACTGGAAGCACACTTGGAACCACAACGCCAAATGCGTATGGTCGAGTATTTTGAAGAAATCACAAGCAAAAGCAATGGAAAAGATATTCAAATAATTCTAACAACTCACAGTCCAAATCTGGCGTCAAAAGTGAAACTCGAAAACCTTATTATTTGTCATAATGGGAAGGTTTTCCCGATGGGGACAGATTACACAGAGTTGGTGAAAACTGATTATATCTTCTTGGAGAGATTTCTTGATGTAACTAAAGCTAACCTGTTCTTTGCCAAGGGAGTTATTTTGGTGGAAGGATGGACGGAAGAATTGATCCTGCCGGTTTTAGCCAAAAAAATTGGATGGGATTTAACCCAGAAGGGAGTCTCTATTGTCAATGTTGGCAGCACGGCGTTTTTGCGATATGCAAAAATATTTCAACGAAAAGATGGCTCCCAAATGAGTATTCCTATAGCAATTATAACTGATATTGATGTCAAAGAATACGAGAAAAAAGCAAAACTTGAGAGTGATAAAAAGGTTCTAAAAGATAAGGAAGGAAAAGTCATTTATGAATACTTAGAGAGAGACAAAGACGAAATCTCTACGGAGTCCAATAACAAGAAACAAAAGCTTGAAAAGAAGTTCAAAAACACAAAGGCTTGTATAGCCCCACACTGGACGCTTGAATACAGCCTTTACAAGTCAACGAGTTTATCTAAACAATTTCAAGAAGTTGCTAAAAGCGTTCATCCACAAATTGAATTAGATGGCAGTTTTGAAAAAGGACTGGCTTCAAAATTGATAAATAAAAGTCTAAATAAAACGGATATTGCCTATAAATTGGCCCAATTGATCGAGCAAGATTGCAAGAAGGAGCATCCAGATATAACGATTGAGGAAGGTGATAACGCAATTAGGTATCTTATAGACGCGATTAAGCATGTCACGAAATAATGTAAAAATTACCGATAGTGATATAGCCCACGCAGAAGCCATTCTATTCGGCAATGAGGTGGATTTTGGTGATGACAAAGGGGAACGCAAGACTTTTATAAAAAATCTGGATACAATCGACTTGCAGGCGGTTCCAGGCAGCGGCAAAACCACAGTTCTTTTAGCGAAACTCTTAGTACTGGAAAAGCATTTGCCATTCGAGGATGGATCAGGAATTTTAGTAATCTCTCACACAAATACTGCCGTCGATGAAATAGAAAACAGAATTGGCAAATACTGCCCAAAACTCTTTAAATATCCGAATTTTGTTGGAACAATTCAAAGCTTCGTAGACCAATTCTTGGCAATTCCTTACTACATTCAAAGATTTAACAAAAGGCCATACCGGATTGATGATGAGATTTACAGGGAAAAGACTGAAAGGTTTGCCGAAACGGCTATAGAAGGATTTTTAAGACAAGATCAAAACAATGCTAAGTACTACTTAAGATTAAAAAACATCGTGAACAAATACCGATTTGACATGCAAGACAATAGTCTTGTAATCCTTGATAATTTGAACGGCAAAGCTTTGGACTTTAAGAAACCTAAAGGGAACACTAAGCCTGAAAATTACAGAGATTTCTCCGTAAATGAAAAAGAGAATATTAAAAAGTGGCTGAAATGTTTTAAGAGGCAAATCATGATCGATTATGGTGTTCTTCATTTTGATGATGCCTATTTTTTAGCAAAATGCTATTTACAACGATACCCAAAGATTAAATCGCTGCTTCAAAGTCGCTTCCATTATGTTTTTGTAGATGAGATGCAGGACATGGACGAACACCAGTATAAATTATTAGAACAACTATTTTATGATGACGGTAACTGTTCATCAGTTTACCAGCGAATCGGGGATAAAAATCAGGCTATTTTTTCAGGGGAAGTTAAGGTCGAAGAGACTTGGCGAAACAGACTTAATGTGCTTTCCTTAACGGGCAGTTGCCGCTTATCGCCGAGTATTGCAAAAGTGGTAGAACCTTTCGGATTGCCCCGCCTGCCAATCAACGGAGGAAACACAACGAATAATGATGGTACAGAGAATAACATACCTCCTAATGTAATTGTTTTTGATGATGATTCAAAGGAGGATGTTATCCTGAAGTTTTGCGAATTGGTAAAGAAGTACAAAGAAGAAGGAAGAATCCCAGAAGACCATGAATATCCAATCAAAGCGATTGCGTGGAGAAAGGGTGATAATAACACATTCGGTTTAAAAAGCTACTGGTCTGATTTCGAGCCGAGTGCCACTAAATCAAAAACCAACTATCCAAATCTCAAGAGTTATCTTATTTTTTCAAAAAGAGATGATTTGCAAAATAAGAGATTGAAAGGTATCCACAAAAATATTGTGAATGCCTTGCTTAAGCTGCTACATCTCGAGGAAATAACCAATTCTGAAAACAAAAATCGGTCTTTTACTATAAGTAGTTATCATAAATATTTAAAGGAGGAACAATTGGAGTTTTTTGAAAAATTGCAATTGGAAGTATTTCTCTGGAGCAGGGATATTTACGCTGGTAAGACTGAGGAGGTATATAAGAGAATCAAAAAAATTGTCCCTCAATTCCTCGCTATCTTCAACAAAACTTTAGACAAGGCTGCTGAATTTGTAAATGATGAAGGCCCTGATGAAATATCTGATTTAGTGGAGACATCCGATACCGGTAAAGCAAGGGACAATATATATCAATGCGAAAAAACCAACATTAAAATAAAAGTTGGAACTGTACATTCTGTAAAAGGAGAGACGCATACAGCTACACTGTATCTGGAGAGCTATTATGGGAACGATGGGACTAAGCAAAATCCTATATCTTATGAATCTCAGAGACTAAGCGGACAATTTAATGGAGATAATATAAGCAATCAGGTAGGTAAAAGGACAAAGCAGAGTGCAAGAATGGTATATGTTGGATTTTCGCGACCTACGCACTTATTATGTTTTGCCGTTCACAAGGACAGGTTTTATAAAAAAATCTTTGAAAATAATGGTTGGTCAATCGTTAGAGTGGATAGCAGCGTTAAGAGCAGCGTCGTGTACTTTAAGTCGTAATTCTTCGAAAGCGTCCGGTGACATACCTTCTGGACACCCGTAGAATTTCAGCATCATCTTGTTGTCTTTAGCAGTTTTTTCTTTATCTTTTAATTTGTTGTAACCACTATACATTTTGTTTCTCCTATCAAACTTCAAACAGCCCTTTCAGTACATCTCAAATAACCCTAACGGCCTTTTGATGTAAAAGCATCATTTCGATAGATTAAATAAGTCGACCAGAAAAAAGCCCTTCAAAAGCGTCAAGTTTAAGGGTATATCAATTTTTTGCTGTAATTCTTGTATTTTAAGCGAAAAACCGCGATGATATTTTGTAAATTATATGGTACATTATACTTGACTATTAGAAAGTACCTGTTATAATAGGCTGTAACAAAACGTTTAAGTTTCACACCTAATCTGAACCTTTTATTGACAGGTGTATCACACTAAAAAGACTTTAGCCTGCAGAATCTCACACAACGCCCATCAGCTTTCAATTTGAAACGCCCATCTGGACCTGTTAGGCCGCTTAGGGAATTCTGATGAACTTTGGTACCGTCAGTCCATTCAACAATATTTTCCCATCGGATGTCGGGCGCAACAAGTATTATTCTGCTTTGAGAAGATTTAATGAACGTTACTATTTTTGTACTTGATATTGCTGTAAAAATATGATTATTTATTAAACATTTCCTCCGCTTCTGTTGGTATTTTATGCTCTTTCGCATGGTTCAGCAGAACACCGCCAACCATCGCGAACTAAGGATGCTAATACCTCATATGCAACATAGCCTCTTCCAAATAAACGTTGTGTATGAAAGGCGTAATGCTCAACAATATCTTCATACACTGGTCTTAATTCCACCGGCAAACTTACCCTTGCCTTAACATATTTTTCACTATTCTTATTAACCATATGAGTTTACTCGCACAACGATTTGATTAACGCTTCTCTGGTATCAGAGTAAAATTGTATATTAATTTTCGTCGCCATCTCATCTGATAGTTCATAAAGCTGTTTCCTTGATGAGACGGGTATCAACAACATTTCGGCACCTTTTTCAATGGCAATTTCTGTAACCGTTACAGCATTGTGAACTGGATCAATCGATCCACCTAAATTTAAGCCTCCGACAATCACTAAGCCTCCTTTAATTGATTTTTCAAGTAAAGCACTGCAAAGCGCTAGAAGCACAGGCAGGCCCAAAAATGAACCAATTCTGGAAACGTCAAACGATCTTAATTGTACTGAGAATTCATGAGACCGGGGTTCTCTGTCACCTACCAATGTTCTGGCCTGGGTATATAGATTTTGCTCTGCGTAGCGAACACTCTCAGAAAATGGTTTTGGAGCAGGTCTGTTAAGAATTTTGACTCCTGAACCTGGACCTACTGTGACTTCAACGCGGTACAGGCCAGAGTTTTCATCACCAGTTGCAGGATTAATCGCCCAAACCTGACCAGGTGGTAATGGGTCCGACCCGATATTGCTCTCACTTTGTATTTCTGGTGTTGATACAAATTTCTCAATACCCTCAGTTCCAATCTGATAGCTGAAATGTGTATTCCTGAATTCGGCCGATCCGATTCTTTTTTGTTGTTCCTTAACTCTCCTACGACATTCTAATGCAAGACGCACGGCCCACTCCAGATCCTCGTCAGGCACTTCTGCTTCAGGATCCGGATGAATCAGCTTGAGCAGGCCGCTAACAGTTCTAAAAACCGCCGTCGTATCTCTGCCACTTAGGGCACCTCCCCAAAACACCCTACCTTGAAGAGTATTGACCCGGGAAAGTGGTCTTAATTCCGACCATGCTTCGGAAATATAATCACTGACAAGCCCAAAGTGGTCGGTTAGCAATTCTTTTTCGATCTTTGGAAAATCCCAGCCAGGAACATAGGAATGCAATCTGTCCATAAAGGCGGTGTCATCTTTCATTTCAGGAGGCAATGGTCCAAATAAATGTCCTATTCGCTGCTGGTGCTCCACATCAACTTCGAAATTTCCCACCATTACAATCGAGCCGTCTGCACGTATCGATTCCTTACCCCTGCTAAACTCCCCGGATTCCATATATCCTTTCATAATGTTGACGCCATCTTTCTGATCAAAAGAAATACCGGAAATCTCATCAAAGCAGACAACATCGTATTGACATACGAGACCACGTTGACCAGTCGAATTATTAACAAACATTCTCGCAACGGTTGCCTTGCCTCCAGATATGAGATGTGCATTCGGAGAAACCTGTTGAAACAGATGGCTTTTGCCCGTTCCTCTTGGACCAAGTTCCACCATATTATAATTTCGCTCAACAAAGGGAACCATTCTCAATAGGGCAACATCCTGGGCACGCGACGACATGGTTTCCGGCTCAAGACCGACACTTCTAATTAAGAATTTCTTCCATTCTTCAGTCGTAAACATTTGACGGCCTTGTATCAGAGTCTTGAGGACATCTCTTGTTGAAAGCTGAATAGGTCGAATAGATTCGATACCAAATGGCCTTCCGTTTTCTTCCTGAGCTATTCCTGCATCATAGGACAACTCGACCTCCGCATAGAAACCACCAGTCAACATCCGCTGATTATCGGTCACAGTTTCAGCGTCAATACGAATGTCATTCAAACGAAGTGTTGGTAAGGTGGCGATATAAGAATCTGTCTTGGAATCTAATCGTGCGGTAATGATGTCAATGATTCTTATTTTACCTTCCTCTCGTGCTCTTGCTTTGAACAATTCTTCTTCACCGGCACGAACCGTCCGGTTCCGCAGTTGTCTCTGCACGATATCGAGACCCTCGTCAATTTCCTCTTGAATGGTCGTAGCACAATACCTGCCAAGCAAAAACTCGCCAACATATGTTGGCACAGGATATTGTCCCTTGAACATTCTCACTAAATCTTTCCTGACAATAAAGCCCTCAAAAGATTTTGCTGCAATTTGGTCTATGTTATCTGGTCCCATATATATTCTCCTATGAGCCAATGATTACTGCTTGCTTTGCCAAGATTTCATTTTGTGAATCCATAACAACTATCGCTGCTGTTTCTCCAATTTTCGTATCATCTTCAACCAGTACAGAAGCGGTTCCATTCTCACTGACAGATGCGGTCCCCGTCAGGGACGTTTTGGCATCAGCTGGCTTAGTTCTAATAACAATGCAACAACCGGTATACTCGCCAGCCAATTCGATTCGACACCTCAAACCAACCCATTTAATGCTTGCAATTTGGACCTCGGTTTTTCTTTTAGCCAAAGTTGCGGTCAATACCGGCACAATCATTTCCTGTAGACTCGTTCCGCCATGACTGTATTCCATGCCTCCATAGAAGACATCAATGCCGTGCGGAGACACGATTTGAACGTCCTTATTAAAGTGCCAAGGCTGTGATGGAAAATCCACCCGAATGTTCTCTTTGATTTTTGCACAACGTCCCCATCGGGTGTTTGTCAAATAATGCGGCAGGTCTGCCTTTGGCAAATCACCAGGCACAAGCAACCAGCCGTGGTCCGTGATAATTTTCACCTTCCTATAACCTGCTTTAAGCAAATTATTAATTCGATTAGCAATGGAATCAATTTCCGTAAAGATATGATGAGCTAATTTTATCCCATGCTTATGGCCAAAGCTGTCTATTTCTCCATGCTCTGTCTAGGCTTTCTTTTCAGGATTCCCAGTCTCATTGTGATCCAGGATTTGATAGCCTTTTCCTTCCAGTAACCTGTGCGAAATGTCATATGTCAAAGGTCTTTGGCTTTCTTTTACAGTTGGAACAAATTCATCGCTCTCTGATGATGTGGACAGAAGGTCGGATATTGGTGCAATAGCGGCCTTTGCTGTTCCCGTTACCGAAGGTACAGCAGCGGCAGTTGAATTTATGGAAACTTCGATTCCTTTGCCTTTCAAAACTTCACACAATTGCATGCCAATATCAAATCGAAGGCCATCAGCAAATAACAGGCACTCGCTTTCTTCTGCCTCTATACTTTCTTTTGACATCAAGTTTTGCAAATTAGTGGAATCAATGAGTTTTTGGAAATGCTCAGCACAATTTCTCAAATAAGGCACATATAAGACACGAATTGCATAGGTTACCGCTGAGATGTCTCTTGGTTCCGCTTCATCACAGCAGGATATAGCCTTCAACACAGCCAAGTCCGCTTTGTAACCTGCTTCAATATAAGCCTTCGCCATCTCTTCCAAGGATGATTTAGCAAGTGGCTTCGCCGTTAACAAGGCAACTTCATTTAGATATTTTAGAGCAAAGGCTAATGGCGCTTGGCCCAATTTTGCCCACACCCATTCGCGTCTTTGGTTATGTTTGGATTCTAACTGGACGATCTTTTTGCTCGCTTCAGCAGGATTCAAATCACTGCAAGATATAAGTTCATTTCGAAGTTTATCTTCCTCTTGACTATTATCCTGTGGCCAGGACGATTTTTCTGCAAATAGCTCGGCAGGTTTTGCTTTTTTTAACAATTCAGGAATATTTGGGTAATTCTGTGGTGCTTCTGCAAATCTTTGCCATACCGTATTCCAGTTGTTTTCTCGCAGACCCAATTTCTCGGCTGCCACTAAGGTGCCATCCCTTTCAGGTTCAAAGTCGTACGTCTCTTTACAGCGGTTCTTAAATGCCTCGTAACTGCCTGTGCTCCATGTTCTTTTCATCGCATCTGGGTTATTCATCCAAAGTAAAATATCCCTGACCGGATCCGGTCGAATCAAAGCATAGAAATCCTCCGCCTCAAGTTTCCTGCCCTGCAGTTGCTGAATGGGAGTCTCAGCTAATTGAACGAGAGCCTGTACCATGGCTTCTTTTGTCTTGTTGTCATGGGCAACATCCAACCCAAGACCACCGTCATTGCTCTGTAGAAATGATAAAATCGTCCAATCTTTTGCATTCTTCTGTGTCCAAAAGACTCCGCGAAACTGTAGCTCGACTACCGGCTTAAGGTGCTCTGGGCATTCGTCAACCGCTCTCAGTTCCTGTCTGCTTACACTGGGCATGTAAATAATTGGAACGTCTTCCTCAGACCAATCGGCTGCCTCAAGTGTCCTGGCAATCATACAGCGTAACCATATGCCCGGGCCTTGCTTTATATCCGGCTCGTAATCGCCCAAAGTCAAAAAATGAGGCAAAGCTGTTCTCAGCTTATTAGCTAAACTGAGCCACTGGCTGTCTTTGTCTGTCCAAAGAATTGCTGCCGGCTTCGATACATCATTCTTGTTATATTCAGCAGCCCTTTCCAGTAACTCCGATATGGCGTCAAAAACAGTTTTGGTTTTATCTTCGCTCATCATTTAACAGCCTCCTTAGCTGCCTTTTCCCTTGCCTCCTGCTTTTCCTGTAAACTCAGGTGTACATCATTGACACGCTCCCTGACAAATTCACTTCCGTCCCAGAACCAAGGATACTGTTCCTTGGGCCTGGTAGGTTCTTTGCCGCGGTCTTTTTTCCATTTAATATTTGGCTTTTTCCTAAGAACATCTGCTTCAAAGAATGGTCGAATATTCATTCGCACCCCATCATTTAAGTCCGGCTCCCAACCAATAGGCTGTTCTTCGATTGGTTTCCAACGAACAAAGATATCGTAAGGTTTTTCACCTCTGAGAATAAGTTGCAGTTTTTTCTGTAATATTTGAGCTGCTAACATTCGGACATCGGCTCCTGCAATTCCAGCTTCAAAATCTGACTTTTGTTTATTAATCCAGTCGCCCAAATAGGCATAGGTGAGAGTCTCTAAAAGCTTTTTATCGAGCTTGTGGTAGTTAACCAATACGCCAAAACCATCTCTTTCACCATCCCAGAGGTGCCAGATAAAGGGTCGATTATGGAAGAGCTTGCAATGCTGTATGAAGAATTTATTTCGAAGCCAATCCTCCAAACCTCTTCTGCCATCAGCAGTAGATAATAATTCCGTTTCCTTTACAGGAGACCATTTACTGTTAAAGGCTGCTGCTAGAATAGATCTTAGTCTATCAGCTGCAGGCTGTTCACCTCGCACTGCGGGGATGCAAACAATCCCGTCCTCATCCACTAATTTTTCAATTTCAGATTTATTAATTTGTTCAGGCCAGCGATATCCTAATAGCCTTGATATGGCTACCTGTAAAGGTTCGATCGTATCATTAACTGCCCCTTTGAATATCCACTGGGTTGGATCATCTGAATAAGGCTCAGGTAAACCATTTGGATATTTCTCTTCTGCTACTTTTTGCCATCTTTCAAGTTCAAAAGGAACCTTTATAAGAGTAGCATTTGTTACTTTTAATGATTTATCTATCTTGCGAATTTCTGCAACATATTCTTCTGATGAACAATAAGCCCATAAAGCTAGCAAATGATTTGTGTTTTTGGGTACTATTGGGCCAACATTACTATCATATCTTTGGCCTGTATATATTGTTGTAGGTAAATTCCCAGTTTGACTAACTGCAACTCCTAAATTGCCAACTGCTTCGTTTAATGGTCTTCTACAAGGCATTCCTTTGCCCTGTTTACTCCAGTCTATTATGTGCTCTCGTCCGCCATAGTATAATTGCACATTTACAGTACTTTGATAATATTCCCAACCTACGCATATTCTAAATAATTCCCAAAAGCATCTTCTCCACCTATCATCGTCTCCAGTTTTGATGCCCTGAGGTGCAAGTGCGTAATCAGACATATAGTTTGTAGAAACACATACTTGAAGCAATATTCTATGGTCAGGATTTTTAAGCTGGTCTTCTTGAGGAAAAGTTGTTATTTTGTCAGAAATCAATTGTCGAGTTTTAATTATTGCCCCACGAGACTCAGAGACATCGATTCCCGCATATTTGTTTGACTCCTTATACTTTTTTCCAAGTATAAACAAGCAAACATTGACTACTTCGCCAGAAATCGTATCAAATGCGCCTGGCCCAAGATGAGAAAGTAATAAAAGACTTCTTTCTGATAGATATCTTTTTCTTAATTTTTTATAAGCGGTTTGAAATAACCAAGCATATGGAGTCACTAAGGCAATATGACCAGATTCAGTGCAAAACTTTACGCAGCGGCTTACAAATACTGTTGCCAGGTCTAGTTTTTCTAATGAATAATACTCCTCACAAAAAGTGTGCAGAACTAAATCGTGTTTCTGGCTTGAGAGATATGGGACATTAGTGAGTGTAAGAGTGTATTTATTTGCGAGAACTTTGGTAGCCTGAGCAATTCCTTTCGCAGCAACAGCTGTTTCATTCAAGTCAAAATCTGTCTTTGTCTTTTCTGACTCAAGAGCCTTTTCCAATAATGGCTGTAGGTTATCAAACGAAGCTTCGATAAGTTCGTGCTTATCTCCAATGGTAGGATCAATCAGACTTCCCAGGACAGGTGCCTGGCGGAATAAAGTCCACAATCTATCCATTCCATTTTTGAGTTTTTCATCACCATTGGCAAGCTTGAGCCAATCCTCCTTTTTTGCGGTAACTGGTATGCCACTGCAAGCTATATTAAGCTGTGAAAGCTCTCTAAAACCTTCTGCATTCGGAAATTTCCAGGCAGTAAAGGCTAAAGCGAAAGCTGCAATTTGGGTACAGCGAGCATCAATTTCAAGGCCGAAGATGTTATCCCGTAAAATCACGTCAATTGCCTCTTTGGCTGATAGTCCCTCTTCAGACATACGGATGCGAACCATCAATTCGAATGCTGCAACTAAGAAATGCCCCGAGCCACAGGAAGGATCAAGAATAGTGACATCTTTTGCCTCTTTAGGCCAGCCTTCAAAACAGCCTGCAGCGGGGAGCCACTGACCTTTTTCTTCATTAAAAATAAACCGCAAGAATTCAAAGTGATAATCTTCAAACGCAAGTGCCTTTCTCAGGTCATCTTCTGTTAGATCTTTGTTCGTTGCCATTTCTGGATTCTTTGCCAGGAATTTACCCGCCCACCAGGCACCAAGACTGTTATGAAGTAGGAACTTGACCATATAGTCTTCAGTAAATAGCTGCGTGACCGCAGGCAGTTCATCAGCTCCGATTTTCTTTTCAGAGCGGTTAACTTCATCTTTCTTTCTTGATTGCCAGAATTGATAGACCCATCCTAAGCTGTCGTCGGCTGTGAAGATATCCGGCTCAAGATCGGCAATTAGTTTTTCCAATTCAAGCTTATCTTCCGGAGCAAATTCAAGCTGAAGTGTAGGATCATCTGAACGGAATATAGCAGGCAGCATCTTGGCAGCATATCTACTTGCCAGCTCCCACTTGTCCAATCCCTCTTCAGCAGCCAGTTCTTCGCATTCATCGAGTTTTACGGGCACTCCATCGGGATGCATTAAAAGGTTGTTCTCTGCTAAGAAACATGCAAACAGCATTCTATGCCAATGCTCATATGCGGTTTCTCTTATTAAGTGGTACAAGTCACGCTTGTTTGTTTTCTGGTTATATCTATCACCTATTGCGTGAGCGTGTGCACGAAGTCTATCTCGTAGCTCACATCGTTCTTCTGTCATATGGTCAAAAGGCTTAGGTATGTCAACAGCCAAAGCCTGCAAAGCATTCTGTGCAGCCTTTTCTGCAATGTCTCTTGCTTTAACAACCGTTTTTTCAAGCTTTTTTCTTAAATTTGGATGTAATGCAGCCATACTTTCAATTCGTTCCTACTTACAAAATCACCGGCCCATCCTTCAGATTATCAAGTATCTCTTTTCTTGCCTGTTGTAGCCACTGATCTGCCTCTTGTTCATTCTTAATAGTTGCATTAGGAAGAGTTATTCGTTTAGCCTTAGGCTCGAGCAACTTGGCAGCTTCGGTCAGTGCGGCCTGAAACCGGCCAGGCAGTGCATCGTATAATGTGTTCCATTGTTCTATATCCTTTTTATTTAGCGCATCCAACAGGACTTTTTCAGTTCCAACGTTGATGTCCTCAATAGCCGTAATATTATTAGATGCGAGAACATCTGCTTGCTGTTGTTTTGATAGCCTCTTCCAAATTTCAGAATTTGACAACTGATTCATTTGTTCGTCATAGACTTTCTGACATTTTTTGTGTGCTTGAGTTAACTCATTTCGTAGGGCATCAGTGAGTTTCTCGCAGAGACTTGGAACCGGATCAGGGTCGGCTAGGAGAGACCTATTCTGTTTTATAGCTTCAACTTGAGGTTCTATCTCTTTGGCAACGTCAATGCTGCCTGCATGCTCAAATAAATTATTACATGTCTTCCATCGCGGCAGACGCTTTTCAATTGTCTCTTTATCTTTCTTCCATTTGCTTAAATCCCCAGAAATCCGCTCTCGCTGTTCATAAAGTTTGATAATTTGGGCATTGCCTAATACTACAACGCCATTTTAGCTCAAGATTTTCAGGCGGCTAGCCGATGTCTTCTTTCGGAACCTGTTATTCTGAAAGGAGATACGGAATGGATGCCAAACAAATTAAACAATTGGAACC
>SDBS01003006.1_pt1 | contig 16593 bp, 15 predicted proteins | sample 2277091 | NCBI WGS metagenome assembly SDBS01 (sample SAMN10404972, study PRJNA504765) | marine sediment metagenome | isolation source: marine sediment core GS10_PC15, 163 cmbsf | place: Arctic Ocean: Southern Knipovich Ridge | collected 2010 | reverse complement strand
TTTCCAGCAATTGAGAGAGGTTCTGCCGTCCTGGAGCCTTCCAGGAAGGCGAAAAAGTGCTGCAGAGCGTAGCTGTACATCAATAATGTGCGATCGCTCAGGTTAGATTGGGATCTGAAGTAGCCAAAAGAGTCTTGAAGTGAGTAGTTGGGGTCCACGAGTTTCCTCTCCTGTCTGAGCAAGAGGATACAATAAAACAGGCCTTAATGCAATATAACTGTCATTATATTGCATTAACAACATACAAAAAAACATTCGGTTCCCGAGATCGCTCCCTTGTGGAAGTATTACCTTCAGACACGGAGGGACATAAGTGAGTGAGAACCTATGTAGACAACTCGAGGATGAGTTTTTAAAAGCCCGTGAGGGGCTGGATGAAGCTCGCACAAAGGAGAAGTTTGGTAATCTTCCCCTGGTCACTGAGCCGCTGGACGACGAGACGCCTCCTCCCTCTGGAACGTTAGGAAAGGAATTCTTTGTTCCGCGGCGAAAGTACCAAGACACTACTGCTAGGCTGCGAAAGTGCTATGAGGAGAACAACATTCCTCCAGACCAGCAGGTGTGGTCGTCGCCGCGAGAATAGGTAATGGAAAGAACAATCGCCCTCGACCTGAGGGGGGCAAGCCGGGGGTATGGCGCCTAATAGACCTGTTGTCTGGCAGCGCTTAATTCATTATAGGCACAAACGAACATATCTTCAATCAATAAAAGGTGCAAGGAGCGCCGCTGCTAAGAAAAGATAACTCCTTTCGCACAGAAACAAGCATAAAACGCGCGCATAGACGCTCCAGGAGGCCACAAGAGCGTTTTTTCGCGCACTATAGGTCAGTTTTGTATACTTGCAAAAGCCGGAAAATCAACGAGCAAAAACTAGCACACCGCTCACTCGCGCCTTATGGCCTCCACTCCGGTTCACTACGCTCGCCGGGTCCCTTCCTAATGTATGAGATCATCCCCCCTCGCATCGCCCGGAGGCTACGCTTTCTGCAAACTTATTTGTGCTTGTGCCTGTGTGAAGACACTGTTGATAGTGTGCAGCAGTCTGAGATGCCCAGCTAGGGAGCCCCACAGATACCTAAAAGCCTCAGGGCCAGTAAGTGTAAGGTGACGCTGCCTGTGGGCTATGCAGGAGGCGGTTTCCGCTTCAGCTTCGCCCCAAAGTAGCCGCTTAACGCAGCCAATACGGCAATTATTGGAAGGAACACCACTGAGAGAACCACTAATCCGAGCACCAACCTCGGGTCGTTGCGGGCTGGCAACAACGCACTTATCTCAGGGGGCGGATTTCCCGCCTGCATGAAGTAGAAGATGACGTCAGCGAAGAACGGGGCAAAGATGACTACCAACGCAATGTGGAGTAATGAGCCAAGAACGGCCATCAAAGCCGGCTTAGCCCTTGCAATCAACCCACACACAATAGGCGAAATAACAAATGGGAAAAGCAATGTGAGAAGGCTTACAAGCGCAGGAAGACGATAAATCCGGAAAAGGGAGGTGAATAATGCTTCTGAGGAGTATGCCAGCCAAAACACAACCGGGTATGCAGCGATCGCAAGCAGATTCTTAGCCATCTCTCTTATGTATAGCACTACCGCGTGTGCCTAGTCTAGTATTCCTAGAGCCTGCGCCCGATCATGCAGGAACTCGACAACTGGTTGGGTGGCTTGGTCAGCAACAGCGACCAAGATGCATGGGATCTGATAGTAGAACGGCAGACCTGCGCATGTGGTCCCATACGCCACGTACACAGTTGCTCCAATCTGGTACAGGTCGGTTCCAGTCTTAAGAGCCCTTTGGAGAAGTTCGTCCGTGTCTACTCCTGGTTCTAGTTGTGCGCTTCCGGCCGCTTCAGAGGCTGGGTTCAAGTCAAACGGTGGCAGCTGCAGCGGTTGGGGCTCCGAGCTCTCCCCAATATCGGACTCAGGCCCTTGTTCCTGTGATGGAATTTCATTTTGTGGTTGCTCAGAGTGTTGAGGTAGCTTTCGATACGGCACCCATCCTGTGCCGCCAGCCGGGTCGCATGCCTGTCGGCTTGTGTCCCACCATTCCCAACCATCGACGTAGCGTGGTCCTCCTATGATTTTCACCAGCCAGTTGTCCTGAGGAACTTTTGTGTGCACTCGGTAGCCGAAACCAGATCCCTCGTAGATCTTGGTTTCTGCCTTTAGCCCTACTACTTTGCCGACTGACCAGGCTCCACCTTCTGCCACACAGCCACTCGGCTCAGGTGGTGGTACTGTTTCTTCCGGAGGGGGAGCTGAACTACCAACCACGATGCTTATGCTTCGGGTAGCCTCACCTCCGGGGCCAACAGCCTTAAGCGAGTAGTGCTTTGTAACCGTTGGGCAGACGCTCCAGTCTCCTGATGCAGCCACCGGGCTGCCATCTATGTCAACCGCCGTGGCGTTCGTCGTTCGCCAATGAAGCCCTGTGCATTGCCCCTCTTGGATCGTCGAGGCGTCAGACCAGAACTCAGCTGAGGGGGCTGGCTTTGAGGGCGGTGGTGGTGCACTCAGAGTGTACGACCGGTCAGTGCATGTGGGGTTTTCCCAATTCGGGTCGTCCACGTGTCGTGCGCAGACCCTGACGTTTTGACTGCCAGCGCCGCACCCGCCTGTAGACCAGGTAGTGTCGTATTCGGGAACCGTATGCTCAAAATGTGCTATGCTTCCACAGGGAATATAGATGCGAATCGCCCCAGGATTTGAGGACTCCACTTTGATGTGGATTCCGACTGTTTGACCCACCTCTGCGTCCCCTGATGGATTGAAAATGACTTGACTGATTGAAGGTCCAGGGGGCGGAGGCTGTGGTCCGGTAACCTCAAAAGTCTTGGATGAGCTAGCTGCATACAACCAGTTATCATCCCCCCAACCTGCAACTTCAATGGTTGCGGTATGTGTTCCCTCCCACGCTCCTGAAGAGTTCCAGGTAGTGCTCGCCGAGGGTGCGCCGAGCTCGTAGATAATACCCCCGTCAATCTTAAACCTGATAGCCCTTACGCCGGTGTCACAGGAGCCACTACCAGAGATAGCAAACATCGTACCAGCAGGACCGCTTGTGGGCGAGACGCTGAGCGACTGAACACTGCAAGAAGGGGGTGACGGCGCACTTTGTAGCTCGTAGGCGATCGATCGGCTGGCGGCATATGCCCATTCGTTGTCGCCCCACCCGGCCGCCTCGACGGTGATGGTGTGCGATCCTGGCGACCCCGGGCTGTTCCAGGTGGCAGTGGCCTCCGGTGCGCCGAGTTCGTAGATAATGCCTCCGTCTACCTTGAAGCGTATTGCGCGCACACCAGTGTCACAGGAGGCACGTCCGTAGATCGAGACAGATGTCCCCGGTGGCTGAGGAGATGGCGGATCGGCAGACAGTGATTCAATGGTACAACTTGGCGGTGGTGGAGGAGGGGGCGCACCGGTCAGCTCGTAGCTTGCTTCAGCAACAGTTGGGCTAGACCAACTGTTGTCACCTTGACGCGCAACCTCAACCCGGATTGTGTACCAACCAGGCGAAAGGTGTCCAGTCCCAAAACACCGCTCGAACTCGATCTCTGCACTTTCCTGCCAACCCTCGCTGCCAAAGCGAATCCTCATCGCCCGAAATTCGCTGTCCCATGTGATCTTTGCACGTATGCAAACGTTGGAGCCGACAGGGCTTCCAGAGGGCGGGTTGACATTCATGATCTGCGGGGTACCCAACGCGTAAGCGGACCTGGTTCCCAGCGCAGACCACGCCAGAAAACCAACGACCAGCACGATCACTATCCTGCCGATCCGCTTCATTTCCCCCCCCGTTTCTTAAGATTTAGGTTTGAAGAGCTGTTGCTGTCAGTATTGCATCCCACTTATAGGATGTCAAGTACAGAGCGGGAGCAGAGATTTCGCCGTTCGCTACAAAGCATCAAGCCGCCAGAAGCGCCGCTGCTGAGAAAAAAATAACACTTTTTGACGAAAAACCTACCCTAAACGCGCGCACAGACGCTCCAGGTGGCCACAGTGGCGTTTTTTCTCGCTATATGGGTGTTTGATACCTACAAAAGCCGGAAATTTATCAAGCAAAAACCAGTACACTGCTCCTTCGGGTGTACTGAGCAAGGGCCACCAGAGCGCAGGTCCTACACGTAAAAGATACAACCCGGAGCGCCATTGCGTTTTGCTACGCAACTCCAGTTGAGAAGCCCTCGTCTGGTTTGGTGGTTAGCATCGACAAGGCGGCGATTTGGCTATGGGGCGCTCGCCGGAGAAACTTGCGCCTACAAACATCGGTACCTATACTCTTGAGCACACCTCGAGGTTCAGGGGGACTCCCAGTTGAACGAGACCATGGTTGAGTTCTTTCGAAAACATCCTTATGTCTTCGCTTTCATAGAGTTGATTGTCTTGGTTGCTGTGGTGCCTCTCGCTCGCAGATTAGTATACGACGCTTGGAGAGATCGTGACGCGAGGCTGCGACGACAACTGTCTCTATCAGCGGTGTTCCTTCTATTTCTCGGAATCGCGGCCTACATTAACTATCTTGGATTGCCAATCTTCCTCGCCCCGCAGAGGCCGAGTGTTGCTTCGCCGGATCTGTTCAAAATGGAATTGGAGTTCCTGTTTTCTGACCAGCCAGTGCTGTCGGATGAGCGCAGAGGGCTTCTCGAAGAAAGGTTCGAGTTCGCGCATTACTTGCAACGGCGAGAGGGAGACAAAGACTCGTTGCAGCTAGCCCTCATCAAGCTAAAGGACCTCGACTCGGGCAACCCAAGTGGTGTCCATCTAGAGTCGAATTTGTATTTCGCCACAGTGAAAAACAATATTGCCCTTGTCTATCTACAACAGGGGCGCGTTTGGTTGGATATTGAGATGCAGATTGAGGCGGCAGTCGATTTGGCAAGGAGTCGACCAAGAGAGATCGAGGACTTCATCGACGAGAACCGAGTCCGCTTAATGGATTTGCGCCGAGGAGATTAATGACCAAGCTTCTAGACCTCATTCTCAAGGCTTTTCCCAAGGCTATCCAAGATCGGCCGTGGATCCTCATGATTGCTGCCGTGGTGTACCTCGCTGGTTTTACTATGCTCCTGCAAATCAATACCACAATGGAGCTAAGGGAGAGGCTAGCGGATACAGAGGCTCGTGCCCTCGAACTCCAGCAAGCGCTGGACACGGCAAGACAAAGGCCTTTTCCTCTCGGTGAACCGCAGGAATGGAGGGCTGAGGACTATAGTTTGCCTGACCTTACGCCTGAAGAGGAGAACCTATACCGGTCGCTGCTTGAATTCGCTCGTTTTGCAATTACCCAGGAAGACTACGCGACCGCTCAAGACAAGCTTATTGAAGCTCAGGTGCTTGCCGACACAGTGGAAGTCAAGTACTTGATGGGTTTCACCGCCTGGGGAAAAGGAGATCTTCAGATAGCAAGCGCAAAGTGGTTGGATGTTGCTACAACCACCAGTCTTTCCACGCGCCGTCGTGAAGAAGCAGCTGGCCTCGCTCTTCGGTCAGGGCTGGAACTAGGTCATTACGAGGCAGTTGTAAGAACCCTTAACGAGTTTCAATGGCTCCTATACCCATCAGTTCCGCCGTCCGGGCCGGGGACTATCCAAATAACCGGAATCGATCCGCCGTCGCCATCGCCAGTGGGCACGTGTCTGATGATTGGCGCCCGAGTCGAGTGGTACAACGAGTTCCGGGCCATGCGGATTCGCTTTGGCAGCGAGAGTTGGCAGGAAAGTGCCGAGATAGAGTTCGTGCGGGCCTTCTGCACAGGTCACCTTGCCCTCGGCTCTTACATCATTCGTGTTGAGGTGGCCAGTCAGGGCGACAATGCTTGGTCAAACCCTACGGTAGCAGAGGTTGTCTACGAGCTGATTCCCTCCCCTAGATTGGCAATCAGCCAAGTCATTTTCAATCCCCCCGGAGGGGCCGAGGCGGGCCAGACCGTGGGAATTCACATCAAAGTGGAGTCCTCCAACCTTGGAGCAATTCGCATCAATGTTCCATGCGGAGGTATTACACACCTCGAACACACGGTCCCTGAGTACGACACTACCTGGTTCACAGGCGAATGTGACGCTGGTATCTATATTGTCAGAGTCTGCGCGCGACACGTGGACGACCCCAATTGGGAAAACTCCACATGTACTGACCGGCCATATGAACTCAGCTCGCCACCGCCTCCGTAGAAGCTTATGCCCACGGTGTGTGGTGCCACGTCTTCTCCAGAACGAATTTTGGGGCGCTCTGGGCGGGAGAGAGCAGGAAACAAGTAGCCGGGTCGATTTGGCGCGTTTCTCCACCTCAGAACGGGACCGCAATCTTTAACGCCGACGCGAGTATTAAGAAACGGTGACAGGCCGCTCGGCCTTGCCACTCGAGACAGATGGCCCCTCGCTGCCCCGCCCCGGGAAGGGAGGGAGCGCCTGATCAGTATTCCATTTAATGGTAAATCAATTATCGCCCAGGGGTTTGCTTACCCAACAGCCCACAATCGAGCGCTCAGGGGCCTTTGTTCCACCCCCCATAACTCCCCGCACAATAGTCATTGTGCGTTGACTTCGATCCCAACTCCCCTGTACAATCCGGTCCAAAGAAGCTAATAAGCGCCGAAAAACTCGCCGCACAATCCGAGTCGGTGCATTCGGAGACTAGGATTCATATGAGAGCCCCTGTCCTTGAGGCCTTCGAGGAAGCACTGCGAAGCCGCCCGGAGGAGATCTATCCATACACCGTCCGGGACTACGTGGCGGAACTGAAGAAATACAAGCCTTCAACGATCAACCGGCGCCTAGCTGCGCTTTGGGCCTATTTCGCGTGGGCCATTGAATAGGGTTTGGTCTCAGAAGATCCTGTAAGGGTGCACAACGTTGAGGAGCCCCAGACGGCCCCTCGATCGATCAGCGAGCGGGACTGCCACCGCTTGCTACAAGCCGTTCAGAAGGATGGGAGCAAGCGCGACGTCGCGATCGTCCGAATGCTTTGCCTCTCTGGGCTGCGCGCGAGGGAGCTCTGCAACTTGGAACTCGATCTGCCCGAAGGGAGTTCAGTGGCGAACTTGACGTGGCTGCGTTAGGCTTTGGTAACCATGCGCCAGATTTGCTCAATGCCTGGTCTCTATAACTGAATTGAAATCGGCGCGCCGTTTGCTGTAGTACCGAAAACCCTAAACACCGTAATATGGGAATCGGCAATTCGGCAAATATTGAAATAGTGATGATGAAATGCCAGGACAATCAAATTAGAAGGAGCAATTCTGGCTAGCGATATATAAAGTTAGATGGATGGTTTTCCCGCCCAATTATGGCCCGCTCGTTACGATTGGCGCTACCTGGGGAACATAATAGATGAAAGGATACTGCTGGCTTTACTCCATTTTTATCATCGCCTTGGCTGGATGCACTGTAGTTGGTTCCACAGTCACACTTGTTCCGCTAGCTACCAAAGCACCTGCTTTAGCCCCCATCCCAACCTCAACCCCTACTTCTACTCCAACTCCACGCCCACAATCGCGGGTAGCTATTGATAACGCCGTAGTTTATGCCGGGCCTGCGACAACAGGCTACGACATTGTTGCTCACCACTCTGGGGATGCAGCTGTTTTTCCGATAGGCTTGTATGGTGATTTCGTGAAAGTCGAGTTCCGATCGGATGGAGAAGTAAAGGAGGGGTACGTATGGAAAGGAGCGCTGGAAAGCCTCCCTCCCAAGTTGCCCGAACTCACATCTGAGCAAGTACCCCTGAGGCAATTGATCGACGTTCTCGACCACATATATGATTCTAAAACCAAGATTGAGTACCATACTCTCTCTGTTGATAATACTGAAAGCGTCGACTGGCATACCTATGATGTCGGGCCAATCCCAATCGAGAACCCATTCAGCGCCACTTTCAGTCTAGGGGGAAGCAGAGGCAATGTCGTTGCGCTTACCTTTTCGGGTCGGATAAATAGGCCTGGTTCCCTTTGGTGGCAGGGCATTCACCGGATGTATGTAACATATGCCAATCGGATTATCAGCCTTGAGATAAGGGATGGCACATCGGAAGACGCCTTGGTCAGAATCCCGCTGCCCCAACTCCCTATTGGTCAACCTCTTACAGTTGTCTTCCCTGATGCTCAAGGAAAGCGAGTCTCCATCTTGAACAAGGACGGGAAGACTGTCAAGACGGTCGATGTCACCAGGTTGGCCGGAATCAGTCTTCCTGACGGTTTGTTTCCTGACGGCAGGTTGTATGTTGGCGTCCTGTTGTCGCCGTATGGGAGACTGATGGTGTCAGATCTTTTCCTAGGAGAGGTCCCTAGTGGAAAGCTTGAAGAGAACGCTCTGATCCCGCCAACATTGCGTGAGCTATCGGACCAGCTAGGGGTGAAGATTGGAGTGACTGCTGATTGGTGGGATTTCAACAATCTGCTGCTTACAGAGAACTTCAACAGGGTGATGTCGGTGGGCTTCCTTTGGGATCGGATACGGCCGTATCGGGACGCTTATGACTTTAGCAAGACAGATTTGGTTGTTGAATTCGCTGAGAGAAATGGGATGGAGGTGGAGGCCAGCGACCTCGTTTTCGGGGATCCGGATCATCTTCCAGGATGGCTCAAGGATGGCGATTTTGAGCGAGAAGAACTGATGCAAATCCTGGAGGAGCACATAAGGACAGTTGTGGGTCGCTATAGAGGAAGAGTCCACACTTGGACCGTGGTCAATGAAGCTTATGCTCGTCATCTTTTGGCTCCGGCAAAAAACTTCTGGTATGAGCGCATTGGCCCAGATGTTGTAGAGATGGCCTTTCGTTGGGCAAGAGAAGCCGACCCCAATGCAGTCTTGATTTTGAATGAGGACGATAATGAGGATAGGGTTCATCCCCTTCGCAGGCAGCTATCGGACTTCATGTATGAGCAAGTACGACAACTCAAGCTACAGGGAGTGCCCATTGACGGAATTGGAATGCAAATGCACTTGCTCGATCCATATGGAGGCAACCAGCCCGTACCTGCGAAAGCTGATGTCATCGAAAACATGAGGCGATTTGGAGAACTTGGGCTTCAAGTCTACATTACTTCATTCGACATCAACCTGGATAACGTGCCAGGGACACAGGAGGAAAGGTGGGATTTCCAAGCACAGGTATACAAAGATATGCTTGAAGCCTGTCTTGAGTCCGGGGTATGCAAGGCTTTCTCGGTATTTGGCTTGAGCGATGCGTTCACCTGGTATGGCAAGCTCAATGGTGGCGTGGGCTTGGAAATGGGCTTGGAAAGACCCGAGCCTCTCCTCTTTGATGAGAACTATCATCCCAAGCCAGCCTACTACGCCCTACTGGATGCTCTGTCTCAGGCTCTCGCTCTCACTCCCACTGCGCCATAAATGCGATAAGGGGAACTGGCTAGCCCATTGCAAAGGGGTCGCGGCTCACCACGGAGCACGACAGGTGCATCGAACATAAGCAATCTGGGTTTGCAATGGTCACAGAATCACAGCGCTATAGTACGGATTAAAATTCTGTAGTAGATGGAGTTGGCCCGATTCCGTGGATACTCTTATGCTTGTGAGAAAGGAGTTCACGCCGCCGAGGAAACGACCACCATATCCGCCGAATATCAGCGACAGAATGATCTGGTGCGAACCATACGCAGTCGCGAGGAGCTTGTGTATTCCTACGAAAATGGAGACTGATGCCGGCCGATGGTGGCCAATGACGAAATGATCTGGCTTTGCCTTTTCGCCGCGAGGGTGCTCACCAATTTAGTTGGAGGCTCCGTGATCCTGCTGCCTTCATCCTATAGGATGCTCATTAACGACTCATAGTTCATACGCGGGGAGAAACATTCCCGCAAAGAGACCGAACAACCAACAGGGCAGGGCAGACGAAGGGACGTTCTGTAATTTTGAAGTTGTGGTCTGATGCGCGGAAGGCAGGGATAATTCAAGTATTAGGATCTGCGCTGGTCGTCAGGATTTAGCAATCTGATCGTCCGCACGAACGCGCTGCATCTTTTCTTCCCACTTGAGAATTCGCGCTAGGTTGGGCTCCGGTGCGTAGACATCCTTTGTTGTCTGTGCCCGGGCGTGTCCCAAAACTGACTGGACTTCGTCAATCGACGCCCCCAGGTCGATGAGCCTCTGCGCGTGCCAGTGGCGGAAGGCGTGGCTGGAAACAAACTGATCTCGCTCAGGGCCATAGCCAGCCCTCTTCGCAAGATCTACAACAATTCGCCTCACTGAGCCCGGTCCAAGCTGCGCGCCGTATCCCCGGCGTCGACGTCGATAAGCCTCGACCGAGAGCCCACGCTTTCTAGGCGGTGAGCCAGTGCGACCGTGCTGTATAAACAGCCAAGGAGAAGCATCATCCCTTTCCTTTAAATAGGCATCGATTGCAGCAAGCGCAGCTTCCCCCAGAACTACATGTGCAGCCAGCTTTGTCTTGACCATCTCGATTCTCAGGTGGCCACCAGTCTGGCGAGCGAGCCGAACATGTGTTCTGGGAAGGCTGCACACATCACTAGCACGCAGAGCAGTTGCCCGGAGTGTGTTAATCAAAGCTCGAGCTCTAAGCGTCTTCAGTCGTGCCTTACGACGATCGCGGGGATTGGCGATGTCCTTCTCTATGGGGAGGGGTAGAGCGCTTGCCGCTTCAAGCATGCGGTCACCAAAGTCGGTTGGCACATCATCGCTGCGCGTATATACGCGGCGATGGTCTTCGCGGGAACGCTGGATCTGGAGCGCTTTGCGAGCTCGTGTCTCCTCCTCAGGGGAGAATGCAAGCCATTCACGATACCACCAAAAGCGCAGGAGTCGTGAGAACGCATGCAAGTAGAGCCTGCGAGTGGATGTGCTGTATCCCTCCAGGGGCTCCTGTTCGTTCTCGTAGCCCTCCGGGCCAGGACCAGTATGTGGCGCCGTTTGCATCCATGCATTGAAATCCGCCGAGATGCTTGATGGCAATGCCTGGATAGATATGTATGGGTGAAGCCCCTTGTTCTCCTCAACAAAGCGAAGAAAGACGCGTGCGCCAGAGCGATATGAGAGGCGCGTTCTCTCGCCGCCTTCTCCAAAGTCGAAGTCATTGAAAAAGGCATCGACAGCTTGCTCGATGGTGGGGAGGGTGCCAAGATCCGAGTTGTTTTCTTTATTCATCGTTATAAATTATAATAAGGTTTATAATTATTATCAACAACTAATAAAGAATTATTTTTTATATGTCTTTGCTAGGCTGCCAATAGCAACGAGATCTTTGTTACCCACGAATATAAATTGCCCCAAGGCGGCTTGCATCGCGATTATCAGCGATGCGCGGCTTGAGGGTCAACCTCGAGATACCCTATCTCTATCCCATTTTGAAGTGATACAACCAGTTTAATAGCCTAGTTCTCATGCACACGATGCGAATCCTGATTCACATCCTCGGTGTGATCTCGCTGCGCCTATCTGCTTGACAGGTATCTTTCTGATCCCAGCAAATTGTGCTTCATCGACCTTGAACACACGCGCGGATTAGCAACTCCCAACGTATTCACACGGGATTATGAACGGATGATTATTTTCGGCCACTACAGGGGGGTGCTTAAAAGCGCGAACTGCTTGTCCAACGCTATTGCAGGTTTTAGAAATCAGATACAAGCTCGGGATAATCTCGAGAAGAAAAGATTATTCTCGTCTTGTTATAATGAATTGGCGTTTGTAAAACCTTCATCCTACTTATCAGGTGGAGGGGTTGATATTGCTCCAGTCGGAAAATCCTTCAATGATCGTTGTTTCAGAACTTGTATTTGCCATTGAACACCATCCAATTTACCGTTTCTTATTACGATTTCAGGATGGTCACGATCTGGAAAACCTGTTATAAAACGCTCAAAGTCATCGCTATCCAATGCTACGGAAATGCTCATTATTATCGGTTCGAGCCCGTGCCTATGAATTCCTTTGAGTGTTTCCTTTGCGATTGTTTCGAGGTCGATTTTTTGAGTCATCAGATATCTCACAATATGATCAAACACACGGGTGCTGCTGGACCACATAGGGGAGCTAGGACTTTACCAAGCCACCAAATTATATTCCCAAGTACATATGAGCCGCCTACAATAACGACACCTGTCAGTGGATCAATTTCAATACCATCAAAGGGAATTGCACAACCCTTGCCAAACCCTGGCTGGAACAAAGGCTCTCGTCCTTGGAGCGGGTATGGAATACCTCCATACGCGGGGACAGGTACGAACGCGGGTTGCCAACCTAGTCGTCGATTCCTTTGGCTCCAAGTAACTTCATCCGGTAACACGATTGGGTAAGGAACTTGCTCGGGGCTTCGGCGTAGATGTTTCCACCAGGCTATCACACCTGGTTCAGTTTGTTTAGCATAGATATCGAACCAGCCTGAGTCATCAGTTCCAATATAAACATCAGTTGAGGGAAAGCTTAATCCCGAGATCCAGACGTGAGGGTGGAACTTCCAATTGTATGACATACCTACTGGATTCATACCACTAAGAAGCCCTTTTGCCTGGTTCATGCCAAGTATTCGCTTTTTCAAATCTAGTCTAGCCTGTGCCTGTTTATCCCAAGGCTTGATTTCCCAAATCTCGCCACTTATAGAATCCAATAGATCTATTGGGATAAGTATTCCAGGGATCCGATATTCTGCATGGACTTGGTCCATACGACCCAGCATCCATAAAGCTTGTATACGGACGTGAATGTTTTGACTTTGCGCATTCAACTCTGAGGCGTTCCATAGTGCCAGGCCCGGGCCCCACCAATAACGACCAGAAGGATCAATTCGATTTATTGGATTCCCCTCTACATAGTTCCATGCATGTAGAGATAATGGCCTGGCGGAATCTCCCGCCCAGATGTCCCGGGTGATGAAACTCCCCTGCCTTGAAGGATGAAATCTAAAGATTCCTTAAGCGAGATCAATGCACTCTCTACTTACTCAGCTTTCTGAGCGAGCAGTAGGATAGCCTCGGCCTCGTGCAGGCCACTCCCCTCACCTTGTGTAGCCTCTCCTGGGCGTATTTATGAGAAGCCCTAGGCAGTAGGCAGTCTAGATCTCCCCCTACCTGCCTCGTGCAGCAATATCATCAGTACTGTTCCCGTAACAATTCCTAATATCATTCCTTCTATCGCTTGTTCTACAACGACTCGGACCGTCAATGCTACGCTTATATCAAGGGCGTAGCCCCTAACCCAACTGCCCGCAAGAACGCCCAACCCTATGCCCGCCCATGTGCCTACAATCCACAGGAGACCCTCTTTCTTGCCGTGTCCATTAAGTATGTGGCGAAGGACCAGCCATTGTGCCGCCCCAAGGACATAGCCGCCGAAAATCACATGCATTGGGAAAGGAGAAAAAAACATGGCGGAACCTTCGGGCAAAAATACATCACCCCGCACCTGGAAGGAAATCCAAGATATCGCTGTGCCAACAGCCAATCCCAAAGGAGCTGCCAGACTAGTTCCAATAAGCGTGGTCCATACCCAACCATCGATCCTCTCTGCTACCACACGGCGCAATAACAGCCATTGACCAAATCCGGTAACTAATCCGATCAATAAGCCATTCGCGGCGAGGATAAACATCATTCCAGGGATTTCAGCAATAGACCTTATCTCGTTGACACTTGCGCCTAGTATTCCAATAGCCCGTCCCACGGTGGTCACTAATAACCACCCTAACCAAAATGCGGACATCGCTGCAATCGTTTCTGGTTTTCTCATCTTTCCTCAGCCCTCGTCGCCTCGTCAGGGAAGAATACGTGGTCGGGCTTTTTGACATCTGTCTCTAAACCGGGAACGGAGGCTTGTGTTTGGAAAACGTACCCGATCTTCTGCAAAATCAGCTTTAGCCAGACTTCTTCTAGCTGGTTTTCGTTGTAATCAGCGAGATGGTCCTTTTCTGGTGCATACAGGTCCTGCAGCAAGAGCAAAATATCCTCCGCCTCTATTAGAGCCCCATCCAAACGTGGGTCTTGTGGAAGGAGGTTGTTTAGATAATGATCAGAGAAGAGGTACTGATTGTTATGGTTCGGAGCGATGGTCATTGAAAGTTGAAGATGATTTTTCACGGTTAGGCGTCTCTTTCCCCTCGTTTAGAGGCGCAAGATGTTCTGCGTAATCCATGGGAGCTCTCTATTACAGCTAACAGCCCAAAATGGTTTCTTGCTTACACAGGATCGCTAGTTTAGGAACCCTGCTTGTTCTGTATACTTCCCTCCAGCCATCGGTCTATCTCATCACGATTGAATCTCCATCGCCTCCCTGCCTTTTGGCAAGGGATCCTTCCCTCCTGTGCGAGCTTGTAGACCGAGGACCGCGGGATCCTCAGATATGCGGCGATCTCTTCAACCGTCATCATAGTTGGTTGATCTTCTGCTATCCATCATTCACCATGTCCGATTAAACGCATCATGCAGATCCCTCTGAAATCATTACTTCAAATTAGCCGGACAGCCTCTTGCGCCTGATATTGATCGCCTTCCGATATTGCTCATCCTCCATCCAAAACAAGATCCTGCAGAAACTCTTTAATCGTCACAGTTCTTCCTAGTTCCTCGCGGGGATATATATCTACAGGGTTTTCCTTATCGTCTTCGTAAACAACCAGGGCAGGAACTTCTCTACCAAAGAAACAGCCACTCCGGCGCCTCGTCCCAAAAACACGACGAATGCCATACTTCTTGGAGACTGAGGGTAGCCATGCCTTAGCGTAGGCTTTGTACAACTCCTCCTCAGATAGCCTCGTGGTGTCGACCACCTCGCAGGTAACGCTCTCATTCTGGAGTTGACGCAATAACTCCAAAGCCTTCTCGAAACCATCATTGGCCGAATCGGATAATGGCTTTGTTGCGTTACTGTAGTAAAGCTTCAGTATTACCACTACCACCTCTCCCCCACCAATATACACATATCTGCTCCATGCGCAAGTTCAACAGCAGGGATTGGTATTAGATGAGCCGCCGTTTTTGTAAACACTTCCTCCCGCCTCACTCGAGGAGGTCAAGCGTGTTCAGCCAACTAAAGAGCTGACCGTCGCTCGTCAATCCGACTTGCAGCCTTGGCGGCATAAATAGCCAGGGCTTCGTCCGATCTTCCCATTGGAAGAAGAAGCTCTGGCCAAGCTTGTCGCCTTCCGAGTAGACAAGTTCGTCCATGAGATCGGCAAGCCTCATCGAATGCTTCAGGGCAATCCGCTCGGCGATCTGCCGCAATTCTTCGATGCCCTTCGTACTTGCTTGGTCTGCGTTAGCCAGTGGTGATGGTTCTACTTGGACGAGTTGATATGTCTGTACATCCAGCCAGTACAGCCTCCCCGACGAATCCATCAATTGCCATCCTGGCTGGAGATTGGCATTTGGCATTGCGGAAACCCCTACGAGCGACAACTGCAAATCGCTCCTCCCCGTGAACGATTCGATAACTTCAGTAGCGCGATCGAGGTCAATATCTGAGCCGGAAACTGGCAAAGGAATGATGACATCCACGACAGGCACGGACGATGGATCTCCCGTGAATTCCACAAGAGGGGCATATACCCAGGCTGGCTGGCCATCGAGGGAGAGAAGCAACCAATCCCTAGATGATGTCGTGCCAATAACGGGTACCTCGACGCCTTCATGGAGCTGACCAATTACCTCAAAGTCGGTGCCTGGTCCCAGCCGTAGATTGACCATGCCCATGCCAGGACTTACCCCTACGGAACCCGTCTCCGCAGCTTCTGTTCTGCCAGCAACCAGCGGCTCCTCAAATCCCGGGATATTCTCAAAGGTCAGGCTGAAACACCCCGCAGGAATGGGCAGGTTATAAACTATCGCTGTCAGCAGGCTCTCCGCCGATGGCTGTTCGCTTCCGCCCTTGCCGAAATGCTGCCTACGGAGGAGAATCCCTTTCTCAGCATCCACCCAGAGCCGGTCGGTTCGGATTTCTCCGACTCGATATAGATCGACTACCAGGGCCTGCCGCCCCGCGACTTCCTCCATACTTACTCCCTTGAAAGTAACGTCCTCGCTACTCATTGGGAAGGGGAAGACCAGATGGGCAAGCGCGGTCTGCAAGACCCGGCCGAGTGGGTGACGGGCTTCCTCGGCCGAGGCTCCCTTACTGGGAACAAAGGGGCTGTCCAAGAAATCCGGCGCTCCGGTGACCTCCCGGAAATCACCATTTGAATCCAGTCTAAGCACAGACACGCCATTCACGACCTGCATGAAGGAGGGCTCTTCATCTTGAGCACCATACATCTCCCGTAGGCTTCGCCCTGGCTGGCTCACCCAGGCCTGGGAGCGAATTTCACCCTGCACCGTGCCCAAGCCGTCGGGGGATAGCATTCGATCGAGACCCTCGGCCCACAGAGTTTGCCATGTAGTGTGGCTCCAGAGGATCTTCTGCAGGATCATCTCGGAATCAGAGTCTAGGTTCAAATTCGGCAAGGATGGAGGATGTTCGGTATCTTGTGTAGCTTCGACTTTCGGGGCATCAGCTTGTGCAACAGCCGCCGATGCCGGCGCCGTTTCGGAGGCTGACTGTTCAGCAGAACCCGGGTTCGCCTCGGCGCAGGTCGTCAGGCTGATAGTCAACAAGAGGATCAATACAGCAGGCACAGCCGGTAAAGCCAAGCAATG
>SDBS01003004.1_pt1 | contig 16604 bp, 20 predicted proteins | sample 2277091 | NCBI WGS metagenome assembly SDBS01 (sample SAMN10404972, study PRJNA504765) | marine sediment metagenome | isolation source: marine sediment core GS10_PC15, 163 cmbsf | place: Arctic Ocean: Southern Knipovich Ridge | collected 2010 | reverse complement strand
AATACTCAAACCTATTAATGATAATATTGAAAAGGCAAATATTAAAGGGAAACATGATACACAAGTTAACACCTCCGAAATTTTATGATGATAATTAACTTGTAATTTTTCAACCTCTGTTAATATGTTACGATCAAAACCTTTTTCTTTTAAAAGATCACGAATATAAAAATGAAGATTAATAGTTAGACTTAGAGACCCTAAAATAAAAATTGTAAAGATAACATTACTTGGTATTATGAACCAAATAAGTATTCCTAGGATTATTAAACTTATTGATATCAAGAATCCTATGATATAATCTCTGTATGGTCTCCATACTCCGCTTTAATAATTGAATTATTGTTGCAAGTCAGATATATCAAAAATTCACTAGTAACTTCAAATGAATAAATAAAATTATACCGATAAAAGGGATATAAATTTCCTGTTAAAATTAAAAAACTAATATGTCGATTTATCTTAAATCTAATATTAGAAAACAAATCAAAGATTAATAATAGTGAAATATTAAATGATTTAACTGAGGTTCTTAAAGTTTCAAGCTTAAATAGATTAGATCGCTTACTCAATAACCCCGAGACAAAGAATTTGGTTTCAAATTTTTTTAAAGCTTCAATAATTCTAGTGAGATATTTAATTGCAAACATAAATGAGAGTCAATCTTCCACAAATGTGAAAATCAACATAAAAAAATTGTATTCTATTGATATTCCATATCATCATTCTCAAATAAAAGAAATCATGGAGCACATCTTTAGTTTAAGATCTGAAAATTCTTAATTAGAATAAAACTAAACAATCCTAATAATCTCGCTAACTCATATTTAAAGTAAAAGTTAATTATATTGTTCAAAAAGTGGACCTTAAACTTTTTTAAATAATATTTCTTCTGATAAAACAAGATGGTTATATCTAATAAAAGGTCTGAAAAAAAATACAATGTTCATTTATTTATGATGATTTTTTCCATTTTTTTAAAAGTTTTAATGCCATTTATAGCGATTTTTGTAGGTTTTTTTATATGGCTAGAGGGATTTAGGATTACGCTTTATTTTAAAGATTGGTATAGAAGCATATATGTTTTTGAATTTTTTTATTTAGGATTTTGGCTCATAACACTCTGTTTCCTTTTTAATAAGTTCTTTTCTATAGATTTTCAATCAAAACTTCTCGTTTTTTTATTTATTTTAGCAATTTCCATTGAGTTCTGGGTTCTTCTTTACTATAATCATTTCTCAGGTGTTTGTTTTTTTATGTTTTATGATTACACACCGCTTGATAAATTTATCATAGCATTCGCAACTATGCTCCCTATATTAGAAGCTATAATTATGGGTATTTCACTTTTCAACTCCAGTATCCAGTTAAAACTTACTCATTTAACAAATATTGCACAAATCAAAGATGTTGAAACACCAAATTGTAATAAATTATATGAGATATGGACGTCATTTCCCATATTTTTTGGAATATATCACGTTTTTATAATATTGCATGAGCTTATCATTCAAAAATGGTGTTATAGTTTATCTACAAATATAATAGTATTAATTGCTTTACCATGGGTAATATTAATGGGATTTTATACATTGTATAGTGTGAGTTTCTATCGTAAATATAAAAAATAATTTTAGAACAGATTTTTTTAATAAGATTGGACATGTTTTTTTTTTCCATATAAGAGTCTAGCATTATACAACGTAATCTAAAATTACTAAAATATTGTTAAGCTTTTCACTGGAGATCGAGGGTTCAAATCCCCCCCAGACCACTAAGTTTTTATTTACTTGTGTATTGAAGGCTTAAAAGTTATATTATAATTGGTTGAAATCTTAAGTTAAAAAAACATATTATAAAGGTTCTAGGTCAGAAAATAATTTTTTATGTTTTTGTATTAGATTTCTGATTCTGCGAGAAAATACCTGTCTATTTTGAAATTCATCCAAATCTTTTTTAAATTGAAAATAATTATTCAAATAGATCTTATTTTTCTTTCCTATAAGATAGCTCAAAGCTATTCTTGCAAACCTATCGTAAATTGGAAATTTATCAGGATAATGGAAATGGCAATATTTACTTGAAAATACAAAACCAACGGATCTACGAGAGATTTTTAGAAAATTAATGCCAGCAATTTCTTGTACGAGATTTTCTGGTTTTATTTTATGAAACTTTTCATCAATATTATCAGTAATTTAATGCAAACATCATACTGTTTGATCAAATCTACATTAGTAATTTTAATTAAATTGGGTCGTTGATATGTTTCCTCTTGACAGGTGTGAATTTCAATCTCTATTCTTTTCCAAAGAAATCTAAATTGTTGTTGTATTTGTTGAACTGCGTCAGCGCTTATCCAATGTTTACGAGTTTCTTTATCTAATTCTTCAAATATGAAGGTTTTAAATTTATAATCAAAACGATAATAACTAATTTCAACTTTTTCTTGCTGAGGTTCTATTAAATATGCACCATAAACTTCATCTGTTTCCCAAACATCGCATTCTAACAGAAAAATTATAGATTTTTTCGATAACCGACGTGTGTTGAATAGTAGTATTTTTTTTAATTCGTCATCAAACCAATAAGAATTGTCTTCAAAAAAGTTCCATACATCTTGTAAGTGATCCCTTAAAGATGCAAACATTTTAGGTTCCCATTCATATAGTGATGGTTCAAATCGTGGTTTTCCAATAAGTCTTCTATTTTCCATCTCTTCTTTATATGTAATTTTGCGATAACATGGAATTTTCTCTAATTGTTTACCTAAATTCTCATGCTTTTCCAATAATTCAATAGTAATAAAGAGATACTAGAATTTTTAGCAAAGACAGAATCCAATCATGAGCTTTTTCTCTCTAAAGTATTTATTGATAAAAATCATAACATTAAACTCTTCATAGATATTCAACAGTTAAATATGATAAAAGCTATAATATTCGCTCAAGAATCAATACAAAATCTTCAAGATATAAATTCTGAAGTATATAATAATTTTAAAGAGAATTATAACAAGTTTACTCATGATTTTCTGAAAGATAATATTTTCGATACTGTCCTTAATTATTTCTTACAACATGAATTAATGGCACAATTATGGGCTCAATATTTTGAAACTGATGGAAGTTTGCCATCAACGTATAATGATAAATATATCCAGAATTGGGAGAATAATGATAATGTAAAGAAACTTCAAAGACTTTTCTGGGGAATGCTCTTAGACTTTAGACATCCTCTCACAGGACAAAAATATTCTATTAATGAATGGATGAGTTTTGAACTTCACCATTGGAAGACTGCTGGAGGGCATGAAAATAAGTTTGAATGTTTCTGGTCAGCAGTGATTCCGCTTCCAAGCGAAGGTACATTTGGGCATACATGGGTAGGAAATCAAGTAAGAGATGGGCAGGGAGGTGATATGGAAAAAATGTTTAAAGATGCTATTAATGCAATTCTCAAAGGTGATGCACCAAAAGACTGGAGCCCTTCAGCTAAATTAGCTTTTAAAGGCTATTCAAATTCAATCGGTCAAGTAAGAGAATTAATAAATAGGTTTCTTGCTCAAGATTTCAATTTTTGAGAGAATTAAAACTAATATAGTATTTTAATAAAATTTGTTGTTAATATAAATATGCTCTTGATTATTTAAAAAAAGTAAAGGAAATAATGATAGCTACAAATATACTCGATATTAACAGTGAAATCGAAGCAACTAAATATTTTTCAGAAGATAATAAAAACCTAGCTGATAATGAGACTAAGAAGAAAAATAAAGAAATTCAGTTAATGTGTCTAAATTCTTTACATACACTTTGTTCATATTTATATGGAATTGAAGTCTAAATCAATTTACGCAGGAGTTATTTCTATTGTCTTTTATTGTTTGTAACACATTACATCTGAGACTATCTAATAATGAATGTGGAATTACAGAATTTACAAAAATCTGCACTAACTATATTGAAGATATGAATGAAAATATGAAAACTACTTATAAGCCATATGCTGATTGTACATCAAATCCTTTTGGGATGGTATCTTATATTCCTACTGGTTTATTAAATTATAAAGATTATAAAAAAAACCTAGATAAAATCCATGTGTGTCTAAACAAGTTTGATTTGCTTGAAGGCGACAAAGAGAAAAAGCTTGAAGAGATTAAGCAGAAAATTAACGACTTTTTCGGACAGAGAAAGATTGAAGTTATTGACATATATATGACATGCGGTGAAACTGTCGAAGGGTTTGAAGAGGTAGAGATGTATAATGACCAAGTTGCAGAAATGATACTAAAAATTGTGAAAGAATTTAAGAATTGAATATAGAATTGTAAAATCTTAGAAGTATAGTCTTTTGTTGTTTTTCAGCTTAGAAAGTTTATAACATTATGAACTCATTTTTCTTTTTTTTACTAACTTTTTAATTTTAAAGCAATTTTCACAAATAACTTCTCTAAATCAAGTAGATAACCAACTAATGGAGTTAAATGGACTTGTTTTAAATTTTTTTCAACAATTATAAACCTCAATTTCTCCAATTCTTTTAAGTCCTCTAATAATCCTTTTTTATTTCTCAGTTCTTGTATTTTTTGGATTTTAGCAACACCAGAATTATTAATGCAACATATTAAGGTACAGAACAATGAAGCGGCTAATCTAGGTTTTCCATCGAAGGGATTTGCTGAAATTATTTCTGAAGTTTCGGAATCGAAAGAAATGTACCAATGAGAATTCAGTGAATTAAATTTAACTTGAAGTCCTAATGGTTCAATATAATTAGATAAATTAATAATTAAGTTTTGGAAATAAATTGATTTATTCTTATCTTTAACATTTAGAGCATTAAGAATTTCCTTTTTTGGCGCTCCTATCTCGGATAAATTTGTTTTTTTACTTAGAAAATTCATTAAAACTGTCAATTCGTTCATTTTTTTCTCCTCTTTTCATAAATACAAAAAGTTAGTTTCTTTCTGATATTTAATCTTCCCTAATTTTAATAAGATGCTTCAAGACATCTATAATAGTAAATAAAATATTAAGAATTAAATGTATGTATATTAAATTACTTTATACTAATATAAGTAGATCTTTTTTCTTAGTGTAGATTATATCTCAAAAAATCAACTAAAAATTTCTAGGTTAACCGAAATATAAATAACATTATTTTTCTTGTCTTTTGTCTTCAATTAGTTCTACTTTCTCTTTATGATTTTATTAAAGTGTTTTGAAAATTAAGACCTTCTCCTTTGGATCTTGATAGAAACTAATATCTTCTATTATACCTTTCATTCCGAGCAAATACATTCCTATCTCGAAAGGATAAAATGCAAACCATGCTTCAAATTCATTCTCATTATCATCTATTATTTTAAAAGCCATTTTTCCGATTTCAACTGTAATATGACATTTTTTTTCTGGTTGTATCCCCCTAATTATCATTTGAAATTCTGTTTGAATCTCAAATTCTTCCATTAAGTGCTTTGGAGCACAAGAAAGAAAAGCTCCTGTATCAAATTTAAATTTAATAGGAAATCGTTCATCCCAATCTGAATTTTTCTTAAAAATTAAGTTTATCAAATATTTTGAAGATTCCCCAAAATCTCTTTTTTTGTGTTGTTATATCTATAAAATACTCATCACTTATTATTTCTTCTTCGCTTTTAAACCTCAATTCCATATATTGAAACACCGCCATCAATATATTCAATATAACATCGTTGTCCTTCTTTCATTATTTTCTTTGCCTTCTCTTTCAATTTCCGGATATCAGTATCGACAGCAACGAGTTCATTTTCGACTATTCCAATATATTTACCAGCATATTTTTTGACGAGTTCTTTATTATTTGGTAGTAGAATTGGAAAATCTTTGTCTGAGTTATCATTTTTCCACTTAACAAAACGATTTTTTTCAGTTATTAATTTTGAATTATCATAATTCGTACATATTAATATATCATCTATAGAAGATTCAATACTTTCACTAGATTCTGAAACTGGTCTCCAAAGATTTATAGTTCTATTTCTCGAATTATTCAGATTAAAGAAAAAATCATGACTTCTTTTAAAACTCTTGTTTAAATCTAATTTATAAACCATTAAAATCCTCCTCTTTTAATAGATTTGTTTTATTCCTTTTACATAATTCTTTTAATGAGCTTTCCTTTTCAATCGCTCTTTCAATATTTTTTTTAAATTCATTTAAATCATCTATGTTTAAAGTTAAAAATATTTCTTTTATTTTTCTTGCCTTCACATAATTGATCTTGAAAGTATGTTTTATCAATGCATAATCTGGAACTTCATTTGGATCTTTATAAAAAATATATCTTAAATCCGTTATAATTTGAGATTTTATATAATTGTTTGGATTTTGATCAGATAAATATGCTATTTTTGATATTATCCCGATGTTTCTATCTAAACTTAAAATTTTTTCGGATATTAATTTTATCCTATCATAATCCTTTTCTTCTATTTTTTATTTTGATTTATATAAAATAACTGATGGTATAATCACTTTTTCATTAAATTTTTCAATTGAGCCTTTAAAATCGAAAAAATTTATATAAAAGTTAATTACAAATTTAAAGAATTCATGGGTGTCTTTAGGTTCAAAATCTGATTTATTTGATATTACTTCTTCAATAGCTTTTAATGGGGATGTTGGGGAGAAAATTTCCTAAGATTTTGTAAAATGAAATCTAGCTGTTCAGGAGGTAAACTAATAAATTTTATTAAAATTTTTAATTCATCTTCGGGCATTCTCATTTCTTTTAACATAATTTCAAAACCATACGTTTTTTATTTATTTTAGTATTTTCAACCCATACAATTTCAAATTTTTTAACTTCTTATATTTTGTTAATGATCTAAAATAATTTAATATTTTTTAGTTTTTTTCCCCGACAATTTTATGACTAATATGTATTCTGAGGTTCGATTGAATGTGTGAAAATTTAATATATAAAGCAACTAATACTTAAGTTTTTATTTGGTAAATTCAAAATCTAAAAACTAACTTAAACAATTTTGTTATTTAAATAATTTAAACAATATTAATTATAAAAATTTGATGCAAAATGATGCATAATTTCCTGCTCATGTACATAATTTAATATGGCAGTGTAAAGCTGAAAGACACAAATTCCTTGCATCTTATAGTAAAATTAAAAATGAAGGTAAAGAATGCCCCGAATGCCGAAAGATTTTGTACAAAAATTACGTAGAATTAGTCAACGAAAGACTGGATTTAGTTATTGGGTTAAGTGAATTAGAATTCAAAGCTGTTATGGCTAAAAATGATATGCTCCCACGGGAAAAACGGCAACGCCCGAGTCAAGTTCCACTACCATGGAAATGTAAATTTAAAAAACATATATGGTTAGCTCCATATAATAATATCAAAAAAGGTCATGGGTGCCCTTTCTGTGGCGAACAAGCTAAGGTCATTGGTCTATTAAGTCATCCTATAATTGAATATTACAACCTAAAGCTCCTTATTGATTTAAAGCATTGTCAAGTAAAATTTGAGGAGAGAATTACTCATGATCGAAAATTTCGTCCAGATCTCCTTATCAATAGAAACTTAAATTTCAGAATTAACATTGAACAACTACAAAGAATTGTCAGGTTTCCCAATAAGATTAGGAAAGTGGTGGTAGATATTACATTTGGGTTAAATATTATTTGGATATTAGATAAATGTTACAGACAATACCAGAGCGAAGAAAGATATTTAATGATAGTGATGATACGCGAACGAAATGGTTGTACAGTAGAGATTATTCAAAAATTAATACAAGAAGCACAGAATATTAATAAAAAGGACCATATCAAGGTAATTAACTTCAAAGGATATTTAGAATTCTTGGGACTTCGAAAAAAGATAAATAATTTTAGACTTCCCTCCGAAGATGAGAAAGAAATTGCTAGAAGACTTTATTGGGCAAGAAAATTAGCTTTAGACTCTTTTGAATTAGAAACAGAATTTGAAAAATTAATAACGGTGAGCAAATACTATTCTGATTTAATAAGAAAATACAAATAAAATATAATGAAAAAGATTTTTTTCAAATTTTAATTTAAATTTTCATTTATCAAGTTATAGATATAAAAAATTGGTATTTTTTTCATATTTTATTTTACCCAATTGCAGGAGGTGCAAGAGATACACGAATTTTTCGAATACTTCAACTTGCACTTTATCTTCTTTAAAAATCTCATCATAAGAGCATGGGAACTTATCTTTAATAGAATTAAAAAAAAACATCATTTTTTCAGTAAATTTGTGTTTAGGAACCTCTAGTAAAAAATTTTCTTTTAATTCTATCTTATCTACCAAGTTAATTATTGGGGATGCTCCCTTCTCAATACATAATTTATCTTTAGAAGATTCAAGAAATCTTAAAGATAAGCTCTCAATAGTAAAAGGTTTTTTCCAGCATCCCTCAAATAATTGATAAATTTCTAAATCCTCTGGATTTGTGTTTAGATAATTTAGAAATATTTCTTCATTATCTAAATGAGTAAGTAGGAACTTTAATTCTTCGAATTTTTGGGTAAGAAGGCGAAAAACTTTCTCATAAGTGGTTGAGTATTTATTAATGTTATATGTACTGAGAGTATCTTTTAAACTATTAAAGATTGGTACTAATTCTATATCTAATAGAGAGATATCTCCTGATAAAACCTTATTTTTGATATCTTCAATTTTTTTGGTTATTTCCTCAGAATAATCTAACTGTTCCATTATTTATCATTAATTATTTCTTTTTGATAATTTTAGGTTTAAATATTGAAGAAATTTCATTTTTTCCTACTCTGGCAACTCCTATTAATTTCTCAGCTAATAAAAATAATGAATTTGAAGATTTAGGTAAGAACATGAATATTTGCATTTGATTTTTCTCAAGTGTTGATTTAATTAATTGGTATGCCACTTCTGAATTCTTCTCATCAAGGAACATTCCAGCCTCATCAAACATACAAAGCGGCGAAGGTTCAATTTCTTGTAGAGATAAGATCAAACAAATTGAAATTAAAGAAACTTGACCACCACTGAGCGCTGTAAATGATTTCAATTGTTCTTTTGAAGTAGCTGCTTTAATATTAACGCCTAAATCTTCAAAATTTCCGCTTAATTCAAGTGAGCAGTACGATTTAACTTGAGAATCATCAAATTTTTGATTAACTTTTATTTGAAGGTTTTCAAGTACATCACTAAATTTTTTATAGTAAGTATTTTCCATTTTATTTTCTGTTGATACTGCTGCTTTTACATCTTTCTCCAAATTATTTTGATTTTTTGCGATTTCTTTAAGAGATGCTAAGGTTTGATCTCTTTGTATTAAAAGCGAATCATCAACATCCAAATACTTAAGTAAATCCTTATCTAAGCTAAAAATTTCTTCTTGAATTTCCTTTATGGGACGAATTTTAAAGATTTGTTTTGAAATTAAAGGGCCTATTTCAGAATTAATCCTTTCTAAATCATTTTTTTTAAATTCAAAATCTTGATTGTATGAATTTAATTTAATATTTTCTTGTTCTAAATTTAAAGTAATTTGGATATTTTCTCTCTCGAAATCCTGCTTTTCTTTTTGTAAATTTGATATAATCTCTTTTAAATCTGAAATTTTTTTGCCAATTACTTCTTGCTCATCTTCAACATTCCCTAGTTGTCGATAGGTTTCAAACTCTGACTTATTTGCTTTTTGAAATACACTTTTCTTTGTTTCATGCTCTTGATTTAAGCTGTTTTGTTTTAAAGTAAGATGATTAATTTTTTCGTTAACTTCTTTAAATATATCTAAACTCTCATTTGACCTCTTATCCCATTTTTTCTTTTCTTCATTGAGAGATACTAATTTTATAGGAATTTCTTTAATCCTATCATTCCATTTAAAAAATTCAGGATCTGTCTTAGTTTTCAAATCCTTTATTTTGAGCTCTAAAGTTTTAACTCCATTTTTAATATGGGTATTAAATTTTTCTAAATCATGCATTTGGTCATACGATTGATTTTTCTTTGCTGTTAGCCTTTGTTTTTGTTTAAAATTATATAAAAGATCATTGAAAGATTCCTTTTTCTTATAAAGATCCGTCTGTATATCGTCCAATTTAGATTGCTCCACTCTTAACTCTGAGATATCATCATTTAAGGAAATTATTTCAGATTCTAAAACACTTGATTGTTCTTTTTGTGTTCCGGCACTTAACAATCCTTTCAATCTCTTTAAGTATGGCGTCTCAAATACGTATTTATAAGAGACTATTTGCTCTCCCTTTAATGTAACGCATTTTCCTCTGAAAATAGTTGAGGTGTAAAGTTGTTTACCTGAAAGATAATCTTTTACTACTAGACAATTTTTTACTATTGAATAAATAACCTTCTTAATATCGATATCATCATCAATAATTTTAATTAAATCTGCCAAATATCCCAATATGCCATTAGCAGTAATTTTAACCATTGGTTTGATATTAAGCTTCTTAGGGAGATATATATTGCAATAAGCTCTATATTTTTCTTTTAATCTTTTTAATAAGTTTAAAGTATCCCAATCCTTTGCTACAAAACTATAGAGTAATTTTTCGCCCAAGACTGATTCTATAGCATAACTTAATTCATCAGCATATTTTAGATAATCAATGATTGGACCTTTTACTTTTAAACCTCTTTTTATGATCTCTTCTTTAAGAATACTTATGTTTGAAGGAAGAATTACGCGACGTTCCCTCAGTGAAGCTTGTAAAATTTTTAATTTTCGTAATTTCTTTGATTTTTCAATTTCAAGCTTTTTTACTTCAGAGTCTATCTCAAATATTTTGAAAGATGTTTTGCTAAGATCTCTATCAAGCTGTTTTAACAGATCTTTTGAAGGATTTTCTAAAAACCATTTATTTTTTTCTAACTTATGTTCTATGTCTTTAAAACTTTGAAAGAGTTGATTAATCTCATCATTAAAATCTTTAATTAAGTTTTCATTCTCTTGAATGTTTGCTAATTTCTTCTCTTTCTCCGAAAGCAATTGATTATAATCTTCTAATAAAATACTATTTTGCTCAATTTTTTTTACTAATTGGTCTTGTTCCTTTATCAATTTATCAATTCGAAGTCCTACATTTTTACACTCTTGGTCTATTATTTTTAATTCAATTTCCAGAGTTTCTTTTTGTTTCTTAAAATTATTATTTATTTTTTTAACTTCTTCAATTTTATCGGATAGAGTATCCAACTCTTGTTTTGCAGCTATTTTTTCTTTTTGCCAACTTTTGATCTTTGTGATTAATTCTTGCTTTTTATACTTAAGCTCACCTAACTTTTCTGAAAGCTTGTTGATGTTGTGGGCTTTATTTGAAATTTTTTTTATCAAAAGAAGAATTTCCGCATCAAAATAATCTTTCTTTTTTTTAATTTTGTCAATACTATTTTTAAGACGTTTAATAACTTCCTCAATATTTATAATATCTTTTTCCAATTTATCCCTATTCGCCCATAAAAGTTCGTCATTGAATTTTTTTCTAATTTTTAACAATTTATTTTTTTGTTTTAAGCGTTCTAATTTAGGATATAAAAGGTCTAGGCTAATATTTAACGTATTTTTCCTACTTTTCAGCGCTTGGAGGTCATTATTCAAAGTATTTACGCTATATTTTTGCTGTAATATTTCCTCTCTCAAGCTTTTTAATCCGATTCCTTCCTCGAGAAAGGAACATAACTCTGAAGGTTTTAAATTTTTAATTGTATCAATTTTTCCCTGACTTACAAATGCAAATTGATTATCAGGATTAATATTTAAATCGGTTATTAACCTTTGAATTTCTTGAGCCGGAATCTTTTTAAAATCCGTATCACCCTTTCTTTGTATCTTAAAGTATGGAGATTGACCCCTAATAACATATCTTCTTATTTTTATTATTTCTTCTTCATTTTGAATGTGGATTTCAACCATAGTATGGTTTTGCCCACTCCTAATGAAATCTGACCATTTCTTATAACGTTCATCTCTTGCGTTGCTGCCTAAAGCAAATTTAATTGCTTGGAATATCGAAGTTTTTCCACTCCAATTAGGACCAACTATAATCACAAATTTAGCTTTCTCAAAATCAACCTCATCTTTTTGAAAAGATAAAAAATTTTCTAAAATAACTTTACTGATGTAAATTCTTCTATTCTCCATTGAATTTACTTCATTTGTTTTCATATTAGAGTGTGAATGGGAAGGCAATTTACATCATCCTATAGAATTTTATTTACCAAATGCTTGCTTTATAAGATCTACTCGTCTCTTCGCTTTTTCCAAATTAATTTGAGCTATTGTTGGAGCGTCGTTAAGTATGAACGGAAATGTTGCTAGTAGTTTCCTATCATTATCCTCTAGTGGCTCCTTTTTATTTAATTTATCAATAATTAGTAAAAGTTCGTTATAATTTATTGATGCAGCATTTTCATATAATTGATTTAACATAAAATCGGAAATACGCGATTCCCGAATATTTTCAACAAATTGACCAATATCCTTGATTTTCTCGAATCTGTCAGGAGCGTGAATTGATTCTCTCTTTTTTTCTTGAGGAATGGCTTCCTTTAACTCTAAATTAGATAATGGTTCTGAAGTTTTCGCAGCGATGCTTGGAAGATACTCACCTGATACGATTAAATCTATTAGAATATCAGTAATTTCATTACTCGTTTCGTTTAATTCCGAGTTTAAAAAGTGTTTGAAGATCCCAACCTTTAATAATTGTTTGATGTCCTTCACTTCCCATTGGTCAGTATAATTTATAATAGCATTAATATCAAAAACGATTTTTGGATTCTTTTCTAAGAAATCTCTTAATACAGTTTCTCGTTCGATTTTATCTAGTAGAGGGATTTTAAAAAAAAGATCAAATGCATTATATAGTTTAGTTGATCTAACTGTTATATCTTTAATTGCGTAATTTATCCATATCACAATTAAATTTAAATCAATTAAATTTAATCTATTGACGCTATTTTGTTGTATATTGATAAAACTTTCTAATAGATTTATTTCCTTAAATTTCTTTTTGAGTACGGGTTGTTGGTTAATTAGTAATATTTTTTTTTCATTTTTTTTATCATCAAGTCTTTGATCAGATTCAGTTTTATATTCTCCTTTTATTTTCTTTTTGAAACCTTCTAATATTGAAAGAAAACTTTTTATAAAACCATCAGGCGATTTAACAATCTCTTGATCATTTAATTCAATTAAATTCAAATAATAATTCTTTGAGATGACTTTAATATAATCGATTATATCTGTTCCAGGATTAACATTGATTAAAATTGCCCCCTTTGGTTCTACATAATTTTTAAGTATCAAATCTTCATGATTTGATATAATAACCTTGATATAATTTATAATGTCATTATATTTATCCCGATAAAAAATTTCTTCCTTATCTATATTAATTTCTGAAGGCGATATTTCTCTAAAATATTTAGAAAATTCAGGAACATTATTCAGATCATCCATATTAGATCTCATCTATTATAACCCATAAAAATTCACATAGATAAATTTTATATATTAAATTCTATAACTTTATTTGAATTTAAATATAAAGATTCAAATTACTTTAATCTTAACATTCTCTTTAAATTAAAACGCATAGGTTAGAACATTTTCTGATATGTTAATATTCTTATATGTAACAACCAAGTAAAAGGCTGTTAACTCAAACCTAATATTATCAGGTTTAACAACTGAGCTCTCATTTATATTAAAAAAAAAGAAAATTTATAATTCTTAAAATTAACCTACTTTTGATATTGTGGCATGCAGAAATATCCCTTTTCTAGCTCATACTTTGGGAATAATCCGCAACCGAAACAGCTACAACCTTTATCTTCTACTTGATCCACTGGCTTCTCGGATTTACCTCTCGAACAAAAAAGAGCATGTGGTTCAAAATCATTAAGCTGATTTGGTTTAAATGAGGGGCATGGTCCACAGAATTTTCTACACACATCCATGGAAGCTTCATCATCTGGTACTGGTTTTGGCATATTTGTTATACTCCTTATTTTTTTTTACGGTTTAATTATTTAGATTTAAAATTTTAAAATAAAGATATTTTAGTTTCTATTTTTAGATTACAATAAAAAAACATGGTTTACCTTTTAAATTTAATACTTATGGAATATTTAAGTCTTTCTCCTAAATTATTATAGAGAATTGAAAATGATTCAAGAAAACTTATAGAATATTAGTTTAACTATTCTTGTTTAATTAATTCTTCATTAAACATATCTATATATCGGGAATATTGTTCTTTAACAATATCGTAATGAGTAAATTTCCCCTTTTTCCAGCCTCTAATTAAACCAGCTTTTTCAAGAATTCTTAAATGATGAGATATAGCTGGTTGTGATTCATCCAATACTGCTTCTATTTCACATACACATCTATCTTTTTTCTTTAAAATATTGATGATCATGATACGCTTTTTATTTGCTAAAGCACTGAAGAATTTAGTTAAATCATCAAAAAATTTATTTAGTTTTAATTCTTCTCTTAGAACGCTTAATTGGTCAAAATATGTATCAACATTTGTAACATCTTCACATTTACTTAAAGTTACCTTAATTTCTTTCTCACGTTTTATATTCAAATATAACACCATTTTGTAATTATATTTTAATTTTCAAATACAGATAATTGTCAAATTTAATAAAACTTATTCAAATCAACAGATTTTTATTTAATACATTTTATTATTAAATCAAGTTTAAATGACCATATCGTATAAAACTAAATATTCAAAATAAAAAGAACTAAAAGTGATTCAATTGAGTGAAGAAGAAGGTAAAACAATCAGTTTTTTCGATAAATATCTTACTGTGTGGGTTGCACTTTGTATTGGAATTGGAATTATTTTTTCTCTAGTCATTCCTGTAACAGATAAGGATATAGAAGATTTTAGCATTGGTAAAATTTTCATACCCATCGGCATATGTTTATTTTTAATGATGTACCCTGCGATGTTAAATGTCCAGGGTTCCGAATTAAGGAAGTTAGGAAAGAATCCTAAACCTATAATACTAACGATAATATCCAACTGGCTTGTAGCACCTTTTATCGGATTATTAATGGTTAACCTGTTTTTACAAGGAAATCCACAACTATCTGTAGAAGAAAGAAAACAACTATCTGTAGCTGTAATATTACTTTCAAGTTCTCCTTGTACCGCAATGGTTCTTGTTTGGGGCTGGATGGCAAAGGGAAATCAAGAACAAAATGTAATCAACACGAGTTTAAATACAATAACTATCATTTTTGGGTATGTTCCCATGGTAGCTTTGCTAACAGGCATTCAGAATATTCCTATAGATTGGGAACTTCTATTGATCTCAACGTTTGTTTTTATTGGACTCCCATTGTTATTAGGAATAATTAGTAAAAGACTGTTAATTAGCTCTAAAGGAGAAAATTGGTTTAATAATACCTATAAGCCCCTTGTTGGAAAAATCTCGATATTAGCACTCTTAACAACTCTGATAATTCTTTTTTGGCTAAACGGCAATAACTTGATAGAAAATCCAGATTTGTTACTTTTTGTTTCAATTCCCATTTTACTTGGATTTTTTATAGTTGTTGGTTATAATATTCTAATTACCAAGGTAACCAAATTGAAGTATCCCGAAGCCATTATTACGGTTATTATTGGTTCTTCGAGCCATTTTGAGATTGCTATCGCTACTGCTATTGCAATGTTTGGAATAGGGTCTGTCGCAGCCTTAGGGACAACTATGGGTCTTTTCTGGGAAGTTCCAATCATGTTATCAATCGTATATTTAGGACGATACCTTAAAAAACGTGGTTTTTGGAAATCAGACGAATTTGAACCGAAAATTATTGAGAAACCACTTAAAGACCACGATTTGTAAACTCCCCAAAGAATATATTGTAAATATGTTATATACTAATTATAAAAATGGTAATATGAAACAATGACAGAAGAAGAAATGAACAGAGAAATCGAAAGAATCATGAATGAAATTCGTGAATCACCTGATTATTTAGGACATTCTTGCAGTGCTGATTCAGATTCGCAGTGCTCACGAGAAAAATCTTGTAACGCGGAGAATCCTAAGCGATTAAAAAAGGGAATAAATTGTGGAAATAAGCCTCACTGTGAACAAAATCAAACTATAGATGAGAGAAATTAATTAATCAGTAAGGATGTGTTTGATATGGGTAATAATAATAACGGAAAATTGAAGGTAGATATATATGTTCCTCTAGATGCATGTGCATGTGAATGGGATAAATTTATGAATCGTATATTTAAGGAACTGACACCTTATATCAAACTTATAGATCATAATACAAAAAATTTAAATTCTGATGAAGCAAGACGATTAAATATCCGTAGTAATTGTGTTGTAATTGATGGAGAACAAAAAATTCCATCGTCATTTTTACTAAAAAAAGAATTACCAAAACTTCTTAAAGCTAAGGGGCTTATTTAGACTTTATAAATTTTATTTTTACTATTCTGTGAGGTGGCTTTAAAAATTAAAAGGATTAAATTAACAATTTTTGCACCCGAAGGGAAACTTTCAAATGGA
>SDBS01003003.1_pt1 | contig 16606 bp, 13 predicted proteins | sample 2277091 | NCBI WGS metagenome assembly SDBS01 (sample SAMN10404972, study PRJNA504765) | marine sediment metagenome | isolation source: marine sediment core GS10_PC15, 163 cmbsf | place: Arctic Ocean: Southern Knipovich Ridge | collected 2010 | reverse complement strand
CATCTGTTTTGATTTTTCAATCATCTCCTCCTGAGCTTTTTCATCTTTTGAAACATCAATATCTTCAAACTCAATATTATGTTGTTTTAAAAAACTCTTCAAAGTAACACAATACGCACATGTAGGAGTGCTAAATACCCGAACTTTTGGTTGTTGATTATCTCCCATTTCTATTAAGATTCTATTTGATTAATTAAATCTTGAACCTGGCTACAAACATCAGCCGGCTTTCCGTCTGTAAGTTTACAAATTAACGCGGTTAAATTTTTAGTTTCTCCTTCCTCTCCTGCTTGCGACCCCGCACCAACTCTGTAATATTTACATCCGAAAACTAAAGTGGGTATGCCTCCGGTACTATATTTAGAAAATATCTCTCTGTCAGCATCTGAATCCATATTGTTATGAAAAGCTATTTCCCCCTCAAATTTTGCTGCTACCTCTTCTATAATAGGATGTTCCCATTGACAATAACTGCATTCTTCTGAACCAAAAAAATAAACGATGGGCCTGCTCTCTTCTTTGCAAACCTCATCACCGCTCACTGAAAAATTGCCAATAGTAGAACTTTCTTCTACTGCCACTGGCTCAATTTCTATTAAATCAATTGCTTCTGGAAAGAAAACCTTACCGTCTTTGGACACATAAGAATCAATTTCATTCCCTGCTACTTCAATTTTAAGTTTAATCAGCCCATATTCCTCAACAGCATTAACCAACGAAGCAGTAACCTGCCCTCCTAAAAGATTTTTATTAATGAAATCTACTGTTTTTTCTGCTACCTGCTGTATTTCCTGAGCGGATAAGCTTTGGGTTTCCTCTTTCTTTCCTCCTTGATTTACAAAAATTATTGCTCCAATAACAAAAATTCCTACAATTGCGATGGCTAATGGTATTAAATTTTTAAATAATTTTTTATCCATAATAATATTAAAATTAGAAATTAATTTTTATATCCTAAATATATCACGAAACTATTTTTTTGCAAGCAAAGACTTGCCTGTCATCTCTTTTGGTTTTTTAATTTTAAGAAATTCAAGCATTGTTGGAGCAATATCTCCAAGGACTCCCTTTCTTAAAATATATTTCTCATCTGAAATAATAATAAATGGAACGGGATTTATGGTATGCTCTGAAAGTGGTTTTTTTGTCTTTGGGTCAATCATACACTCTGCGTTCCCATGATCTGCAGTAATCAAAGCAATCCCTTTTTTCTCTTTGATGGTTTTTACAACCTTACCGACACATTCATCTACTGTTTCAACGGCTTTAATTGTTTGTTTTAACTTTCCACTATGACCAACCATATCGGCATTGGCAAAATTTAAGATAATAACCGGATACTTGTCAGATTTTATTGCTCTTAATACTAAATTTGTTATTTTTGATGCTGACATCTCCGGCTTCAAATCATAAGTGGGAACTTTTGGGCTCGGCACAAGTATTCTTTTCTCTTTTAAAAATGGTTTTTCGCGCAATCCATTAAAGAAAAAAGTAATATGGGCATACTTTTCTGTCTCAGCAACTCTTAACTGGTTCATATTATTTTTATTGATTATCTCTCCTAAAATATTTTTTAATTTTTCTTTCTTAAAGACTACTTGAGTTTTCATGCCTTTATAATATTCTGTCATACTGACAAAAACCAATTTTAGTTTCTTTCTTTTAAATTTATTAAACCTCGGCTCTACAAACGCCTGGGTTATCTGTCGAGGTCTATCAGAACGATAATTAAAAAAGATAACTGAATCATTATCTTTAATCCCTTTAAAGTCGTTAATTATAACTGGTTCTATAAATTCATCTGTTTGTCCTTTTTTATAAGCTTTTTTAATCGCCTCTAATGCTGTTTTTGCTTTTATTCCTTTTGCTTCTGATAAAGCAAGATAAGCTTTTTCTGTTCTCTTCCACCGGTTATCACGATCCATCGCGAAATATCTACCTATAATTGTCGCTATTTTCCCTGTTTTATATCTTCTAATCTCTTTTTCTAAATTTTTTACATATTTTTCAGCTGACTTTATCAAAGTGTCGCGGCCATCAGTAAAAACATGGATCATTACATTTTTTAATTTCTGTTTTGCCGCAAACCTTAATAATGCATAAAGATGTTTGTCATAAGAATGAACGCCGGCATCTGAAAGAAGTCCCATTAAATGAAGGGTAGAATTGTTTTTCTTGACATTATTTACTGCTTTAATAAAGGCCAGGTTTCTAAAAAATGATTTATCATCAATTAATTTATTGATATATAAAATATCTTGAACAACAATTCTTCCTGCTCCAATATTAAGATGACCTGTTTCTGAATTTCCCATCATTCCTTTCATTAAACCAACCGCCGTCCCCGATGCCTTCAATTCTGTATAAGGATATTCTCTTTTAAAACGATCGAAATTAGGAGTATTTGCTAAAGCAATCGCATTTCCTTCCTTGGTTCTTCTTACACCCCAACCATCCATTATGATTAATATTAATGGTTTCATGTGTTCAAAATGCAGTTTCAAATATTTAGTTTCCTGAACTAATTTCTTCTTCAATTTTTAATAATCTATTGTATTTCGCCGCTCTTTCTCCTCGAGCCGGCGCTCCTGCTTTAATATAATCGGCTCCGATTCCAACCGACAAATCAGCAATAAAATCGTCGCAAGTTTCGCCGGAGCGATGCGAAACCATTATTTTCCATCCATAAGATTGGGCTAATTTAGCAGCCTCAATCGCTTCTGAAACCGTTCCTATTTGATTTACCTTTAGTAAAAGCCCGTTACAGGCCTTTTTATTATAAGCTTCTTCTATTCTCTTTGGATTGGTTACTAAAAGGTCATCACCAATTATAGTAATTTTATCTCCAAATCTCTTTGTAATTTCTTGAAAACCCTGCCAATCTTCCTCATCAAGAGGGTCTTCTAAGGCTAAAATAGGATATTTTTCAATTAAATTAGAATAATATCTAATAATCCCATCTAAAGTAAAAACACTGGACCTCATTTTATACTTTCCTCCAGTAAAAAATTGAGAAGCGGCTACATCTAAAATTATTTTTACATCTTTTTGATACTCAAGATTTTCGGCTGCTTTTAGAATAAAATCTAACGCCTGTTCTGATACTTGAAAAGGAGGGGCAAATCCCCCCTCATCTCCAATATTAGAGGCCTGCTTTCCATATTGGGTCTTAAGAAGGTTTTTCAACTCTTGATAAATCTCCGAAGCGGCCCGGAGTGCCTCCGAGAATGGTTTAATTTGAGGAACAATCATAAATTCCTGAACATCTAATTCATTCCCGGCGTGGGCCCCGCCATTAATTATATTAAAAGCGGGACTGGGCAAATTTCCTGAAGTTTGATTCTGAAAAATATTCTCTTTTATATATTTCCAAAGAGGAATGTTTTGAGCAGCAGCCCCAGCCCGGCAAACCGCCATTGAAACTCCAACAATAGCATTGGCTCCTAATTTTGACTTATTTTCGGTGCCGTCCAGATTAATCATTAAATCATCTATTTCTTTTTGAAGAGCTACATCCTTTCCTTCAAGTTTTGGAGAAATAATTTCATTAACATTTTTTACTGCCTTCAAAACTCCTTTTCCATGATATCTCTCATCTCCATCTCTTAATTCGGTCGCCTCGTATTTTCCGGTAGAAGCCCCTGAAGGAACAGACGAACAAAAAACACCGATATCAGTCGTTAGTTCTACTTCAATTGTCGGATTTCCCCGTGAATCCAAAATTTCTCTTCCCTTTATATTTTTAATTTTGCTCATTTTTCAAAAAATGTTTAAGGTTGAACCTTAAACATATAATTACTTTTGTTTTTGAATATATTCATAAGCTGCCAGAGCGGCTTTTGATCCTTCGCCACAGGCAGTTATAACTTGTTTATATCTTCCAACATTAGCATCCCCAACAGCGAAAAGGCCGGGAGTTTTAGTCTGACAGGTTTCAAACTCAACCTTTATCTCATCTATTTCATTAAAGTCAACCAAATCTTTAACAAACGAGGTTGCCGGCTGGGTCCCGACTTCAACAAAAACTCCTTCAACCTTTAAAATCTCTTCTTTTTTTGTTTTAGGGTCTTCGTAAACTATTGCCTTTACAAAGTTTTCTCCTTTAATCTCCTTTACTGCCGCGTTTGTTATTATTTTTACTTTGCCAGTTTTTTCAACCAATTCCTGATTCTCTTTATCAGCTTTAACTTCTGGCCCGTATTCCAAAATATAGATTTTCTTAACATAATTTGATAAAAAAATCGCTGCCTCAAAACCAGAATTCCCTCCTCCAATCACAGCCACTTCTTTATTTTTAAATATTGGCCCATCGCAAATCGAACAATAACTTAAACCACGACCAATAAATTCTTTTTCTCCTCGGACTTCTAAAGGACGGGGGTCGGCTCCCGAAGCAACAATAACACTGCAAGCTTCATATTTATTATCTTTAGTAGAAACCAAAAATCCTCTTTCGTTTTTTTCAACCTTCATAACTTCCTCCATTTTGATATCAATATCTAAACTTTTTAAATGTTCTTCAAGCTTCTTAATTAAGTCCTGTCCCGTAATTTTCTTAAAGCCGGGATAATTTTCAATATTTACGGCTTTTCTTCCTATTTGTCCGCCAAAATCTTTAGTAATCAATAGAGTATTAAGTTTTTGCCTGGTAGAATAAATCCCGGCCGTTACACCAGCCGGGCCTCCACCAATTATAATCAAATCAAACATAAATGTTAATTCTAATGTAAAGCTTCAGGGATTGCTTCAATTAAGTCGGTAGCGGTTAGACCTTCTTTTAGTTTCAGAGAAGCAATTTGACCCGCCCTTCCATTAATATAGGTTGCAGCTTGAGCAGCTTCAAACGGTTTTACTCCCTGAGAAATTAAGCTTCCGCAAATTCCAGCTAAAGCATCTCCTGTCCCCCCTACACTTAAAAAAGGACTCCCAACTTCATTTAAAGCAATATTCTGGCCGTCTGAAATTATATCTACTTTTCCCTTCAGCAAAATTGTGGCCTGAAGCCGTTTGGCCTCTTCTTGAACTAATCTTATTTTTTCTTCCAGGGTTTTTTCAACAACTTCTTTTCCGGTCAAAATGAAAAATTCATAAGCGTGAGGAGTAATTAAAAAATTCTTGCCGGCTCCTATTCCCGGTTTTTTAGCTATGGCATGAATGGCATCGGCATCAATAACAGCGGGGATTGAAAGTTGAGAAAGATATTCTAAAATAGTCTCCTGAGTTTCTTTCGACCTTCCCAATCCCCCACCAATAACTACTGCTGTTTTTCCTTTACTCACTACTTCAGCTGATTTGGTCATAGAAAGAATAACAGCTAAATCTTCCCTGTCTAGCCAATCTCCCTTTAAGGGATAGGCGGCTAAATTCGGAGAAAAAGAAGCAATAATATCAGCCGCTCTTTTGGGAGCTAAAATTTGAACCATATCTACTCCTGATTTAAAAGCAGCCATAGCTGCTAAAGCCGGCGAACCACTATAAAACTCAGACCCGCCAATAACTATCAGAAGCCCATAATCATATTTGTGAACTTCCTCGGGTCGTTTTTTATAAATATCTTTTAAAATGTTTTTAGTTACTTTAATCATATAAATTAGCTTTTTAGCTTATAGCTTTTTAGCTTTTTAAGAATTTTATCTTTCTAAAGCCTAATGAGCTATTTTATTTCTTTTAAATATCCTTTTAATTCGCTGCTAAACCGCGGGTCTTTTGAAGTAAAATAAAGAAAAGATTTAAGCCATTTTAATTTATCTCCACATTCTAACCACTCTCCCTTAAATTCATATCCATAAACCATTTTACCATCATCGAGCATTTTATCCAAAACTTCAGCTAAAATTATTTCGCCCTTTTTAGAGGGAGAAGCCTTTTTTAAATAATCGAAAACTTCCGGAGTAAGAATATATTTTCCAACAACAACTAAATCCGAAGGAGCTTCAGAAATTTCAGGTTTTTCTACTATTTTCTTAATTTTATAAAGGCGGTCGGCAATTTTCTCCACAGCAACCACTCCATAGGCAGGAACTTTCTCTCTTGGCAATCTTTTTAAAGCAATAACCGGTGACTTACAGGTTTGAAAAATTTTCATTAACTGTAATAAAGCTGGGGTATCTCCATCAACAACATCATCTCCAAATAAAACGGCTACTGGTTCTTTATCTACAAGTTTTGCCGCCTGTAAAATGGCATGACCGTCTCCTAAGGGTTTCTTTTGTAAAACCGAGGAAAAAGAAATATCTTTTAAAATATCTTCAAGGTCTTTAAGTTCTTTTAAAGTCTGGGTTTTTTTCCTTTTTTTTAAAGTTTTCTCCAATTCTTGAGATTTTTTGAAATAACTCAAAACTGTTTTTTTCCCAGGACTAATAACAAAAATTATTTCAGAAATTCCTGATTTTTTTGCCTCCTCAACTATATATTGAATAACTGGTTTATCAACCAAAGGAAAAAGTTCTTTTGCTAAAACCTTAGAGAGGGGCAAAAATCTTGTCCCCAACCCCCCTACTGGAATAATAGCTTTTTTTATCTCCATATTTTTTCGCTTCGCAAACTTTATTTTATTCTCCGTAAAAATGCGGGGATTTCCCACTCTTTTTCTTGAGCCAATTTTTTACTTTCCTCTATCTCTTCGGCTTTTTTTATCTCTAAAGCATTTCTCCTAATTTTAGTTTTTTTTACCCGGTTAAATTGCTTCTCCTCTGGCCCGCTTCGCTCTCGCGAAGGCGAGGCGAGCGAAGCACCGCCTCTGGCGGATTTAACCTGGTGAACCATCTTTTCCTTAACCTCTATTTTTTGCTCCTTTTTCTCCTTGCTCGCCGTAGCTTTCTTACCCGCCCTCCTTCGCTCCTTCAGAGCTTCGGAGGGCAAAGCCGTAGCTTTCTTACTCGCTGTAGCTTTAGCGAGGGCGGAAGCGGGGGCAGGTTTCTTAACCTTACTTTTTTCATCTAATTTTCCAGGTTTTTTCTTTTTCGATGGTTTTTTCCCTTTGCCCTCCGTAGCTTTCTTATCCGTTGTAGCTTTAGCGAAGGAGGGAGCGGGGGCGGAAGCAAAAGAGGGTTCTTTTTTGGTTCCATTATCTACCCGCTTCGCCCGCAAAGCAAGACGAGCCCGCTTAGCCTCAGCGAAGGCGAGGCGAGGAATCCCCGTGATAAGAAGAGTTGCTCTAATTTTATTTTTACATTTTGAACTTCTTGAAATTCCAAAAATAATCTTTGCTTTAGGATTTAAGCTGGCGATGCTTTTACTTATCTTTTCCACATCAACCATACTAAGATTATTTCCGCCCGAGATATTAAATAAAATCTTCTCGGCAACTAAATTGTAATTATATAAAGGGTTATTAAAAATATTCTTTATTATCTCCTCTGCCGCATTTTTCCCTCCGGCCTGATAAGTATTTAAAAAAGCTGACTTCCCTTTTCCTTTTAAAATTGTCTGGATATCGGCGAAATCAATATTTATTAAACCCGGATTATAAATTGTTTCAATTAAACTTTCCAGTGATTCAATTAAATTCTTATTAACAACCGAAAAAGCTTGTGTTATTGAGGTTTTTTCATCAATAATCTTAAAAATTCTTTCGTTAGCAATAGCGACTGAAGCATTTAAAGAATCTCTCAAAGATTGCAGAGAATTATTAGCTATCTTAGATTTTTTTCCTCCTTCAAATTTAAAAGGGAGAGTAAAAATTCCCAGAGTAATACTCCCGGAATTTCGAGCAATATCAGCAAAAATAGGTGTAGCTCCAGAACCCACTCCGCCCCCAAGAGAAGCTATTAAAATAGTGATATCTTGGTCTTTAAAGATTTTAGCTATTTTTTCTTTTTCTTTCTCAGCCGCCGTCCTTGCCAGTTCCGGATTCATTCCCGTTCCTAAACCATGAGTTAAATCTTGACCAAAGTAAAAGCGTTTGACAGCCGAACTTTTTTTAAGGGCCCTGACATCAGTATCAGCTATAACAAAACTCGCCTTTTTTAAGGACTTAGCAATTTCAGAAACAATTGAACCGCCTCCCCCACCAATTCCAATTACTTTTATTCTGGTTTTAAAAGGAAACCCTGTGGGAAAAGAAAATTTATTGGGTTTTGACAACGCTTTCTTTTTTATTTTTGGTTTAGTTCTTTTTTTAGTAACCATTATTCTAGTTTACCTCCACACCATAAATTTTTCAAGTTTTAGTGTGAACCTTACTCCTCTTGTATAAAGTATTTATAACTTTCACTTTTTTAAATCCCAAATGAAACTTTCAAGGAGGTCCTTTTCTAAGGGATCTCCATAGAAAGACAAAGCTAAGACCGGTAAAGAAGTCTTTTGAGAAATGAGATTCAACTGGGTTTCAGCAATCCTGGTTGGCATACACTCAAATGGACCCGCTATTACTGTTCCGTCTATTTCTTTTTTTTGCCAAAGCAGTAAGGGCAATCCAATTGTCAAAGCTGCCTCACCCAAAGGTTTAAGCTGTCGGAGATAGGGTCTGGCTGTTTCGAGAATTTCTTCTATATGATGGTCTTTTGGCCATCCTAAGGTCCGGGCAAAAATTTGATACAACTGGTCTTCAATCATCCTCTGGAGCCAATAAGTCAGATGAATCTTTACCCGATTCGTCTTGACCAGAGATTCCTTTTTCAACTGGAGAAAAGTAGTATAATTCATCCATTCTCTAAATGGCGAAAGTTTTACTTTAACGCCCAGTCCTTCTAACTCTCTAATCAATTCATTATTGGAAAAATTATCTAACCTGACATAAATTTCACCGGTTACAAGGACTGTTGGTTTCCCCTGTTTTTCTCTTTCCCTGGGAATCCTTTGGAAATCTTTGGCTGCTTTTTCAGCCAAGGACTTCAAACTCCACAAATTCCTTAAACCAAACCAACCAGTGGTTGTTTTGGCAATTATTTCTTCTGCCTTTTTAAGGTAGTGATTAAAAACTCTTTGAGTGGAACCCAACGTCTTTTCTTCCGGCCGGATATCAAACAAGGCATCTTTTAGAAGATCAGAAAAAACAAGTCCTGCCCAGGCCTTAGCCATCACAGCTGAACTCGCTCCAATCTCACCTTGATAGCCAGTGTCTGAAGTTGGAGAAATAATTTTCACTCTTTTAGCTAAACCTAATTTTTCCAAGATGATTTTAAACAACAACTGATATTGCCCAAAACGACAAGGTCCACACGCTTGAGGCATAAAAAAATAAAAGTTTTCCTCGTGACTTTTTAAATGTTTAAGTAATCCGCCCAAAGTAACAATCATAGGCAGACATTCTTTGCCCGAGGTAAATTTTCGGCCTAATTCCAAACTTTCTTGATTCCCTAAAGGCAGAGCCTCGCTTTCTACTCCTACGGACCGAAAAAGAGCCGCAGCAATTCTTGAACCTTCACCCATCCATGGAAATAATACCTTACGTTTGCTCTCTTTTATTTGAGCTAAACCGTCTCTATTCTCGAAATGTCGAAAGTCAGGTAAGGACCGTTCGTTTTTCTCCTGAAAGTTTTTAATACCATACAAAAAGGCCTCTACTCGGGTTTTAAAACCGGCTTGGCCAGTATAGGCATCGGATTCCAAAATTGTATAGGGCTTCCCTTGAATTAGATACTGGAAAAAGTGAAGCAAGAAACTATCCGGCCCGCAGGAATAAACCGAAAGCCAGAGAGGATAAACTCCTGACTGACGCCTTATCTGCCAGGCCGCTTGAAGTAACCTCTGACCATAACCCCAATACATATCCCGAAACAGAGAATTTTGATCATCCAGCGGGTAGCATCCGGCCGGCAAAGGTATAGCACCATTTTCTTGAATAGCTTCGGGTATGCCCGCTGAAAGCAGAGAGGAATTAATAATGTAGGGGTGACCCAGAACTACAATCAGCGGCAAATGGTTCTTTCTTGCAAATTCTAAGGTTTTTTCTCCAATTTTGATACAGCTTTCTTCAAATTCTTTTTGAACCCTAACCGCTTTCTTAAAAGCAGAGGAGGCAGTTTCTCGCGAACAACCAAACTCAAGCCCTAACTTCACAAATTCTCCAATATTCTCCTCATATCCCTTTTTAAAGTCTAACAAGGGTTGAAGAACTCTGGTTGATAACTTCGGAGAAAAGAGATCTGGTGCCGCTTGTGATAAAGGACAAACATAGCAGCGCATTGGCTTTTGCCCAGTGTTTGGGACAGAAATCTCAATAACCTTGGGTAAAAACACAAAATTCTCATCCTCAAAAAATTTGGCTTGACCTGCTAAAAGTTGAAGAGGCGCACAAAAAGTTGCCTGACAAAGCTTAGCTCCTTCTTCCAAAGATTTTAAACTTGGCGATTCCTGAAGTTTAATTTGAAATCCTATTTCCTGGAAAAAGGTAATGGCCAAGGGTAAAATCTCTTCCGTCTCCAAACCGCGAGGAATGCCAACGGTCTTTCCCAATGAGCCAGATTTCTCTTTTAACAATTTCGAAATCAATCTTTCTCTTTCAATAAAAGGACGAGGGGCTTGAGCTAAAACCGGATTCTTATCTGGCTTTTTCTCATATTTGTCGCAAGCTCCGCCCCAGAAAAACTTATTCGTTTCTTCACCAGTTTTTACTGTAATCACCTGAATTGGGCATAAATTCCCTACCAGACAACCATCTTTTGACTGACAGCGGAATTCTCTCTTTTCTAAAATCTGACTGTCAAGAAAGGTGTTTAAATTAAGAGGGGTCTCTTCTTTAAGCCCGCCTAATTCTTTTTTAGCCAAAAGAGCAATCCCTAAAGCGCCTGGACTGCCCGGCGAAGGAGGGACAATAATTGGTTGACCGGTTACCTTGGCTAAAGCACAAGCCAGAGCCAAATTCTCAGCCGGCTTTCCCTGGAGAAAGATTTTCTTGCCGTAATCTCTTAAACCTTTTACTCGGTTGTTGTAATTCTGAACAATTGAGTAATAAAGACCGGCCACTATTTCCGGTAATTCGGCGCCTTTTCGCTTAGCTTCATCAATCTGCTCGGAGATAAAAACCGCACAGTGTTGACCCAAATCAACGGCTCGGGGTGCCTCTAATGCTATCTTTCCGAATTGTTCCACATCTTTAATACCAAGAAGTTGAAGTTGTTCGGCTAAAAAAGAACCTGTGCCAGCCGAACAGACGGTATTCATACAAGAGTCAATTACCCGGCCCGCTTCTAATCTGGTAAACTTGGCATCTTGTCCGCCGATATCAACAACCGTATCAACCTTCTCGTCATAATAATGAGCGCCTTGAGCGTGAGCAGCAATCTCATTAAGAACGAAAATCCGTCGGCGGTCTTGTTGAGGTAAAGAAGCCATTAAAAGGTTAGCTACAATTTCTCTACCGGAACCAGTGCAACCAATGGCTCTGATCTGATTAAAAAACCTTTGAGGAATTTCCCGGATTAGTTTTTTGGCTGCCTGGACCGGCTGCCCCTGGGTTTCTACATAGGCCTCAAAAACGAAACTTCCATCAAAAATTACTAATTTTGAGCCGGTTGAGCCGATGTCTAATCCCAGAATTGGTGAATTGACCAAAGAAGATTTTTCGTCGGTTTTTAGAGGTTTAATTTTGGTCACCGAATCCAGATAATTAGCTAAGCCCGGAAGAAAAACTAAGGGAGAATCCTGAAATTTGGCTTGAGACAAGCTTTTTGTTTTCTTTTCTCCAATTAAAGCAGCACCCAAAGCCTCAAAATATAGGGCTTGGGAAGGCACTTCTACGCTGACCGCGCCCTTTTCTGTTTTTTTAGGCAAACTCTGTTGAATGGCTCTAACAATCCGTTTTGAAACCGAAAGCCCGCCAATAACTAAAACTCGGGGAAAAATTTGGGTTTTTAAAGCCAGATTCGCTGCATTTCTAGCTGAAGAATCCAATAATCCGGCTACTACTTCTTCTAATTGATGTTGGGTATTTAGAAGATGGGTAAAGTCGGTCTTCATAGTCACTCCGCATCGCGAAGTAATTTCCACGCCCTTAACCTCTCCGACTAACTCATCTGCTTGAAGAATATCTAACCCAACTCGCGCCATAATCTGGTCTAAAAAACTACCCACACCGGCTGCGCAGCGAGGGTTTTGTTTGAATTCACTTGGAGCAGAATCTCTAATTTTAAGAACCGAAAAACCCCCGCCGCCTAACCTGATTAAGGTTAAGTCTTGGCCGGGGTAAAGAAATCGGACTGCTTCTTCTTGGGCTACCTTTTCTACGATTGAAGAAAAAGGTAACACCTGACGAAGCCGACCGGTTACTACTATCCGGTCCCCTTTTCCAATGTTCCACTTTTTTTTAAGTTCCTGCCAGATTTTTTCTATCTCTTGTTGATGGGGTTTCCAAAAAGTTTCTCTAATCTCTTTTTTGCCGTTCTGGTTTTCCAACCAAACAGCCTTAAAACTTATTTTTCCTAAATCTAAACCGATTATTCTCATAATTACTTATCTTATATTATCCCCGATAAAAATCAAACTTTTAATAAGAAAAAAGACCCAGGTTTTTTTGGGTCTTTAGAAAAAAAGGTTTAATCTTCTCCAAGAAGCTTTTTAGAGCCCTCTGTGATAAGTATTCGTTGAACACAAGGAAGTGTTGACCTCCATATTCTTATTTGCTCGCCAGTAAGCAAGAGGTCATGATATACTCGCATCGCAATGTCCTCAAGTTCATGAAGATTGGCTTGACTTAAAATTTGTTCCGTAATTCTCATCTCTTTCCTTTCTTTTTTGTAAAAGAACTTCTATAGCGACCGCATACTAGATCCGGTTGAATTTAAATCAACGAGCTCCATTATAAATCATGGAGCTCTAACTTAACCGATCTACGGTGTCCGAAAGAACTACAAACATATTAGCATTTTATAAAAAAAATGTCAAGAAAAAAACCCGAGAAAATATATCTCGGGAAAATAACTGGGCCGTGGACGACATTAGAACCGTGTTTTAACAGTCAAATCAGTATATTTACAATCAAACTCAAGTTTATAACCTTATGTTTGCTAATTTTATTCTGTTTTGTTTATTCTAAAAAACCCTTCGAAATGGATTTTGTTGTCATTAAACACCTCCACAACCTTATACTTTCCTTTCGTCCAAACTTCTCCATTATCAATAAAGTGTGTTGCTTCTAAAATCACAATGCTCGCTTTTGGTCGGGAAAGAACCTGATTCCCTTTTGTTTCAACTAAAGGAACCTCACCAAAAAACCAATAATTTCTTTGATCTTTTTTTAAAAAAGGATATATTTCCCCTGCTTTAAGATTTTCTGGAATACACTCCTCTATTTTTCTGTTTCCATTCTTAAATTCAGAAATATTTCTTAAAGCAAGGTCTGGATTGAATTCTACTACTATTCCCATAATATTATTTATTCTAACAAAAAACCGCCTTCTTGGCGATTTTTTTTTACGAACTCCGGGGTAGGATTTGAACCAAGGATATCTCGGTCTCTCAAACCGCGCTCAAGGTTGCTCGGGGACAGGGATTCGAACCCCAATTTTCACGTCCAGAGCGTGGCGTCCTACCATTAGACGATCCCCGAATAATTAAACCTTAAATCTTTAAATATTTTTTTACAACAATAAAACTGGAAATTATTCCCAATCCCATTCCAAAGACAACTTGAATTAGAAGAACTGTCCAGAAATTAGCGATAAAATAATTAAAAAGATTAAAACCGGGCAATAAAACCTCCAACTTTGGACTCAAAAAGAAAGTAAGCGAACTTAAAATTAAAAGGCAAATCAAACAAGCAAAAAATCCGCAAATCGCTCCTTGAGTAATAAGGGGACCCCGAATAAACCAGTTTGAAGCGCCTACCAACCTCATTGTACTAATCTCCTCTTTTGAATTATAGATTGCTAATTTTGTCGTATTGAAAACAACCAAAACAGCAACCAGAACTAAAACTATACTTAACCCAATGCCGAGGTTATTGATAGTAGAGGTTGCGGAAAAAACTTTCTCAATTATCGGTTTCTTTTGATAGTAATCGACCTTTTCAATCAGGCTACGGAATTGTCCCGTTTCTAAAAAATTAGAAATTTTTTCATATTGGGAAGGAAGTCTCGTTTTAATATTTAAAGAGGCCAAAAAAGGATTCCCTCCCACCTCTTCTAAGGCCTTCATAAAATCAGGATTATCTTCGTGTCTTTCGGTAAATCTTTGAAGGGCTTGCTCTTTTGAAATATATTGAATATCTTGTACTTCAGAAGAAAATTTTGAAAGCTCTACTTTAACGCCTAAAACATCTTCCTCGGTTGTATCATCTTTAAAATAAGCTGAAATATCAATTTTCTCCTGAACTTGAGAAATCAAAAATTGAGATATCCCCTGAAAAAGAAAAAGGCTGGTTACCAAAGAAATGGTTATCACCAGAACAAAAATCGCTGCAAAACTCCCACCTCGGTTTCGAGAAAAATCAGTAGCAGCAAGTTTTAAAATTCTTTTTAAACTCGTAAACATATATTAAAGTATGAATTTACCTTCTTTGTCGTCTCTAATTTTTCTTCCTTCTTCTAAAGTAACCACCCTTCTCCCTAATTTATTTATTATTTCTTTGTCATGAGTGGCTAAAATAACGGTTTTACCCATTTCATTAATCTTTTTTAAAAGCGAAATAACCTCGTAAGTGTTGTAAGGATCAAGGTTGCCAGTGGGCTCATCAGCAATAACAAGGTCTGGTTGATTTACTATTGCCCTGGCTATGGCTAACCTTTGCTGTTCCCCGCCAGAAAGCTCTTGAGGAAAATTCTGGGCTTTTTCTTTAAGGCCGGTGAGTTCAAGGATTTTAGGAATTTCTTGGCAGATTTTTTTATCTTTTATTCCTTTTACTGCCATAACATAACTAATATTTTCATAGACGGTCTTTGTTGATAAAAGCTTATAATCCTGATAAACTACCCCTATTTTTCTTCTTATTTTTTGAAGTTTAGAAGGTTTTATTTTATGAATATTGATATTTTGAAAAAAGACATCTCCAGAGGTCGGTTCTTCCAAACCCAAAAACAAGCGGATTAAGGTTGTTTTCCCAGCTCCTGACTTCCCAACAATAGAAATAAACTCTCCCTCCTGAATTTCAAAAGAAACATTTTCTAAAGCAACTGTATTTCGAGGATAAATTTTGGTGATATTTTGGAAAGAAATCATATTTATTTACCTCTTTTGTTTTATTTCCGAACGGAGTGAGAGAATTAAAGGAATTTATTCATTTAATTCGTGAACGAGTGAGGAATCAAGGTTCTTGAGCTTTAGCTCAAGGTTCTTATCTCGGTTTCTACGAACTTATCTAAATCTCCGTCTAAAACCCCTTCAACATCTGATGTTTCAACGCCGGTTCTTAAATCTTTAACTAATCTATAAGGATGCAAGACATACGACCTGATTTGATTACCCCAACTTGCCGAGATTATTTCTCCTTTAATTTTTTTTATTTCTTTCTCTTTCTCCTTTTCTTTTACTTGATAAAGCTTAGCATATAAAACTTTCATTGCCTTTCCCCTATTTAAACCCTGAAGTCTTTCAGCCTGCGAGCTTACTACAATTCCCGTAGGCAAATGAGTAATTCTAATTGCCGACTCTCTCTTATTAACATACTGACCGCCGGGACCCGATGCCCTAAAAGTTTCTATTTTCAAATCCTTCGGATTAAGCTTGATTTCCTCTTCTTCCTCTTTTTCAATTTCGGGCAAAACTTCCACTGAAGCGAAGGAAGTGTGGCGAAGGGACTTAGCAGAAAAAGGAGAAATCCGGACCAAGCGATGAACTCCGGTTTCTTTTTTTAAAAAACCGTAGGCAAAGGGTCCTTTAATTTCCAGGGTTACTGATTTTGTTCCAATTCTTCCTTCGGGTCCTCCTCCTTCTCCAAATGATTGATGTAAAATTTTCACTTGAAACCTTTTAAAAACACAATATCTTTCAAACATTCTTAACAACATTGTTGTCCAGTCTTGGGCATCAACTCCACCGGCTCCGGAAAATATTTGTAAAATGGCATTCCTTTTATCGTATTTTCCGGAAAGAAAAACTTTTATCTCCTCTCTTTTTATTTTATTTCTAAAACTTTGCTCTTTTTCTTCAATCTCTTTTATTAAACTTTCGTCTCCCTCTGCTAATTTAGCTAATTCCTTTAATTCATTTATTTCTTTCTTCAAATCAGTGAATCTGCTAATTTCCTCTCGCAGGTCAGCAGCTTTTTGCTGGATTCCTGCTGCCTTTTTTTTATCTTCCCAAAAATCTGGTTTCTGAATTTCTTTTTCTAACTCTTCTAATTCTTTTTTCTTTTTTTCAACGTCAAAGACAGTCCTCAATAACGATGAGTCTTTTAAATAAGGTTTCAATTTTCTCAAAAACAGTTTTCATGTATTATGTAAGTTCTATTTCCATATTAATATTTAGCCAGCGGTCGGAGTTGCCCCGTCATTCGACGGGGCACCCGGTCGTATGACCGAGTGAACCACAGTGAGCCGTCCATCGGATTTGCACCGACAACCTATCGCTTACGAAGCGATTGCTCTGCTATTGAGCTAAGACGGCAAGCGGGTAACGGGAGTCGAACCCGTGACTTATCCTTGGGAAGGACATATTTTACCACTAAACTATACCCGCCTATCTTCCCAAAAATTTCTGCCACAAATTCTTCCAAAAACCCTTTTCTTCT
>SDBS01003002.1_pt1 | contig 16614 bp, 16 predicted proteins | sample 2277091 | NCBI WGS metagenome assembly SDBS01 (sample SAMN10404972, study PRJNA504765) | marine sediment metagenome | isolation source: marine sediment core GS10_PC15, 163 cmbsf | place: Arctic Ocean: Southern Knipovich Ridge | collected 2010 | reverse complement strand
CCTATAGTCCCTCTGGCCTGGGCCTGCTGAAAGGCACTCGGTCCGACAACCCCGCCGCCGCCACCGGCAGCCTGTCCCTGCGCTGCTGCTTGGAGAAGACCCGTATACATACCTAGATCGGGACCAACATCCGTACGTCGCTCCATGACTCCGGCCTTCTGCATCGTTATCGATTCGTCCAATTGCTGACGGGCTAATTCGGCATCACTGGCGACCCCGCGACTGAGGGCCGAGCGAATCGTCGTACTGCCCAAACCACGGGAGATTAAGTCCTGTTGTCCGCCTGCCAATTGACGTTGTTCCTGCTGTGCGATTCGGGTTCGGCCCGCCTGCCCGAGACCGGAGTACATGCCAAGAATTTCCTGATATCGCTCTTCATTAGCGATATTGGCCTTCTTTTGGGCCGCTTCCATTTGTTTAATGATCTGGCTAAAATCGATACCACTACCTCCCATAGCTTGACCTAGAGCGGTACTTGTTTGAAATTGTTGCATCCCGCGTAACTGTTGAGGACGACGAAGCTGAATGGGCATAATTTACTCCTGTTTATTTAGCACTTATTTGTCTACTTCCAACTGTATCAATCTCGATATGAATACCAACGGTTGCTAAAAGAGCATCCCCACCATATTCATTGGCACTCGCAGCAATTCGTTCCAACGTAAAGAGAAATTGATCCTCTATATCTATATCCGTTCCAGTTATAGCCGTAAAATTGCTTTGGTTAAACTCGTATTGTGTGTCAATATTGGTTTCGATAGTAATCTCTGTTTTGGCATCTAATGTTTCTCCGGTCTTACCGATCGTATATGTAAGCTGCCATTGAACTTTCTTCGTTCCGGTCGGGTCTACGATTCCTTGCCAATGAACATGGAAGGTGAAATTAGTGCCCTCTTTATAGCGATGTTCCATCTCGAATGAACCGCTAAGGGCTTCGCCAACGGCGAGGGCGTATGTGTAAATCCCAGCCCCTGCCCCGACTTCATCGAGGAATTCGTCGATATCCGGGCGTAAGCCAAGCGGGCCGAAGAGATTGATGCCGCCTACGTTGATGTCGTCCCATACCGTCGCGTCGCCGGTAAAGACTAATGTCCCATCAGTTTCAAATGTCGAATAATTTGTATTGTCGTCCCCGAACTTGCAATCACCGACAACCTGTAGTTTGGCATCCGGCGTCGTAGTGTTAATCCCGACCGCACCGGTTGAGAGAATCGTCATACGTGTCTTATCAGCACCACCCGCCCCGTTTACAGTGGTTCCAAATACGAGTTTCCCGGAGGTATTACTGATATCCCCGTTCTCCTTCAGCCCTGCAACGTAGCCGAATGTCGTCGAGTGGGTGGCATCATACATACCGCCCAGGCTGATCCCGCCGCCCATCCCTGCCACGTAGCCAGTGGTCGTGTGGAACTGCACGAGAAGCGGACAGTTCGTGAAAGTCGTATTGGGCAGCCCCTTTACATCAAAACGTAAGGACGGCACTCCGGTTCCAACTCCTACCCGGTCCAACCCGGCATCCACAAAGAGTAGATTGGTTTCTCCGCTACCCGCGAACCGAGAGTCCAGGTCAGCTTCGGCCGTATTGATTGTAAGATTCTTCGCACTTAACTCGCCTACCACATCAAATGTCGTAGCGGGTGTTGCCGTCCCGATTCCGACTCGGTCATTTCCTGCATCCACGTAGAACAGATTGGCCTCGGTATCTCCCGCTATAACACTGTCCTGGTCTGCGAGACCGGGATTCACCGAGAAGCCGAGCATAGTGAGGATGCCAACTGTCGTGTCGTTGGCGTCATTGCGGAGGAATAAGTCCTGGACTTCTGCTACCCCACTAACTAATTCGAGCGTAGTCGAGTCGGTAATAAACGCGGCATCGTCGGCGAGTTGGCTGAAGTTTCGACGCGTTCGGGCGTCTACTCCGGGCGTTCGTACAAAGCCTTTAAGTCCACCCATTCTATGGTCCCTTATGCTCGCCCATGTCATCAAGCCAAACTTCACAGCCTTCGAGTCCATACCACGTCTCTGCTGCCGTATCATTCGACAGTTCCAGCATCAGGGCATTCTCTGCAGCCCGCTGGATAGTACGTGGGTTACGCCCGGCGCTTAATGCAGACGTATACCGCACCGTGGTAGTCGTAGCCGCCTCTTCGGGAGTATTGCCGACATACAGATTCAGGTCTACATCGTCCGAACCGGCCGCGATAGTCGCTGCGATACGACTCAACCGAACTGTCCGACTCGGAGTGGTCGGGGGGAGAGGAATGCGCACGTAAGAGTCAATGGCGGCCGGTTCGGACGTATCCGCGTCACTAGCCGCCGTATCGTCATACTTCCGTATATGGCCGTCATGCCCTCCGGCGAGTAGAGTTCGATCGCTCGGATCATCGGCATCATACATCACGACTGAGAGTGGGCCAGCCGCAGCGGGCCATTGTTCTCTCCAGAAACTCTCAGTCCTGGCATCGTAGAAATAATGGAATGTCGAACCTTCCTCGACCGGGGTGATGAAGATATTCAACCCGTCCCGATCACGGTCCCACATTAAGATAACACGATGCGTCTCGTAGTTAATCGCACGGAAGATTGAATCCAGGCGATTTCGACTGACCAACTCGGGTTTGCCTCCGGGGGCCATTCTGAATAGCCCTTGATAGCCAACGAACCAGAGTATACCATAGGAGTCGAATGTCGCCGCGAATGGTCCGGTGATGCCGATCTCGTAGCTAATGATATCAATACTGCCCCCGGCAGCGGGATCACCACTCATCATTGAGAGCGTATGGTCCCCGCCGATAATCAGGATGTCGTCACTATACGGTACAAGGGCGGTAATGATGTCGCCTGATTTACCGGCGTCGGTTGAACTTCCGGCTACAGCCATCGTTGCGGAGGTTGTTGCCGGGAAATAGTCCCAGTCAAGAGGATTGCCCGAGGCAGACATAAACCAGTTATGAGGGTCGGTAGTAGTACCAGCCAGAACCGCACGTCCCCGATAGAGACAGATAATCGAACAGCCAGTAGGAAAGCCCAAGCCCGCATCGACAGTAGACTCCGCCGCCCAATCTTTTACGGTGCCAGCCGATGTATCATAGAAAACCGCGTTTGTTCCGTCCACCCAATAGACATCCTGGAAGGCGGTGGTGCTCATTATGGGGCTAGTGCCGCCCAATAGAACGCCGACCCCGCCGCTTACCGCCCCGGCACTCGCTGGGGTAACCGTGTAGATACTCCCGCCACTCACCGCGAATAGATCGATAGATCGTCGTGCTGCCGTTGTTTCCGGTGGGAATACGGCCGGTTTAGCGTTGGCGAAGTTTGCGTCAATAGGTAATTGTTCCCATACGAAAGTTCCGCCACCAGTGACTTTGAAGAAATTCATGCTGCCGCCCGTACCATCTTCGGCGGTAGTCGTCTTAAACCCGGAGATATAGACGTTATCGGCGTAATCAATAACTATCCGACTCATCGCATTAGTACCGGAGGAATACAGCCAGTCCCAGGTTTCGGCTAACGTAGTGCGGTTATAGCGTATCAATTCTCGATCGGTGCCACCTACGGCCGCTGCAACAGCCACATCGCCATTCGAGAAAAAGGCTAAATCGTAGTGGGTTACGTAAGTCGTATCTTTCGTTGTGAGTGTGGCCCCAGTCATTTTATTGAGAAAATACAGTACGCCACCGGCCTCTACGACTAATTCGTCGGCATTAACCGCTAGTCGAATACTACTTACGGCGGCAGGACGAACCGCCCATTCGACAGTTGTTGTACCAGCGTCAACATCGGGGGTTAGTTTGAAAACGGCCGAGACTGCGTGGGCGGTATCGGTTCCGCCCCACCAATCGGTATCCACACTCGTGACGTAAATACTTCCATCGTCATCTAAGAAAACGTTTCCTGGATATCTCGTATTGTCGAGTTCACCGATATCATAGCGCCAAAGAATTGCTCCCGTAAGAGGATCGAGTAAGAATACTGAGGCATATTGCCCCGCCGTTGCCCCGTCCCAATCGTCGTTTCGAGATGTAACAACCGCAAGCCGATCTTGAACGGCGTTCCACGAAACTCCCTCTAAGTAACTTGTTGTATCGGCTTCGTCCGCTAATTGTTTCGTCCATCGAACGGTACTACCATCTGCTTGTAGACAACCGATTGTGGTATACGGATACGTCGCCCCTGAACCCGTCGTACCCCCACCGAAAAATAAGTCGCCATTTGAACGCATTGCCATTAAAACTTGATTGCCGGGTGGTCCGCCCACCCCAGTCGCACCCCATGATAGATTATCTATCGCGTCCCCATCCGCATCACGCAAAAATCCTTGGCGGGACAATCCAACGGCACAGTAGCCGAGATAGGCATCCGTTGCTAGAAGGGTACTCACTGATAGAGTCAGATTTTGAACCGGCCGGAGACCGTTGACTTGTGGGGAAAGATACTTCCCCAGCCCAGGCCGCTGGCCCCCCCGCAATCGGCCCTTGGACGTATCCCACGGGCGTACATTCAGACAGTCCGGAGTGGTCCCCGGCGGCTGTTGCGAGTATGAGCTACCCTTGTGCAGTCCCTTGAAGGGGAACTGAATAGGTGTAGGTGTAGGAGGCATGTTCTTCCTCCGTTAAGTTTTAGCCGATATCGAGAGAGCGGTCACTGGTATCATAGGCGGCAACACAACTTGAATAGATCAAGTCAATGCCGAGCAGAACGAGTTCGTCCCCACTCGCTTCGTTATTGGCATCCAGGGTCAGACGGACCCGATCGCCAGGTTGATAGCCTCGACCGCTAATGTCGAGATCACTCTCACGGACCAATTTACCCGTCGAGGCCGTAGCCGTCTCGGCAACCGCATCTGACGTGGTATTATCAACCGTAGCACCGGCCCGATAGAGAGCCTGAGCCGTGGTAATGCCCATATCAGTCGTGTAAGCCTCGTCCGCTATAGGCATTAAGTGGAGACGCAGCGCGCATAAATCCATGCTCTGATCGTAGTCCATCGGAATGTCGAAATCCAGAAAGGCAGTTTCGCCATCATCGAAGGAAATACCGTCTTCGATCCACGTCGGGACATCGCCGGTCACGAGCGGCAGATAATCATCAGAGGCCCGAATATGCCCGTGCAGCGGCAGTTCTTTCTCTACGAGGAACTTATCACCCGTTATGATTCCATTTAACGCAGTTAGAAAATTACCTTCATTCATTGTCAGTTTTCCTTATGGGGTTATCGTTACATCAGGTCGTCTGATGTAATCACGCCAATCTGCCAACTCGCCTTTCGGCCGTTTAAGGCTGCCCAATCGTTTTGCTACGCTCCGGCCATTTCGTCGGTGGGCAGCTGGTAAGGCCCTCTGTAGGTAGTATTGATGTCTACCCGCCAATGTATCCTCGCCTTGCATCTCGGCGTATGCTTCACAGGCGGCTTTAACCGCCTCGTCATAGTGCGCCCCGGCAGGATGTACGTCAGTATCGGCCGACAGCGCAGTGAAATGTAACTCATACGGCAATAGCACTGTAAGTTCTTCATTCGATGCCGGGTATGTCAGTAACTCCCAACGGTTTGCCACATAGGTCGCATCCATCTTTCGGATAGCCGTTAAAGTCGGCGTACCCGTTTGAGTGTCGATATTTTCTCTCAGACGACGAATCGTAGATTCATCGCCCCAGGCAAGGGATACGCCCTTATTCGTCGAAGCAGCATACGTAATCCGGCCATTGTATTCACCGCCGAACGTCGAGGGAAGAGTATAACGCCCGTCGGACGTAACTGTAACCGTCGCACCATCAGCCTCTCCACTAGCGTCGCCCGTCACTACAGCAATAAGGACACTAGTTACACTAGTGATTGGATAGTTATGCGCCCCTGTTACAGTATCACCATCGGCTTCGCCACTAGCATCGCCTTCAATCGTTACGGTTGTGGTATCGGTATAGCCAATAATCGTGTAGCTATTCCCGGTTGCTGTGAACGTAATCTCCTGTCCGATCATTCCGACCTTAAGAATTGCATCATCCACATCTACAACGGTCGTACCCGCAGCCGCCGTATAGGTTGGTACTCCATCGGCGGTGCTCGTTACTGTAAAGGCAAGATTATGCCCGACCATACCTTCTTGGAACATCGAGGTATGCACCGTCACAGTCGATGCAGTTACGAATACAGGTGCTCCATTGGCCGTACTACTTGAGGTCACCCATAAAACGATTTCTGCAACCGGATGCTGGAATGTCCAACCACTGCCGGGGGCATCGAATAGAAACATCCGCACACCACCATTAGTATACCGTTTTATCCGGTCCAGCGTGGGAGCATCAGTTGGAGGGGCAGCCGCCGTAGCCCCTGCCACTCCATAGTACGCGACTCCCAACAGAAGCGAAAGATGCATATTTAGGTCTAGGAATGTCAAGCCGTCTTCGGCCATCAGGTCGCTCGCTTTCGATGGGTACCTTTGACGGTACCCTTAGTCTGCGAGGCGTAAAAGACTTGTTTCCCTCGCTTCTTACCGTAGAACTGCATCATTGCCTCTTTGATATGAGTTCCTTTCGTGGTTAATGGCATTACGCAACCTCTCTCTTACGCCCGAGATTATTCTTAAACTGTCCGTCCTTAGCTCTGTAGTGATCTATGGAATGACAAGTCGGACATAGAACCATTAGGTTATCCGGACAATTATTGCAGAAATCTCGATCGATATGATGTACTTCCAATACTCCGGGTTCTTCCGACCATCCACATACTTCACATCGATTCTCGCGTTTTTCTTTTAGGGCTTGCTTAAAGGGCTTTCCCGCCCGTTTGGTTAACCTTTGACTACTGCAACCCCTACTGCAATAGTAATTATTGTCCCTATCAGCCAAAAATTCTTTCCCACACTTTCTACAATGCCGGACTTTCGGCCATTTTCGTCTGTTAATGCCCATGCACGCAGAACTACAACAATGCTGTTTGGAACTAGAAGGCACAGTCGAAAACTTTTCGCCGCATACTTCGCATGATTTTAGGACGCGGGAAAAATCTTTCCCTTTCGCCATCCCATCCTACATCGTGCTTCTTCACTAATCGGCATAACCAACTCCCGGTATCGGGGGAACGCCCGTAGACGCTCCCCCATCCGTTGTCTTTAACTTACGGTGAAACCTGAAGCATGAACAGCGGGCCAGACGTATAGCCCTCGCCGATGAGGAATCCGGCGTTCTGCGTGGTATCGAAAGCGTCTCCATGCTCAGAAGCCTGAATCGTTCCGTCGTGACGGAAGATCGCCTGCCGCTGATTAGCTTCGGCCCCGAATCCAGTAGGCTGTGGGGATAGCCAGCACGGCCCCCAAGTCTGGACCCAAAAATACGTAGCCGTTGCCGCGACTTGGACGGCGGGTTTCCCGGCTTTGGAGTACGTTACTTCCGCAGTGCTGACAAGTTTGGCGTACGGATTGTAGAATAATTCCGCAGCCGTAGTAGCCGCAATAACTGCATGGTCGAGCGCACCATCCAGGTAAACGACGACATTGGCATTCTCTACCGAAGCAGGATTCCCAACAACTCCCCGGAACTGCGTATCGCCACCGCCGCCGGAGTGGAAGATGATAATATACCCACCACGAAGCTCATCTTCGGTCAATGCGGCATGAGCCGCGCCAGTAAATGTAACCTGTTTGTCACCGACGGCCTGGGAATTCTTGAGCGTCTCATAACCCTGGACCTCATCCTCTCCAAAGCCACACGCATAATCGACATTCAACGCCGAGCCGGATTTCCCGTACCGGAATACACGACCATCAGGGAGAACGACCCGATCGCCGATGTTATACCGGGGATGCTTAACTAATGAGGTTTCATAAATGAAATCCCAATCCGGAATGTTTGTAAGTTGGGCCAAACCAACGGTTCCGCCCAACTGTGCACTTCTTGCCTTACCTTGAGCCATCTTTCATTCTCCTTACGCGGCAGTCGTGTTGTGAAGCACGAACCCAGCGGTACGTCGGTTCTTGCACAGGATGCAGCACCGACCGTCAACGTAAACCACGGCCACCGTATGCTGCAACGGACTCTCCATCGGGGCCTTTTCCTTCATCCAGTAACCATCCTGAACAACAGCCTGCAATTTCGTCCAATCCACAGCGTAGATCGGATTTTCTGTCACATCGTCCAGAACCGGAACGTAGACAACGGGATGACCATTGATAAACGGAACGCCGTTCTCATTGATTCGAACCCGAACCGAACCCATCAGATCGTTCGGTCGCGTATTATCATCGCGCTTATCAAGCAGATCGGCCAACGCGTCATACTCATCGCCGCCACAATACACGGCCCGTTCACTCATGGCATCATCACCAGGATTCTTGATGAAACGGGGCGGGAAAAATCGCGTCGAACGGAAAGCCGTCCTGAATTTACGCAGAAGTGCGTTATCCACGGCCGTATAAACATCGGCGTAATTCTTCCACTTGGCATTCACAGATGCATCCAAACCCGCACAAATTTTGCCGGTTGAAGCATCCTGGTATCGAATCGTCTGGCCGTTGAAACCGCCAGCTGTAACGGTTGCGTCCAGCATATTGAGGAAGTACGGAATGCCGTAAGGATACAGATTATCGGCGGCACTCGTCGGCGTAAGCCAACCACGTTCCTCAATCAAATCAGCCCATGCCCACAAAGAGTCATTGACGCGGGTTTTAATTAGGCTGATATAGCCCTTTGTCGAATTCATCTGCGTCAGCAATTCAACCTCGTCCCAGGCGTACTGAGTCGAAAGTTGTGTCCAGGGAATATCGATTTCCTTCTGGACCATCGCCACGTTTACTTCGTCAGTATCAAACATCTGACGGAACTTCGCTTGACCCGTGTGGTCCAAAACCACATTACGCTTCACGCTAGTTCCGCCGTCAATCGTAATCCGCTTTTCAGCAAAGATACGGTTGATTTCGTATCTCTGATAAGTCCACATAACCTCAAATTTATTCTTGGGGAGATCACGCAGAGTAGTAGCAAGCAGATCAAGATGGTCTTCCATCGCAATGCCCATTAGTCAACTCCTATTAAGCTTTTGCTCGTAGGGCTGCTTGTCGCGTAGCCGTTCGAGCTTCTAATTCTTCCTCGGAAATTGGTCCATCATCATCCAAGGGACGAGTCTGTGCGCGAGAGGACGGGATGGTTTTCGTACGCTTTTTCATCTCGTCCCGGATACCCTGTCTGAAAGCCGCAGTCTGTGCTCCACGCGAAACATGCGCGTGCGCGCGTTCCAGTGCCTCAATCACAGATATATCTTCATCATCGTCCACTGCTCCACGCATGATAACATCTGCTTCTCCGAACATTTTCATACGATTCGCAACTTGTTTATCCGTCAGATCGACAATTTCCGTACCATAAACATCACCATAAGGTTTCATGTCCTTACTACCCAGGAATTCCTGAATCACTTGGGCAAGAACCTCTTGCTTGGCCTCATCAGCGACTTCCTGTGACTGACCGACTTGTGTAAGTGCCTTATTTACTTTGTCAATCGTTTTGTTGAGCGGACCTACGAGAACATTGACCAGTTCCTCATTGCCGTATTGTTCAGCAATTGCCTGGGCATCCAAGGGTGCTAATTGCTCTGAATCGGGTTCCTTCTCCTCGCCGGGAGTCTGATCCATAGCTACTAACTGACGACCACGTTCAGAATAGCGGGAATTATCATCCTGCCATTTGTCGTAGGTTTCCTCGAATTTGAGTACGGCCTCCTCCAGGTTGGTTTCGAGATAATAGTCAATCTCTTCGTCCGTCCAACCCCGTGCGATTGCGGCTCGTCGATGTCCGCTCGGAATGGTTGGTGCGCCATCGTCATCATCGGACGGTGCAGCAGATTCCGGAGTAGCGGGTTCGTCATCAGTCGGCTCTTCAACCGGCACAGGTTCAACATCGGGAGAATCACCTAGTTTCGCCCGAAGGGCCTCCAAGCCCACATCGACACTATCCTCAAGGGTAGGGGCATCAGCCGCTGCCTGAGAATCGTCGGTCTCATCCGTTTTAATAAGTTCATCCGCCATCAGTTTCTCCTTGTCCGCTGTCGCCCAGGGGCGAGGTAGGGGACATTAGATAAACGAATTGTGGTCGATACAGTTTCGACCTTTTAAGTAACGTCGTTTCTGCCCGAGGTTCCGAAGAATCGGATAGGCACTCCGGCCGTCAACCTTAACATCGATATCAGGGAAGCGTTTACGGTGCTCGGCCAGATCAATCGAGTCAAACGCCATTGAATCTGAGACTATCGGTCTCTGGTAATCACCGCGAACACTACTATGTTCAGTATGATAATCACGACCCATAATTTGCCCACACGCGCATTGTTCGGGAAGACCCGAGTCGGCCATCGGACGTTCAACGGCACACCGGATATCACACTCTGAACAGCGAAAGCAGTAGATCATCCTCTCACCTTCAGTGCACTGAGGCGCTTTTCCAGTTCGCGAACAACTCGTAGATACGTATTCGCAGCCGATTTATTACCAGTCTTGGACGCTTTTATTTCTTTCGCCCGCAATCGCATCTTCGTTATTCGCGCTTCCAGCGCCTTAACTCCCGCCGGTTTCGCGGCTTCCCGCGCTGCGGCGTGTCGAGCCATCTGCTTATCCAACGCTTTCGTATCTGGCTTGCTGCTCTTAGCCGGAGCGGGTTTCTTTGCGGCCGCCTTTCTCGCAGCCGCACGTTTCCGCTTCGCAGCATCAGTCATAGCAAGAACATCTTTCTGAAGCTGTGGGCGACCCTTAGTACCCCTCCATCCTCTTGCGACGTATCCTTCACCCTGCGGCATCTTAAACCTCCCGTATCGGTAGGGCAGCTTGGGACGATGCAGCCCCAGCCTGTGCTCCTTGTCGCTGTTGTGTCAGTTGATCGGGAGAAATCTTTCCCACAACCGCACCGCCATTCTGTTGAGTTGCTGCTGGACTCGTGATACCCTTTGATGCGCCCGGTTGCGGCCCCTTTTGGGCTACCGCCATGACTTGAGCCACCAATTCCGGACTCTGGAAAATCTCATCGATCCAATCCAGCCCCATCAGTTTCGCTATCCTTACGACATACTTCTCGAAACTGAAAGGCGTACCCATCTGTGCCGCCACCATACTCGCGTTCGCGGCAGAGGGAATAATCTTAGTGGACAATAAATCTAATTGCTGAATTCGGGTAGCCGCGTCAATCGGAGCCATCGAATCATGCTCGATGTCGTAGGCAAAGTCGAGAAAATCAACGCGTCTGACTTCTGGCGTCAGGAATACTTGTACCTCTTTTACGTGCGGCGCTTTAACCATCTGAATACCAAGATCGGTTACGGCATACTGGGCCGGAATAACGTCGCGGCGAATAAGCGGGAGATTAATCAGGGGGTCGGTGTGCAGATACCATGCGGCCTTCCGCAAAACCGAATTCGTTGCCCCGCCAACCGCTTCTCGCATAAACGTCATGCCGGTTCCCGCATTTGTATTCATTATGTTAGCGACGGTTGCTACATTAGTTTGCGGTTTTAGTCCCCCCATCTGATCGATATTACCCGCCACCGTATTAAACCAGCCAGTTAATTGCGGGATAAAGCGCTCATTTGATGGATTCTGCCCACCGAACGAAAACATCTGTGCCCCGGATGGATTCTCCATCTTTACAGCATCCAGATTTTTCGCGTCCACAATCTCCTGAGCGTCGTCAGCACTATCGGACTGGTAGCCGAGAATATCCTTCTGTGCCTCGGCCTGATCCATAGTCTTTTTTATGATACGATTAGTCAGTACGTGCAAATCATGCCAGATACCCGCCAATGAAACCGGCAACGGATTGTTCGGGACCGGCGGTGTGAGCGAGAGAAAAGCATACGGCCCATCATCAGGCCCGTAGAATGTTTCCTGCCGCAGAAATCGCTGTTCCTCTGCCCCGTCGAATGGAATTGTTACGACCGTATTCGAGTCGGGCATCCAAAGTTCGATAAGATCGACGTACTCTCTTAGACGATCCATATCCGCATAGGAGAGATTCCGCGAGGAGAGACCCCGCGATCCGGCGTTCTGATTCAGCGTGATATCCGCCGAGGACGGTAGGCGTTCGACAATTTCATTATCATACAGGCCACTTTCCAGCAGGAATTCACGTTTGACGCGCATCTTCTCCCCGATAAACTCACCGGTCATTAGTTGGTTAGTCGTGGGATCGAAAGTAAAGTTATCGAAATCAACAGTCTCGATGTATAGTCGACCAGGATCAACCCCCTCGTCACCAAAGTATATCAGTGAATCAGTCGTCGAGAGGCCGACCTTGAAAATCCCCAGGGTGAAGATCGCATCGACAATCCCGCGTTGTAACACTTCCGGCAATTTTAGTTTCTTGGCGAGATACCTCAAGGACAACTGCAATAGGTTACCGTATTCTCGGTACGCCAATATTTCCGTATCGATAATCGCTTTCGGAACTCGCGTGACAAGATTTGGGACGAGAACTCGAATCGCGTTAAAGGCCAAATTCATCGGTTCAACACCCAGTTCACCGCGATCTTGGTCGTAATACTGGCCCGTATACGCCCTTAGATAGAGCATTCGGGCCGCACGAAAGTTGCGCGTTCGCTTGAATCCGGCCTTCGCATCTCGTTGGAGTGACCTAGCAGCGTAATTCATCCTACGTATGTCCTAAAGTCCCAAGTTCGCTGTCGTTTTTGACCCCGGCGACTTTTCTCCCACTCAGTATATCGCTGACCGAATGAATTATGCGGCGGCGTAGCCGGTATGGGGACTGTCACTTTGGCGTTCAGCATCCCGCGATACATCAAAGCGTCGGCGATTGGTCGATCGCCATGCGTTTTTCGGGCATTTGCGCTTTCGAATTGTAGTTCCGCCGGGCCAATCTGTCCACCGGGCAGATAAATATAACTCTCAGCTTCCGCGAGAGCCGCCTCAGAGGGATTCTGAATCGTTCCTTGTGCGAGTGCCCGACGATAGTCACCCAATAGTTCAGATTTCTTTTCGGGAGTACTGTGCCATCCGTAATGCTTAGCCTGCGTAATTTTGAGATTAACGCCACGGTAACGATCAAGATAGCAATGTGGATATTTCAAATCACGTACAAGAACTTTACTAAAATAAATTCCAGGGTCGCCATTTGACTCCCAAATAATAAGAGGTCGGTTTCCTCGCTGTGCTCCACCGAACCATACCGCCGCAGCCGCAGCGAGGTACGCAAATTCATACGGGGAATAGAGGGCACTGGCGAATTCGGCGATCTTCTGTTGTGTATCTACACATCCTACCGAGATAACCGAGTTACTCGCTTTCATTCCTTTGCCGATGTCAATCCCAAAGATATAATTATGCGCTTGATCGGGACGACCGTCGATCGGCGAGAACCAAAACTTCCACGGGCCTCTACTGAGCGATTGTACTCGTATGACTTCAACTCGATTCGTCCGGATGGCCGTTGGCATGTGATGGGGCGATATCGTCTTGTCAAAAGCAATACTACGTGGTGCGCCGATCGGTTCTCGCACATACAGATGTCGATGTTTCGCTATGATCTCCGGTTCAAAAAACTGTTCGCCGGACCCCAAGTGATTTCGATCAACCTCTTGGGCGAGTTCCTTTGGTGTTCGTATAGCTGCTTCATTACGATGCCACGGTGATTCAATACGTTCGATCCCCGTTATCGGGTCAACCACAATCTCCCGATTCCGACCTTTTTCCGGGTGCTCCCACCACGATAGCCCGAAAATCTTAACAGTTCCACTGAGATACCATTTCGTATATGCAGTTCCCGGTCCGTAGGGCGTCGAATTCGCCAAACGACAGGCCGTTACGTCACGGGTGGATCGCTTGATAGACTCACCTTCGGCCATCTTCGCCATCTCATCGAGAAGCAACGCAGTTCGTCTATCGGAACTACCCGCCGTAGCATTGGCCGATTCGCCATCGATACGTGAACCATTCTCCATATTAACCAGGTGCATCGTTGTACGGGTATGCGCGGGCATCATCCAATTCGGTAGCCACGTATGGAGGTAGTCCAATTTACCGAAGAGCGTTCCAGGATCAGCCGGATTCGTTATGCCCTTCCGGCCCGCTGAATCAACGCAACTCTCCTTACGAGAAATCAATAGGAAACTCCGGTCACTCTCGAATATCCATTTATGGTCGATTACGACCAGATGATTCCAGGTCGCACCCATGTCACGTGCCTTGTCGGTGAGCAGATCATGGCCCTCAACGATCGCTCGATCAATCTCGATGATATGCTGATCCTGAATCTCCCAAGTAATAAACGGCTTATGTGTATCTTTTGAAGAAAGCTGTCGAACTGTGCCAGTTTCGTCCGTATCGAAGAGGCGGTAGGTCCATCCGAAGGCATTCAGCCAGAACAATATCGACTGTGACGCAGCTGTATAGAGGTCTTGCCGATACCCGTTATCTTTCTCGGCTCGCTCAAGGAGAGCCTGCCGCCACCGGAGATTTGCTCCCAGCGTCTTAGGGACTACCAGTCCCGTAATCGGGTCCGTCCACGACCGTCGTTCAGTCGGAAACGGAGTCGGGAGGGTCAATTTGTTGGTCATTATCGTCGTCATCAAGGCTCTGCTGTGCCAAATCATTTGTACCGGTTTGTGATGTTTTCCGCATACGCTCTAATGTATCTGGTCGGTGATTCGCATCAGTCGGGGCAAGGGGTTGTCTACCCTCACGCCGTTCAAAGATAAACGCCTGTGCCTTCGCCTCCGGAGGATGGACTGTATGACTCTCCTGGCCGTTTGGCATAGCAATCGTCTCGGTATATCCTAAAGATCGCTGCCAGATTAATCGGCATAGCCGTTCATCCTTGGTCATACACCCGACACGCCCATGTTCATCAACCGTGGCCTCGGGCAATTCTTCCTTCCCGATTATCTCTAACCAGTCTCGTAGAGTCTGTGGCATTACTTACCCACCCCAGTCAGTGGAAGCCTAGTACCGCCAGTAGAGGGGGTGATTTCTAGATAAGTGAAAGGGGAACTCTCGTAATCGATCTGGTAATTCGTGTCGTCTCCCGGAGTGTCATCTTCTATGTCATGAGCCTCAGCGATACAGAAGTCAGCAGTAACCGATGACTCCCAGTGCCCTGATGCTACGATATCGGGGCTTGTCCGCACTAGGTTGCCCGTACCTGGGTCTCCGACAAACTCACCGACAGGATAGCTATCTAGTGAAGTCTTAGCTATGACGTAATTCGCATTATTCCCCAGCGGGAACGCGAAGTCTGCTTTCGCGCTAAGGAACTCTCGCTCTGCTGCTTCAAAGTTGATTCTGGACACAGTAAGAGACGCATCAACCGGCGATGGATACGCCGAGGTATCGAACCGAAGGAGACTCCGAGTGACTACCCGAAAGGCCAGTACGTTATTCCATGCCCGGCATCGCGTACCCGGGTCCGTGTTGAAAGTTCCGTTACCGTCAACGACCTGCTGGAAGGTTTGGGTATTAGAAGACCTCCCGACATATGCGAATCCATTCGTCACGGGATTGATCGTATCCGGATCGAGGTTCGCTATGCTATTCAGACCTAGTATATTTAACTCATCCTGTGCAGTCATTACATTGATGTTGATTTCATTCCCAACTCGTGTGACGGCCCTTGGCATGAGATTGAACCACTTGTCGAAGAACAGACCGACAATACCCGGTTGACACCGATCGAATATCCAACCTTCATCGGTCGCAGTCACGGCTCCTTGGGTCAAGACGCGCCAAGTTATATCTTTCTGTAACATACCCTTGAGATCGAGTGTCGGCCCGAACCTACGGGTGGTAACGAGTCTCTCAGAAACAAACGGCGAAGTATCCCACAGCGGCTCGAAGAATATGCGATCGTCCTTGCCGCAGCGAATCTCATAGGCCCCGTGACCATTATAGGTTACCTCGATCGCATCCTCGATAGGCATCCACTGCCCGTCCCTCTGAATCCACTCCGGTCGAGCATAGATACGATGCTTCTTGCCGAAAGCAGCACGGAAGGGAGAGAGGACTACGGCCTCTGGCTCACTCTGTCCTGGTGGTATGTTACCTACTGGCATAACTTATCCGCCGGTGGTGATATAGCCCTGCACCATTACGCTATCGACATTCGAGTTCACTCCAAAGAGTTTCAACCCGAATCCTCTGGGACAACGGTAGGGCGTTGAGTAGTGCCTGCTCTCACCACCCTTTGCATCGAGAACCGCATTGAACAAATACCGCCCCGCAGCCTTGCTGTCGGCGCAGAGGAAAAGATTCCCGCCAGTTTCGCTAAAAATACTAAAGTCTGTTACGACCAGAAACTCGTTCGTTCCGATCGCACGTACGACAACCCCGCCGCTGGTGTAGAGTATCACCGCTACGCCCGTCGTCGCAGTCACTCCGGCTAATTCGCCATGTACTGGGTAACCAGTCATCTTACTCTCCTACGAGTTCATGTACCGCTGGGATTACTATCGTCATCGCCTCAAGATAACGACTCGGGACGGCGAACACTGTGCTGTCTAGCACCCCGCCGTACATCGCGCTCATCGCTATCGTCATGCCGATTAACTGTCCATCTTCGTTCAGCAGTGCCCCGCCAGAGCAACCGGGGTGTACCCCCGTGTTACTCGCAGTTAGCCCAGTCGTCCAATAC
>SDBS01003000.1_pt1 | contig 16615 bp, 17 predicted proteins | sample 2277091 | NCBI WGS metagenome assembly SDBS01 (sample SAMN10404972, study PRJNA504765) | marine sediment metagenome | isolation source: marine sediment core GS10_PC15, 163 cmbsf | place: Arctic Ocean: Southern Knipovich Ridge | collected 2010 | reverse complement strand
AGATGAAATTTATAATCTGGCCTCCCAATCAGTACCAGCCACTTCTTTTAAACAACCTATTCATACAGCTGAAATTACTGGTATAGGACCACACAGGGTTTTGGAGGCAATTAGAGAAGTTTGTCCGAAGGCAAAATTTTATCAAGCTTCCAGTAGCGAGATGTTTGGTTGGGTTAGAGAAGTTCCACAAAATGAAGAAACACCTTTCAATCCTGCCAACCCCTATGCAGCGGCAAAGCTTTATGCTCACAATATTGCCAAGATTTATCGGGAGAGTTATGGAATGTTTATTTCTTGCGGCATACTTTTTAATCATGGATCACCCAAGCGTAATCTTAATTTCGTTGAACAGAAAGTATCTTACGCTGCCGCTTGTGCAAAATTAGGTATAAAAACCTCAGAACACCTGAATGAGGAGGGGGAACCAATTGTTAAGAATGGAAAAGTTGCTATGGGCAATTTGGATGCAAAGCGCGATTGGGGTTTTGCGGGAGATTACGTTGAAACCATGTGGTTGATGTTGCAACAGAAAAAATCTGATGATTATGTAGTGGGAACAGGAAAAACACATACCATTCGGCAACTTTGCAAGACGGCCTTTTCTTTTGTTGGTCTTGACTGGAAAAAATATGTGAAAGTAGACCCGCGTTTTATAAGACCGACGGAAACAGGACCCTTGGTTGCAGATTATTCCAAAGCAAAGAAAAAACTTGGTTGGGAACCAAAAACAAATTTCAAAGAACTAGTTAGTATGCTGGTTGATGCAAACTTGGCAAGATTAAGATAGCTCCATGAAGATTACTATTGTTATTCCTGCTTTTAACGAGGAGAAAAAAATTGGCGAGGTCTTGAAAGATTTAAAAAAAACTAAGTTGCCGGTGATAGTTATTGATGATGGCTCGAAAGACAAAACTTTTGAGATTGCAAAGAACTTAGGAGTTATAGCTTTGCGGCATAGAATTAATTTAGGAAAAGGGGCGGCTTTGAAAACTGGCTGTGAAGCTGCTTTTTCAATGGGGGCAGAGGCAGTTATTTTGATGGATTCGGATGGTCAACACAAAGTAGAGGACTTGTCACATTTTATTGATGCCCTCGAGAAAGATAAATTTGATGTTGTTTTTGGATCGAGAAATTTAAGTCATGGAGTCCCATTAGTAAGATATATGGGCAATAAAGCAGCATCAGTTTTGATATCTTTTCTTTTTGGTATTTACATCTCAGACTTGATTTGTGGATACAAAGGACTGACAAAAAAGGCTTACAAAAAATTTAATTGGGAGTCAGCCGGTTATGCCATTGAGACAGAAATGGCCATAAAAACGGGAAAATATGGATTAAAATATTGCGAGGTTCCAATTCAGACCGTATACTATGATGAGGTTAAAGGAGTAACCATTTTGGACGCGTTTAATATTTTCTTTGACGTCATTCGCTGGAGAATAAAACTATGATTTTAGGACTACAAATTATTGCCATCCTTTTTGCCTTTGCAATGATTTACTTTGCCGTTTTGCACCGTCGCAGAGGAGAATTAGATAGAACAGAAATCCTCTCATGGGTAGCTATATGGATTGCAACAATAGTCATTGTTGTGTTTCCTGAGCTTCTCAGGAAATTTGCACAGACATTTTTTATTACCCGCCTTTTTGATTTGATGGTTGTGGGAGGTTTTGTGTTAGTAATAGCAATGGTTGCCAGAACTTATGTAGGCACAAAGAGAATGGAGAAGAAACTTGAAGAATACGTCAGGCGCGAGGCGTTGAAAAATGCTAAAAAGAAGAAATGAAATCTCTTCCAAAAATCTCTATTGTTATTCCTTCATATAACAAAATCGATTATATAGAGAAAACGTTAAAGTCAATATTTATACAAAACTACTCAAACTTAGAGGTTATTATCCAAGACGGGGGTTCTACAGATGGAACTGTTGATATTATTAAAAAATATGCAAAAAAATACCCCAAAACAATTTCTTGGACATCAAAGAAAGATAAAGGCCAGGTTGACGCAATAAATAAAGGTTTAAAAAAAGCAATAGGAAACATTTTAACCTTTATTAATGCTGATGATGTTTATGAAGAGGGAGCCTTACTTGCAGTAGGGGAATATTTTAGAAAGCACCCCGGCACTTTGTGGTTGGCGGGAAAGGGGAGAATTATTAACGCTGAGGGCGAAGAAATATCAAAATGGATAACCAAGTATAAAAATTTCTTGCTTAGGTTTAATAAATATACGTTTCTTTTAATAGTTAATTATCTATTTCAACCGTCTGTCTATTTAAATAAAAAGGCTTATAGAAAAAACGGACCTTTCAGAGGAATAAATAGTGTAGTTATGGAATATGATCTTTGGTTGAAATTGGGGAGAAAAAAAATGCCGAATATTATAGATGAGTATTTATCTAATTTTCGCTTAAGCATGGACAACATTTCTGCGACACAATATAAAAATGTTTTAAAAAAAGATTATAATATTGCGAAAAAACATACTAATAATTTGTTAGTTTTGTTGTTACATTTACTAAACAATTTTGGAAGAGTTGCTATTTTATATTTCCTAAGGATATAAGCAGATGACGGATGTTGTACAAGAACATTTTGACAAGATTGCTAAAAAGTACGACTTTTATAAGGAGAAAAATAAGTACTATTATAGCCATCTACAAAATCTGTTATGCAAATTAATCCCTCCTAGTAAGAAAATACTTGAAGTGGGTTGTGGAACAGGAACATTGCTTGCTTCTATTTTTCCAGAAAAAGGTTGGGGTATAGATATTAGCCTTGAGATGATAAAAATAGCAAAGAAGAGGTATCAGGGAGCAGAGAATTTGAAATTCTCAACTTCCGAGATTTCTAACTTTTCAAATAAATCACTAGACTTTATTTTTATGTGCGATGTTATAGAACACCTTGAATATCCAGAAAAGATATTCTTTCAGATACGAAAAATAATGCACAAAGACACAGTTTTTATCTGCACAATGGCCAATCCCCGTTGGGAGTGGATTTTAAACTTGGCAGAAAAGCTAAAGTTGAAAATGCCAGAGGGCAAACATTACCGATGGAGCTATAAACAAATTAATAGCTTCCTTAAGAAAGCTGGTTTGGAGGTTGAGAAACATGGTTACTCTTTGCTTATGCCGATAAATATTCCCTTTTTATCTGATTTGCTAAACCGTCACCTGGAGAGGCCTTTGGCAAAATATGCGTTTATCGAATATTTCATCGCGAGAAAAAATTAAAAACTTATTGATTGTACTACTAGCGGCAGTAGCGTTCGTAGTTGTTTTGCCCATTATCATCACGGGCACTTCAGGAGTTTTTTACAATATTGACCCGGGGGCAGTATATATAGGAAATGCGCTTTCTTTTGTTAAGTCCAATATGATTCATTATCGAGACCACCCGGGAACACCAGCGATATTTTTGATAGCCTCAAGTTTTTGGCCGCTTAGAATTTTTGCGAAACTTGTAGCCCACGTTCCATTTATTTCTTGGGCTTATACAAATATTCGGACTGTTTTTTTGTATAGTAGGCTTTTCCAGTCTTTTCTCTTTATGTTTTCCATTACACTCTTTCTTTTAGCGATCCATAAAGCAACAAAATCTATACTTACTGTAATTTTCGCTTGGCTAGCGCTGTTTACTTTTACGTTTTTCCCTAAACTGGGCATAAAAGTATTCGCAGAGACGACCTCTTTTCTCATAATATCTATCTGGTTACTTATTTTTACTAAGTTCATGAAGAACAAGTCTCCTCTTACGGTATTAATCTTAAGTTTAATATCGGGAATTGCTGTGGCGAACAAATTTAATAATATCGTACTAGTACTTGCGAGCCTATTAATGATTTTTAGTATCGAAAGCTTAAAAATGAAACAAAAAATTTATAATATATTTGTCAATGGTTTGATGGCGAGCGCAGGCTTTATTATCGGTACGTGGCCTATTAGAAGATCTTATCCAGCGATGTTTGCCCGCCTTTTTAAAGTGGCGGTGCAATCGGGTCCAAATGCCGCACACGGAGTTGGCGAGAGCTCCTTTATTGATTTAGGTCTATATTTTGAATCTGTGGCGAGATTCTTTCAAGCGGAAAGGTGGGCCGTATATATTTTTCTTTTTGTTTTGGCCTTCGTTATTTATGAAGTGGTTATCCGAAAAATAAGAATTAAGTCTCCAGTTGCACTTTTATTGTTTGCAGTGATTGTAAATATTTTACTAATTTTGAAATACCCTCTTAATTATTATCAATTGCCAAATTATATTATTGTTGTTTTTATTGGTTCTGTATTGCTTCGAAGACGCTTGATGCCATTACAGGTTATTTTTTGTTTAACACTTATCCCGCTCGTGTTTTTAAATATTCAACGTCACTTTTTCCTTTCAACAAGAGACATTAATAATTCTGTAATTCTAGAAGAATACATTAAAGAACATCCTGCAAAATATGCCACTCTTTGGGATTTTGGTAGGGCTCAAGACTTTGTTTATATTTGGATTAGAGATTGGGCGAGAGGTATATTCTCAGAAGAACTGTCGATGCAAAGACCAGATTTACTGGAACTGAAATCGGATTACAAAACAGTCTATCTTGACGATAAATATATAAACTCAAAAAACATCTTCGATGCATGTTGGGATAAATTATATATACGGGAACCGAGGGCGAAAGTGCTGCTGGATAAATATCCGGATCAAAAACTAGAGTACACCCCCATTTCAAACACGAGAATATGGGAAATAGAGTCGAAACACTGTTTTACCAACTTCTAAATTTCTTATAAGCCAAAACAGTCATTTTTAATAAGAGAAGTCCATGAGCAAAACGATTTATGTTTGTTGATCCATATTGTCTCTCTTTATAGCGTATAGGCACTTCCACAACTTTTAAATTTAGCTTAATGGCTCCAAATATGAGGTCGAAATCGCCAAATGGGTCGAAATCGCCAAATATTTTTCTGTTTTCAACAATTGATTGATAATCCTTTCTAAACAACACTTTGGTACCGCAGAGCGTATCTTTAAACCTTTGTCCTAAAATCCAAGTAAACAGCCAGCTAAATATTTTATTACCTGCTTTGTTGAGGGCGCGCATTGCCTCTTTTTCCATTGGATAAACTAAGCGACTTCCGTTTACGAATTCGCCTTTTCCGTTGGCAAGTATGTTGTAGAATTTCTTAAGTTCGCAAGGAGCGACACTCATATCCGCATCTAATATCATTAAAATATCTCCGGTTGCTTTGGAAAAACCTAATTTAACCGCATCAGCCTTTCCCTTACCTTTTTGCTTGAGTGCTTTTACTTTTAGACCTCGCCTTTTTTTGTTAGCAATCTCTTTTTTGATCGCACTCCATGTGTCGTCTTTAGAGTGTCCTTCAATAAAAATGATTTCTTGAGATTTACTAAATTTTGGAATGCTGGGAATAATTTGCGGGATATTTCCTTCTTCGTTTCTAGCGGGAATGACTATGCTTACAGAATATGTATTTCTCTGGAGAGCTTTTGGTTTTGCAATAATCCATGTTGTTAGGCAAAAACTATTGATAAGCGGTAGGGGAGCAATCCATTTGTTTATAAAATCGGAAAAGAAAGGTATATATATTGGAACGAGCATGCGCTTTTGTCTAGTAATTACTTCAAAATTGGCTATTTCAAGCAAGTTTTCGAGATCGTCGTTGTCTAGCCAATTTTGCTCACCTACCGACTTTCGCCATCCCAATATCGAACCAAGCTTAAGAAGGGGCTCCCAAAGGTGATTGTAGTAAGTTATTAGTATCTTGGTTCTTTGGGTGCAGAGATTATTTAGTTCATCGAGAGATTTTTGAACATCAGATAGGTCACCGACCAAGTTATTTAAGATAATATAATCATATTTTCCTTTCTGGGTATTTATGAGCTTGCCGTTTAATTGTTTTAAATGAAGTGTTTTGATTCTGGTTGGCACTAAGAAGTTAATAAGCTTGTCTAAATCTTTATAGTAGTATTTGTGCATTTACGCTTCCTTTGAATATTGGTTGCCGAGTGCGTAGAAGTATAATACGCCCATAACTAAAAGGAAATAGTGATCAGGTGGCTGTTAGTTTGGAGATTTGGCAATTTTTTCAATATCGATTTCATAAAGCCGACACTCATCCTCTGAAAAAATAACGCTGGAGAAAGTTAAGAGAAGTTCTTCAACTGGTAACTTATTTTTTCTGCTTTCAACTACAAGTGGACGAGGATTGCTTAGATGTTTCTCTTTTATTTTAGTGTTGAAATATATGTATCTTAAATTACTAGTTTTTAAGATTTTTACTAAATCTTGCTTTGATTGATTTATCTCATACGAAAAACCAGCAAAAGAATTTTGTTTTGCATAAAAAGAAACACTTGGACCATGCCATACAGTCCAATTATCAATCACGCCTCCTTCTAACATATTTTCCTCAAGATATTCAATTACTGCGTATTGGCACCCAAAATGGCGCCTGAGAAACTGACTTTTAGTTTCGTTTCCGAGAGCATACTGTCTGCGTACGACATTTAATTTGGTGAACCAATAGTTGTTCCAGATGGTTTTGTAAGAGAAAGACCTAGTGAAATAATTGGTCATTATGCCTATGAAAAATAACACAGAACCTATTGCTAGCCAGGTACGAATGCGAACTTTTGAAAGAACTATGGCCATTAATATTGATGCCACAACTATTCCTGGGGCAAGGAAGCGAATTTGGTGTGTTGCAAAAAAGAACCAATAAAAAACATATAACACATAGTAAGTAAGCAAAATTAAGCTAAACTTACGATTCTTTTTTACAAAAGACGCCAGAAAGGCAAGATAAAAGCTTAAGTAGACTGTGGAGCCGTTAAATGTAAGATAATGTTTAATTAATTCAAAGAATGTTGCAAGAGTTTTGGGGCGAAACTGGTGAAGGGCATTGATCAAGCTAGCATATTGCATCTCGGTTGCGCCTTTGTGTCCGAAATATAGAGGATAGGTGGGATTACCGAATAGAACTATATTTTTAACATACCAAAATCCACCAAAGACAAGTGTTAATCCGCCATAGATGATAAGTGTAGAAATCAAACTTTTTCTATGTGATCGTTCACGAAGTAAGGCAAAAAGAAAAACTACAAGCAGTAGATAAAGAAAGGTAGGTGCGGGAGAATATTTCATTGACAATGCGAGCCCTATTAAAGAAGCCCCAATGAAAAACGACAGCTTATTTTTTGTTAAAACCCATTCAATTGTAAAAAGAAGTGCCCCTATTTCAAAACTTGTAGTTGCTGTATCTATATATCCAGTTATTCCATTCCATGTAAAATCATCAAACAGAACTAATAGGAGGATGGATAGTGATGCAGCTCTTATTCCGAAGTGTTCATGTATTATGCCGAAAACAATAACAAGAAACCCGAACATAATAGCAAAATTTAGGGCGTGAGCGAGGGAATATCCGGAAATCGCTATTCCTGCTGCAAAAATCACATCCATCAATTTAGGAATATTGCCATAGAAGTAATGGCCACCGAATGAGAGGTCTATTTTATAATTTTCTACAATTTGTATTGCCTGAGGAAAGTGATAATGAAGTTCGTCAGACGCGTGAGGAGGTCTCATGGCCGAAAGATAAAGAGATCCTAGGATCAATACAGTTGCAATAATTGCTGCCAAGGATATTGGGTCTATTAGGCACTTTTTGGCAATGTCTAGAGAGTTTTTATAGAGATATTTTGAAAGCTTGACGAACTGATTTTTAGAAAGAAGGGCTAATGCTAATAAAACGAGCAGTAAATAGCCTTTGCTAAAAAAACCAACGAGGCCTAAAAAGAGGGATAAATACCCATAAACTCCCAGTCCCAATAAAAGTGCGGCTCCAAGAAACTTTATTTTATATACATGATTTTTCTTCGGATTCTTCTGGAAGATCCGTTGAATAAGCTGAATTAATGTAATTCCAAAAGTTGTAGAAATGGAGACCACTAAAAGGAAATAAATTAGTGTTCGAATGAAATCGAGCTTGCTCATTTAATGGCTTTTGCGAAAATGTTTAATCCAAATTCAAAACTTTTAATTTCGATTCTATTTTCTTGAAAACCTGCTTTTAGTAGCTCAGTCACTAGAGAGGGACTGTCGTAATATCTTTTGTGATCCCTGATTTCTTTTTTACTTATAATGCCCAGCCTAAAAGCTAAGAATTCAAGTATTGGTTTGGCGCGAATAGATGGAGAGGTTAAGAGAAAAACGCCGTCATGTTTGAGAACTCGATAAGATTCTCTAAGTAGAGTGCGAGGATTATTGACATGCTCAATTACCGCCAAAGAGATGACAGCATCAATAGAATTTGATTTGATTGGAAGCTTTTTATCTACCTGATGAGACTGAAGCTTTATATTTGAAGGAAGTTTCTCGTTGGTTACGGAAAAATCATAACCAACACCATTTCTAATTTTCTGAGACAGTGACCGGAGCACGCGTCCTTTATGGCCACTACCTAAATCTAAAACCGTTGTATTCGCGGGGATATGTTTAACTATCTTTTTATAACGAAGAGTAGCAAGAAATGATTCTAAAACTGGCTCCTTTGTTTGGAAATGAGATATATTCCTTGCCATAGACTATTTACGAAGATTAAACTTAATTATTTGCCACACGGTAAGAAGGCCATCTGTCCACTTTATCTTTTTTCCCTCTTTGTATGTTCTCCCGAAATACGAGATTCCCACTTCGTATATTCGACATCCGTTATTTTTTGCCAATTTTGCAATTTTGGCTGTTATTTCAGGTTCGAAATCAAACCTATTTGATGAAAGACTGGGTAATATTTCCGTTATTATTTTCTTTCTAAATACTTTATAACCGGTTTCCATATCCGTAAGATTTAAATTAGTAAATACATTCGAAAGGGTAGTTAATATTTTATTCCCAATAGAGTGCCAGAAATATAAAACCCTGTGGGGGCGATTACTTACGAATCTTGATCCATAAACAACATCAGCTTTATCTTCAACCACTGGTTTAAGCAATAGTGTATATTCATTGGGATCGTATTCAAGGTCAGCATCCTGAACCAAGATGATATCTCCCGTTGTTTTTTTAAAACCATGTCTTAATGCAGCACCCTTACCTTTATTTTTTTTGCGATAATATATTTTTATGTTTTTTAATTTTGCCTTCTTTAATATTTGGGTAGTGCCATCAGTTGAACCATCGTCTACAATGATAATTTCCTTTTTCAATCCCAAAGTGTCCGCTTTTTCTACACGGTGTATTATTTTTTTAATTGTTTTTGCCTCGTTATAAACTGGGATTACTATAGATAGTGACTTTGGCTTCTTTTGTTTCATATTTTTCCAACTTTAAGTAGTATAACAATAAGAAACCATACACGAAACCCCTTTTTAGAATAATTCACAGGAAAAGTTTATAATACCAAATAGAGAAGATATTATTTTTAATATTTTAAATATGAAGCTATTCAATATTATAGCAGCAGTAAGGCTCACAGATTTTTTAAGTGGTATTTACGAGACGTTAGAAAATAAGACTTTAAGGCAAATAAAGAAGCTTATTACAACATTTGAGTTAGAATTTGGGCATAGACGCTCTTTTGAAGAAGGTTTTCCAATAGATAAAAAAGGCAAACCCATTCCTTGGTTTACCTATCCTGCTATTGAGTATTTAAATCAATTCGATTTTAGAGATTGTGATGTATTTGAATATGGTTGTGGAAACGGATCTTTATATTGGTCGGGAAGAGCAAAATCAATTATAACTGTCGAGAATGATTCTGTATGGTCTAAAAAAATTAAAAAGCGTATTAAGAAAAATCAGAAGCTTTATTTAATTGAAGATAAAAAAGCTTATATAAATTCAATAGCGATCAAAAGAAAGGAATATGATGTAATAGTAATTGATGGAGAACACAGAAAACTGTGTTCTGTTTATGCAATTAAGTATATTAAATCAGGTGGAATAATTATACTTGACAACTCAGATTGGTTTATAAAAGCTGCGGAAACACTAAGGAATGCAGGTTTACTTCAGGTGGACTTTTCAGGTTCAGGCCCAATAAATTATTATAACTGGACGACCTTGATATTTTTTACAGAAAGAGCAGCTGATAAACTAATGGTTAATTTTCGAAAACCAAGGCCTATTGGAGGTAGACGTATTAAAATAGATGACAATTAATCGACAAAGACATACGTGATATTTAAAAGGAATTGATATGATATTGCGTTATATTAAGTTAGCGATTGATACGCCTTGGAAAGCTTTTGACGAAATTAAAATGCAAACAATAAAACCTTTAGCGTATATTTACGCCCGCATCTTATCAGGTATCAAGTTGGGTGATAGTTTTAAATTTTATGGACTACCCAAAATATACCGCCATCGTGGAAGCAAAATAACGATTGGGGAAAGGTTCGAAAACAGAAACCAGTGGCACTCAAATCCAATTGGAATTAACCACCCAACAATCATTTGTACATGGACCAAAGAGAAAAAATGAAGACGAACACAAAATGTACTTACGAAAGTTAAATAATATTGTCGTCTGTAATTCAAAAGAGATTATTCCTAATTTATATTATTTTGACTTTCAGAAACTTAAATGAGTGCAAATTTAAGGATACTTATTGTTGATACATACTACCCTTCTTTTTTGGATAGTTTTTACCGAAAAAATCAGGAGCTAAAAGAGGCCTTCTATAAAAAACAAAAAAGTGTGTTAATGCTGGAGATGTTTGGTAATGCAGATTTTTACTCAAACGCCCTAAACAAACTTGGTCTGGAAAGCACCGAAGTAATTATAAATAATCGATATTTACAGGAGAAATGGCTTGAGGAGAAAGGTATACGTAAACGATCTTTAATTAAAAGGATTGGGGATGAATTGCTTTCGAAAACACCCCTTTATCGAAAATTCTCTACCAACTGGGAACTTGAAATTTTGAAGGCTCAAATAGAAGATTTCAAGCCTGACGTTATTTACAACAAAAACATTGGATACATAAACCCTATTTTTTGGAAAAGAATGAAAAAAAAAGCACGTCTTTTGGTTGGCCAAATAGCCTCACCCTCACCTCCGACAATATTTCTAAAACCTTATGATTTAGTCATTAGCTCCTTCCCCCATTTTGTGACAAAGTTTAGAAAAACAGGTATTAATTCAGAGTATCTGAAACTATGTTTCGAAAAGTCTATCTTGAAGAAAATTCCCAAACAAGATAGAAAACACGAAGTAACTTTTATAGGCGGAATTTCTAGGGCTCACAAGGGAGGTTTTAATCTTTTGACTGATCTGGCGGAGAGAATAAAGATAGATGTTTGGGGTTATGGTAAGGATCAACTTGATCCAAATAGCAAGTTGTATAAATATCATCACGGTGAAGCCTGGGGTAAAGATATGTATAGGCTCATGCTGCAAAGCAAGATTACAATTAATAGACATATAGATGTTGCTGAGAATTATGCTAACAACATGCGTCTTTATGAAGCTACTGGTTGTGGAGCGTTACTTTTAACTGATGAAAAGAAAAACTTGGGAGAGATTTTTAGAGTAGGAAAAGAAGTTGTCGTATATAAAGATAGCGATGATTTATTAGATAAAATCAAGTATTATCTTAAGAATGAAAAGGAGCGAAAGGAAATAGCAAAAGCAGGACAGCGCCGGACTCTAGAAGATCACAATTATAATGTCAGGATGAGAAAGCTTGTGGTCATTTTAGAAAAATATTTGTAACTATGATTGGAATTTTTAGCAAGTTAACCCAGAAATTTGCAACTAGAGTTATGTCTTCACCGTCGAAGCTCTTGGCTATATATGGAATTAACAAACAGATAGATATAACCAAGCAGCTTATTGCTAAAGTGTTAGTAAATCAAATTAAGACAAAAGGTATTTTAGAAGAATTGAGTGAAGCAGAATTTAAAATATATTCACAGTTTGGAGACGATGGAATAATTCAGTATTTGATACACAACATCAAGATAAAGAAAGATGAAGAAAACTTCATAGAAATAGGGGTAGAGAATTACAGAGAAGCAAATACAAGATTCTTGCTAGTTAATAACAACTGGAGAGGATTGATAATAGATGCCAGAAAAGAATATATAGACTCCGTAAGAAAAGATGATATTTATTGGAAACATGACTTGACAGCCGTGAATGCTTTTGTAACCCGTAAGAATATAAACAAAATAATTAAAGAAAAAAGTTTCGAGAAAAATGTGGGACTTATAAGTATTGACATAGATGGAAATGATTATTGGATCTGGAAAGCCATGAGAATAAAACCGGTGATTGTTGTAATTGAGTATAATAGCGTTTTTGGGAAAAGATCGGCAGTTACGGTTCCTTATAAAGAAAAATTTAACAGAACAAAAGAACACTACTCAAATCTTTTTTTTGGCACCTCTCTTAAGGCTCTCGTAAATTTGTCGAAGGAAAAGGGATATGTCTTTGTGGGAACTAATAGTGCTGGAAACAATGCTTATTTTGTAAAAAAGAGTCGAGTGGAAAAAGTGAAAAGAATGACTATTAACAACGGATTTGTCAAATCAAGATTTCGGGAATCTAGGAACAAAGAAGGGGATTTAACATACATTTCAGGCGATGATAGATTATCGATGATTAAGTATAAAAAAGTACATGATGTCGAAAAAAACCGACTAGTTAAAATTACGGAACTTACTAGTCAAAAAGACCATGAGTAGATTAAAAATAGGAATTTATTTTACACCCTGCAAAGAGCAAGGCGGTGTTTATCAATATTCAACTTCCATATTAGAAGCACTCTATAAAATTAAAGGAAATAATTATGTGATTTTTAGTACTTCCAAAGATGTCCCGGATAAATTTTACAGATCGAAAAGATTTAAGATTGTAGATCTTAATACCGCACCAAGAGAGTTTGCGCTTAAAGCCCGAGATATGTTTTCAAACAGCTTGGCTTTTTTGGCACCCAAGCTGATAAACCTTTTTTTTAAAGCGAGGATATTTGGTCTTCTTGGGCCATTTCTTAAATTTACCCAAAGACAATATATAAAAGCGCTTGAAAGTTGCGACCTTGATCTTATTTTTTATCCAACTTCATCTAATCTATCGTTTCTTACCAATATACCTGCTGTAGTTACAATTCATGATTTGCAACATAGAATAAACCCCCACTTTAAAGAGGTTTCAGCCGGAGGTAGGTGGGAGTATCGTGAGTATGGTTATCGTCAAATATGCAACACCGCTTTTAGGATACTTGTTGATATTGAAACTGGCAGAGAGGATGTAATACGCTTTTATAATGCTCAACCTGAAAGGGTGACAACTTTAAAGTATTTACCTCCAGCTTATCTTAATAAAGAAATTTCTAAGACAAAAGTCTTAAGGATTTGTAAAAAATTGGGTTTGCCTAAGCATTTTGTTTTTTATCCCGCTAGATTTTGGCCGCACAAAAATCATATCAATTTAATAAAATCTTTAAATTATTTAAAAAAGAAGGGTAAAAAAGTAAACCTTGTGCTTACAGGAGCAGAGGATGCAGATTTTAGTAGTTATAAAGATGTTTTTGATTTAGTTAAGGAGTATTGCCTTGATAAACAGGTTTATTATCTAGGCTATGTAAGTTTCAAGGAGCTGTCTGTTATTTATAAGAAGACTTATGCTTTAGTGATGCCCACTTATAATTCTACCTCAAACATACCTCCGTTGGAGGCCTGGTTAATGGGTACACCAGTAATAACGTCGGATATTAGGGGGTGCAAGGATCAATTGGGCGATGCAGGCCTTTTGGTTGATCCAGATAATCCACAGGATATTGCAGATAAAATATGGCAGATTTATACAAAACCTTTGCTTAGAGATGAACTTATAAAAAAGGGAGAAAGAAGATTAAAAGAATGGACTTTTGAGGATTTCACAGCTGAAATAGGAAAAATAATTGAAGATTTTGAGAAACAAAAAGTTTAGTCTATTTCTAGCTCTACAACCAAGCTTTCTCCCAGACCAGGGATATCTAAAAATCGGTTAATAACTAAAGTTTTTTCTAAAAAAGGAAAAATCTTTTTAACCACTTTTCTTTGTAAGCTTTCGTTTTTTTTGCTGAACTTTTTTGGGTTACCATCCCACATATAGTCTCTTTCACCTTCCTTCGCGTTGTTTATCCATGAACGAATTTGCAAAATAGTCCAGAGATTTGGAGTCACAGTTTTTATTGAAATCACTTTTAATCCAGCCTGTTTTGCCAATAGCCTAAAAGATTTACTATTAAAGTGGTTTAAATGGTAAGGAATATGCCAGTGCAGCCAGTTTTCCCCCCAAAGCTTTCTGTATAAAGTGCCTGTATTTGGGAAGCTAAGTCTGATTCGGCCATTCGTTTTAAGGTATTTTTTAAAGAGTTTCAAAAATTTTAAAGGGTTGGGCTCATGTTCAATAACTTGGGAAGCCGTAATAAGGTCGAAATAACTTTTCTTGAAAGGGCAGTTGTCCAGAAAACCGTGATGAAAATTAAGTTTTAATTTCTTGGCTATTTTCGAAGCATTCAGATCTGGATCTACTCCCCATGCTTCGCCCCCTAGTGCTTCTATTTCAACAAGAGATCTTCCAACACCCGATCCAATATCCAGAACTTTTTCTCCCTTTTTGGTATCGTAGTGGCAAGTTCCCCAAAGCCCTTTTAACCACAGCTCTTTTTTAGAAGGCATATTCTTGCCAGCTTCAGAAATGGACTTGAGATTAATTTTTTGTCTAGGGTAATATTTAGTGTAAAGCTTAGAAAGTTCAGATTTTTTTACCTCAGGGATAGTTTGCATGAAACCACAAATATGACATTCAAATATCGAAAATCTGCCAGGGAGTCCATGGCGTGTGTCATGCAGGTCGGAGTATTTTGTTTTAAGTTTTGAGCCACAGATTTTGCATTTCATATATATTCTTTTAGAATTTTGTCTAACTCTTTCATTCTTGCCTTGTAGTTATGATCCCTTAGCGTTCTTTTTTCCCCAGCCATTGCTATTTTTTCTCGTTCCCGGGGGTTGTTTAAATAATATTCCACCCTTTTTATTAAATCGTTAGTATTTTTGTATAAGACCACTTCCTTTTTCGGCCTAAAAAATCATTCATATTTATTTTGTCCTCTGTAATTAAAAGCGCACTCATTAAGATTGTCTCAAACAACAAGCAGTTTTGTCCCCTTTCTCATTTTATATTGCCTTATTGTATTTTGATTTTCTCTTAGTTTAAATAATCCGCCTATTTGGTAAAATACACATATGTCTGATAGTTTAATTAAAGTTTACTCTGCCAAGGGGGTTTATGGCAAAGGCATAGGTTCAATAATAAAAGAAATGTTTTCGGAGATTGTTGAAAGTCGCGAGTTGATCTGGCAACTCTTTTTAAGAGATTTCAAAGGCAAGTACAAACAATCTCTTTTGGGATGGCTTTGGGTAATATTATCACCTCTTCTTGCAGTTGGCACTTTTTTTGTTCTTAATAAATCCGGCGTTGTGCGAGTAGGAAGCATAGAAGCTCCCTATGTTTTATATGGTCTCATTGGTATAACTTTTTGGCAGGTATTTTCGGGTGGACTAACGTCTGTTACTGCCAGTATTACCTCTGCGGGCTCTTTGGTGCAGAAAATTAGATTTCCCAATGAGGTGTTGGTTATTGCTTCTCTTGGTCAAACTCTGCCGAGTTTTATGATCCGGACGCTCATGGTTCTGTTGCTGTTTTTATTTTTTGGTCGTTTGCCATCAGTACTTTTTTTATTGTCCCCGCTATTTCTTGTACCAATTTTACTTTTAACCCTAGGAATTGGCTTTATTACTTCACTTTTCAACGTTGTTGTAAGAGATGTCGCGAGTTTGGTGGGATCAGCAATGGGTCTGATTTTATTTCTGACTCCAATAATGTACGCTTTACCTAAATCCGGACTTCTTGGGAAAGTGAATACTTATAATCCACTTTTCTTTTTGGTTGCGGTACCAAGGGATTTAATCATTTACGGTAAAACTGAATTTTTAACTCAGTTTTTGTGGTCGAGCGCTGTTTCATTAGCAGTATTTATATTGGGCTGGTTTATTTTCCACATATCCCAGCCTAAGTTGGTTGAAAGATTGTAAAAATGAAAAAAGATATAGCTATAGAAGTTAATAAGGTTTCTAAAAAGTTTAGCAAAGATTTGAAACATGCTGTTCGTTATGGATTGACTGATATTACTAAAAATGCTGTTGGATTAGATGTTAATTCTGGAAAACTTAGGAACGGTGAATTTTGGGCAGTAGACGATGTTAGTTTTAAGGTAAAGAAGGGAGAGACGTTAGGAATTATTGGACCAAATGGGTCTGGAAAAACTACTCTTTTGCAACTTCTTAATGGAATATATATGCCCGACAAAGGCTCAATAAAAATGAGAGGAAGAATTAGTGCTTTAATAGCAGTTGGTGCAGGTTTTCACCAAATGCTAACTGGTAGAGAAAATATATATATAAATGGATCAATCCTTGGCATGGATAAAAGAGAAATCGATAACAAATTTAATGAGATTGTAGAGTTTGCGGATATTGGGGATTTCCTTGATTCTCCAGTAAAAACTTATTCAAGTGGGATGAGTGTGCGACTTGGTTTTTCAATAGC
>SDBS01002999.1_pt1 | contig 16619 bp, 16 predicted proteins | sample 2277091 | NCBI WGS metagenome assembly SDBS01 (sample SAMN10404972, study PRJNA504765) | marine sediment metagenome | isolation source: marine sediment core GS10_PC15, 163 cmbsf | place: Arctic Ocean: Southern Knipovich Ridge | collected 2010 | reverse complement strand
TATCCAGAAAGCCTGTAATTCCTTCCATAGTCTCAGTTATCTCCTCCATATTGTCTACAACAACTCCAAGGACTGCTCCAATAGTTTGAGCCTTCTTAATACTCACAGGCTTTCTTTTGGGAAAAGCCTTTCCAGCCCCAATTATCATTCTATTAGTTCTCTTTCCCATAAGTATCCAGGCAAGAAGATCATTCTTAATAAACCCTCTGCTGCCTTCAAAAGCCGATCCAAATTTCCCAACCAAAACCCCACCTGTCTGTGATCCAAGAGCAGCGGTCATCATAGCATCGCCCACACCAAGATTTTCCGGAAGGAAAGTAATAGCATCTTCAAATCTTTGTATACCTCGCAGTCCATCCTCCGTAAAGATATCCTCCATAATACCTCTTTCTCGGAAGGTTTTTAAGTTTCTCAAGAAGCTATTTTTATCAATTACTGTTCTCAATATCCCTTGCTTCGAAGACCTATTAGCCAGCGAAGAAATAACAGATGCCGCAAGCCGCCGACCTCTTGCAGTTTCCTTACCTCCAACCTCTGCAAGGAAGTCAACAATCTCTCTTCTGCTTCCTGTTTCAACTAATCCAATCAACCTAGTTGCTTCATCAGTACCCTCTTTTAACATTTGAGAGATCTTGGTTTTGTTCATTCTTGTAATAGCATCACCGATCTCTAGATAAGCTTCCTGCTCGACCTTTCCCATAACTGGCTCAAGTCCAGCAGTTCCTCTTGTGGCTTTTGCTGTTAGGGTAGATCGAATAGCTGAGGGTTCGTCCATAAGCGAGTTCTTAAAGGCATCTTGCACAGCTTCCCACTTATCTCTCTGCCCAGTGGCAATAAGCCATCTCTTTACATCCGCAGCAGCGGTGGTGTTTCCAGCGTTAGCCAGGTATCTGGCAACTGCTTCTGGTTTGTCTGAGTTACTTATGAACTTAATATATTGTTTACTAGTTAAATTCTCACTAAATTTTGTTGTCTCAGCAGCCTTTCTCCATAGCTTAACTCCATCAGGACCAACTCCAGTTGGGTGCATCATAGCTTCGGTCATAGCATTATGGATCTGTGCTGCTATTCTTCTGTCTGTAGGACTGACAGCTTGATCTTCCATAATATTAAAGAATCGAGAACGAACCGCTATCATAGTTGACAGAGGATCTTGTGTTCCTCCTGGAACTTTTACCATCTTAATATCATTATCAAGAAGTCCTAAAGTATTCATAGCTTCTTTAAGCTTAGTATTATCCGCGGGGTTTACGTTGACAGTGGTTCTAAGAGTCCAACCCTTTCCCTTAATTGTAATAGGCCCTCTAATACCAAACTTAAGCTGAGCCATAAGGCTTTTAATAGGAGCTATATCATAAATAGCGCTGCTAGCTGCTGTCTTAGCTGCAACATAAGCCCTTCCTTCTACCTCTCCAAGAAGTTCATCAACCTTAGCCCAACCTGCTTGAACTCCCGTTCCAGCCTCCTCCCAAGTTACAAGAGAATTAGGATGCTCAATCGCAGAGTTTATCCTAGCCTGTTGCTTAGCTAAAATACTCCTAAGCTCTTTATCCGAGAGAGTAGTTACATCACCAAATTCTTTAGCTTCTTTTACCAACGTATCATAAGCTGCTCCCAACCTATCATTAACATCGGTTTCCAACTTACGATTTGTAGCAGCGGCTTGCCTTTCAACATTTCTCCATTTAGGATGTAGATCTCCCGCAAGGGGAGCTTTCAAACCCAACTCAGCAGAGGCTATCTGCCCTCTCTTGGCCTCATTACTTATAGTAACCAATCCTCTTTTTGCTACTGCTCCTCTTACTAGATTTCTAACCCTAGCTGTTCTATCAAAAATCCCAGTTCCTACTGCGCCTCCAACTCCAGTCCAAACCATCCTCTCAGTAATAGCCCCTGGAGTGCTGAGTTCTCTGCCTCTAGCTCTCTCAACCAGTGATTTAATCCCCTCACCTGTGGTCGAAGCGGCAAAGGCTTTCATCATAGCTCCTTTAACGCCAGTTGTTTTAGTAGCCATAAATGTTATAAGCTCAAGAAGCACATCCTCACTAAAAATCCCACTGGATAGCATTGCAACATCTCCTGGGCCAAACTCAGGAGCTTCGACTTCTATTCCCAGAGCTTCTCCAGCCCTCCTAAGAAGAATAGTTGGCTGTCCATCAAGGTCTCTTACTAATTCAATCTCAGCATCTGGATAGTTTTGATGAAGGATAACTAGTTTCTCTGTAGCTAGATCAGCTCTACCAAGCCCAAACATCACTCCAAGATCATCTAATCCTCCTGACTTCAATCCAAAGCTACCCTGTGCAGCTAAATAAGCACGTCTAGTTCTTGGAGAAGGTAGAAGACCAGGATTTATAACATTACCATCAAAATCAACAGTATGTTGTATTTGCCTCTGCCTAATAAATTCCCCAAGTTCTTTTGGGTTTGCATTATAGAAATCTTCTATCTGCTTCATAGTATCAAAAGCACTTCCCCCTTTTGGAACTGTTATCATTTCTCCAAGAGGGCCAAGTACAACAGTAGGTCTTACATCTTCTTCCTGAGCCGGAGTTACAGTTATAGTTCCTAGACCCCCCTCTTCAACAGAAGGGGTTGGAGGCAACTTACCTTCATTTAACTCAGCAGGTTCATCTCTATGAGGCATAACTATTTACTTTCTGTTCCCTTAAGTTTATTATCATCAGATTGAACCCAGTCAATACTTATCATCTTGGGTCTAAACATAGTTCCAGTTCTAAGTTGAACTTCCATAATGCTGTGCAGACCTTGGAAAAGCTTTACTATTTTATTAATAGCCAGTTCAGCACCTTCTTTTGTAGTTGATAATTCCCTAATAAGTAGGATTTCTTGAGCTATTCCAATCCCAAATTTACTGGTTATAATATCCCTTCCACCTTCTCCTGCGGATATAGCCTCAGCAAAGGGAACTATAACATTGAAAAACCCAGATCTTGCGGCTTGTGCCCTAGCAATTTCTGAAGGCTCTATTCCCATAAAATCTAAAGCCATATCTCCCAACCAAATGTTAGAAATAAATCCGCCAACTTCCGCCGTCAAAAATCCTTCTAGCCCAAGCCCTCCCTCAAGGTCAAGGCCCCCACCTGGTATCCGTTTCCCTGTAAGAGGATCAACCCCTAACTGTGCAAGAGTCTCCTCAACGGCTGCTAGACGAAACTGTATCTTTCGACGGGATACTACATCCATTGAAGCATTGGGCGTAAAGCTAGTTTCTCGGGCAGCTAAGTTAGTAATAAACTGCCCTTCTGCGGTTGTCCGAACAGTAACTAAACCTTGGTTCTGAGCAGCAACTATATGTTCAATATCTGCCGTTCCTCCAAGAGTTCTAATATCTCGTTCATGCTGTCGTTCCACTCCAGTCGTTTGTAACTGAGGCTGCGAAGTCACTTCAAGTCCAAGGTCCTTTTGTAGATATTCATCTAGAACAGCTACCGAAGCTCCTTGGAGTTCTTTGGGTATTCTTACAGGGACTTCCTGTCCATCTTTCAATGTATAGGCTTTTATATCAATAAATTCTTTATCCTCCGGTGCCTTCTTAGCCAAGTTTTCAACCTGTGGAACTAGTCTGAGTTTTATATCTGCAGGCAACTTGGAAGCTGCAATAGCAGAGAATAAAAGCTCCTCGCTTGCCCCTGCTTTTTCTAAAACGCGCCTTAATTCTTCCTGTTGGAAAGCAAGCCTCTCTTGCTTCATCCTGGCCTCATTAACTCCTTGAGCTAGCTTAATAGCAAATTCATTCTCAAGCCCGGCCTCTTTAAAAGCTATCCCCACATCCCCACCTGTAGGAACTCTACCTTGCTGTGGAGGTAGTTGCTGGGATTGTATCCCCTGTTTAGCCTGAGTTTTCTGTGGCTTTTGTGCTCCGGCTTGAGCAGCTGGGAACTGTGCTTTTTCTCCTCCAGAAGCTCTGCTTAGAAGATCGAGAGCCAGCTTGAGTTTTTTCTTTTCTTCTTCCTCCTGTCTCTTCTTCCGCCTGGCATCTAGCACACCCCCAACAAGTGCTCCAACCCCCTTACCAAGCAGGGCAGCTCTACGATCTGGGAAGGTGTTTACTATGGTAGCCATTAGAAGAGGGCCTCCTTCTTCTTTTTCTCTTCAGTACCGCCAGTTGGAGCACCTAGCTGTCCAATACTCTGATTACCTGCAAGAGAGCCAAGGATTGTAGTCAGCAACCCAGTGCTACCGGGATCATTGAACACTATATTCTCAAATCCCTGAACACCTAAGGAACCGAGGGCTTCTTGTACTCTTCTATTCCTCTCATTAAGTTGCTGTTGCACAATATCTCTCTCTGTACCTCCAGCTCCTAGAAGGCCAAGCAAGATATTACCCTGTGCTGTGGCAGCTGTAAACTGCGACCCTACTGCTCCAGGAAGGGTTTGCAGACCTTTTAAGATGTTAAGCTGATCTGTGTTTCTAGCCTCAAACCCAACTCTTGTTCTTTCTCTGGTAAGAGAATCTATCAAATCTTCTGTTGCCCTTCCCTCTGCTTCTCTCCTCTCTCCTCCGAAGAACTGTCCAGCTAAACGACCCCGAATACCTGGAATAATATCTCTATTAAAATTTTCAATAGCTGGGCCTCGAATTGTCTCAGCGAAAAAATCATCTATATTTTGTGGCCCTTGGGTAAATATCCCTTGAAGTGCTTCAAGTCCAGCGTTTGTAGCTTCAGTCCCTGCTTCACCCCCAGGTATCGAAGTTCCTAGAGCTTCCAACCCTGCAAGAGATTGTAGTTCAAGATCTGATGCCTCAAGCCCAAACGTACCTCCATCTAGACCTCCCGTAATCTGTTCTATTAGGGTTCTAAGTAATTCCTCCTGCTCTGGAGTAAGAGTAGTTGTTGGAGTAGTAGTCTGTTCAGGCGGCGAGCCAAAAATAAAATCAGTCATTTTCTACCTCCACAGAGATAAAGACAGCTTCCACATTCGCCTTAAAGAGCCTCTGTAAACCCTCTGCTCTTTCTACACTAACCAAACCCTTAACCGAGGAAAATTCCCTCTCTTTGGCCCACGAAAGAGCACTCTCAAAAAGCTTTGTACCCATCATTCCTTGCTTTGCATAAATTTCTGAAATTCTTAAATAGTTCTCATTAAATTGACTAACAGGCTGTGCCCAGAGAAAACCTATTGGCTCATCATCTTTTAATGCTACTAGCAATAATGTACCAGGGTTTTTAAGCTTTGTAAATATGGAAACAAGCAGGTCATCATTCTCATCAGGCTTACCTAGAGTTTTGGTATATTCTCTACACAAAGGTTCTAAAAAAAGGACTCCTTCTTTATCTGTTATCCGAACTATATCAAACATCCCAGAGACTTTCTCTTTTAAACTTAAATCCCAACCAATCCAAGCCAAAGCCTGCACTTCCTGTGAACCTAAACCGTATGCTTCTTCCAATAAACTGCTTAAAAAGCCTTTGTCTAGAAAAAACATTTCCTGGGGAAACAGTCCCAAGAGTTTCAAAAGAAACTCCTTGATCAAAACTAGCTTCAATCAACACAGAACTACCCTTCATCATAAAGTCATATCTGTCAAACCTAAGCTCTCTATTAGGCACATAGAAATCTTTGGTTACAAACTCAAAAGCTATAGCAACTCCATTATCTAAAGCGGTTATATAGTCATATTCATAAACTCTAAGATTACTCTGTGATAGAATATGCAAAGTTGGAGCATTGGTTTGGACAGCCTTACTTAACCAAGGCCCTTCATAAGCAGCCCAAGTTCCAAGCGCAGTCTGCCAGGTCACATCTCCTTGGGATTGGAAAAAGCCAAAACCAGACAGATCGTCTGCAAACTTTCTAACACTCCAAGCCCCAGTTGAAACCTTTAACTTAATCATATTCTTAGGAAATGTATCATTGCCAGAAGGATAGAACCACCAGGCTTCATCCAGTTCCTCAACATAGATACTAAAGACCCTAGATGTAAACTCGGGATTTAACTCCCCATCCTGTGCAAATATCTTATCGAAGATATTATCTCCAACTGGATTAATACTAAAATTCCCATCGTATTTATAGATATTAGCATTACCCATAAATAGGTGTTCGTCGCCCAGATTAATCACTGCATCTTGGTTAAGCGCTCCCTCTCCATCAATGGTTCTAGTAAACTGCCAAGTCTGATCTGCAAGACCAAGAAACTCCATTCTATATATGGAACGTTCTTTATATATAACCTGAAAAGTTCCAAGAGTTTCAGTTGCAGCAATGAAATCTTCATTGTCATAAAGATCATTAACATTAACACTTTCATTCCAGTCGAAATCTACACCTGGCTCAGTCCAGCGAACCCGCTGAGGAAAGGTAGTTCCGCCTTCTGTGGTGTGCATCAAAAGAAGATGGTTAGTAAAAACAGCTACTAATCTACATACAGTGTTTCCACTTGAAGGAAGATTTGAAATAACAACTACATTTGTGCCGTCAAATTCCATCGGCTTGTCGCTGCCGTTAGCGAAATACATCTTGTCGAAAGCAGCCCAAGTTGTAATAGAAACAGGTACGTTGTCTGTTCCAGTTAGAACAACTGCCAGGAGGACATCGTTCCCAGCACCTGCGGTTTCACCACTTGGAATGGCATCAGTTATAGTTATGTTGTTTCCAGAAGGAGCACCATTTATAGTAGTTTGATGTTGCTTCCCGCTATCTAGTTCAACCCCTATAAAATCCCCGTTAGAGAAACCCGCAATAGCTACAACATCAAGAGTTGTGCCACCAGCAGCCTCCGCTGTATTCATGGTAGTCTTGGTACCATCCGAAGGATATTGCCATTCACTGACCGCTTCCACATATCTGTAGAAGGTTAAATTAGTTATCAGAGTTAAAATTGAAGAACCATTCTTCAAGAAGAATTGGAACGTAGCCCTTGGAGAACCTCTAACTACTTGCCCAAAGGTCTTGTAGCCAAAATCAATAAGAACTTGTCCTTTTTCAAATCTTATATTGTCTGCAACCAGACTGTTTCCATCTCGTAGAAGCTCTGATCTATTAGAGAGATCAAGACCTCTATTCAACGAATTCACATTCTGAAAAGTCCACTCCTCAGCTGATGGCTGTTGTTCCTCTGGGGCGGTTTCAAAGAGATTGGTCATAAATCAGTTTATACTCCTATGAAACAACTGCGAGTTTTCTGAACCCACTATTTCTATCTCCAAGCCGGCACCCAAAATGTAACTCCAGCACTGTCTTTTAGCTCCGCCCAAGTGTTCTGCGCGGCGGTGGCCGGGCCGCTTCCTCCTATTGTTCCGAATGTCGGAGCCGCCCCTCCCCCCAACGCCACCAAGGCTTTTGGTGTCCGCACATTGCCGGTTCCTTTCGTTGTAAGTTCTATATCTATATTCGCTGAACTCCCCCTGGCCTCCAATCGTACTCGCCCCGCAGCAGGCGACCTATGGCTTAGCCAGTCTGCATCAAAATGGTTTCCCAGTAGGATGAGAGTATCTATAGCGCCTACGGAAATATTAAGATCTGTTCCACAATTCTCGGCATCGCATCCGATGACCGAGCAATTCTGCCCTGAAATATTGAAGCCGGTAAGCGAATCCCGTGCGGTACAGCCAATCCACTTTACGAAATCATTATTGTCCTTGACCCTAAATGCTTCAGTGTCCGAATTATCCACACTGACACCAGAGATTAGAACCCGATCAGCGCCTCCGGTTGCACTCCCTGATACAAGAACCCCAGTATCGCAATCTTCAATCGTTCCAGCGAACACTGAAATATCCGCTGAACCTATAAAAAACCCCTCAACTGTCGCTAGTGCTGCATCACCACGAATATAAAAATTAGAAAGAGATGAACGTCGAGCCCATGACTCTGTGTTCCCAGCTAGTAGTGTTCTAAACCGTATTCCAGTTTGATTAACACTGGAGCGCCCGACATCCACTACCTGAATATTGTTTGCGTTAACGATGCCGCGAAGATCTACCCCAGCTTGATTGTTCAATCTCTGCCCAAAAGATTCAACATAAATATTCTCTAAGAAAATACCTTTGCCGTCTTCAGCAGTCCCTCGGTTCTTGATATCAATCCCGTCCGCGCCAGTATTTTTTGTTCGCACATTACTTAATCTGATGTTCTCGTATGTCCCATTCTCTATGCCGATGCCGTAGCCGCCAACGTTTCTAATCCATAAATTCTCGAATGTGAGATTAGAGATCGTAGCGTCGGAAACGTCTGTTTCATAGAGTTGAAATATTCCGTGTCCCGGCGCACCCGTGCTTACAACACCGTCAATTTGGAGATTGTGGAGCCCGGCGTTATTGGAAGCGATGCAAAGAATGACAATATCGTTCGCATCCTGGGGCTTCAAGATCGTCGCTTCACCCATCCCAACGAGATGCACATTATCCCTTAAAATCAAGCAACCCGTTGTGGCAAGTTGAGAAACTCCATCGTTAAAAAATTCCTCTGTTGATGTTGAGCTTGCAAGAGAATAAGTTCCCTCTGGAAGAACTACAATACCTCCGCCATTGGTATTTACTTGGTCGATTGCTGCTTGGGTAGCTGTGGTATCATTTGTACCATCAGCTTTGGCACCAAAATCCTTTACAACATTTGCAGACCCAATATTTTCAAATGTTTTTGTAAGAATTTTTCTCAGATCATTTATAGAACTAAAAGAATCTCTTACATTCCGATATGCTGTATCAAAATCATCAAAGGGATTAACTTTGATCGGTGGCCACTCTTTAGGAAAGCCTTTATAAGTCGCGACCATCTCTAGCAATCCTTTGCATAGCTTTGCCTTCAATAACTTCCGGAGGGATTCCTTTGTTTAATTCTAACATAACATTTCTAAAGCTTTCTGTCGCTGCGGCTCCTTGTCTAACCTCCTTTGCATTTTCAATAAGTAGCATAGGAAGCCAGGCTATAGCACAGTTGTACTCATCTATCTCCTGCCCAGTTTGGGGACTGGTTCCTCGAAGTTGTATCCAGAATACACACTTAAACTGGATACATTCTTTATTCAATAATGGACAGTGAGTTCCAGGTTCTATCTTCATCAGTCTTTCGTAGCCTTTATTACATCCATAAACTGAAGATCGAGAGACAGAGTATGGTTATGACTTCCCCCAGTTGCTTGTGTCCAAACATTTGTAGACTGTGGAACATTAAAGGTTCCAGACTGGACAACAGTAATATTTGCAAAACCTCCTGAAGAAATTGGGACGGTATTAGGTATCTGGGCTGTAGTAAGCGTAGTAGCACCAGCTGTCTTCCCAGAGCCAAATACACTCGAAAATGCTGTAGCTCCTCCAGCAGAAGGAGTACCACTTACAACACGAAGGGCTTTGTCATTTTGATCTGTGTCCTTCGTCCAACCAGTTGGAGCCGAAGTTTGTACAAAGAGCATTTTAGTACCAGAGGGAAAATTAGCAATACTTCCCGCTCCAGTTAGTTGAACCTCATTCCCATCTTCATCTAAGTAAAAAAGTTCAATCTTTGAACTAACATCTTTTCCGTAAAGAAACGCTTTATTTGCAACATTAGCCGGGGTAGCAATTGGTGCTCCAAATGTAAGTTTCTTATGTTCCCCATCCTGAGTATCGCCAGCATGAAAGTGATCAACTTCAAGGCGTTCTTGGATATCCTCCTTAAGATTGCGAATTCTAGAAGCCCCTAGAGATATATTCTCTGTATCAGCCGGCTGGGCCTCATAAGCAGCGTTCCAAGTTCTAGTGAAAGCTGTCATCTATCTCACCTGCCGAATAAAGGGATCAGCCCAATAACTTCCAAGGGTATTTCCTCTATTAGTTTCAAAGGCCGGCTTGATTTCCAGATCAGGCTTTGTCTCCTGTTCATCCTTGGCTTTATCTATCATATTGTTAGCTATACCAAAGAACCTACTAGCCCTTTCATACTCTCCAAGATGATCCCAGATCATAGAAACAGTCCAATAGATTAATATATCATCCTTTCTATCGAAATCGCTCTTTGCACCACCAAGCCCAGAGGAGAAGGCTGCTGCCCACTTCATACCTCGAACAGCAAGAGTATCTGCAAGCTCAGGAACACGATAGAGTTCTAGTTTATCTTGCCACACAGTATAGACTGTGGGCTCACTCCTAGCGTCAAATTCTGGCTCGGGGTAGATAAGATCAAATGTTCTCTTTGGGATGTAGTGAAGCTTTCTGCTCCGGCCTGTGTTTGCCCCAGTTACTAATCGGATGGAATATATATCTCTATATGTTTTTGTTAAAGTTATAATTTTATCATCTTTAGCAGTAGAAGTTATAGTTATAGTTACATCTTCTCCATCATCAAGCTCCTCCCACTCCCATAGACGAGCAAGACGTTCTTGGACAAGATTGAGTTTGTCTATAACAATCTGATCGCTGAGATCCGAACGGTTAGCATGATGCCGCTGAATCTCAGCGATCAGAGAAGTTAAGTTTAAAGTGCCCATTGTTTAGACGAGCCCGTATGCTACGAACTCCACGACACCTACATCTACATCCGTCGCAACCTCAAGTGCAGCCGCTGCCACAATATCGGCAGTAGGTGTTTGATCACTTATATTTGTAGGATAGTAAGCCTTGAAACCCAGATCAGTCGCATCGAACCTACACGCATACCCATTGTCAGATATCGTTGTACAGATCACTTGCATCAGGTTCCTAAACTTGCCTGTGATAGCAGTAATCTCGGCGACTGTAGTATTGTAGTTGGTTACGTCACACTTACCAACGAACATCCCAATGCCAGTTACTTGGTCAACCTTCACCGCCCGCTTCATCAGGGAGGTTACTGTAGCTGCATAAGCTGCCATACTTCACCTCCTTTCTAGAAAGGACACTCTAAGATTGCAGTCTTGGCAGAGTCGTCTAGGCTAACACCAAGACGCATACGATTGAGAGGCGGATCATTGATCGCTGCTTTATCAGTCCCAGCAGTAAGACCACTTGTTAGAGAATCACCATCTACAGGAGTAGTTCCAAGGACATCCAAAGAGAAGGTAACAAAACCTTTAATCTGGATCCACATGAAAGTTGCATCTACAGTTACAGTTGCAACAGCAACACCTGCGGGAACTGTTAGACCATCACCATCGGTGAGATCAGCGGTGACAAGACTAGCAGCATAGCCGGTTACAGCTATATAGACCAAAACATCACCAGCTACGATATCTAGGTCTCCAGAGCCATCATCGTACTTAACCCACTTATACCACTTACCATCCTCAAATCGAATGGTTCCGATACCTTCAACATCAGTTAGGGAAGTTTCAGTTAGCCCAGTTGCAAAGACTTGCTTAAGCCCACCACCGGCGCTACCTGGAGTTTGTCCCGTCATTCTAGTTACCTCCGTTCATAGGGATGGGGTCAAAATTTGACCCAATCTAGGTTACGCCGTATCTATGGTGTGCAACACGCCGTGAACACGCCGGCGACTGGTCATCAGATTGCCAGCTAGGATGATCTGAGCTGCCCGATCGTTGACCTGATCTGGGATGGCCTTCCACTCAGTCATATCAAAGTTCAGCGAAGGATCGAACTTAAACTTCAGGAACTTAGTGTTCAAGAAGTACATTCTAGTAGCTGCCACAGAAGGCGACCAGATCATCGGGACACCCTTGAATTGGATATTTTCAAAGCCGGCGTCGCCCAGCTTCTTGTTCACAATCCGCTTCTGCTCAACTACTGTGTCTTCGTAGAATTCATAAGGAGTCTGGCCACTGAGAATGATATTCGGAGTATCATTGCGGATGTTGTTGCTTGTGTTGTTAAGCATCGTCCGCATTTCAGCGTGGCCATTTATAGCAAAAGACAGACCCGTCATATCTTTGGTCTGGTTCCGCCACCAGCTGTTAGCAGCCACACCTTGATCAATTCCGTGGACAACTAAGGTAGCTGTTGGATCATCAGCTATTAGGGTTTGAAGACCAACAAAGGCAAGAGCATCTGCTGTGTTATCCAGGGGGAGTATTTCTTCAATCTTGTCCACCAAACTATCTCGACTGTTGGACAGCTTAGCATTCATCAAGCTAATAATTCTGTTCTTACCTCGGTTCTTCTGATCGTCAACCCCGAAGCGAACAATAGAGTCAACTAGGTATTTCCAATCCTCAACCGCCTCGGTCAAGAACTCTTGGTCACTCAAAGACACCGTGCCACCACGGCCGATGAATTTGACTCTTTCACTCTTTGCATAGCGAAGAGGCTCAGTAAGAAAACGTCCGCCCATGACGCTCTCCAATGCTCCATTGGCTTTCATCCAAAACCAGAATGGAGTGGCATCGAAGATCTGATCGACAACTGTTGACTTCATATTCTGCCAAGTTGTCGTATAAAGATTGTCTAGGGCTTCTGAGAGAGTATTAGGTGCTGCCATTTAGGTTAACCCTCCAGTGCTTGGCCAAGTAGTTCTTCTGGGACCTGGCCCATGACTTCATCCCATGCGGCGGTAGCCGCTTCCTTCGGCTGTTTCTTTCCATCTTTTTCTAAACTTGTTCCAGATGTTGGGGTTAGGCCACCAAAGGCCCGCTTTCTTTCAGACAGTTTCTTTTCACCTTCTTCACCTTTATCCTCTTCTAACTTTTCATCAACTTCCTTCACTTTTTCAGGATTCTTAGCCCTAGCCAATAGATAGATGTCCTCAGCAGAGAGTTCTGGATGCGCAGTTATGATCTCCCGCATTTCATCTTTCCACTCCATGAAATCGGGGAAATCTTCTTTGGCCTTCGTAAATTCTCTCCGAACCCGGTCAGTTTCCACATCTGTGGAAGTGCTTTCAAGCCGATCTAAAATAGGCTTGAGAGCTTTAGAAAGAGTTTTCCCAAACCCCTTTTCAAGATGATTAACTAATTCATTTCTGCTAAGACTTTCAAGATCAACATCTTCCGTTTGGTCATTATCTTCATCAGCTTCAGCAGCAGCTTTTCTAGCTGCATCAGCAGCCACAGCTTCTCTCTGCTCCCCAGAAACTTCGTGGATAGCATCCTTTACAGCCTTTTGGACACCTTCTGGGAGACCCTTCAAAGCTTCAGTTAATTGCCCAAGATCAATTTTGTCGTCTTTGTTCTCACCGTTTTCTTCAGCCATCTTCAGCTCCTGTTCTTTCTTCTATCTCTTGCTTGCGCCTCTCACCTATAGAGACAGCACGTAGACGATACCACTCTCTTTCGAGAGCCTCAAAACATCTTTCAATTTTTACAGGGGATAACTGTTCAAAGTTCTTAATAGAAACAACTGGGCCTTCGCTGGTCCATTCAGCTAAAAGAGTTGGGTTGTCTATGGATTTCTTCTTAGGCATTAATCTAAAACTCCTGGGGCATAGCTTTCATTTTGGTCTAGTAACTCCCGAAGATGTTTCTTGCTCTTTGCATACACAGGATCAAGAGCTATATGCTCAAACCATCCATACTTGAAGCCATGAACGGCGGCGGGGCGCCTAGATATAGTTTGCCTAGCCATTCTGTTGCATTTTGGACATTGGCACAAGGCGCGGTTTTCCATCCGATTTACAGCTTCAAACTCATGGTTCTTCGGGCATTTATAGTTATAGAGGGGCATCTAAGCAGCCCCATTACTTGACGCAGCCTGTGAAGCTGGTTGCTTCGGACCTTCAATCTGTTGAAGCTGCCCAATGCTATTCTGCATAAGCTGAGCAAAGTCTCCAATCTCAACAGGTTTGTCTGGCTGGACGCCTGGCTGTGGAAGCATCTGCATCATTTCATCAAAAGCTGGGCCTTTAAGCTCTGTCATTAGATATTGGGTTAGCTTGATTGGATCAATCAAGGGATTTGTACGGAGGAACTGAAAGAGTTGGATAGCTCTCTGTTCTCGGAGACCCTTGGTCTCTGGCACAGAGCTATCTGGGTCAACCTTCACACTAAATTTACCTCTCTTAAGTAACTCCCCTCTCACCCTAATCCAAATTGGAACGCCGCCTGGGCCAATTACATCTATGATCTGTTCCTCTCCCCAGTTGTCAAAAAGAACACCGTGCATCATCTCTACAATATCCACAACAGTATCTGCAATCACATCTCTCCGCTCGTCGATGCGGATCTCTGTAGCCTGCTTCACGATGTTAGCTTCAGTTGCTGTTGTATCTCCACTTCGGGAGTTAAATTCTCCAAACTGGTTTCTAGAGAAACCTATTTGCTCCCGCACATCTTGCATAAGGGTATCAGCAGCAAGGAACAACTCTGGAGGGATACCAGTGTTAAACTCTTGAACAAGATTTCCGATAGCTCCTTGGCCGCCTTCTAGAAAGATCACGGGAGAGACATCTTCAGATACCATCTTCTCAGCTTCTTCTCTCTTTATACCTTTCCTTTTTACAAGCAACTTAACCAATGCCATTCGCCTATGGCGCATAATCTGCGTCTTGATCTCATTAATCTCCAGCTGGAGAGGTTCTAGAATCTTACTATATGGCAACCCCCAAAAAGCTTCATCGTCGTCATTAAAGATGGTTGGGAAATAAGGGAAACCGCCATAAGTCAAGAGTAAGCGATCATCCCCAAAGAAGAGTATCTTATCCTCCTTGCTGTGGTCCGGCGCATAGATAAATACCTTCCCTGTCGCCTTGTCATGGATTTCATACAGTTTAACCATTTTAACTGGCCGGATGATATTACCTAGATCAATAGCATCAGTTGTCTCTCGGTTCTCACTTCCTTGAAGCCCAGCTGTGTTTTCAAGGCGAGGATCTCTTTGAACATCATCAAGAGGTCTTTTGAATTCTTCAATAGTCCAGCGGCTATGGTTGAAGGAAGTTATCCCTGGAGGGACGATGAAGTTGCCTGGAGGAGTTCTAGAAATCCAAGGCATAAAGTCATCAGTTCCAGTAAAGTATTCGACGGCAGTTCCTTCGCTGGTCAAGGGAGCCCCTGGTTCATCGTCTAGAACAGTTGGGCTGTAGAAGCCTCCGAAACCAAGCTTGGGAACTCCAGTTCCTAGCAAGAAGGTGTCTTGCACCACACCTTTCATATGTTGTTTGAACTTCATCCTTTTAATCATCTTGTTGTCTACTCGCTCAAGCAGGCGAGCAAACAGGAGGTTTATACCTCCTGGCTTGGCAGGAGAGATACTTACAGTTGGATCTCTGAAATATGTTCTGGGCACAATACTTCGCACATACATATAAAAGAGATTAACAGGCATAATCCCAGGAGACCAGTTGCCTCGATAGAAAGCCCGCCATTTATCCCACTCAGCTTCATAGGCGAACTTCTTGCGAAATTCCTCGCCTGCGTGGATTTGTGCCTCCCAGTAGGAGACATCTGGCCTTTTCCGAATGTAGCCTTCGATGGTCATTTTTCTACTCCGTCAACCGGGCAATTTCTTCGAGGATCTTTTTTAGTTCGTCTTTCGATGCCCCAGATTTCCTTTTGAGTAAGAAATCGGCGGTAAGTTTAGTAAGTTGTTTAATCATTTCTTCCCGCCTAATATTCTGTGCCGTGGGAGATTGCAATTCTCGAATAGCATTAGGTCTCTTAACTCTCTGCGCCCCCTGCTTCTGCAAAGCCAAAGCTTCAAGCTCTGCATCTGGGGGTCTCTTCCCACCTATGTTTCTGCGGAAGCCTTCTTCAGAGACAGATGCAGCGCGATTTAGGTTGGCTCTACTTTTTACAGCGGCTAGATCAGACTTGCTTAGCCGATCGGGATTTACAATATTTTTGAGTCCTGAGAAAGCTTCTTTTTTAACTAATTGTTTACCTCCTAGTCTTACTCCGAGATTAGAAATTCCACTAATTGCCTTAATCGCCCCAACTCCAAGGGCGCCTAGAATCTCCTCGATAAGCTCAGGCCGAGTTCCGATGGTCCTTCCTTGGAACTTCCACCACCAATCTTCCTTAGTGTCATCTGTGACAAAAACAATGGGCTTCTTTGCCTCTTTGTCTATCAGTTGATTTATCTTTTGATTTATCAGACATCTATTTGCCTCCATATGAAGATTTATTAGGGACAAAGCCCATTTTATCCGTTCCCCCGCCTGACTTTCGCAGTTGTTTTACCACGAAACAAATGCAACTTATCTAGTATGCACTAAATTTAAAGAAAAGGGAAGAAAACCCTAATATGCTGACTTCAAGGAGTATTTCACCATATTACTTTCTATGAGTAAGCCGCAGCTTTCAAATGGCTAAAACTCTGCTGACTTCAACTGCAAATCATTTTTATTTTCATTTTTGACTAACCAAAGTTAATAAATCCCAACTATAGGCTGGAAAACTCCACAAAAATGAAAAGAGATTGAAAATAATTATTAACAATAGTTATTAAAATTCACTGATTCTCAAGCGAGAAAATCCCGCAAATATGCGGGATTACGAGCGAAATATATACTTTGGTGTGTGACACGTAGACCCTGACACGTGTCACATGGACAGTGTCACACTTTCCATGCTATAAGTGCGTAGGACAATAACGCGCTCCAGCGCACTTACAGGAGGATGCACCACATGCAAGGAAAGAAAACCCCAGTCGATACGAAAGAGATGGCCCTCGCCATGCTCCGCTCCGGAAAAACCTACCGCGAGATAGGCAACACCCTGGACATAGGGATATCCACAATACACACCAGCCTGATCAAGAGAGCCAGTCTACGAATCAAAAAAAACATAACAGAATTTTTTGAAAA
>SDBS01002998.1_pt1 | contig 16622 bp, 14 predicted proteins | sample 2277091 | NCBI WGS metagenome assembly SDBS01 (sample SAMN10404972, study PRJNA504765) | marine sediment metagenome | isolation source: marine sediment core GS10_PC15, 163 cmbsf | place: Arctic Ocean: Southern Knipovich Ridge | collected 2010 | reverse complement strand
ATGCTTAACGCGTTGAGCCGCTTTCCAAATTATATAATGGATTTCCATATTTTCTTCTTCGTGAATTCCACGAATGTTCGGAGATTCTTTTCCTAAATATTTTAAAATCATCTCTTTACCAAACGGCACATAAAAACTTATAGCTGATTGAGCTTCGGGAAGTAAATAGGTGATATCTGCTCCTGTTGGTCCACCTGCCATTGTTTCTTTAGTAGCAAATCCGACTTCTTTTGCTCCACCCTGGATCAACATTTCTTTAATATTTTGATCTAATGTCATAATTGATCACCAATATATGTATTGATAATTCTTAATTTAAATAGGTGATGTTCCAGCCTCATTTCCTTCAAGCTTTCACAATATTATTATATATAATCATATTTATATTCTAAATTTATTTAATCATAATTATATTCTATTCTATAACCTTAAAATAGGTGTAGTAAGATAACAATAACAAAAGACTTCGCTTAGCTGTTTTAATGTATTAATACAGAAATAGACGCCTTAGAACAAGTTCTTTCAGATATTCCTTATGAGTTTGAACGGCCTATGACAATACAATATCGTTGAACAAAATTATTAATAATTCTAAAAATGGTATATTCTTTGAAGAGGCTTCGTATAATACGATTTCAGGAAATCTTATCAAAAATAACTCATTATATGGTTTTTATTCCAAACATAAAAGTGGGCAATATCTACCACCAAGTTTTTGTAATGATAATTCATTTTTTAATAATAGCTTTATTGAAAATGGTATTAACATCTATGATGCTGCGGGCAAAAATACTAAATGGAATAATACTGAAATAGGTAATTTTTGGGATGATTATAACGGAGAGGATGAAGATGACGATGGTTTTGGTGATGATCCTTATAATTGTGGGGGCTCTTTTCAAAACAATTTGGATTATCTTCCAATATTTCGTGATGGACCAGATCTAATTATTAAAACTCCAAATAATTCTCAAGCTTTTGCTGAAAATCCTTCTGAATACATAATAGAATATATAGATCCTTATTTTGATTCGATGTGGTATACATTTGATTATCAAGTTAAAAATTATCAAAATATAAAAAAAAAAGAATTAATTAATCATCAGACTCGTCCCACTCTACATCCACAACTTTTTTTTTATCTTTTTTATCATCTTTCTCCGATTTATAAGAAGCTCCACCAGCACCAGTTTCACCCGCACCCCCAGGGGGAACACCACCCATACCACCCATTCCGCCAGGAGGAGCTCCGCCCATACCGCTTGCTGCTTGTTGTGCTTGTTCGGCTGCTTGTTGATAACCCTGATCTTGAGCTTGGTTTTGATAAATCCTCTGAGAAAAACTATGCATTGATTTTTGCAAATTTTCAAGACCTAATTTTATCCTCTGTACATCTTCGGTTTTAATATCTTCTTCCAATGATTTTATCGCAGCTTCAATTTCATTCTTTTCATTTTCTTCGATTTTATCTTTATTGTCTTCCATCAATTTTCTTGTTTGATAAATCGTGGAATCAGCATTGTTTTTAGCTTCAACTAACTCTTTTACTTTTTTATCTTCCTCCTCAAATTGTTCCGCAGTTTGAACTTTGTCTCTAATTTCTTCTGGAGTTAAACCTTGAGCTCCTGTAACAGTAATACCTGTTTCTTTACCAGTTCCTAGATCTTTTGCAGTAACATGTACTATTCCATCAGCATCTATAGAGAACTTTACTTCAATTTGTGGGATACCTCGCTGAGCAGGGGGAATGCCTGAAAGATGAAACATGCCTAAAGAGATGTTATCTTTTGCCATGGCTCGTTCTCCCTGGAGAACATTAATAGTTACTGCAGGTTGATTATCTGCAGCAGTACTAAAAACTTGACTTTTTTCTGTAGGAATAGTGCTATTTCTTTCGATTAATTTGGTAAATACACTCCCAAGAGTTTCAACTCCTAATGAGAGGGGTGTTACATCAAGTAATAATAAATCTTCCACATCACCCGCAATAATTCCACCTTGAATTGAAGCACCAATTGCAACACATTCCATAGGATCTACTGAATGTTCTGGTTCTCTTCCACCAAAAAATTTCTTGAATCTTTGCTGTACAGAAGGCATTCTTGTAGGACCGCCAACTAATAATACTTTATGAATATCATTAGATGATAATTTTGCATCAGAAACGGCTCTTTGCATAATAGGATCTAATCGTTTAAGAGTAGGTTCTATTAGAGATTCAAGTTTTGCTCTTGTGAGTTCAATTGTTAAATGAACTGGATTACCTTCTTTTTGGCTTAAATATGGTAAATTGATTGATGTGCTTAAAGTCGTAGATAATTCAATTTTAGCTTTTTCTCCTGCGTCTTTAATTCTTATCATCGCCTTATTATCGCTTTTTAAATCTATTCCTTCTTTATTTTTAAATTCTTCAGTTACCCAATCAATTATGGAATCGTCCATATCGGTACCACCCAATTGGGTATCGCCTGCTGTGGATAAGACCTCAACCACTCCCTCGCCGTATTCCATTATTGTTATATCGAATGTACCACCACCGAGGTCTAGGACGCATATTTTCATTAACTTACCTTTGGTGCCTTTATCTAAACCATAAGCTAAACAAGCAGCAGTTGGTTCATTAATCATTCGCACAACTTCAAGTCCGGCGATCTCTCCTGCATTCTTAGTGGCTGTTCGCTGTGCGTCATTAAAGTAAGCGGGAACTGTAATCACTGCCTTTTTTACCTCTTCACCTAAATAAGCTGATGCATCAGTTTTAATTTTCTTTAAAATCATAGCTGATATTTCCTCAGGGCTAAATTCTTGCCATTTTTCTCCGACTTTTAGCTTTGCTTTATAGGTTGTCCCCATCTTTCGTTTAATTGCCGTAACGGTTCCATCTGGATTTGAAACAGCTTGTCGACGAGCAGGCTCTCCTACAATTTTTCGGCCACTATCATCAAATGCAACATAGGATGGAAACGCTTTACCACCAACTGTTCGACCTTCAGCAGCAGGTATTATTTCAGGTTGTCCTGTAGCACTTAAAATAGCGCATGCGCTATTCGATGTACCAAGATCTATGCCTATAATTTTTTCTTTATGTGTAGTCTTTTTTGATCCTTCTTGAGTTTCTTCTTTTTTCTCTTCACTCATGATTCCTAATTCACTTCTTGTAGAAATTAATGTTTAAAATAATTTTATCTTATTATCCATTTTTCTTATATGATTTAAAATTCAACCAAAAATTAAAATTTTTAGTTATATAGATCTCATAATCATAAAAATTTTTTATGATAGTAAATTTACTAATTTATATATTTAACAACTTATTTATTATGGATTATTAATTATATTCATGGTTTTTAAGAGGTTCCAATATGTCAAAAGAAGACCAAGAAACCAACAAGCTTGATGATAACACTGAAGTAGTATCATCCCCCGAAAACCCCAATAATCTCAATTTAAATGCTGAAGTTGATGTAAAGAACGAAGAAATCAAAAAGTTGGTAGAGAAAGAGCATTATGAATTGGAATATTTTAATAAAGAAGAAATCCTCGAAAAGAATAAAGATTTAGAAAAAAAATTAGCAGAGTTTAAAGATAAAGCAGAAAAACTACAGAAAGAAAACTTAGATTCAAAGAATAAGTTCATGCATCTCCAAGCAGAATTCGAAAATTCTCAAAAAAGATGGAATAAAAATCGGCAAAATTTAAGGGTTGAATATACGGCTTCTGTTTTGAAGAATTTCTTGCCCCTATATGATTCATTTAAAAAAGCTATTGACAATAGCGCCATTGAAACCGAGAAGAACGTAATGAATAATTTTTTCAGCCAGTTTATGAATGTTTATAAGTCATATGGGGCTGAACCAATTCAAGTAAAAATAAACGATCCATTTGATTACAATAAACATGAAGCCTTAAGTTCACTAGAAAAGGATGACCAACCAGAAAATAGTATAATAGAAATTATCCAAGATGGTTTTAAATATGGTAAAGAAATTATTCGTTTTACTAAAGTCATTATTTCTCGCAAACCTAAACCTCCAAAACCAGAGCCTGAAGAAAAAAAAGTTGAAGAAGCAATAAGTGAAGAGAAAACAACCGAAGAAGAAGCACCTGAAAAAAGTGAAACCAAAGATAAAAAGCAAAAAGAAAAAAAGCAGAAAAAACATAGAAAAGAGAAAGAAAACAAAACTCTAGATTAAAATATTTTAAAATACAGCTTTAAGAATGTTTTAAAAAGATAAATTCGACCTTAGAAATTAATAACTTTTTTAGTTATAGAAGGTTTTAATAATTGAAACTAAATGCAGAAAAAACCTATAATATTTTATAAAAACGAGGAAAATGATAAAACATGAGTGATGAGCCAAATCTCCCTGCAATTCCCGCGATAGGAGAAGTCCTTGATCGCAAAAAAAGGTTTGTTGAAAAAAAATATAGTGTGATTAAATGTGGAGAATGCAAAGAAGATTTCTCTCGTACTTTCATCCCTGGAGATTTTGTTTTTAAAAAATTAATAGATGAAGAATGTAGACGGTGTAAAAAGATAAAAACCTTAGAAATTGTAGAAATTTATTCTGAATGGATAGATCCTAAGAAAAAATAATAACTGAATTTTGGGTGAGTTAAGGAAGAGATATGGGTGAAAACAAAGTTACAAACGGTTTAATCCAACTGCAAGAACAAAAATATATTAGTATAGTAACCTTCCGTAGGAACGGAGATGGAGTTCCCACTCCTGTCTGGTTTGTTGAGGATAATCATAAAATATATATATGTACTGACCCAAATACGTTTAAAATCAAACGCATTAAAAATAATCCACACGTTCAAATTGCTCCATCTAATTCGAGGGGAACAGTTAGTGGTAAATATTTTGATGCGAAAGCACAGATTTTCTCTGAAAGAATAGAATCTATTTATAAATCATTTCGAAGGAAATATCGCATGTTTAGATTATGGTCTTCCTTTCATGATTTGAGGAAAAAGGAAGGAGAAAAGCAAATTTTCGTGGAAATTACTCCAAATTAATCTTACATTAAAAACTCAACCCAGAGATTAAATTTCTAGATGAACTTCTCAAAAAACACACATTCTAAAATTTGTTATTTTTCGAGACCTAACATTTTAATTATCAAATTTGCCATAGAATAGGGATCTAGAGCTTTTTGAATTACTTTTTCTATATATTTTTCAATTTTAGTGTCAGAATTTATTAATTCTTCAACTTTTCTTGTTAATTTATGTTTCAGAATCTGAGTTGTCTCATTTTTAATTCTATTTTCTATGTAATTTGAGCGAATTTCCGATTTTTCTAAAAACGATCTATGTGTATTTATAAGTTCAATTAGCTTGTTGAAATTTTCCCCTGTTTTTGAATTTACTTTTGAAATTTCTGGAGTCCACTGATTTATTTTCGCAAATTTATCATTCAGTTCTTTCGAATCGTATTTGTAACTTTTCCTAAATTCTAACATTTGCATAATGTCAGATATTTTTTTATCTGCTCCTTGTAAATCCATCTTGTTTACAACAAATATATCTGTAATTTCCATAATTCCTGCTTTAATAGCTTGAATGTCATCACCTAATCCTGGCACAAGTAATACAATTACAGTATGAGCAGATTTAAATATATCAACCTCTGATTGACCAACACCTACAGTTTCGACAATTATTATATCACAACCATATGCATCAAGAATCTTTATTACATCTTCAGTTGCTCTAGCAAGACCACCTAATTGTCCTCTGTTGGCCATACTCCTAATGAAAACGTTATCAAGAGAGAAATGCTGCTTCATACGTATTCGATCTCCCAGGAGAGCACCACCAGTTAAAGGAGAAGTAGGATCGACGCAGATAATTCCAATCTTTTTCCCTTTTTCAATATAATTTTTTATTAATGTTGAGATAAAAGTGGATTTACCTGTTCCGGGTGCTCCCGTAATACCTAAAATATAAGCATTACCAGTATATTTATAAATTATATTTATTATAACTTCTGCAGCATCAATATCATTTTCTACGTATGTGATTAATCTTGCGGCGGCTCTGGTATTCCCTTCTATTAACTTTTTAGTTAAGTCAGAATAATCCATTATTTTATTATCTTTTTAGGTTGTTTTTGACAAATTCAACTATAGTCTTTAACTCGGTACCAGGACCGTAAAAACCTTTTAAACCTTGACTTTCTAAATAAGTTTTATCTTCATCAGGGATGATCCCTCCAACTGCAATAAGAACATCATCAATGTTATGTTCTTTTAATTTTTGCATAATTACTGGACATAAAGCATTATGAGCTCCCGACAACATGCTTAACATAACAGCGTCAGGATCTTCTTGGATGACAGTACTTACAATATCATCTGGTGTTTGATGAATCCCTGTATAAATTACTTCCATTCCAGCATCCCTCAGAGCTCTCGCGAGAACTTTAGCCCCTCTGTCATGACCGTCTAGGCCAGGTTTACAAACAAGAACTTTTATTTTTTTTACTTCCGACATTTAAATTCACTTCTTAAAATATTGAATCTTCATGATAAGTTCCAAATACTTCTTTTAAAGAGTTCATAATTTCTCCTATTGATGCATATTCTCTTACTGCTTCCATAATAAATGGCATTAAGTTATCTGTTCCTCTGGCTGCCTTTTTTAACGTTTCTAGAGCAGTTTTTACTTTATCACTATTCCGCTCTTCTTTTAATTTATTTATTTTTCTAACCTGCTCTTTTGCAACTTCCTCTTTAATTGTTAAGAGAGGAACAGAGCTTGGTTCTTTTTGCTGATATTGATTTACAGCAACTATAGTTTTTTCGCGATTTTCAATTTCTTGTTGATACTTATAGGAAGCATTAGCAATTTCTTTTTGAAAAAAGTTAGCTTTTATTGCTGGTATAACCCCCCCTAATTCTTCAATTTGTTGAAAGTATTGTTCTGCTTCTTCTTCCATCTTATTTGTAAGCCATTCAACATAATATGAACCAGCTAACGGATCAACGCTATCTGTCACACCTGATTCATGGGCAATGATTTGTTGTGTTCGTAAAGCAATTTTTGCGGCTTTTTCAGTAGGAAGGCATAATGCCTCATCAAATGAATTACAATGCAAAGATTGTGTTCCTCCTAAAATAGAAGCTAAGGCTTGAAGTGTTACTCTTACAATGTTATTCTCAGGTTCTTGTGCAGTTAAAGCAACCCCTGCTGTTTGAGTATGGAATCGAAGTCGCATTGATTCTGATTTTTTTGCTCCATATTTATTTTTCATTCTTTTAGACCAAATTCGTCTTGCAGCTCGATATTTACATATTTCTTCAAAGAAGTTGTTATGAGAATTAAAGAAAAAAGATAATCGAGGGGCAAAAGCATCAACTTCTAAACCTCTCTGTATTGCAGCTTCTACATATGCAAATCCATCTGCTAATGTGAAGGCTAATTCTTGTACTGCTGTAGAGCCTGCTTCCCTGATATGATATCCACTAATACTTATTGTGTACCATTGAGGGACATTTTTAGTACAATACTCTATTGTGTCAATTATTAATCTCATAGATGGATCTGGAGGAAAAACCCATGATTTTTGAGCAATATATTCTTTTAATATGTCATTCTGAATTGTTCCTCTTAATTTATCAGGAGTATGTCCTTGTTTTTCCGCAGTAACTATATACATTGCTAATAAGATGGCCGCTGGAGCATTTATTGTCATAGAAGTACTTATTTTTGAAAGATCAATTCCTTTAAATAAAATTTCCATATCTTGTAGAGAATCTATTGCCACTCCTTCTTTTCCGATCTCACCTAAAGCTCTTTCATCCGTCGCTTCAATTCCATATATCGTGTGTAGACTAAACGCGACACTTAACCCTGTTTGTCCATGAGCCAATAAAAATTTATAACGTTCGTTTGTTTGTTCTGCTGTCCCCAAACCAGCAAATTGTCTCATAGTCCATAATTGTCCCCTGAACATATTGGGATAAGCCCCTCGTGTATAAGGGTAAAGTCCTGGAAATCCTAATTCAAGACCATAATTAAAATCTTTAATATCATTAGGAGTATATAATCGTTTAATTTCTATATCAGATAAATTTCTAAAACTTTTTTTTCTTTCCTGTTTCTTTTCAGAAAGTTTTTGCCATACTTTTTTTTCTTGTTCAATTTTATCAAACTCTGTCATAAAATTAATCCTCTCGATATATTTAAATTTTTTTTTCCAACCTATTTCTTAGTTATTCTCAAATTAGATAAGAGTTTCAAATTATTTTAACTTTATTTAACGAGCAAGGAATAAACTATAGCTCTATTGGATTATTCCTCTTATTAAAAAAATATTTTGTAAAAATCAATATGTTATTCTAATCATTTTATTAATATTTGTTCTAAGTATAGCGGTAACAATCAATAAAAAATTAAGGCAATTAATTACTACTTTAATATATGGTAAAAATTAGGAGGATAAAAAATGACGAAACTTATTTACCTAGGATGTTTTAGTAAAGAGCATTATAAATCAACATGTAAAAATGCTATAAAACTTATCAAGTTTTTAGATAACGAATATCAAGTACTCAATGACGCACCTTGCTGCGGTTCATTAGCGTATCACGTTTCAAGTAATGAGGAATTAAGAAGTCATGTAAAATACGTCAACACTTGGTTTAAAGATAATAATATCACGAATATAGTTGTAATTTGTGCTGGATGCTATAATTATTTTAATAAATATTATAATCAATTTTTAGAGGGTGATTTTCAAGTAGATACGAAACATTTATTACAATTCTTAAACGCACCAAGTAATTTAAAAAAATTAAATTTGAAATATTCAGGCAAAACATTAAAAGTGAATTATCATGATGCTTGTCATTTAAGAAATGCAGATAACCCAATAATTGAAGAGCCAAGAAATATTTTAAACTCGATAGAGAATATAGAATTAAAAGAAATGGCTAATAACAGAATAAATTCTCTATGTTGTGGATCTGGAGGTGGTGTTTATTCATCATTCAAAGAAAATAGTAATTATAATAGTAAATCGATATTTAATCAAATGAAAATGACCAAGGCGTTAATAACAGCTTGTCCATTTTGTTATTCAGCACTTAGCCGAATTAGAAAGGAGAATAATATCAAAAATCCTGTTATAAAATTTGAAGATTTTATTTTAAATCTATTAGAAGGAGTTGATCCTATTAAATGAGTGATAAAAGCAAAGAGTTCTATGAATTTGTACAAAAGAGAATAGAAAAATTACAGGAAGAAGGAAGTTTGGAAAATAAATTCGGTAGTTTTTGGAAAATGGTATCTGATTTAAAGTATAATCAATATGATTTAAGATTATTATACAATGATACCAGTCGAGAATTCGTAGAAAAATATAAAGATAGACTTGTTAAAATGAGAGAGGATTTCATTCAAAATATGGATTATTACGTAGAAAACTGTATCAAAATTATGCGTAATACGAATAAATTTAAAGTTCACTATGCAAAAACAAATGAGGAAGCTCAACAACTATTTATGGAGGAATTAGGAGATAGTAAAGTTATATATAAATCAAAGTCAGTTGAAGCAAAAGATATTGGAATTATCGATGTATTAAAAGAGAATAAGATTCAAATTAAAGAAACAGACTTAGGTGATGTCCTTGTTCAATTATTCGATTATAAATTGCCTAGTTTTCAAGTAGGACCCGGTGTACATTTTACAATAGATGAAATTGTTTCAAAAATAGAAGAAGTCCATGGTGTTGAGTTAGAACCAAAAGCTAGCGCGATTGTTGAATATTATAGAAAAAATTATCGTAAAGAATTACTGAATGACGTAAAAATCTCCCTAACTTCTGCTAATGTGATATCCGCTGAAGATGGTACAATTATATTAGGTGAAAATGAGGGAAATATAAGTTTACTAACAAGAGCAACAGAAAAGCATATTGTTGTTTGCGGGATTTCGAAAATCGTTCCAACGCTTTTAGATGCGGTACTTGTTGCAAAATTACAATCAAGAATAAATAACGTTAGCTTTGCTTATATAAGTTTAATATCTGCACCTTCAAATACTTCTGATATCCGAGGAATAAGTGTTTCAGGAATGTATGGTGCTAAAGAAGTGGTTGTGATCTTAGTTGATGATTGGCGAACAAAAGCGCTAAAAGAAAACCTAATTTTTAAGGATTTTCTCAAATGTATAGGATGTCGCAGTTGTATATATATTTGTACAGCATCGAGGGCTTTTGGCAATATCTACGCTTCGAAATATGGGTTAGGTGCGACAGCAATTATTAGAGATTACATTCATAATGGAATTGAAGCTGCAGTGAAAGATGGGTTGTTTCTTTGTACAGGTTGTGAGAATTGTTATCATTGGTGCCCTGTATCCTTAAATTTAGGAGAAATCATGAGATCTTTAAAAAAAGAAGCAAATAATGCAGGATTATGTCCTCCACCGCTAAAAGAATATCAAGAAAAAATATTGAAAATTAAGAATCCTTTCAAATAAAAAAAACAACTTTTTAATTATCTCGAACGATTTAAAATAAACGCTCCTAATTTTCCATATTTTTTAACATCATTATATAGGTTTGGAGAAATTTTTTCTAAATATATTTTAAATGTCTCCCAATTTTCTGTCTTTTCTTTAGGAGCTTTCTTAATAATTAATTTCATAGCTTCGAAAGAACTTGGATAAATTAGTTCGTCATTAACTCTGTTAGCTCTGTCAGATAATAGATATAAGTAATATTTACTTAAATCTTCTGGATCAAGTACACCTGGAGGCTTGTCTCCATCACCAGCACGTCTACCTCGTAACATCTTTGTATCTACTTGCATAGGGAGGACCATATTTACGAGGATGTTTTCTCTTTTATACTCTGTAGCTAACTCTCTTTGCAATCCAACAACACCATATTTTGAGGCGGTATATGAAGAAAAACCACCCATTACTGAAGGATAAACAGCACTACCGGTTATTAAAAATCTTGCTTTATTATTCTTATCGTCCTTTCTTAAAAATGGATAAGCAGCTCTAAAGGTGTAGAAAACTCCAATGATATTAGCTTTGATAACATCTTCAAATTTATCGGGGGGTGCTTCATGGGCTCTTGCTTTCCAAGACCTTCCTGCATTTGCAACAATTCCATTTAACAAACCCAACTCATCATGAAACTCCTTAAAAATTTTATCAACAGCACTATAACTTGTTATATCAGCCGTTCTTACGATTACATTAACGTTAGTTCCCAAACCTTCAATTTCTTTTTTTACATTATTTAACTGTTCCAATGTTCTTGAAGTTAATCCAATGTTAGCACCCTCTTTAGCACATGCTAGTGCTACAGCCCTACCAATCCCTCTTCCGGAACCTGTAATCACAATATTCTTACCTTTTAACAACATAAGCATCACTTAAAGTATCAAAATAATAAGTTATATCTTTAATAGAATAAAAGTATGAATAAAATTTTAAAGTTTCAGTGAATCTCTCAATTAATGAAATAATAAAGATTATAAAATTAAAATTTCATATATCATTGAAAATATTACAGAGTTTTGTATGCTTCACTAATCGCTGAACAATCACCACATCTTACACATCCTGCCTTATTCTCTAAAGGATTAACTCCAAATTGTTTCATTAATTCAGCACTTTTCCTATATATCACTAATAACTCGTTAAAATCAGTAAAAGGCAAATTCTTAATTCCTGCGATAGATCTCACGGGAGTGATATAGGGTATAACACCAATTGAAACGATTTTTTCGACACGCTTTATAAAATCATCAAATGATTCTCCGAATCCAGTTAAAATATAACTGCTAACTTGATTTTTTCCAAAAATATCGATTGCATGCTTCCAATTATTTTCAAATAATTCATAAGAGAGATGAAATTTCCCAGGAGTAATATCCTTTCGTAAATTTTCGTCAAAAACTTCAAGATGAATACCAACAGTATCTGCCCCAGCCTCCTTTAATTTATTTATATACTCTAAATCTTCTAAAGCTTCAATTTGCACATGTAAAGGGATATCAGGATGATTTTTTTTTACTCCCTTCAATAACTTAATATAACGATTTGCACCTTTATCATTATCTTTATCAGTTCCACTAGTTAATGTCATATGTGAACATCTATTTTCCTTTTTAGCAGCCTCTATAACTTCTGACATTTGAACGGCATTCTTTTCTAAAATAGTTTCATTGTTTTTCAAACTACTTTCTATAGCACAAAATGTACATGCTTCTCCACATGACCAATACGCACACTTTTGATAAATAGTGCTTGATAAACAATCTAAACCATGTACTAAAGCTATCTTTTTCATTTCAATTCCGTCAGAAGTTTTAAATTCGGGGCTGTAAAAACGAGGATTTTGTACTAACTTTAATTTTCCAAAGTTAACCTTCTTTTTTTTATCAAAAATTTCAAAATATCCATTTTGGTTTTCTTTTAGAATTAGATCAGTTTTTTGTGGAATATTCCAGAGAGCAACATTCACTAAAGTTTTTTCATCTTCTAAAGTGAAATACCTTCCTCCACATGGACCAGCTCCCCCTTTTCGACCATAATCAATTTCAATACCTTGATTTTTATAGTGTGGGATTAAGTTTTCATCAAGATATAAACCTTTACAGAGTAGTTCTGTTTTCTGATTAAACGCAGTTTCAGCATCTATCATATTTGTGAAAAATAATTATATTTTATTAAAATTTTCTTTTAGGAAAGTTATGTGGCTATTTTCATTAAATTAAAATGTCTAACTTTTATAATTTTAAGTTTTTTCAAAGTAAATGTGAAATAACAAAATGAAGATTTTAATTTTAAAGATTTACTCTCTTTAGCTTTTAATATTGGCTTTCTAATGATATAGTATATAAATACTCTAATAAAATCAATAAATTTTATAAGTTACTCTGTTATAACCTAATTTAAACAATTTTTTTCGCATAAATCTAAAAAAAATCTTAAGGTGTAAAGTAAATGCCAAAATTGGAAAGAACTTTAGATATAGCAGCTTCTCAAAAGCTTATTTTTAATATTGTCGATGATGATAAGAATTATGCTAAATGGAACATTATAGTAAATGAAGTTACAGAACTTGGTCCAGGAAATTATTTTTTTAAAACAAATGTTGGAGATATAACTGCCACTCGTATAGAAACGGTTTCACCTGATCGAATTACAGCAACTCAAGAAGGTAGTCCCATGACAAGTTTAGGATATATTTTGAAACCAAAAGGCGATGTTGTTGAAGCGATTTTATGGTCGGAATTTGATGATCCAAGCCAAGAAACTATACTTGGAATTGCTGGAGAAATGCTTTTAAAAAGTTTGAAAAAATATGCAGAATTTCTTGAATCTGGTGGAAATCCGGATGAATTCAACAAAAAAAAATAATTTTTATTTATAATTAATTAAATTCTTTTTTTTAATTTTTAGAGAGATTCTTGAGAGAAATAATCTTGATTTCAATATGAATAAATAAATGTTGGTTTAGTTCTAATAAATCTTTTAAGGAGTAAATCTTAAAATTAAAATCACTTTAGATTTATTTATTAAGAAATAGATACAAATTTATCAAATTAAGAGAAAGTATAGAATCTTCCAACTTGTTAAAAGAGTTTAATTAATGAAATTAATCGATATACCAATCCAAAAAGTCGCTTTAGTAAATCCAAATTTTATTACTAAGAGTATTACTGATAAGTTTACAATCCCTGCTTTGGGGTTAGAATATCTTGCAGCTAATATTTTAGATTTAGCTAAAGTGAAGATAATTAATGCAAAAGTCAGGAATTTAAACCTCAAGGAAGTAATGAAAGAAATTAATGATTTTAAACCAGATGTTGTTGGAATTTCATGTTGTTTCACATTAGGAATTAATATTGCTTTAAGGATCGCAAAAGAATCCAAAAAACGAGGTTATTCAACTGTTTTGGGGGGATGGCATCCGACTTTTGCTCATTCTGAAATTTTAAAATATTCTTTCATTGATGTTATAGTCCGAGGAGAAGGAGAAATTACCTTTCGGGAATTAATTGAAAATAAAGATCTAGAAGGAATAGAAGGAATATCATATAAAAACAATGGAACTATTATAAATAATCCAGATCGTCCCCAAATTAAAAATTTAAATAATTTACCATTTCCAGCAAGACAATTGAGAAATAAAAAGTCTTATTTTCAGATTTTTCAGATGCCAATAGATGTAATTGAGACGTCAAGGGGGTGCCCATTTAAATGTACTTTTTGTAATATTCATCTGTTTCATCGAGGAACTTATAGAACGAAAGACACAGAACGGGTTATTCAAGAGTTAAAAATCATTTCAAGTCAAAAAAAGCGTAAAGACGTAGTTATAGTGGATGATAATTTTACGGCGAATATGAAGCAGGTAGAGGAAATTTGTGATCAAATTATTGCAGAAGGAATTAAATTAGATTTAACCTGTCAAAGTCGGATTGATGTTATTACAAAAAATCCAAATGTTATTAAAAAAATGGCTAAAGCAGGATTTTGGTTATTTTTCCTTGGTATTGAATCATTTAATCAAAAATCTTTGAAAAATATTCAAAAGAAAATTCAATTTAGAGACATTGTGGAAGCAATAAAAATACTTCATGATAATAATATTCTAATAATTGGTAGTTTATTGGTAGGTTCAAAACTCGATGAGGATGAGAAAGATATAGATTCAATGATTAAAATTGTTAAGAAGTTAAGAATAGACTTTCCATTATATTCTATAATGACACCTTTACCCGGCACGAAATTCAGAGATATTTTGATTGAAAAAGATTATTTAATATCGAGTAATTGGAGTGAATACAATTTTACAACAGCAGTAAATCGGTTAAACAAATTATCAAAGGAAAAATTAGATTCGCTTTTATTTAAAGCATATTATTATGGATATTTTAAGAGAGGTTGGAGGGATACTATTAAGAAAGTGATTAAAAGGAAAGGAATTAAATATTTATTAAATTCAAGAAAGGGTTTAAGTATTATAAAGGATTTCTTGAGTTTTTTTAACAGTATTAGAAGAATGAAAGATAAATTAGATTCAATGTCTCCTATATCTTTCTAAAAAAATAAAAATCTTTCATAATTTAGTTTTTTGAGATATGTCTTTGTGACCGCTTTCCTTCTATTATGATTATAATAAAATTTATTAGAAATATATCACTTATTAAGTTCAAATTTAATTGAATAAATTTTTTAAAGTTTAAATAATTCAACTGACTTCCTAAAATCTTTAAAAAAATAATTGAAAAGGTGAATAAGAATCGCAAATGTGAGACCTTGGCACTGTTATGCCAAATGGACGAGGAGACCATATCAACATAAAAGGAGTAAGAATCATCGACGTGAATATGCTCGTGGAGGGGCACAAAGTAAGATAGCTAGATTTTGGGGAGGAGCAAAAGAAACACCTTGGGAGAAATTCGATTTAACCGTAGGGCTTAAGGTCAAGTCTCAAATTCAAATATCTTCAAATACTCTTGAAGCGGTAAGAATTACTATTAACAGTGTTCTTGCAAAAAAACTTGGTAGAGCAGCGTTTAGACTTCGAATACGGCCAAAACCATTCCACAAATTCAGAGAGAATAGAATGTTAGCTTTTGCTGGCGCAGATCGGGTACAATCAGGAATGAGGAACTCATTTGGAAGATCTACTGGTGTTTGTGCTCGTGTTAGAGCAGGGCAAATAGTTGTGGATGTAGGAACAAGTTTAAAAAACCTACCTGTAGTGCGAGATCGCCTGAGAATTGCTTCTATGAAAATTTCAAGTCCATGTCAAATTGTTATCCTCAAGTATAAAACACCAGAATTCCTAAAGCGATCAGGATTACCTTTATATGATGCTAAAAAGAGAAGAGAAATTCCTATATATGAACTTGAATTAGTTACCACAGAGAATCATTCAAATAATTAAGTTTTATTTAATTAGATTTCGAGCAACAAACACGTTTTTTAAGAGTTAATATAAAAATATTACTTTAGAAGTTGGTTAACTTGAGAATTATAGCTTTTTAGAAATTAATTGTTTTAAAATAATAAATTCAGCTTTGTTTGAAATTGATTCCTTGATAAAACTATTAATTCGAGTAATAAATGAATTTCCTGTATTACCCCAACGATCTGGTCTAAACCTATTTTTAAATTTATTAGATATATTCATTTGATTGAACATTAAATCTTTCATATTCATTGTTTCCCATGGATGAAAATGTAAGATAATTAATTCCTTTTTAAATATCCATTTTCGTAAAAAATGATAACCCATAGGTAATCTAAATATAATATTAAAATTTGAAGGATGAAATTCTTGAATCTGATCATTATATCTTTGATAGTATTCCAAATTTTTATGAGATTTAATTGAAGAATCATATTTAAATCCTAAATTATTTAATATTCTGAATAAGAATTTTGGAGGCCTTAAATATGGAGCTCGAAATCCAATAATTTTAGAATCTTGACATGTGTTCTCAATTATCTTTTTATTTTGATAAATTATTTCTTGACATCTCTTAAAATCTAAAAGGTTTAACTTTTCATGATTTAAACTATGACATGCGATTTCATGACCTTTCCGCTCAATTAATCTTATATAATCAGGT